>Ga0209643_1001238_pt1 | contig 26040 bp, 31 predicted proteins | sample AutmiccBRH37_all_FD_187383 | JGI IMG/M metagenome (GOLD analysis project Ga0209643, IMG submission 187383) | Deep subsurface microbial communities from Mt. Terri, Switzerland - Autotrophic microbial communities BRH/37_all (SPAdes) (version 2) | ecosystem: Environmental > Aquatic > Deep... | reverse complement strand
CAGCAAGTAGTATCAGTTCAAAGGAGGGATAACATATGATTGAAGCTCTAAAGCATATGGACGGAATGGCGCAACTGGCATTAGTCGTCCTTCTGATGATCATGACATACCGGGTCACAGCCGGTCCATCAAGGCCTCGCCATGTCATGTGGTTTGCCGGGATAATCACGCTTATACCTGTGGTCTTCCTGGCAACTCGTGACGTTGCGATGGCTATCGACCCCTATGTGAGCTCCTTCGCCATCTTGTCCCTCGGTCTCCTGTCAGCGGGCTTCCTGCTGACATCAGAGGTCGGGAAGCGGCTGACTCCATACTATATAATGTACCTTATCGCCGTCCTGACGGTCTATGTCTATTCCGCCCACTATGAGAACCAGGGGCTGGTCTTGTTGACACCGAGTTTCCTGGCCCTGGCCATTCCCATTGCGGCCATTCTCCTAATCTCCCCTATTATGGCTATGAGCAGTGGCAAGACAAGCATCCATAGCCTCTGGCTCGTTATGGGGCTGGCTATCACCCTGGCAGCGGGTTATGTAATGTGGGGGATGGCAGTCGAAAGGATCGTACTGGAGGGTGACATGGAGACGATTGTGCCCTATACCACGTTGGCCGCTGGCCTCGTCTTGATGGTGGTGGGCTACCTGGCAAGTCCAGAGTGGTTAGGCTCAGAAGACTTGGCCACCACACCCGACGAGGTAGACATTGCCGCCTGAGGGGTGACCCCTCTCTCTCGACCATGAGCAGGGCTGTCACCTAACCGGCCTGATGAATATCAACCATACCTGCAGACCCAACCTGAGTTGTATGGCAGACTCCTCCCCTGTCAAGCTATTGGCGGGAGAGGAGTCTGCTTGCATGGTGTCTTTGGAGGTGAGTCTCAATGGGCATCCAATACAAGAGAACAATAGCAGTCTTCTTTCTGATTATCATCCCTATCGGGTATTACATCTACCTTCTGCCAGGTAACAGACCGAAGCCAGGCGCCAACCTGCACTTCGGCGTTGCTATCCAGAAACAGATGCTTGAGGCAATGTTCCCAGAGACTGAGTTTACTAACAAGTGTGAAGCAACCTATACGGATCCGCAGGGAAGGGCCTACACCTTCAGGCAAGCAATCCTGGGGTATTTCACAGGAGGCCCTGACCCAGACATCCTCATCGTGGTAATAGGACCACCCATTGAAGAATACCCCAGTATGCCAGGAGACCAGCAGTCATCAGCGTACCTTGCAGTGTTCGACGAAACGGGACACTCTTTATTAAGCGCCGTCTGTGGCCCAGGGACTCTTGTTGGTGATGCTGAAACATTCCATGGCGACAGCCGCTCCTATGCCCTCTGCCTGGTCACTGTAGAAAACGGCCAGTACGCTCCTGATAGAGGGGGACTGTGGGGGCTAGACGCGAGCGGTGCCTGGTCAGTAGTATGGCCGCGAGAGCCGCTCTCACTGAGCAACTACGCTGTGGAAGTCAGACACTATGGCCTACTACTGTGTGAAACGACCCCAGAGGGTGAACCTGGCATCAGTCCAGAGGGCGCTGATAGGCCCGTCAAGTGCCGAGAGCTCATCTGGAACGAGGTCAAGGAGACCTTTGAAGAACCCCCTCAGTAGGCCTGCCGACCGCATCATGTGAGGTCATAAACCCCTACATTCCAACCAAGATCAGAACCATGCTGGAGAGCATATATACAGAGCCAGCCTTAAACAAACTGTAATTAACCTGCGGGGATGGACGAACTACGCTTACTACCGCCCAAGTAGCCAGAAGTACACCCATGGAAACGGTACCGATGAGACAGACAGGTTTGAGAGGCAGTGTACTAATGACCCAGGTCATAGAGACGGATGCAAGTACCGTTGTCAAGGCGGTCACCAGACGGCTGAGGCCGTGTCCATACGTCGATGGAAAGGTTGGGATGCCCGCATCGGCGTAATCTTGCTCATACCTGACACTGAATGTTATTGTGTGTGTGGGTATCCATAGGACAATACTGACTGCCAGTAGTACCCCTACTAGATCAATCTGACCACTGCCAAGGACCCTGCCGGCGAGGATCGGCATCCCTCCTGCTATCCCGCCAAAGATGATGGAAAGTGGTGTGTACCGCTTCAACAAGACCGTGTAAACAAGGATATTAAAGACGAAACCGGCCAGCACTACAAGGCCGTAGAGCCAGCTTAGTGAAAAGGACCAGATGAGGCCTGCTCCCGATAGCGCTGCGGCCAGGGCTATGACCTCACGCAAAGACAACATCCCCGACGGCAAGGGCCTGAAACGAGTGCGCTCCATCACCGCGTCGATATCACGGTCAAGGATCATGTTGATTACCGTGCATCCGCTAATACTCAAGAAAAGACTTCCGAGGATCGCCAGGTCGCCCCTTAAATGCAGCAGGGGGCAGGCTGCGCTGGAGTACCCGGCCCAACCGGTAATCGTAAGGAGTAACGTCTGTTTATATTTAACAAGTTCCGCATAGGCACGGAGCCGGGCGCCTAAGAACCGCCCGGCTTCAACTACTGAGTTCATCATCTTGGATCCCGCACACAGCGGAAACCGACGCTGGGGCCAGCATAGCCAGGAGGGGCGCTGTTGCTCTTCCATATCCTCAGATCAATCTCATAGCTGGCCTTACTGCCACCCCGGATGGTCCGATCATGGAGCTTGTAGTGAATGTCAGCCGTCCATTCTCCCACATTACCTGCCATGTCGTAGAGACCGTAGGGGCTGGTGGCCTGAACCGTCTCGAGGTCCCCGTAGGTTTCACCATTGTAGAAACCTACCGGGGTGGTATCACTATAGCCCCCTGAGGTCTCAAATGGGTCGCCGCTATGGTAATAGTTAGCATACTGATGGCCAATCTCATCCCCCCAGGGGAATGGTCTGCCATCTGTACCCCGCGCGGCCTTCTCCCACTCAAGCTCGGTTGGCAACCGGTATCCATGGAAGTCTGCATAGGCCTTAGCCCCAAACCAGGAGACCATTGAAACGGGGTGATGCTCGTAACCAGCTACTACTCGAAAACTCCCGTCTTCAAAGGCAATACGGGTCGCGAGATCATTCAGATCCATGTGAAGGTAGTAGCCCTCCTTGATCTCGGCTTCGTGCTTTCCTCCGTGAAACTCGTCACCAGGATAATAGCCGGAGATCCTACCGTCCTCAATCTCAACAGCGCCCGCCTTCAGGGCCTCCTCAAGATAGTCGGCATACTGCTCATTGGTGACCTCTGTGGTCATTATCTCAAAAGCGCGGTCTGTAGCTGCAACCTCATTGAACTGACCGGACAGGAACTCACCGGCCGGAACCATAACCCAAGCGTTGGCAGCAGTCCCAGGCAGGTCGTGTTGGCCAACCCCTGCGGGGGTCTGAGGAACCTTTCCGCAGCCCCCTCCCCAGATCATTATTGCTGCCAGTAGGACAAAGGTGATTGCCAGCCCCTTGCTTCGCTTCATCACTGCGTCACTCCTTGCTGACTGGAATCCATCGTGACGGTCACATCAGGGACAGACTCATCAATCCGGCTCCAAAGCCCTCTTGGCGTTACCAGGTCAACTAGACGCCAGACAAGAAGACCCCCAGTCGCCAATAGCACCAGGGCCAGACCGAAGTCGGCCATCAGCATCAAGGTGTTTACCAGGTACTGCTGAGTGTACTCGCTTACGAATAGGCGCTTCATTTCAAATACTGTAATAGCCCCGAAGGCAATATCAGAGCCAAGGATGACCGACCACCCGAAGACCTGCCTTACTCGACCTTTGAGCCCAATCCGGTCAGCGAAATACAATAAGACAATGGTAGCTATTAGCGCGGACAGAATGTGCCAATGACCTGTTAGCTCTATCCGCTCCTCCCTATGGGGCCAGACCCGAAATAACTCATCAAGCTTGACAGCCATAAAAATCCCGACAAAGCTGACATTGAAGTTCATGAAGATCATCTGCCACAAGGAACCGAACCTGAGGGGGTCATGCAGCAGCGCCATGGCCTTCTGCCAGAGGGTGGCCCTGTCTAACCCCTGTTCCCGCAGTCTCTCATGAACTATCTTGGGCAGGCCATAGATGACCATGAATAGAGCGGCTAACATCGAGAAACTGGCCCCTGCATATATGATCCAATGGGCAATCTCCTGGTAGGGTACAACGGCCCAAGCACCTAAGGTAAGGACAACCGTTCCTATAATCATTGACGGCATTGAGATCCGGTGAAGAATACCCTTAAAATCAAACCAACGCCCGATTACGAGCGTTATCGCAATCCCAATTAAGGCCAACATGATGTGCAGGTGCCCGATTACTGCAAGTTCCAACGGGCCCTTAATGGGGAGGCGAATGGTATCCTCAGCTAGGAAGGTGTTAAACCCGGAGCCGTAGTGCGATCCAGCCCAGGCCCCCAGGGCGGCTGAACCCAGGGCAGCAACCACCGTTGCCCAAATGGCAGTCCGCTCCAGATCGATGCCACTCCTGGTTCTGGCATAGGGCGAGTTGCCCGATAATCGGAACTCATCTCGCCAGGGCCACAGGGCGATAGCCAGTAGTATCCCGGCGTAGAACACAAGGGACATTCCTAGCAGGTACAGGCCATGGTAGGTCTGGTTATGGCCAAAATAAGCGTATCCAAGGCCGAAGAACATCGATATCAGGTATCCTGCTGTAACCGTACTGTTGATCATTGCTGCGTTGGCGCGGCGGATCTTGACATTGTCGGTAATCAGGTACACTGTAATCGCCACCATCGCCATGGCAATGGTGTGATAGAGCATGACTAAACGCCCCTCCCTCTCAGCGTGCACCAGGTCCATCCCCAACAAGTCAACTACTACATCTTTAACTCCCCACTCAGCCATGGGCCCAGACAGCGTGCCCCACACCACGGTAACAAGCGCGATTATACCAATAGCCATCAGCACAAGACCTTTGGTGGACATGAACAGGTACTCTAAGCGGTGCCGTAATCCATCTGCTGGCACAAGTCAATCCTCCCTCCAAAGAACGGTAAGCAATAGGGCTCAACAGTACATCAACAGTGCAACCTACTCACCGCTAAGGGTACCACAGGAAGGCGAGGGGTCTCTTTACCTAAGTTAAGTCTGCGTGTGAACCCTTGACAACCTTCGACACAGGCAGCATACTGACAGTGAAGATACGGGCTTCTGGGTCATACCGTAAGGGGGTACACAAGTTGCCACAGCTTGAGGAACTGATCGCGGCGCAACCTGTCTTCCGTCAAATAGATCCCAGCAAGCGGGTGAAGATAATTCGCTCGGCCGTCAGAAAGGACTACAAGAAGGGTGAACTAATCGCGCTCAGGGGACATCAGTGGCACGGAGCAATGCTTATAGAATCCGGGCTCGTAGGTTGTGTAAAGGACCATTCTGAGAACCGCACGCTGTGCTGCCGGGTACTCCACAGACATGACATGTACTGGGGCCATTCCATCTTTGATGACAACCCGCTTCTGTTCCACCTGGAAGTGATCAAGTCGACGAGGGCGTATCTATGGGATGCTAACGACATCCTCCCCATATTGAAGGAGAACCCCGCAGCCCTGTGGGATCTGTGCCAACACGTCATCTCTCTCACCCGCATGGCTTGCGTTAAGTTGGAACTACTGGCACTGAAAACAGTGCCCTGCAGGGTCGCCGAACTCCTTGTTCAGAGGTTTGCCTTCTCATGCCGAGGTAGCTTTGAGAGGGACCTGACCCTTGAAGAAATCGCTGCCATGGTGGGGAGTAAACCCCCTGTTGTATCCCGGATATTGCATGAGCTTGCCGACCAGGGGCTAATAGAGGTAACTCGCACACGGGTGACCGTTCTGGACCTCGATAGACTGATAGATGTCTCTAATGAGTTTGACAGATAGGATGAACTGGTCTACTCAGTAGATTCTAGAAAGGCCTCAATCTGCTCCCTGTGCCAGTTGTCGTGATCAATGAAGTCCCTAATATAGTCCTGGATCACAAACTTGCCATCAGGGCCAGCAAAGGCAGTGGTGTATTCTTCCTGGGGGATCTGGGCCAAGCGCTCAAGGATCCTGCGTCGGTAGGCGACGGCTTCCTGAATGAGCTTGTCCCGAGGGGTTGCTTCTCCATAGGCAACAGCGCGGCGGTTGAACTCATCAATGTCCGGATGCTCAAGGACAAGGGGTTCACCGCTGGCTATCCTATCAACGGCTTCTCTCAGGAAGTACTCATCCCAAAGCCTTACATGGCTGACGATGTCGCGGATGGACCATTTGCCGTCACCGATTGGCGCTGTCCATACAGCGTCGTCTATCTCCCTCAGTGACTCCAGAAAGGGAATGAGACCTGAGAACTCCTTGATCAGCTGATCCTTTGGCTTCATAACATCACCTCATGCCTAGATTCTCTTAACCTCTACTCTAACCCTTCTCGCTGCCGCAACCACACCGCTTCATCAGTTCTCTGATGCAACATAGAAGACCCCCCCTCGCCAATGTGACCCAGGGAACATTTTTTCTGTAGTATAAATATACCATCTTTAACCGTCGTTTTCTATGCGGTTTACTCCGACGCGAAGGGGTTGACGTACCGCACTCCTTCAATCTCTGTTTGGCCGGGCGTATCGTCCGTCAGTATGACCTCAACCTGGTTGAGTCTGGCGGTAGCCCACAACTGGGCATCCCAATAAGGGAGACCGTGTTGGCTAACCCCCCTCAAAGCCTCGCGCACTACAGGACCTGTCACATCTAGAACCGAGAAACCGCTCAAGTACCTGTTGATGCTGCCAATGGCATCCTCAACAGACAGGGGGGTGGGGATCCGGCGAGTTACGATTACGAGGAATTCCGCCAATACCTGGGAGCTCAGTACCAGGGATTCGCGGCGTGCCAGTCGGTCCAGGAGTTGCTCAGCGATGACGCTCTTCTCCATCTCAGAGTTATCGTAGGGATAGACGAGGAGGTCGGTGTCAACCAGACTGAGATCCCTCATCTTGACCCCCTTCATAGGCATCCTCTCGACGCCAGGACCGCTCCCCCTGAACATGACCAAGGGCTCTACGCTGGCGAATGAAGTCCAGCTCACCCTCCCAGTTGGATAGGCCCTGCTTCTCTGGAATCACGCTGGTGAGATAGCGAGATAGGGCTTCTCGAACCAGTTCCCCTTCACTTAGACCTAGCTCCCCTGATTTCTCCTTGAGAAGCACTTCCTGAGTGGGCTCGATGTAAAGCTGCTTACGAACCATCCTCACCACCTTAGTCACACCTCCTACATCTAACTATACATCGCGCTACAGGCGAAAGCGATGACTTAGTCCTTCGCTTGAGGCTGGCGATCCAGTCAAAGGCGATAGGTATTATGGGGCACACATGATGGCACCAGAACCTGCGGCTCACAAGGGATACAAGTAGCACCACTCCCAACAGGATCCAGCGGGCCGGGCCGCCCTGGAGCCCAAAGATAGTGGCAGAGGGTGCGAATAACGCCTATACTCCCTCCAAGATGATTGACATCAGCTTCTCCATATCAAGGCTTTTCCGCACCGTCCGGGCCCACTGGTCAAGCTCCACCTCTCTGGCCTCCCAGTAGTCCTGGGGACCCTCGTCAGGGCTCAGGGCCGGCAGGCCCTTCCTCTTCCTCAGGGAGTTCAGCCACAGCCTGGCGAAGCCTCCATTCTCGAAAAGCCCGTGAAGATAGGTGCCAAAGGCCCTCCCGTCGGCGACATAGATCCCGTCAAGGGTTGCCCTGCCGGCCTCATCGCCCTGGCGGCGAAGCTCAAAGAGGGTATTGGCCGATGGGTCAAGGTCGGTGCTACCCATGTGAATCTCATAGCCCTTGACGGTGACGGACTGTGGGCCACTGGCTGTGGCATCACTGTCCAAAAGGCCGTCGTCTCCCGCTTCCAAGCCCCAACTCAGCGCCAGCTTGGGGGCCAACTCCCCCTCCACCAGGACGGTCCTCTTATCTGGATTGTAGACAGTGTCGACGGGCAGCAGGCCCAGCCCTTCGTAGCGGCCAGGATGATCCTCGTAGCCCTCTTCGTCAATGAGGGCCTCCCCCATCATCTGGTAGCCGCCGCAGATGCCAACAACGCTTGCGCCCTTCTGCCACAGGTCCATGATCTGCTCTCCAAAGCCCTTGTCCTTAAGCCAACGCAGGTCGCCCAGGGTGTTTTTGGTGCCCGGGATGACCACCGCGTCGGGCTGCCCCAACTGGGCAGGGTCCTTGACATAGCGCAGAACCACCGTGGGCTCAATATCAAGGGGATCAAAATCGGTGAAATTGGAGATGTGGGGTAGCTGAATTACCGCTACCTCCACGCAGTCATCCCTGGAGCCCGTAGGGCCCCGCCCCACGTCCCGCTCAAGGGAGACAGAATCTTCTTGCTCCAGGCGGACATCGCTGTGGGGAATGACGCCCAACACCGGTATGCCCGTTCTCTCCTCCAGGAAGTCAAGGCCCGGCTCCAGGATCTTGATATCGCCGCGAAACTTGTTGATCACAAAGCCCTTGACCAGGGCCCGCTCTTCTGGCTCCAGCAGTTCCAGGGTGCCAACGATGGAGGCAAAGACCCCGCCCCGATCGATATCCCCAATCAGGATTACTGGGGCCTGGGCCAGCTTGGCCACGCTCATGTTGACAATCTCCCTGTCCTTGAGGTTGATCTCCGCGGGGCTGCCGGCACCCTCAATCACGACTACATCGCTGTTCTCCTTCAGACGCTCAAGGCTCTCCTCCACAACCTTGACCGCTTTGTCCAGGTAGTTGGCGCGGTAGTCCCAGGCCCCCATGTCACCCAGGGGTCTCCCCAGGACAACGACCTGGGAGACGGCGTCGGCCTTGGGCTTGAGGAGAATGGGGTTCATGTCCACCGAGGGAACAACCTTCGCCGCCTGGGCCTGAAGGGCCTGTGAGCGCCCAATCTCACCACCATCAGGGGTGACGAAGGAATTTAGCGCCATGTTCTGCGACTTATAGGGCATCACCCTATAGCCGTCCTGGACGAGAATGCGGCACAGGGCCGCCGCCAGCCAGCTCTTGCCAACATGAGACGAAGTGCCCTGGAACATGATTGCCTTACCCATTGTCTGATCTCCCTCCCCTTGCTGCATCTGCCGGTAGCAGGGTGCGTTCAACGTAGTCTGCTGGCTTGATTTCAGTTCCCCAAAAGGACTCCATATCGCCCTGGTTGCCGTCAAGGATCATCAGGGCCGCGCGAATGGGCCCTGAGTGCGAAACAACGATTAGGGTCTGGTTTGTCTTGACCCCGCCTCTAGCAGCATCCAGGTCTCGAAGTTCCTCAAGGCCCTTATCGACTCGCTCCACCAGCTGTCCCAGGTTCTCACCGCCCGGCGGCGCCACAGACCAGGGGTCATCGTAGAAACGCCGCAATTGGTCCTCGTCCCCCTCCGCCGTCACCTCAAGGTAGCTGAGGCCCGTCCATTCCCCAAAGTCCAGCTCGCGCCAGCAACTGGAATACCTCACTGGCACCTTCTCCTTGTGAAGGCCCCTGAGATGGTCCAGGATGATCTCCGTGGTCTCCCTGGCCCGGGGGCTATCGGAACTTACCACCGTCACTTCGCCGGATACAATAGACGGCGCCAGCCTTTCTATGGACGACCGGACACTCTCAATCCCTGCTGGGCTCAGCCCCTGCAGGTCGTGGCCCTGATACTTCTTCTCCTCGTTAAGCCGTGTCTCTCCGTGTCTAAAGAGGACTATTCTCATCGGAACACCTATCCCTCATATGAACTAACCTCAGCATAGTTACAGATACCCTGGAGCAAACGGCGGTTCAAGTCCCGGGTCTTGACGCCAATCCGGATGTATCTGGCGTCAAGGCCCGCAAAATTAGAGCAGTCTCGAACAAGTATTCCCTGTCTTCCAAGAAAGTTAATGAGCTGCCTTGCCGCCCGGGGGCCGCTGTTGACCTTACAGAGGAGGTAGTTGACGGTGCTAGGGTAGACCGTCAGCCAGTCAAGGGCGTCCAGACCCCCGGCGAGATACCGGCGCTCATCAGTCACCATCTCCCGGGACCGGCCAAGAAACTCATCAAGCTCAGGGTCGTTAATTGTCTCAGCCACCAACTGGGCCAGGGCGTTTACACTCCATGCCACCTGCAGGCCCCGGAGGCCGTCGATGGTCTCCGGGTTGGCAACAACATAGCCCAGTCGCAGCCCTGGGATGGCCAGGCTCTTGGTAAGGGAACCAACCACAACCATGTTCCCGCCTTCAGCCGCCAGGGCACGAAGGCGAGCCGCCGACCGGGCGGCGTCAGCGCCCACAAAATCAACAAAGGCTTCGTCTATCACAAGGACACTGCCGGGTAGGTCCAGCGCCTCGAAAAAGGGGTAATCAAGGAACTCCCCTGACGGATTGTTGGGGTTACAGATGAAGACCAGAACCGCCTCGCCGCCCTGGCCTTGTTTCAGCAGATAGCGGTAGTGGTGGTTGACCAGGTCTGCCGAAAAGGAGCCACCAGCAACAGGGCGGCGGTCAATGGCAAGGGGTTGGCCGCCGCTGTTGATAACCGCCCTCCGGTACTCCACAAAGGTGGGCTCAAGGGTAACACCCAGAGCGGGCTTGTATAGCCGGGAGACAAGGTCAATGGCTTCGGCGCCGCCGTTGGTAATAAGGAGCGCCTCTGGTGAAACACCCAGATAGGCGCCTAGCTCCTCAAGGGCCTCTGTGTACCTGGGGTCGGGATAGCGGCCGATTCTGCCAAGCCCCTGGGTCAGACCGTCCAGGAGCCCTGGGGGACACCCCAGGGGGTTGAGGTTGACACTGAAGTCCAGAAAGGACTCAGGGGCGCGGCCATAGACCCTTGCCGCCTTCTCCAGGTTCCCCCCGTGCTCAAAGGACACCTTTTGACCTCCCCACTACCAGAACCGCGGCGCCCACGAAGAGGGTAACCGCGGCTGTGACTTCGATGATGGCCCCATAGCAGTCCCCGGTCAGGCCCTGGAGCCGCGCGGCGAGATAGCCGCCGGTCAATCTGGCCGACAGGGCGGCGGCCACCAGGGGTAGCCCTGCCCAAAGCAATACGCCTGTTAAGGCCGCTGGCAGTGCCGGGGGCAGTCCCGGCCTATCAACAGCCCCTCCCATAGAGAACAGCAGGGCAGCAATCAGGGCCAGAGACAGTAACAGTAAAAGTAACAGGGCGATGATACCGGCGCCCTGAACCGCCGCGGCCAGCCGGTCTTTATTGAAGGCCCGGGCGATCCCTTCGGGCCTAGCCCAGGGGTAGTAGACCATGGCGGCGGCCCCAAAGTAGCGGCTGCCAACAAAGGCCAGCACGATAAGGAAACTAGAGGCGGCAGGCCCTGAGATCTCTAGTATGTGAGCTACCAGTCCCACCCTGAGCAGGCTCACTACAACCAGGGTTATGACCCCCATCGCCCCTGTGCGAGGGTCATCCATGATCTCCAGGGCCCGCTCCCTACCTGTTCCGCTCATGATCCCATCGGCGGTGTCGCTGATACCGTCCAGGTGCAGCCCCCCCGTAAGGGCAAACTCCACGGCCAGGCCAATGACGGCAGCAATGAAGGCGCTGCGGAGCAGGGAGAAGGTTCCAAAGACCGCCAGGGCCACGGCGACGCCTACGAGGGCTCCCGCCAGGGGATACCAGCGGAGGGCGTCAGAGTTCAGGCGCTTCCAGGCCCCCTCCAGGTCCTGCTGCCTGGCGGCGGCGGTGTGAGCAGGCAACTCCACTATAACCGGTATTGTGGTCAGGAACACCAGGGCCACCTTGATCTCAAGGATGCGCCTCTCAAGCCACCGCGTCATACCAGCATCCCCCCCAGCCATCTTGCGACCCAGAAGAGGGCCAAGCCCAGTACCGTGGCGGCCTGGTTCCAGGAGATCATCTGGCCCAACAACCGGGGCTCAACTGATCTAACAGCCCAGCCCAGCCGGGGGCGGTGGTCGATTCTGCCCTCATAGGCCGTGGGCCCACCCAGTTGCACCCCCAGGCCTCCTGCTGCCGCCGCCTCGGGATAGCCCGCGTTGGGGCTTGGGTGGAGCCCGGCGAAATCCCTCATGGACCTGAAGCTCCTTCCCAGAGCAGCCCCCACAAGCGGCGCTGTAACCGCCAGCAGGAGCCCTGTTATCCGCGCCGGGATGTAGTTGGCAATGTCGTCAATCCTGGCGCTGACCTTGCCAAAGTACTCATACCTGGCACTGCGATAGCCCAGCATCGAGTCGAGGGTGTTTACAGCCTTATAGCCAATGGCCGCCGGCAGCCCGCCAAGGGTAAGGTAAAAGAGGGGGGCGATGACCCCATCGGACAGGTTCTCTGCCAGAGACTCCAGGGCCGCCCGGGTCACCTCTTCCTCTGTCAGCGACGAGGTGTCGCGGCCCACGATCTGGCCAACATACTCCCTGCCAGCCTCAAGATCCCCGGCCATCAGGGCATCCTTCACCCTGCCCCCGGCATCGATCAGTCCCTTTAAGGCCAGTGTTGTGGATATAAACCAGATCTCGATGGCCAGGCCGACACCGGGATAAACCCGCTGGCCCAGGGCTAACAGGATGAGGGTCACGCCAACAGCGCTGCCCACAACAACCAGCACCACCACGGCGCCTTTGAACACCTGCGACCCAGCGGTGTCATGGTCCCGGCGCAGCAGTGACTCCAGCCAGCCAATCAACCGGCCAATCATCACAATAGGGTGGGGCCAGGGCAGTGGCGGGTCTCCCACCACTCGATCGAGGACAGCACCAGCGGCTACCCTAACCATGAGTCCCATGGTCCGTACCCCCCTCACCCAGAACGTATGCCGCCGGCTTGATCCGCGTGGGGATACCAGCCACTGTATGGAAGACCTCGTCAGCCGCCGCGCCCACCAGTTGGTTGGCCAGGCCGAGAAGGTCACGGTAGAGCCGGCCCAAGGGGGTAGGGGGTACAAGTCCCTGCCCCACCTCGTTGCTTACTACTATGCCTGTGCCATCGCTTTCCCTCAATACCGAAACCAAACTGGCTACCTGGGCCAGTGCCGCATCCATTGCCTTCTGAGTGAGGTCAACCTCCTCCAGCGAGAGGGCCCGATCGGTAGGTAGCCCATCGGCTGCCGGGCCTAGTTCATGGAAGAACCAGTTGGCTGCAAAGGTAGTGAGGCAGTCGACGATGACGGCGGTAAACCCATTCTCCAGGGACCGCAGCCTCTCTTCAACCCACAGCGGCTCTTCCAGGGTGGCCCAGTGCTGAGGCCGCCTTGACTGGTGAAGCAGAATGCGCCGCCGCATTTCACCGTCGCTGGCTGACGCTGTCGCGATGTATAGAACCGACTTCTCGGGGTCTGCCCCAGGTTGCCCGGTGCCTGACTGGCTCCTCGCATTATTGTCCAGTAGTCTCGCCATCTCCTCGGCGAAGCTGCTCTTTCCGCTCCGCGAGCCGCCAACAACCAGCACCAGGTTAGGGGGATTCATCTTCATAGTTCTCATAACCTCCGAACACCACCTGAAATCACTCTGCAAACCTCAAGGCCCACCCCCGGCATTTCGCGCCTGGCAAGGGGTAGCATCTCCGCAGCGGGTCGCTCTCGTGGGTCAAAGAGGATCCCCACCACCGTTCCGCTGTGGGCCACATTCACCCCAACCGCCCCCAGTTTCGCTGCCACCGAGTGGGCCCTATCAAAGATGGGATTGGCCACGAGATCCTGGTGGGCTTGGGCGCTCAAGGTGGCCCCCTTCCCAACCAGTACCGCGTCGGCCTGGCGGATCCCGGTCTCAACCATCTCCAGGGCTGCCCTCACCTGTGGTTCCTTCTTGGCGTTCAGCTCCTGGAGGCCAGGGATCTGGTTAAAGCTGCGGGTGTCCAGGGCGCCGCCGGGATCCACCACCAACACCTCCAGGCCGGGGGGCTCCCCCAGGAAGCGGGTAACCCCTCCCCCCAAATGGTCCGCCAGGGTGATGCCCGGGAGCATCACGGCGTCGCTGGGTTCAATCGATAGCGCTAACTGGAATAACCCCTCTGGACTGAGGTCGGCCTCCAGGGCCGCGGCAGCGGCGGCGGCCACAGCCACTAAATCAGCGGTGCTGCTAGCCATCCCCTTCCCCACCTGGATCTCAGACCAGAGGTCAACGGCGAGTCCGGCCACAGGTTGGGGCCGAGGTCCAGATCCAAATCCAGGACCACCGCTGCCCAGATTACCTGCCCGCCGCAGCGCCTCCCCGGCCTTTTCATAGCCAGCATTGGAACCGGCGCCAGCAGGAGCGGGAAGCGAGAGCCTGTGCCGCCTCACAAGGCCGTTACTGCTGTTCCAAAGACGCCGCAACCCCACAGTCTCTTGGACCTCCTGGTCCTCTTGGCCCTCTCGACCCTCTCGACCCTCTCGGGCCAGACTATCATCCCTCTCCTGGACCCTCCAGGCCACAGCCGCGGACCACCTGTCAACGGGACAGGTGACAAGGAAATCAACGCCATCTATCGACCCCTGCACAAGCTCGCCGCAGGTTCCTGGCACCATGGCGAGGCAGCGGCGGCGCTCCGGGGCTTGCCCTGGCGCTGGCTGGTCTTCTGAGATTTCCTCAAGCAAAGACTCTTGTCTCACACCCTGTATCCCCTCGGTGTAACAATCCAGTCGCCGGTATTCCTGGTCTGCGAGTTGCCGACCACAACCACCGTCAGCATGTCCACCTTCTCGTAGGGCAGCTGCCCCAACTGACAGAGGGTCCTCTCTTCATCCCCGCGCATGGCGTTTCTGACAAGGCCCACAGGGGTGAATTCATTGCGGAAGCGCGAGATGATCTCGCAGGCCTTCTCAAGATGGTCGGGCCTTCCCTTACTGCGCGGGTTGTACAATACGATGACCATGTCGGACCGGGCCGCCGCCTCAAGGCGCTCCTCAATCTTGGCCCAGGGGGTGAGAAGGTCGCTGAGACTGATCACGGCGAAGTCGTGCATCAGCGGGGCCCCCAACCTGGCCGCCGCCGCCAGAATCGCCGTCACCCCGGGAATGATCTCCACCTCTGGAGCCTCGCCATCCATGGCCGCCACCAGCTCCAGGACCAGGCCCGCCATGCCGTAGACCCCAGGGTCGCCGCTACTGATTATGGACACCGCCTTACCCTCTCCCGCCAGGCCCAGGGCCTCCCTGGCGCGGTCAACCTCCCTGCGCATCCCGCTGGAGACCAGGGGTTTGCCGGGGACTATCCCCCTGACCAGGTCGATGTAGGTCTTGTAACCGACTATCACGTCGGAGCTCATCAGAGCCTCCCTGGCCCGGTAGGTCATGTGTGCTGGATCTCCTGGGCCGAGGCCCACAACCATAATCCTCCCACTGTTACTCAAAACTGGTCCTCCTTTGCGGCGGCTATCCGCCTCAGTAAACCCTCACGACTGGTTGGTACTGGCCCATCCGTTCTAACCAGGCCCTCCTCAACAAGACGCTCAAAGACTTCAAGAACCCAAGGCCTTTGCCAGGCCGGGGACAGCCCCCTCTCCCCCGCCAGCCTCTGTCCCGGCTCTGACCAATCCTGGTAGAAGACCTCGGGAACAGGCCCCTGGGATATGAGGCGACCCTTGCTGAGGACGAATACCCTGTCCGCCCAGGCGCAGGCCAGGTCCACATCATGGGTGGCGATGATCACCGTCGCGCCTTCCCTGTTGACCTCGTCCAAGAGCGAAATGACGCGACCCTTTGCCTCCGGGTCCAGGAAGGCCGTGGGTTCATCGAGGACAAGGATAGAGGGATCCATGGCCAGCACTCCGGCGATGGCTACCCTCTTCTTCTCTCCGAGGCTTAATCCGTGGACAGGCCGGTGTCGCAGATCCTCCAGGCCCGTTCGCTGTATGGCCCCATCAACCCGGCTGACAACCTCAGCGTCAGGAAGGCCCAGGTTTATGGGCCCGAATGAAATGTCCTCCTCGATGCTGGCTGAGAAGAGCTGGGCATCAGGGTCTTGCAGCACCACCCCCACCCGCTGGCGCAGTTTTGCCAGGGAGCGCTTATCGTACTTCAGCTCGCGGCCCCGGTAGAGGACTGTTCCTGCCGTGGGCCGCAGCAGCCCGTTGAGATGAAGGAAGAGGGTTGATTTGCCGGCGCCGTTGGCGCCCAGAAAAGCAACCTTCTCCCCAGCCTCAATCCCCAGGGATATCCCGGCAAGGGCCTCAAGCTTTGGGGCGTAACGGTATCTTAGGTCTCTAACTTCAATGATCATCTCTCAACTTCAACTCCGAAATCTGAGCCCCAGTGCCACCAGGTTCAGTAGAATGATTGCTATCACTGTCCAATTGCCTCGCGAGACTTGGTAGTGCGATGTCAAGAACCTCAGCTCACCCTGGTATCCCCGGGCCTCCAAACCCTGCAGCAGTTCTCCAGCGTGGTAATAGGCCTTCAGGAAGAGGCTCCCCAGCAGCTGGCCCAGGGAGCGATAGGACGACCTCATTGTGACATATCCGAGCCGCGCCGCCTGGGCGTAATAGATCGCTATTGAGAGCTCTACGAACATGAATATGAAGCGGTAGGTCAGAACCATCAGTTCAATCAGGAACGAAGGCAACCTCAACCACCGTAGTATCCATATCAGTTCAACGGTGGGGGTCGTAAGGGCCAGGAAGTAGAGGCAGGAGACGGCGCTAAAGGACCGCAGGATGAGGTTAAAGGCCACCATAAGACCCTCAGGGGTTAGGGACACATACCAGTGATGGGCCGCTAAGCTAAGGATGGTGCTCTCGGAAGCGCTGGTGGATATGGATGTGGCCACCGTAATCCCCCCCACTACAACGAAGGGCAGTGGAACCAGGAGCAGCTTCAGATAGGGCCGCAAGGGAATGCCCGCCGCCAGCACCGTGCAGAGCAACATGACCCCGAGGACCGCCCCTGAAACAAGAGGACTATCGAAGAGCATGGTAACCACAAGGGCGCCAATAGCAAGAACAACCCTCTCCAGAGGATGGGTTCCTCGCAGTCTGTTGTCCTGGGCTAGCTGGTCTATTAACAGCATCTGCCTCTCCTCGCGCTATCTCGCTCTATCTCGCTCTAACTTGCTCTAGGCCTCTTGCTCGTCACCCCTGGGCCGCTGACCCCGGAAGTACCCAAAATAGTAGCCAACAATGCCAGCGCCCAGGGCAGCCTGCACCGTGAAGAGCAGATTCTCCAGGGCTTCGCTGGGGATGCGCAGAACCTCTGTAATGGGCCTGGCCCAGGGCTGATAGTCGGGGCTGATGGTCTTAATCATCTCCACCGCCTGGGTGTCAGTGCCCTCAAAGCCATCAGGGGCATCGCCAAACTGGAAGGGCAGCAGAACGACCACTGCCAGGACAATGACTAACAGTAACTGCTGGCCGAGATCTCTCGCCTTCATCTTCATCTTCATTACCCCTCTCCTCTGACCTGTATGACCCCAAGGGTCTCCAGTTCGCCCTGGGCTACCCCCATCAGTCCCTTGAGCACCATGGCAGTCAAGACCGCCTCAGCCAGGGACAGCGGCAACTGGGCAACGAGAAACACCGAAGAGAACTTGGCGAAGGACATCATAACCCCACCGCTCTCCGATGGAAAGGCCAGGGCCAGTTGAACAGCTGTTACCAGGTAGGTCGCAATGCTGCCAAAGAAGGCGGCCGCCCCAGCGCCCCACAGAGAGCCCAGGCCAATCCTGCAGCAGGCGCCATAGACAAAGTAGGCCACAAAGGGCCCGGCAACGGCCATGGAGAACACGTTGGCCCCCAGGGTTGTGAGGCCCCCATGGGCTAACAGGACTGCCTGGAACAGCAGGACGACGCTGCCAATAACAGTCATGATTGTGGGGCCAAAGAGCACGGCTCCCAGCCCCACACCGGTGGGGTGCGAGCTACTCCCTGCCACCGACGGCAGTTTCAGGGCTGAGAGCGCAAAGGCGAAGGCCCCGGCCAGGCCCATCAGGAGCTTGAACCGGGGGTCCTCCTGCATCCTCTTTCTCATGGAGACCAATCCCGCCAACAGGAAGGGCAGGCTCAGGGCCGTCCAGAAGAGGCACCATCCCAGGGGGAGAAACCCCTCCATAATGTGCATGGCATGGGCCCTGGCAGGATAGAGAACCACTATTAGCCCTGCCGCCGCCAGGACCATTCCAAGGCTCTTGATTGATCCAGCAAGACGTTTCAACGCTTTCAAAACACACTTCACGTTAACCTGACCTCCATTACTTCTCAATGCCCAGCCTGGCCCCGACGCCCTGCTGAAAATAGTGTTTGACAGGCTTCATCTCAGTCACCAGGTCCGCCTTGTCGATAAGCTCCTTCGGGGCATTTCTCCCCGTCAACACCAGTTCTATGTGGTCTGGTCTCCTGTCAATGAAATCCCCCATCTGACTGACGGAGATGAAGCCGGCGCTTATAGCAGCCATGGCCTCATCCAGGATGAGCAGATCGCAGCCGCTGTCAAGGGCCAGATCCCAGAGGCCCGCAAACCCCTCCTGGATCTCTCGCCCCAGGGCTTCCCCTTCAGCCTCCGTCAACTGCCAGGTAAACCTCTTCGATCTGCCAAGGCGGCGCACCTCAAATTTATCCCCCAAGCCCTCAATGGCTGTAAGCTCGCCGCTGGGGTTACCCTTGAGGAACTGAACCATCAGCACCTTAAGGCCCCGGCCAACAGCCCGGAGACCAAGCCCCAGGGCAGCGGTGGTCTTTCCCTTGCCATCTCCTGTGTATATCTGGACGTATCCCTTCTCCATGGTAGATTAGCCCCCTGTCTTCCAGGTCTTGACGACATCGACGACACCGCGGCAGTCAGAGACCAGCTCCGGGTAGGGAAGTTGGGGCCGCCTGACAACAATTACCGGCAGGCCCAAATCCCCGGCAGCCATCAGCTTATCGACGAATCCGCCAGCGGTTCCGCTCTCCTTGGTCACGACAGCGTCAGCGTTGTAGAAGCTGAATAGGGCGCGGTTAAGCTCATAGCTGCATGGTCCCTTGACGGCCACTATGTCGCCCACCGGTATCCCCAGATCCCTGCACTTCTTCAGGACAACAGGGCTCGGTAACACCCTGGCGATCAACCGCTTATCCGGTAAAGCCGAAACAAAAGCCTGGAGATCCTTGCTTCCCGTTGTCAGGAAAACAGTACTGGCCATAGCCCTGGCAGCGGCAGCCGCCTCCTCCACGCTGTCTACCACTACGGCCTTGACCCGCTCAGGGATAGCAACCGAGGGCCTCTCATACCGCAGGTACTTAACGCCCGCCACCTCAGCGGCCCAGATGCTGTTGACTGAGGCCTCCCGGGCGTAGGGATGGGTGGCGTCAACAAGGCCTGTAACACCATTGGTTTGGATGTAATTCACCATGGCCTCGCCATCCATGGCCCCCACAACTACCCTGTCGGCCACCTCTGAATAGAGGTCCCTTCCATAGGCGGTGACAACGGAGAGGGTAAAGTCAATGCCCGCCTCTTTCAGGGCCGCGGCGATCTCAATACTGTCGGAGGTGCCACCAAGGAGGAGGATCATTGAGCCACCCCTGGTCGCGTCGCCTTCTCCGCCGCCATGTCCCCAATCGCTAGAGTGACTCCTTTGTACTTCTGCTTGCCGACCATCAGGTTCCCACCGCTGAGGAGATGGGCAACAGGCTCAGCAACGGAGTAAACCCCAATCGCCTCTTTCACAAAGTCCGACTTGCCAAACTGGTCCTCAACCCCTCTGATCTCTGACCGTCCCACCGTCACAAGGGGTACCCCCAATTTCCTGGCCAACCCCACTATGGCCGGCTCCTCCGCCTTGATGTCAACGGTGCCAACAATGCCGATTGCCGCCAGGTCCAGGTTCTCTCTGTCCATCAGTTCATGAAGGCACTGGGTGAGATAACCGCCATCGACCCCGCGGCGGCTGCCAACAGCCACAACAAGCCTCCGGGGTACCACCCGGATCGCCCCTGGCACCTCCCCCTTCAGTTCCTTCCGCACCGTCACATAGACCACCGCGTCCATCGACCTGTTGGGCTTTGGGGAGGCCATCTCCTGAAAGCCCCTGAGATCCAGATTAGAGTCACGGTAAGCGCCGTCAAGGTAGATCCCAACCGCCCCACCAGAGACTAAGAGCTGGTTCACGCCCTTGATCTCAGCCCGTAGGCCTGAAACCTCAGCGCCGACCTGCTTCGCGATGAGGTCAAGGGCGGAAGTCTGGTTCAGATCTGTAGCAGTAGTGATTACCGGATTGGCCCCCAGGGCCTGGGCCAATCTCCTGGTAAACTCGTTGGCGCCGCCAACATGACCCGAGAGCAGGCTGATTACATTCCGGCCCGCCTCGTCCACCACCAGGACCCCGGGGTCTTCCGTCTTATCCCTGAGATGGGGCGCGATAGACCTGACAGCGATACCAGCGGCGGTCACAAAGACCAGGTACCGGTAGCTGGAGCCGGAGCTGGAACCAGAGCCGGAGGCAGAGTTGGAACCAGCGCTGGAACCTGAACTGGAGCCAGAGCCGTCGGAGAAGATGGTTCCCACGAATTCGGTGAAGCGGCCTTCAATCCGCTTAAACCCCGGCCCGGCGACACTGCGTCCCAGGTATATGTCGATGTCGTCCCCGCCCAGCAGGGCCCCTATCCTCTCGGCCAGGGCCTTGCCCCTGGGGGTGAGGGCGATAACGGCAACCCTACTTCCTGAACTCATGGCTAAAGCCCTCATCATAGAGTTTTGAGTAGTTAAAATCCTTGCCCAGGAATTCGCCCACCAGGATCAGCGCTGTCTTTGTGATGGCCTGGGCCTTGACCCTCTCACCGATGTCCTCAAGGGTTCCCCGGACCACCTCTTCATCGGGCCAGGTGGCCTTGAAGACGACAGCGACCGGTGTTGTACCGGGGTAGCCGCCCTCTCTCAGCTTTGATACCACCTCGTCGATCTTCTGGACCGACAGGAATATGCACATCGACGCCCTGTGCCTGGCCAGGTCCTCCAGCCTCTCTCCCTCCGGGACAGGGGTCCTGCCCTCAATCCTGGTGATGATCAGGCTCTGAGCGATCTCCGGAACCGTATACTGAACCTTCAGGGAGGCCGATGCCCCCAGGAAGGAGCTTACCCCAGGGATAACCTCATAGGGTATGTCCCTGGCATCAAGTTCCTCCATCTGCTCCCTTATGGCCCCGAATAGCGAGGGGTCGCCAGTGTGGAGCCTGGCCACAACCTGGCCCTTACCAACGGCCGTTGCCATTACCTCGATGATCTCCGTGAGGTTCATCCCGGCGCTGTTGTACGTTACCGCCTCCTCCGAACAGTAGTCCAGGAGCTCCGGGTTCACCAAGGAACCCGCGTACACTACAACCTGCGCTTCCTTGAGGGCGTTATAACCCTTGATGGTGATTAACCCCTTATCACCAGGGCCCGCCCCGATAAAATAGACCTTCATGATTTAGCCCATCCTTTGTTTACTATTATTGTTGAGAAGTAAGACAGATCTGCCGAGTCAACGGCGCTCAAATCGTGGATCACCCGCTCACCCGGCATTCCGAGATCGCAGACCATTATGGCGCTTCCTGTGAGGGATAGTTCCTCGAGGACAGCCAACACCTTGTCAAAGTGACGGTACACCTTCATAAGAACCACGGAATCATGCCTGACCAGGACTTCCCTCAACTCGCCTCGAGACCGGCTGCTGGGAACAACGGCCAGGGTTTCATCGCCCTCTACCAGCGGGAGGTTCCTGGAAGAGGCGATCCCCTGGAATGAGGTGATGCCCGGGATTGTGGTCACAGGGATCTGGGGGCTTACCCGCCGCAGCAAGTAAATATAGGTACTGTACAGCATGGGATCCCCCAGGGTGACAAAGCCGACAGTCTTCCCCTGCCTCACGATGGCCACGATCTCGGCGGAGATCTGCTGCCAGGCCTCCTCCATCTCCCCATGGTCGGCTGTCATGGGGAAGTGGCGTTCCAGGATCTCCGTTGCCGAAGCAAGATGCTCCTCCACAACCTGCAGCGCCAGGCTCTGCCCCCCCTTTCTTCCCTTGGGGGTCACAAGGACGTCCAGCCTCTTCAGGGCCTCCACCGCCTTGAGGGTCAGCAGGGAACTGTCTCCCGGTCCAACGCCAATCCCGTAGAACCTACTCATCCTCACCACTCCTGTCAGCGGCAAGGATGTAGGTGGGGTTAAGGGGCTTGAAGAAGCTGCTGGCCCCCAGATTCTTTAGCCGGCCGATGCTGACCATTGTGCCCTCCAGGGCCTTAAAGGGCCCTTCCCTCAGGAGTCTCAGGGCCGATGACAGGGTCTCAATGGTGACGCAGTTGATCACAACCCTACCCCCTGGGGACAGGAGTTCCCCCACCCAGGAGACTATCTCCTCAAGCCTGCCCCCGCTGCCGCCGATGAACACCCTGTCTACCCTTGTGTCAAAGGAAGCCACAGGGGCCTCGCCCTCAATGATGGTGACATTGCGGGCCTGGAACCGCTGGGCATTCTTGGCGATGAGGTCTACTCCCTCTGGTTTTCTCTCCACGACATAGACCGCCAGCTCGGGGTGGCTGACAGCGGCCTCAATACTGATGCTGCCGGTTCCCCCGCCTATGTCCAGCAGGCTGGCGGCCCCGGGCAGATTTAGCTTAGCCAGGGCCAGGGTTCGGATCTCCTCTTTACTCATGGGCACATCGCCCTGGATGAAGTCGCTATCCTTCATTTATCATCACCTATCATCACCACAACACTCATGCCGGTTATGTCCTCTCTCAGTATGGCCTGGGCAGACCCGCGGATGACGCGCTCGTCAGGGTAGGAGAGTCTTACCCCCACAATGAATTCCGGGCTCAGGCCCCTCCCGACGGCTTCCTCTGCCAGCTCCCTTGGTCCCCACCTGTCATCGGTTACAAGCCCTACCTTCCGGTGCGCAAAAATGCTATCCCAGTCTGGTTCTCGCCCATGGGTGCTGGAGAGAAACATGTGGTTCATGTCCAAATGAGCCCTGGCGCAGAGGTATTGAACCGAGCTGATCCCGGGGATGATGTTGACCCTGCTGCTTCCCAGCTTCTCAGCAAGGTACTTCCCGATCCCAAAGAGCAGAGGGTCCCCTGAGGCCACAACGGCTACTCCCCTGTCCGCGTTGGCCCGGATGTAGTCGAGGGCCGCCGTTAAGCCGCCTTCAATGGGGAATTTCTCACCCTGGTATTCAGGGAACATGGCCAGATTCCGGCTACCCCCCACAAGCACTGTTGATGATGCGATCGCCTCCCTGGCGGCTCCCGTCAGCATCCCGACATCACCTGGCCCTACACCTACAACCTGTATCACTGGCAGAACCCCTCCAAACAGGGCTTAAGCCCCTTGCTCTCCCCCACCAGCACACAGTCCCGGGAGAAGAGGGCTACCCCGACATCAATCTCATCACCCAGGTACTGCCGTATCCGCCCCTCAGCGGCAGCGGCAATGACCCTGTAGACATCATCAAATCCTGAGGCCGCTATGTAGTCCATGGCCTCTTCCGTGGTGTTGGCCCGAAACACCTGGCGCAGGAGGTCACCTGGGGCCCTCATTAGGGCCAGGCGCGCCACCAAAATCTCCATCCTGGCGTCCGCCACCTTGCTGTGGGTGTTGAAGATCCCGCCGGCTACCTTCACCAGTTTGCTGAGATGGCCAGCCAAAACAACCCGCCTGTAACCCAGGAGCTCCACCTGTTTCAGCATGTCCCCGACGAAGTTGCCAATCTGAACCAGATCGCCCTGGTCGACGCCGTAGGTCTGCCGGTAGGCGCTGAGAAAGCATCTCTCACCCTGGTTACCAGGGACAAGGATGATCCCCTCCAGGCCCTGCTTTCGCTTCATCTTGAGCTCCACCGCCACAGACTCCTTCCACCCTGAGGTAGACATGGGCTCCACGATGCCAGTGGTGCCAAGAATTGAGATCCCGCCCACAATCCCCAGGCGAGGGTTAAAGGTCTTCTTTGCCACCACTTCCCCGCCAGGTACGCTGATAACAACCCGCGCCCCGGTGGTGGCGGCGTCAATTACCTTCTCCACTTCAGCCATAATCATGGCCCGGGGGACGGCGTTGATGGCGGCAGAGCCAATCTCCAGGTCAAGGCCGGGCTTTGTTACCCGGCCTACCCCCTCCCCCCCCTCGATGACAGTACCGGGTTCAGGTTGAAGGGTAACCTCGGCAAAGACATCAAGCCCATCGGTGACGTCGGCATCATCCCCGGCGTCCTTGGGAACCGAGGCAATCCCCCAGCCGTCGCCAAACCGCTGGTTACCAATGTTCAGGGTAAGCTGGGTCCCCTTGGGCGTGTCAATCCTGACCTGGTCCACCCGCTGCTTGGAAGTGGCCATCAGGGCAGCGGCCTTGGCGGCGCCAGCGGCGGCAGAGCCAGTGGTATAGCCGCGCCTGAGTTTCTTGCCCTCTACATAAACAAAATCTTCCACACCATCACCATCAATCCTGAGACGCTATCCCGCCAGATGATACAGAATGGCGTTGACAATGGCCGCCGCCACGTTACTGCCGCCCTTCATACCTCGCGAGATGATGCAGGGGAGCCCGCTCTTGGCCAGCTCTTCCTTGGCTTCAGCAGACCCCACAAAACCAACGGGCACCCCGATCACGGCGGCAGTATTCTCCAACAACCCAGCCTCGTTTAACTCAACAATCCTCCGCAGGGCGGTGGGGGCGTTGCCCACAACAAAGACCTTCTCCCGCGGATCCCGGGCGGCAACATCAACCGCCGCCATGGACCTGGTGATCCCCTTCTCCTGGGCCATATCAGCCACAGACTCATCGGCAATCAGGCACCTGATCGATGACCCCAGCGCCTCCAGGCGGCCCTTGTTGATGCCCGCCATCACCATTGTCGTATCCGTGTAGATACAGGCCCCGGCGCCCAACGCCCCCTCAATGGCAGGGAGAGGGTCACTCTCAAAGGTCAGGATGTCCAGGTAGTCCAGGTCGACAGTAGTGTGAATGGCTCGCTTGATAATCTTCTCTTCTAACTCCCCGCCAAACTGGTACTCGGGCCGTTCCCTCTTAATCAGGTCATCGAGGATCTGAAAACTGGTGCTCTCAATGCGCTGGGGCTCCTTGATGTAATCCATCTCAGGCTCCCTTGACGCGGCTGACAATGATGTCTACCAGCTTTGGGTCATAGCCAATGCTGTCCAGGACCCTGATCTGCAGATCGGCGTATTGGGGGCTCAACCTGGCCAGCGCCGCGGGAATGTCCTTGCGAACATGGTGACCCTTGAAGAGGAAGAAGGGAAAGACAACAATCTCCCGACAGCCGACGTTGTAGAGCCGGTCAACAACCTCTCCCAGTTCAGGTTTGGCAAACTGGAGAAACGCCGTCTCCGCGTGGTCAAAGGCCACCGCCCTCTTGACATCCTGGAGAATCCGGTTGCAGGTTTCACAGGTCTCCTCTACCCTGCTGCCGTGCGCTAGCATGATTAACCCAGTCATCTAGGGTCCCCCTTCTGAGTGTAAGCTGCCTCGATGAAACTCCTGGCAAAGTCGATGTTCCCATAGAAATGAAAGTGCGGGTATCCGGCAACGCCGTTACCCTTTATGAAACTGCAGCCCCACTCCCTGACCTCCTGGCCGGGCCGCCTCTTGGAAAGCCTGAAGGCCTGCGGGAGACCCTGAACCTTGGCCTCAGAGCGGTGAAACTCGTGAACCCTTATCCGCGCCCCTGGCTCTCCCAGCACACAGCCGGCTTGCAGCTCCAGGTCGGCATAGCCAAACCTCTGCAGCCTTTTGGTCATCTTGACCTGGCCTGGGATCCACCCCACCATCGGGTGGGGCCTGCCCTCAAGGTCCTCAATCTCATCAACCAGGTACATCAGGCCACCGCACTCGGCAATATAGGGGAGGCCGCCCTCGAGGGCCTCTCTGATGGAGGCCAACATCCCACTGTTTTCGGCCAACTCCGCGGCAAAGACCTCGGGGAAACCGCCGCCCAGGTAGAGGCCGTCCAGTGCCGGGGGCAGTTCCTGATCCACCAGGGGGCTAAACATCACCAGTTCCGCTCCCAGCTCCTCCAGGAGGTCCAGGTTGTCCCAGTAGTAGAAGTTGAAGGCGTCATCATAGGCCACCCCGATCCTGACCTTCCTCCCAACAGGGATAGCCCATACCGGTAGAGGGTCTACCTCAAGGGGCTTGCTTGCCCTGGCCGCCAGTTGCTGGAGCCCATCAAGGTCCACGGTGTCAC
>Ga0209643_1001236_pt1 | contig 26085 bp, 23 predicted proteins | sample AutmiccBRH37_all_FD_187383 | JGI IMG/M metagenome (GOLD analysis project Ga0209643, IMG submission 187383) | Deep subsurface microbial communities from Mt. Terri, Switzerland - Autotrophic microbial communities BRH/37_all (SPAdes) (version 2) | ecosystem: Environmental > Aquatic > Deep... | reverse complement strand
TGTGATACCCAGACAATTCCGGCCTCGTAACAGGTTGCCAGGTTAATGCCCGTAACTATTTGTTATTTTTTAGTTTAAATGGTGCCCGGGGGCGGAATCGAACCACCGACACGAGGATTTTCAATCGGTCTTTCAATCTCGGCAGACTGTCTCAGGATGACTCAATTCGTTGTTTAAGTTGCTGATAATGTTAATTCTTAAGCACAGCACTCTCTCTCATTCCATCTAGCCCCATAGCGTTCAAGCACACCTCCACTGTAACCCAAATGAAACCCAAGACGTGTTACGGTACCGTTGGTTTTTCATGGTGAAACAGACTTCGCTAAATCGTAAGCGCCCCGTTGATACCGCAGGTTATGCGGCTTGACTGTCCGTTACAGATACCAGTGGTGCCCAATGCCAGGGCAGCAGTTCATCTAGCCGGTTGATCTTGTGATCATGGATGCGGTCGAGGATGTCAGCGAGATATGCCAGCGGGTCGAGGCCGTTAAGTTTAGCGGTCTCGATGATGGTCATGGCGCGGGACAGGGTTTCCGCACCGGTGTCGGCCCCTGCGAACAACCAATTCTTCCGTCCTATTCCAATCGGGCGCAGGGCGCGCTCAGCGGGGTTGTTGTCAATGGCCACGCGACCGTCGGTCAGGAACAGGCTGAAGGCCTCCTGCCGACTGATGCCATAGCGGAAGGCCTTGGCCAGATCGCTTTTGCCTGGAATGCGCAGAAGTTGCTGTTCGGACCAGGCAAAGAAGGCCTCGACCTTTGGTCGGCTCAGCTTTTGCCGCGCCGCATGGCGGACGTCAGCGGGCTGACCGTTGATGTCGCGCTCGATGTCGTAGAACTTGCCGATCCGGTCGAGCGCCTCGCGGGCGATCTCGGACTTCGTAGAGGTCCAGAAGTCATGGAAGTCGCGTCGTAGGTGGGCCCAACAGGCGGCCTCGCTCAAACGGGCTGTGCCATCGGGTTCAGGCGCGTAGAGCTTGGCATAGCCCTTGTAGCCATCGGCCTGGAGGATGCCGCGGGCGTTGGCCAGATGGCCGAGAACATGCTCTTCCTTCCAGTCTGGCGCAAAGCGATAGACAGCACCCGGTGGCGATGCCCCCGCCCAAGGGCGTTGATCGCGCACATAGGCCCAGATCCGGCCTTGCCTAACACCTTTGCCAAGCCCCTTGTCGCGCAATGACCGGTCCAGCACCCGGATCGGCGTGTCATCTGCGTGCAACAGGTCGCTGGCCATGATGTCAGCCTCGATCCGCTCGATCAGCGGCGACAGGGTTTTCATGGCGCGGCCACACCAACCAACCAGCGTTCTTTCGGGGATGTCTGCCCCCATACGCGCGAAGATCTCGTGCTGGCGATACAAAGGCAGGTGATCGTCAAATTTGGAGACCAGCACATGCGCAAGCAGGTTCGGCCCCGCCATGCTGCCCGGGATCGGACGACTGGGGGCCGACTCCTGCACCATCCGCTCGCAGCGGCGGCAGGATTTCTTGATCCGGGCGATCTGGATCACCTTCATTTGGGCGGCGATCATGTCCAGCAATTCGCTGACATCCTCGCCTACCACGCGCAGGTCGCCGCCGCAGTCAGGGCAGCATGTGCCGGGGTCCAGTTCACGCCGCTCGCGCGGGGTCGTATCCGAGACACGTGGGCGGCGGCGCAAAGCGGGTGCATCGGCAGCTTCCGGTGACGGTTCATCCCGCCCTTCGTCGATGGGCGCATCATCTTCCTCAGCCACCGCTACCAGCAGGTCTTCGAGCGCCAGTTCCAACTGCTCGATCTCGCGCTCAACCTTTTCCGAGGACTTGCCGAAGGCCAGTTTCTGGAGTTTGGCGATCCGCAAACGCAGTGCCTGAACCAGTTGGTCATGCACCCGCAACGTGGCCGACATCTTGGCACTCTCAGCCTCGATCCGGGCATTTTCCGCCTGCAAAACTGCGATCATGGCCCTCAATTCGGCGGGATCATCAGGCAGATTTTCGACAATAATTGACATGCAACTGACTACCAAAAGTCAGGCCAAAGCACCATATAAATAACGCTAATGGGCGCGCAAAATCATCCGACACGCGCAGGCGGAGCGCCCCAATCGGGACGCCGCCAATCGATCCCTTCCCACAGCATCGCAAGCTGCGCAGAGGTCAGCCGTATCGACCCATTCGCAGCACTCGGCCAAGGAAAGCGTCCGCGCTCAAGCACTTTGTAATAAAGGCAAAACCCCTGGCCATCCCAATAGAGCAACTTGATCCGATCCCCCCGGCGCCCACGGAATGCAAACACCGCGCCACTGGCGGGCTGCTGATGCAGGACGTCTTGCGCCAATGCCGCCAGCCCCGCGATCCCCTTGCGCATGTCCGTGACACCGCAGGCGAGATACACGCGCACGCCAGTCCCAGGCCCGATCATGCGGCGTCCACCGCACGGATCAGGGAGATCAGCGCTGCCGGGTCCACAGTGCTGTCAAAGTGCAAACTACGCCCACCCCGCAGGCGCAATTCAACCGCAATCGCGGGAGGCGCCTCAGCAGCCGTCACTGGCATGTCCAACGGAAAGAAAAGCGCCCCGGCATCAGGCGACCACAGACCCTTCTTCTTCAGCTCATGCCGCCATTTGTAAATCTGCTGCCGGGTCACCTCGTGGCGTTGCGCCACCTGCGTCACTGTCGCCCCGCCAACCCCAACCGACAGGACCATCTCGAGCTTGTCCTCATCACGCCAAAGTCGCCGCCGCTCAATCCCCAGAATTTCGCCCCGCATCGCTGATCCCCCATAAGACACGTCGCAAGCGACGTCGCTAAACACGTGTCTTAGAGCAGGACGCCAAAGTCAGGCAGGCGGTCCCAATGGCGCGGTTACGCTAAATCGTTGTGTAGCCGACCACCAGCGCCCGAAGTCATCATCCTGATGCTTGCCTCCTTGCACAGCAGCCGTAAGCATCCGGCGTAGGCCGTGGTCAGGCTGCGTTGGCGGCGTCCTGTTGTGTTTTCCAATGCCAGGGCAGCAACTCAGGCACGCGCGCGACGGGCAAGTCCGGCAGCCGGGCCAGGACGTCTGCCAGCCATGCCTGCGGATCAATGTCATTCATCTTTGCCGAGACGATGAGGGTATACATGAAGGCCGCCCTGTCGCCGCCACGCTCAGAGCCAGCAAAAAGCCACGACTTTCTGCCTAATGCGATGCCGCGCAGGGCGCGCTCGGCGGCATTATTCGTCAGGCAAAGTCGCCCGTCACCCAGGAAGGCCGTGAAGGCTTCCCAACGGCCTTTTCCCTCGACCATGTAATTGATCGCTTTGGCGACAGGGTTGTGCTTCGACATTCGGGCCCGCTCGGTCAGCATCCAGTCATGCAGATCATTGACCAGCGGTGCGACACGCTGCTGGCGCACGTCAAGACGCGCTGCGGCTGATAGACCCGTAATTTCGCGCTCGACAGCAAAGATCGCGTCGATCCGCGTCACAGCGTCCAGCGCGATGGGCGAGATCTCCTCTGCCACCTTTTTGCCCTTGCGGGCGATAGCCTTGATGTCGGCCAGCTCGAAGAACTTGCGCCTGCCATGCGACCAACACAGCGCACTCCCCACCGGACCGGGGCTGCGATCTTCCAAATACAGATCATTGTAGCCGCCATAGACGTCCGATTGCAGCACGCCCTGCCATCCGGCCAAATGCCGTGTCGGGTGTTCTTTCCGGCGGTCAGACGAGAACTTGAACAAGGCCGCAGGCGGCGCCCCCCCATCCCAGGGGCGATCATCGCGCACATAGGTCCACAGCCGCGCCGTTTTGGTGCCGCTACGCGCCAAAAGTGGCACAGTCGTATCGTCACCATGCAAGCGGCCTGCGTCCAGCACATGACGTTCGATCAGCGCATGGATCGGGGCCAGCGCCACACAGGCATGACCGATCAGATCTGCCAGAGTGGACAGGCTGAGGTCGATCCCCTCCCGCGCGATGCGCTCTGCCTGCCTGTTCAACGGCTGATGCTGCCCGAATTTGTCAAAGGCCACCATAGCGATCAGATGTGGCCCCGCCCAACCGCGCGGAATGGCATGGAATGGGGCTGGTGGTTGGCTGATCTTTTCACAGGCCCGACACGTGAACTTCTCACGCACCGTCTGGATCACCTTCCACTGGCGCGGAATGACCTCCAGCGTTTCCGTGATGTCCTCGCCCATCTTCACGATCCGGTCGGAACCACAGCAGGTGCAGTTGGTCGGCGCCTCGACCACAACACGTTCACGCGGCAGATGGTCTGGAAAGGGTTTGCGCACCGGCTTGCGCCGCGTGAAGGCGCGCACGGTGCTGGTCGTGTCCGCAGCAGCGGCCGCTTCAGCCGCAAGCGCATCCTCGGTGGCAGCTGCTTCCAACTCCTCAAGCTGCAATTCCAGCTGATCGATCAGCCGCGCACGGCGCTCGGAGGAGTTGCCGTATTTGTCGCGCCGCAGCTTGGCGATCTCCAGCTTCAATTCCTGGATCATCGCTTCCGTGCAGGATGCCAGGGCGCGGGCTTGTGCCAATTCAGCTTCTGCCGCTTGCGCACGGGCTTGTGCGGCCGCCGCGTAGGCGGTCTGCGCGGCAAGCGCGGCGCGCAATTCAGCGATTTCCAAGGCGGCATCTGACATGGCAAGTATTTACCATGAGTGCCGTGAAAGGCCAATAAAAACAGGCGCTTCGCCACAAGTTATCCGGCCGTTCTGGGCCTTTGCGTCCAACGCGGATTTCGCCAGTCTATGCCTTCGAGAAGGTAACCGAGCTGCGCCGCAGAGATCGCAACGGACGTGCCCTCCTGGCTCACGGGCCAAATGAACTTTCCCGCTTCAAGCCGCTTCAAATACAGGGACATTCCGACCCCGTCATGCCAGAGCAATTTTACCAGATCGCCTTTGCGTCCCCGGAAGCAGAAGATTTCGCCAGCATGTGGGTCGCGCCCAAGGCCCTGCTGCACAGTCAGCGCTAAGGTGTTCATGCCCCGACGCATGTCTGTCACGCCCCCTGCAATCCACACCTTCGTGCCCGCCGGAAACGCAATCATGACCGCACCGTAAGGCTATTGATCAGCCGCGCCGCAGCCTCCATGTCAAACCCGGACGGGATTGTCACACGACACCGCGCGCCAAGATCAATCGTCAATACTGGCGCGGGCGGTGCAGGTTTGTCATCGGAGCCGTCAGACGCATCCTCGAGCGGGAGAACGCGCAAAAACTGTGGGGCAGAACCAAGCAGCCCATGTTTATGCCGATAGCGCCAATCGTAAAGCTGTGATCGTGAAACCTCATGGCGACGGGCAACCTCGGAAAGCAAGGCTCCATCGCGGTAGCTCTCCTCAATAATCCGAAGCTTCTCGTCATCCGTCCAGCGGCGACGACGGCCGGTATCAGAGACCGACAATACCTGAATGCGGGGGGTGTCCTCGTGTGCGTCCATAAGGACACTCGATAAACCTTCACCAACAGCAGCCGCCAGACGGCCTTCCGCGTAGGCTTACCAGCAGCCGGAGTATCGGGCATAAAATTCAAGGCCGGGCCACAACACGGAGCAAAACTTTGGACGTTAAATCCTCTCAAGCCACAGGCAACGCCGCGATGCACTACGCAGCGTGGCAATTGTCACGCAAAGGCTGGAACGTGATGCCGACAGCACGCAACGCTAAAGGCAGCGATTTGTTCTGCGCCAATGACGATGAGTCGGTGATGTTTGGTGTCCAAAGTAAGGGCCTGTCCAAGCGCACGCCGCTCCCGTGCGGCACAAACCTAGACAACCTGCGTTCTGACTGGTGGATCATCACCATAAATGCCAAGAGCGAGGCACCAATCTGCTACATTTTGAGCTTAGATGAAATCAAGGAACACTGTGTCCAGAGCGACCCAGCCAAAAGCAAGGGCGGAACTGGCGCCTATTGGCTCTCGCCCCGCATGTACGATCAACCCCAGTACCGTGAAGCTTGGCATCGGCTGGAAGGTGGGGCGGTAATGGCTAAACAGGAGCTTGAAGCAGAGGGCGTGTTTGAAGTCGGCGACGTCGTCGACAGCCATCAGAACGGCAACATAATATTTCGCAAGCATTCTAGCGGGTCATACACGGTACTGGTTGATGGAAAGCAGCAGCCTGCCCGCCAATTTCTAATGGACCTGCGTGATCGGATGGGTCTTCCTGACAAGACCAACAACACCACCAGAACGCTCGGCGCACAAGTTTTTGGGGTGCTAAGACGTTAATTCATTTTGATAAAAATGCGTTTCCCTAATTTTATCAGCGCCTTTGGAAGTTTGAGCCTAATGAACTTATCGGACATGACCGAAGAGCATGCAATACTTCCTTCATTCATCTACGCGCGGCAGAACCTTATGAGGGTAACCCATGTCAAATGAAAGGTACTTCGAAATACTCCTATCGTGATATGGGGACACCACCCTCTCGCACAGAGAAGCGTTCAATCATGAGCGTCTGTCTTCAAGGCGAGTCTCGATCAGAGACCAGTAATCTTCGAACTCAGCGAGTTGAGCGAGATTGACGGACACATGGGTTGACTGGGGGTTTCTAGGGCGAACGCCGCCGTGCTTGCCCAACCATGCAGTATGGTTCGCTCTAACGATTTCCTGCAACTGCCGCTGTTCTAGAATGAAAAGCCGATCTTCACCTGCGGAGTTCCCGATGCTGACGAAGACATAGATCAAGTCACCATCAATATTTGGGTCTGGTCCTCGAACGATTTGCTTGTCTTCGTCAAATTCGATCAACAAAAATCGGTTGGCGTCGAAACTGACTGATCCGGTGCGAACCGACTTGACCTGCAGATGAATGCTTGATCCATCTTTGTATGCCAAAAGATCAATGTCTGGAACGTTGCCTGCGAAAGAGGTCGCGACGATACCTCGGCGTCCAAGTTCCGTGACAACCAGACTTTCACCGATCTGCCGTGCAAGTTGCGTGCTGAAATTTCGCGGCACCTTTGACCCACCCCATGGAGACTGAATGTTTCTGACCTGCGCTACCAAGGGTTTCATCCGCTAAAGATAGAACCTATCCCACAGATCAACCTACCTACCCTCGGGCTCTGCCAACTCTAGTTAGCTTTATCACATTCCGCTCATCAAGACTTCATATGCCTCAAGGACTTCGCGGATAGCTTTCTTGTCCCCTGCAGACAGCTTTACGTCCTTGCGATACTGATCGCCTTCAAACCTCAATATCGCCTCGTTTGCATTGGCCAGCGACCGGAGCACTTCAATCTGGTAATCGTCGGGGCTCACGTCCATCCATTCCCAGATAGTCGAGTTGTTGTCCCTTTCGAAAGACCCCGAAATCAGAGGCTCTTTAACGCCATCGTGCCAAGCGATTACGTTATTCACGAATAGCCAATCAGATGACGTGTACTGCACTTTCATCCGAAGCCATGGACGGCCCGCCTCGCCTTTTTTGCCGATGTAGAGATACGCCGTTGAGCGGCTGTTGAGGTACCTCGGTTGGTTTGGATGTTTGTACCACGTTACGCCCTCCACGCGGTCTGCGTCCTCCCGAAGTATATTCACAGCGCGTTGGCGAGCGGCGCTGATCGCCTCTTCATAATTTTGCATCTTGGCGCGGTACTGGGAACTGTCGGGTCGAACGGCGGCGAGAAATTGATATCCCTTGAGATTGGCTTCGCGTTCGCTGGAAGGAAGCGGCCTTACCAATTCAAGCATTTTCGCTTCGATCTCATCTTTGAATGCGTCTGTCGCAAGGCCAGAAGCGGACAGCGTTTGATACCAATTGTGGGCATCAGACCATAGAAGGTTCTTGATAGCTTTCCGAACGTCTTCTTCTAACTTTACTTGCTCTTCGGCATCAGGATTTTTTGTGGTTTCAGTCTGCCCGGAGGTGGAAATAAGGTGCTTAGGCTCGTCGTGCCGCGCGCAGGCATGTTTAGCAACCACATCGGAGATTGAGCCGTTGACCAGTTGTGTGAGTTTCGGCGCTGGGTCACGGACAAGGTCCGCTTCCGAGTCGCCTTCGGCAATGTAACCGAACAGCAGTGGCTCACATTGGACCAACCGAATGGCGAATGATTTTCCAGAAGGACCTTCGCGGCGCGTGGATATCTCGATCATCCCATCCGTGCGTTTGTCCATTCCAGTAACGAAGTAGTTTGCTTTAGGGTCACTTGGAATCGACAGGCGCTCAACCTGAGCGGTAGTCACGGCGGAGTTGGAATTGTTCTCTTCGTTCTCTGGGGGTGGCGGGGCGAGGCTGATTAAGACGAAACAAGCGATGAGTGTGACCACCGCGTTTTGGCGTTTTCTAAACGGTTTGAAAGGGTACAGGATGCCAGCAATTGCTGCCAGAGATACTAAAAAGGCGATAATCAGGATTAGTTCCATAGATCTGCAATGCTCGATTTATTTCGCGCGAACATACCGCCCGCATGGCTCAATAGCACGCCTTCAAAAATGGGCCATAGTGTGACATCAACGTGAAGCATTGGTGCTTTGATCTTCTCCCTTTCGGCAAAGATTGCCGGGCCACGCCCGAAGTAGACGTCGGCGGGTGGGTGCCACCTTCCAAGTCTCGAGGCCAACAGCTCAGCAGTAATCGTCGACGGTATCGCCGCCTTCCCAAGGTAAGCCTTGGATCAAGGTAAATTCCTTCTCTGCCCCTTCATGAGTGAAGAACGTGCCACGGTTTTCATGCACAAACTTGCCGCCCTCGAAGGTGACCTTTGCGAGTGACCACGGCTTTATCGCGTCGTCGCCGTGCTCCCCATGAATGAATAAAGCGCGGCCATCCGATGACATCGCGGCTTTGCCAACTTTGGTTTCGCCCCATGGAGTGATGACAGCGACGCTACCCTCCTCCAGACGCTCCAAATACTTTTCTAGAGGCTTCTCCTCATTAACCGCCGGGCACATCGGGAACTCTGCAGGCACGCGCCAGTTTCGCTGTACGGCACCAGACGTTTTGGATTCAACTAGCTCTTCTGACGGCTCGTCGATTGTGGATGCCACCGCCCGGCCAAATATCCAATCACCCAACGAGCCGCCACTGAACGACCTATCAGACTGGGCCCATGCCGTCATGCGCTTGAGGCTGTACTCGGCTTCGGCTTTGGTCACGGTCCGCATCCATTCGAAGTCGTTCGTGAGTGAGCCGTTTTTTGGGTTGCGGGGATCAGCAAGAAACTCTTCGATGCTGCCGTATAAATGCTCAAGGCGCTTGACTGACACGGGGTTAAGCAGGATGTTTTCGAGCCGCGTAACCCAGCGAAGGTTTTCTGGGCGGTTGTTTCGACGATTGGTGTCGATATGATCAACAACATGGCTCTTGCTTGGCTGCTCACCATGGAAGGCGGTCGCAACGATGCGATGAACCTTGTGAGAAGAGATCGCCATGTAACCATCGGCTCTGCCCGGAGTTCCGAAGGTCCACATTTCGTCAAGAGGACGTCGCCGCATATCGGGACGCGCTTGGCGGAGCACTGCCCCATTGTCTCGAACCTTGTACCTTGCCTCACGATAAGTGACCTCAAGCTCGCAATCAAATTGATTGATCAGGGCTGTAAATGTCGGTTCAAAATCCTCGCATTTCATGACTCAAATCCTAAAATCGTAATCGAGTATTTTCTGGCCCAAATCGTCTTTGGCCTCCTCGGTGCCAAGCCTGAACGCAATGTACTTCGCGAATGACTCGGCAAACCAATCTGGCCGCCTGTACTGCGGCGGCAGCGTTGCGAGGCAGACCGTATTCGCATCTGATGGTCGCAGTAGTCGCTCGTTGGCCAAGGATCTCCCAACGTGACGCATAGCTTCCATCAAAGCGGCGGCTCGCTCTCCGTTGCTTAGACTGGTCAGCTCTAGAGCCGAAATCAGGTGTGTCGCCAGATTGTAAGTATCGTCGATTGCTTTTTGGGTTTCCTTTCTAAATCTGGCCTTGTCTGGCGCTTTTCCCCACTCTTCAAACGTGTCGAGCGCGTTATGCACATCGTTGGTTAGATCATTGTTTGGATTGATGAGATCCATTCGAAGCTGATGAATGCGCTCCACAGCCATTTCATAGTCCTCACTGGTCCATCCAGAAGGCAGGTCGGCCATTTGTTTGATCTGCGCCAGCATAGCGGGGGCGTTCGCTCCATGCTGAAACGCTCCCATTTGTGCATCCCTAAAACACTGCTCAGCGAACCTTTGCAGCTCCTCTTTCTTCCTGTGACGTGCCTGCTTTTCAGCATTACTTAGTGGTGACAAAACCAGCTCCATAACTAATTAATTAAGTTACATAACCAACCATTGCAAATCCGTCAACTGGTTTCAAACCTGCGTCGGGACGCGGCGATAGGCTAGCAACCACATCGGAGATTGAGCCGTTGACCAGTTGTGTGAGTTTCGGCGCTGGGTCACGGACAAGGTCCGCTTCCGAGTCGCCTTAGCTTGCGTTGCTCGGACGGCGTCAGGGCTTGGGGGCTATTTGTTTGGGCATCGCTCACAGTTCTTTTTCTGTTCTTTCTCGCTGTTGCCTTGGTCGCTAAGGCTATCTTAGTCAGTAAGCACCACAATTGGGCAGGTTTAGTCGTTCACACTGTTGCCCGAACAAGATAAGCTTCGTCTGAAACCACAACAACTGACCTTCTGGTACATGCTCGAAACCGCACCCTCGCCCCATGACTTCTCAACGGATGACGCGGCCCCCATAACAGGGTCGAACCGTCGCCCTATGCACATGGTGGACATGTTCGCGGGCTGTGGTGGCCTTTCCACGGGCTTCGAGAACGCTGACTTCCTGCCCGTGTTCGTCAATGAACTGAACCCGGACGCGATGGCGACTTACCTCAAGAACCGCCACCACGTCCTTGGGGGAATGCATTTCTCGGCCAATGAGGACCTTCGGTGCAACGATGCGAACGAGCTACAAGGCCCGCGTCTGGAGAAGTTGGTTGCTGACCTGAAAAACCTGCCCGAGCTTGGCCTTTTGTTCGACACGGGCGCGAGCCAGCGTGCGGGCGCGGGATCGAACCTCGACGTGTTAGCCGGTGGCCCACCCTGCCAAGGTTATTCGGGTATCGGCATTCGTCGGTCATATGACGTGGACAAAGCTGACCTGCCGTCGAACCACCTATTCGCCCGCATGGCCTATGTCATCCGGCGTCTAAGACCCCGCATCTTCCTATTCGAGAACGTTCAAGGGCTGCTTAACGCCAAGTGGACACGTGGCGGTACGGATAAGATCTTCCCTGACGTTCTCGCGGAATTCCGTTCGATATCCGGTTACACGGTTCGCTACTCGCTCGTGAAAGCCAAGGACTACGGGGTACCACAGAACCGTCCCCGCGTGCTGCTGGTCGGTGTTCGCAATGATGTTCTGGAGGCCTGCGACTTCCTTGAACCGTCCGCCCACCCCGAGGACGCGGTGAAATGCGGCTTCCTGCCTAGACCCACTGGGGGCTTCCCCGACCTGATTGACTTGCTGGGTGACCTAATCGACGAAAGCATTCCCGGCATCCTAGCGAGTGGCGATTTCGCGAAAGGCCCGTTCGTTACCAAGGCGTACCAGAAAGCACCCCAGAACAATCTTCAACGTAAGTTGAGGACAGCGCCTTCGTGGTTCCATTCCAAGACCGTTCCTCTTACGGAACAAGAATACAGTAAGCACAAGCCGAACATCGTCGCGAAATTCCAGCACATGCTGGATAATGGCGGAGAAATTCCAGAGCAGTTCCAGACTAAGAAATTCTCGCAACGCGTGCTGCGCGCAAGGTGGGGCAACACCCAGCCGAACATCACGGCGACATCGCTCGCGGATGACTACGTGCATTTCTGTCAGCCACGCGCATTGACTGTGCGCGAGTGGGCGCGCCTTCAAATGTTCCCGGATTGGTACCAATTCGCCGGAAAGCGCACTACTGGGGGCCTACGCCGTGCGGGTAATCCTCTCGAAGGCTTGTTCGACCGCGAGGTGCCCAAGTACACGCAGATCGGAAACGCAGTTCCCGTTGGGCTTGCCGAGGCAGTTGGCAGACATTTCCGTGCAATTCTCGATGAGTATCAGGCTTAAGCGCTTATCCCCCCTCTACGAGAACCGTTTTTTTACGTGCTCAGCGAAATCAGCAATCGTCCAAGTATAGTTCTCAAAGTAATCACGGCGCTCGCTCAATTCTTTCTTCTTGGCATCATTCGCTGTGGCTTTTTCGGCCTTCTTAAGCCGATCAACTTCTCGCTTGAGTTCAGGGCCATAGCAAACCAAGTTCACCTTATTCGCCTTTTGGCTCTCGACGATCTGGGCACCAATGTCTTTGAGTTTCTTTTTGCTCGCCTTCAGGCCATTGCCGCTGAACACAAAAGGTTTTCCACCGATTTTCAGTTCGCTTGCAGTAAGGCGAGCGCGGTCGTTGCTGCTCATTTGAACTGCCATGAACAGTTCCACTTTTTGATCTTGCTGATCGGGAACGCACGGGAAAACGAAGTCGGTGTCTGAGCCTGACTTTGACTTGTATTGCTCCCGATAGTGCTTGTCTTTTTCTAGCCCAGCCGCCGAAAGGATTGCTCGGACAAGGTTCTCGCCTGCCTCGCCAGCATTGCTCTTGTTCGCCTGCGACAAGGATTCGTTTATGACACGGGCAACTAACGCCCTAACTCGATCTTTCGCTGCCTCGGATGCCTGAGGGTCGGCCAAAAAGCGAGAAATCTGAGAAATTTCTGGTTTGCCCGCGTTGAGGCCTGCATCCCCAAGCGCTGGAATGTGATCATAATATAGCTCTTGTGAATAGCTATTGTTGATACTCAGGAATTTATCTGCAAGCTGGTCTATCGTTACGTCCAACTGGGTGAGGTTATTTATTCCGCGAAATTGGCTGATCGCGTTCTGGATATCTGCTTTGCGCTGTGCTTCCCTTGCAACTTTGACGCGCCGCACAAAGCCATCATTACCCTGCATTTCAGCTTTCAGCTTCAAGTAAAGCTGATCAATCAAATTCTGCCAATTGGGTCCTGCGAGATCAGGAAAGGGGGATGACACACTGTTCTCCATGTGATGGTACAGCGTTATCATCTCGAATTTTCAAGAAGGTTCAAGACCACGCGTACCGCGCATGCAGTGGTTGAACGTTTAATCTCAAACTGCTTCATCTGGTCTAGGATTGTCCCTGACAAGGCGTGTCTGATTGTCTTATCAGATACTTATGAAACGCAAGCTCACCACCAAGTTCATTGAGAACCTGAAGCACAACCCATCAAAACGCCTCGAATATCGGGACGAACTGATGCCGGGGTTGGTACTTCGCGTCAGCAAGTCAGGCACCAAAACTTTCTGCCTCTTCAAGCGAATAAGCGGTAAAGCACAGCGCGTTACCATCGGCCGCTTCGGCGCTCTCACGCTATCAGAAGCGCGAGAACGAGTTAGAACCGTACTCTACGAGATTGAGACCGGGAAATTCCAAGAACGCACGGGCATTGAGGTCCAAAGTATCCCGACGCTGAGAGACGTAATACCAGACTACATCGAAAAGCATGCCAAAGCCCAAAATCGCGACTGGAAGCGCAAGGAGGCGCTGTTGGCAAAGTTTGCTGATCTGCATCCCAAGCGTATCGACCAGATCAAGCGTGCAGATGTCGTAAGAGAGTGCGACAAGATTTACAAGACAGCACCAGTAAGTGCCAATCGCGCACTCTCGCATCTGAAACACCTAATGAATTGGTGCGTCGACAGGGGCATGATCGAGGCGTCTCCAATTGTCGGGCTTAAACCGCCGACCAAAGAAAGACCGCGCGAACGTGTATTAACTGATGTTGAACTGGGCGCGCTGTGGATAGCCTGTGACGCCGAAGGTTATCCTTTCGGGGATTGCATGAAGCTGTTGATACTCAGCGGCCAGAGACGCGCCGAGGTCGCTGAGATGCGGTGGTCGGAACTCGACCTTGAAAAACGCCTGTGGACCCTGCCTTCCCAGCGCGCCAAGAATGGCAGACAGCACACTGTGCCGATCACCAACGCGATGCTGGACGTGCTGTGCCGGGTGCCGAGGTTTCTCGGGTCTGATTACGTGTTCACGACCACTGGCAAATCACCTGTTTCAGGGTTCGGTCGCCTGAAAGACCGGCTAGACAAGGCGCTCCCTGAGAACACTGAGCCGTGGATCATCCACGATCTGCGCCGCACGATGTCCACCAACTTGGCGATGCTGGGCGTCCCGCAGCCGGTTACCGAAGCGCTACTGAACCACAAAACTGGTGTGGTCTCAGGCGTGGCCGCCATCTACAATGTCTATTCATACGCCGATGAAAAGCGTCAAGCCCTTGATGCGTGGTCTCGGTATTTGACAAGTTTGGTGGACTTCAAAGATGACATCACGCCGACTGAAATTACGCGACATAGAGATCGACGTTCTCCTACTCAGCATTATCAGAGCTTATGACCATCCCGACCGTAGAACAGAACAAGACCGTCTGGCTGATATTCGCAATGCTCTTTTTGGTGAGAAACGTGGCACTGGTCGTGCTGCTGTCATCGACGGCTTGGCAAACTTCAAGGTTCAGGCTGAGCTGAGAAAACGTGAGATCGAAAATCTAATACTTGGAATTGCGAAGAACTATCCCAGCGTTTTGACCCCTGAATGGCAGGCAAAAATCGCGCACGAACCAATGTCGGCGCGTGCTGCCGCTCGGGAGTTCAAAAAGTTTGCCGGAAGAAGTGAGAATGTTGAAGACACCAGTGTTGAAGACCGTTTGCGCAGAAAGGCAAGAGACAGACTCAGCTCACGAGAAATGGCTACCTACGAATCGATTTTTGACCCCGAGGAACATCGCACAAAGGCTATGATTTCGATTTTGGAGTTACTCCAAACACTAGGCGTGGAATCTAGATCAATTTGGGACGAAAATGACTGATTTGTGTCCCGAGATTTTGCGCCTCCACATTGGTAGTGTGTGCAGACACTTATCTGAAATGGGGCGCCCCTTCATCTAACCAATGGAGGACCATCATGAAAACTGACGACGGTCGCAAGACCTTGGCAACGCGCGACGACTTGAAGCGTCTTGGCATTATTGTGTGCAATACAACGCTATTGCGGTGGGAGGCGCGTGGGCGCTTTCCTAGGCGTATCAGGATGGCAGGAACCAGCGTCGCATGGTTTCACTCAGAAATTGAGGAATGGCTTGCTGAACGCGCCGCAGAGCGCGCTCACACTCATTACGCCGACTACTGATTAAGGGGGTTTCTAGCCCCCTCTTTACCGATGAAATTTCGAAGGAAACACCATGCGACAACTATATCGCGTGTCCGAAGAGATGCGCTCCGAAGAAGTGCTTACCGCTGCGAAGGCCCAGATTAAAGCAGGGCACAAAGTGATCTTGATCCATGGCATAGACGAAGATGGGTGCTGTTTGTGTGGACGCGACGACTGCTCGGCTCCGGGCAAGCACCCACTGGCCAAATACTTCCCCAAGGGCGTGAACAGCGCTACGGATGATACTGCGCATGTTAAAAAGGCATTACGCCGTCATCCCGACGCAAACCTCGCAATAGCCTTGGAAGGGATCACAGTCGTTGATGTCGATGGCGATGAAGGACGTGCCGCCGTTAATGCCTTAAGCCTTCCCGATACCGTCAAGGTTTTCACTGGAAGAGGCTACCACCTTTATTTCGAAGGTGAGTTCGCTGAGGGCACATTCAAGGGAGAAAAGCTTGACGTTCTGACCGGCGAAAGCCGGATGGTCATGGTGCCTCCGAGCATTCACCCAACCGGCAAGCGGTATAGGTATTCAAAGCGGTCGCCGTCGCAAATGGCCGTGTTGCCCAAGAAACTGAGCAAGCTTAAACGCAGCCGTGCAAATCGGCAGCTTGGGTCGTCGCCGTCGAAATCCACCGCTCTCGTCATCAAGAGCGGCGGGCGCAACGATTTCTTCTTTCGCACAGCTTGCTTTTTACGTCGTAAGTTCGGGGACGAAGATGCAATTGGCGCAATGTTGGCGGCATTGAACGAGGATTTCACAGAAGTTCCATTGTCGACCGGTGAGTTGCGTTCTGTGATTCAGAGCAGTGGCAACTACGTTGAGGACGCTTCGGCATTGTTTGGGCCGCCTAAAACGACTGAACCGTTGCCAATGGAGTTCCTGTATTACCCCTACATTCCATACTTCGGGGTGACCCTTCTGGTGGGGAATCCCGGCATGGGAAAGTCGCTGTTGGTGACCAAGCTGATTGCCGCTGTCACCACGGGGGGGCAGTGGCCGCTTACCGAAGAATGTGCGCCGAAGGGTAAAGTCCTGATGCTATCCGCTGAAGACAATTGGCAAAGAGTGACACTACCCAGGTTGCTTGAGAACGATGCAGACGTCGACCAAATCCGAATGATGACGAGGTTCAAGATTCTATCACCAGAGAACCTTGAGGCGATGGCAAGCTACATTGAGCAAGAGCGGCCCAAGCTGATCGTTATCGACACCCTGACCGCCTACATGGGTAGCGGGCGTGACATGAATCGGCAAAACGAGGTGGGCGAGTTTCTAGGGCGTCTGACAGAGATCGCGGAGGATGCTGGTTGTGCAGTACTGGCCATAGGTCACCTAAACAAGCAGTCCTCGGAACATCCACTATACCGGATTGTCGGCTCCATTGGGTTTGCCGCAAGCATTCGGTCCGCGCTGTTCTACGGGACAGACCCCACAGATAGGTCACGGTTCGCGTTGGCGCACGGAAAGGCCAATGCCAGCGAACTCGGAAAAACCATCATATTCGAGCGCTTCGGCGGTGGTCGCGACGGGACACCTGTCTTACGGCCAGTTGAGTTCTCGGACGCAAATGAGTCCGAGGTCTGCAGGGTTGAGACGAATTCAGTCGGCAGACCTGCCTCAGCGACTGATGCAGCGAGAGCGTTCATACTCGAATTTCTTTCTGATAAGCCGGTCAGGTGGGACAAGGTCGAAAGTGCTGTAACAAGACGTAGTCTCGCATCTGTTGGCACTCTGAATGCCCTCCGGGCTGAAATGGCCAAATCAGGCGAGATTGAGCAAGTGGGTAAGGGCAAAAGTACTCGCTGGAAGCTTGGGCGGCCCAGCTTAGATGAGTGATCGATATAATAATTCGTGCGCAATAATTTTTATAACGAATGGGAGGCGGGTTCATACCCGTCTTTCGGTTTTTTCGAGGCTGGCACGGTCTCGGATCGGGGGGTCGCCTATCGAGCCGAGACTCCGGTAGTTTATATGCCCCCTAGTTTGACTATAGGACCCGCCGAGGTTAAAACGCCTTTCCCCCGCGTGTTATAAACATTCCGAGGGCGATGGGCAGGACAGTTAAGACCGATCCGTTGACTAACTATCAGTGAATCGTGAGTGCGCTGATCCCAAAAAACTCAATCTTTTGAATCTGTGGATGGGATTACCAAGTTGCCACAGTGCAAACTGGGTTACACTTGGGTGGCAATCCGCCTGTGCGGGTGTATTTTTGGTCTTTCTCAAGACAAATAGTGCGTCCCAGATCATTCCGAGTTGCAGACCGGCAACCCGCCATGCACTTCAACATATTCCCAGATTAGCCGCCGCTCAGCATAGGCAATATAGGGGTGCAGGATCTCTGGCTTGGGGTCGATGCCATCAGGTAAGTGCATCGTGACAAACAGGCCGGACGCGTCGCCCTCGAAGACACTGTGAAAAGTGACGCCCCCTGCATGGCCTTTCTGCCCGGTTGTTGCCGATCTGTGAAATGCCCGTATTCGGTTGCGTATCCCCTTCGCGCCCCATGTCCGACCGATGTAGACCGTGTTGGTAGGATCACCGCGCGCAATCACATAAACGCCTGCGCGGTCTGGCAAGCCTGCACGGTCGATCCATGCAACGGGATGTGACAGTGCCAGTTCCAAGAGGCCCCAATCTGCGAGCGCCCTCGCAATGCTGACTGGTGATCGGGGTGTTAGAAAACCGCACGTACACGGTCCCTGTGCCTTTAGCCGGGGCCTGTTGTATAACACAGGCACCCCGACCATAGGGTCAGAGCTTTTCAGCCGATTTTCTCGACCTAGTACGTGAGGGGTTTCTAAGCCCCGACATGGCCGCGTCTGCCACGTCGAGAACATGAGTAGCAGCAGTGATGGGAAAACTAAAGGATTTCTAGGGTTACCCCTGACACCGCGAACGCTTTTATCTTATCGATCTCCATCAACAACTTAGGAGACAGATAATGACTGACATCGTGACGCTTAAATCCTTGTGCGAAGAACTCAAGATCGACCCTCGTGAGGCCCGCGAACGCCTACGCGCCGCCGCCAACGACCCCAAGGCGAACCCCGAACTAGCAAAGGCGAGGAAACCGCGTACCCCGTGGAAATGGGTGAAGGGGTCCGCCGCCGAGAAGGAAGCACGCCGCGTCTTGCCGCCCGCAAATCAGCCCCCAAAGGCTGGATAGACCGCCGCCACACTCGGGACAACCACCCACGGGGGCGCACATCGCGCCCCTGAAGAGTGGTTAGGGCAGCGCGTGGGGCTTGGTGTCTTGATCCCCCGATTGTGCTGGCCATTCAGTCCTACCCTCACTATCCGGTGGACTTCGAGGCCAAAAAAATGTTTCGTGACAAGTAAAAAGCCGGATCGCAGGGGGCAATTTATAGTGAATGTGCAACAGCATAAGAAGCTAACCGACGACGTATGGGAAATCGCCAAGCGCCTTCGTGGCCCCTACCGGCCCCCTCAGTACCGGCTTGTTATGCTGCCTATGGTGGTCCTTCGCCGTCTGGACTGCGTGCTTGAGGACAGCATCGACCGAGTTCACGACGAGTATGTCCGCCTCAAAGCGACTGGCACGAACGAGAAGGCAATGGAAAAGATGCTGGCGCGGGTCGCGGACCCCAAGCGCAAGCAGCCCCTCTACAACACCAGCAAATACACCTTCGCCCGCCTGACCGCCGATGCTGATAGCATAGCGCCCAACCTTGTTGCCTACATCAACGGCTTTTCGCCCACGGCCCGTGCGATCTTCGAGAAATTCAACTTTGCCGAGCAAATCCAGAAGCTCGACGACAGCAACCGCCTGTTCAATATCGTTCAGCAGATGGCGACGGTGCCCCTGCACCCGAACGAAGTGGACAACCTCCAGATGGGCTACCTGTTCGAGCATCTGGTGATGAAGTTCAACGAACAGGCTAATGAGGAAGCAGGGGATCACTTCACCCCCCGCGAGGTCATCGAGCTGATGGCGAACCTCGTGTACACGGGCGAACAGGACGTATACAAACCCGGCATCTACCGCACGATCTATGACCCGACATGCGGCACGGGCGGGATGCTGTCCGTCTCGGAACAGCACATCCGAGCGGGCAATAAGGCGGCGAACCTCGCACTCTACGGTCAGGAATACAATGATGAGAGCTGGGCGATCTGCTGCTCGGACATGCTCATCAAGGACGAAGAGACCGACAACATCATCCTCGGCGACACGTTAGGTGATGGCAAGACGGGCGACGGCTTCGAGGGGCACCAGTTCCATTACATGATGGCGAACCCACCGTTCGGGGTGGACTGGAAAGACCAGAAGAAGATCGTCGAGAAGGAACACAAAACGCTGGGCTTCAACGGGCGTTTCGGCGCGGGTACGCCCGACATCGACGATGGGTCGCTCCTGTTCCTCCAGCACATGATTTCCAAGATGCACCCCAGCCCGGATGATCCCGAGAACCCCGGTGACGGGTCCAAGATCGCCGTGGTGTTCAATGGCTCGCCCCTCTTTTCAGGCAGCGCGGGCGGCGGCCCGTCCAGCATCCGCCGCTGGATTATCGAAAACGACTGGCTGGACGCGATTATCGGCCTGCCGGATCAGCTTTTCTACAACACTGGCATTTATACCTACGTCTGGATGGTGACGAACCGCAAACCGTCCGAGCGGCGCGGCAAGGTGCAACTGATCGACGGCACCCTGTTCGCAGAGCGGATGGACAAGAGCCTGAACAACAAGCGTCACCGCATCACCGATGCCCAGATCGCTGACCTGACCCGCATCTATGGCAATTACCGTGACGGCGAACAGGCCGAGGTGGTGGTGAACAAGAAGACGGGCGAGCGGGAAACCCGCGCCGTCTCGCGCATCTGCAAGAACCACGAGTTCGGCTTCCTGCGCATCGTCGTGGAACGCCCCCTGCGCATGAACTTCCAGACGACGCCTGAGCGCATCGCGCGGCTGGATCAACTCGACCCCGACAAGCACCCGGTCGCAGACATGCGTGCGGTGGTCGAGGCGATGGACGCTGACCGCCTCTACATGGACCTTGCCGAGTTTGACGCCGATGTGGTCGCCACCGCTGCCGATCTGGACATCAAGCTGGGTAAGCCCGTGCGCAAGACCCTGTGGATGACCATCGGAGACAAGGACCAGCGGGCCGAGAAGTGCATCTGGGCGGGAGACCGACCCGAGCCAGACCCCGAGTTGCGCGATACCGAGAACGTGCCGCTGCCCGACTGGACGCAGCTCCCCCTGCCGATGCCCTTTGGCCCTGATCCACAGAACAAGTTGAACGGCGATCTGGTCAAACTGATGACCCCGGCCATTGATGCCTATATCGCGGCCGAGGTGCTGCCCCATGTGCCCGATGCCTGGGTGGACTATGGCCGCACCAAAGTCGGCTATGAAATCCCGTTCAACCGGCATTTCTACGTCTACAAGCCCCCACGCGATCTGGACGAGATCGAAGGCGAGATCGAGACGCTTGAAGGCGAGATTGCCAAGCTGCTGGAAGGGCTGGTGGGATGAGCTTTGTCGCGCGTCCTGATAACAGCCCCACATGGGCCGACGACCTGCCAGAGGGCTGGACCGCCGATTGGGTCAAGTGGTCCGTCGCATTTGCGTCGGCCAAGCCCGATGGTGAGGACATCGAGAAGCTGCCTTACATCTCGAATGAGGACATCACGTCTTGGACGGGCAAGCTGCTCAAGGAAGACCCTGAGCCTGCCGACAAAGAGGGGCGGCTGTTCCGGCGCGGTGACGTGTTGTTCAACAAGCTGCGACCCTACCTTGCCAAGGTCTATCAGGCCGACTTCGACGGGATCAGCTCGGGCGAGTTGCTTAACCTGCGGGCCTCGGAACGTGTTCTCCCCCGGTTCCTGTTTCATGTGCTGTCGTCCTATCCGTTCATCGACATCATCAATTCCGAGAGCTTCGGCACCAAAATGCCCCGCGCGGACTGGGAGACGGTGGGCCATCAGCCCTTGCCACTTCCCGACCTCGACAACCAGCGGCGGATTGCGGGGTATCTGGATCATAAGACGGCGCGGATTGATGCGCTGATCGAGAAGAAACGGGCGCTGCTGGACCGACTGGCCGAGAAACGCCAAGCCCTCATCACCCGCGCTGTCACCCGTGGCCTCAACCCTGACGCCCCCCTGAAAGACAGCGGTAGTGAGTGGCTGGGGGAAATTCCGGCGCATTGGTCTGTTCGCCCCCTCAAGTGGCGTGTGCGTGTCCAGAGCGGCCAAGTTGACCCCGTGGCAGACGAATACAAAAACCTACCTTTGATCGCGCCCGATCACATAGAGCAGCGCACCGGGCGGATCATCGAGGTCAAGACTGCCGACGAGCAGTCCGCAATGAGCGGGAAATACCTGTGCGCACCTGCGGCAGTGCTTTACTCGAAAATCCGTCCGGCACTCAGGAAGGCCGCCGTTTTTGGTCGAGACTGCCTGTGCAGTGCGGATATGTATGCGCTCAATCCGGGGGAAGAAGTCGATCGAGATTTCCTTTTGTTTTTTCTGCTTACGGAAGCCTTCTCCGCCTACGCCGAACTGTCATCGCTGAGGGTGGCGATGCCCAAGGTAAACCGTGAAGCGCTTGGCGCTGTGGATATTTGTATTCCTCCCGTCAACGAGCAGAAAGCCATTGCCGAGTTCTGCAATGCTGAGAGCGAAAAGCACCTGACTGCGATTGATGAAGTCACCAAAAGCGTAGAACGCCTCATTGAATATCGCGCAGCCCTCGTTACTGCAGCCGTGACCGGTAAGTTAGATCCAAAGCAGAGCTAAAAAATGAGCAGAACAGATATATCCCGGCAAACTAAGGCTGCGTCCCAGAAGGTCTTGGAAAACTACCCAAAGATCGCCGCTTTGCATCGTGATCCAAGAGGGCTCCCAATACCAGTCAACGTGAGGGTTAACCCGCACACTAGAAAACCAAACTTTGCTTTCAGGGACATCTGCAAGGAAATCGGTCTCATCTGCGATGGAAAATGCTCAGTGACAGGTACTCCGTTAGATTTGGAGGATGTTTGGTTCGTAACCTCACCAGACTTGGCTTTCGTGCCTTTGGGACTGCCACGCGAAGCTCCTATGTGCGGGGAAGCAAAGAATTTCACTCTCCAAGTCTGTCCGTATTTTGGCGTTTCAGGTTATGCTCGGCTTTCAAACGATCAAGCTAATGCAATGGCTCCGGGGGTTCTTCAGAGCAACGAAACTATTGATCCAATAACGCCTTTGCAATTTGTAGCGATCAAGGTTTCTGGCTTTAGTTTTGTACCGCGACCAAGTGAGCTTCGCTATGTTCCTGACCGTAACTTCAAAGAAGTAGAGCTCTGGGCAAATCGTGCACTTGTGCAGACGCTTGCAGAACATGAAACTCGTGCGAAGCTGACAGCGGCACGAGACCGTGCGCTGGAGTGCGAGCCTGAGAGCGAATGGCCGGAATGGTCCAAGCCCTCAATTGACGGCAGTTTGACCGACAATTGGCCTTGGAAAACACCGAACGCGAAGACGGTCATGTTGCAGTATGCAGCGCAATTGTACGGGGATTAAGTTTAGGAATATTTGAGCTATGGCAGGGCACAGCGAAACGGCATTCGAGATTGCGATTGAACACGGGTTGACTTCGCGTGGGGGATATGACCGCCGCACACCTGCCGATTTCAACGAAGACTTGTGCCTATTCCCTGCCGATGTGCTGGGCTTCCTCAAAGACACGCAGCCCCAGAAATGGGATCAGCTCAAAGCCCTGCTGAAAGGGCAGACCGCCGAGCAGGTCTTAGCCGATCTGACAAAGGAGCTGACCACCAAGGGCACGCTCTACGTCCTGCGTCACGGGTTTCGCTGCTACGGGAAGACCCTGCGGTTGGCCTACTTCCAACCGAACACGGGCATGAACCCCGAGACGATCGCGCTCTATGTCAAGAACCGGCTGACCATTACCCGGCAGGTCGCGTTCACTTCGGTGAAGAAGGCGGCTAGCGGCAAGGCCAAGCGGTGCATCCTCGACGTGACACTTGCCGTGAATGGGTTGCCGGTCGCCACCGCCGAGTTGAAGAACCCCCTAACCGGCCAGCGGGCCGTGGACGCCAAGAAGCAGTACGAGCGGGACCGTGATGAACGCGACCTGATGTTCAAGTTCAAGGAACGCGCCCTTGTTCATTTCGCCGTAGACCCAGACGAGGTCTGGATGACAACGCGTCTAAAAGGTAGTGAGACGTTCTTCCTGCCGTTCAACAAAGGCCACAACCGGGGCGCGGGCAACCCTCCTGTGGAGGGTAACTGGAAGACCGCCTACCTTTGGGATGAGGTTTTGACCGGAGATAGCCTTTTGGACATCCTTCAACGCTCCATTCACTTGGAAGTTAAGGAAAAAAAGGTCGCCACCGACCGGGGCCCGAAAACGGTCCGCAAAGAAACGATGATTTTCCCCAGATATCATCAGCTCGACGCGGTGCGGAAACTGGTGGCTCATGCCAAGGAGCATGGTGCGGGGCGAAACTACCTCATTCAGCATTCGGCAGGTTCGGGAAAATCGAACAGCATCGCTTGGCTGGCGCACCGTCTGGCGGGGCTACATGACTCGGCGGATGCAAAGATTTTCCATTCCGTGATCGTGGTGACGGATCGCCTCGTTCTAGATCAGCAGTTGCAGAACACGATCTACCAGTTCGAGCACAAGACCGGGGTAGTGGAGAAGATTGACGAAAACACCCAGCAGCTTGCCCGCGCTATCTCGAGCGGTGTTCCAATCATCATTTCCACAATCCAGAAGTTCCCGTTCATCGCTCAGGCGCTGCGGAACCTTGAGCAGAAAGGCGAAGACCTAACACTTGCCACGGCAGGTAAGTGTTATGCCGTGATCGTGGACGAGGCGCATTCATCCCAGACCGGGGAGACAGCATCGGCGCTGCGCGGGATGCTGAACAGGGATGGGATCGAAGCTGCTATCGCAGTCCAGCTATCGGACGTGGAAGACGAAACCCTAAGCGAAGAAGCAAAACGGGCGATCCTTCGGGACACCCTTCAACGGGGCCGCCAACCCAACCTGAGCTTCTTTGCCTTCACGGCCACGCCAAAGTTCAAGACCAAGGCGATGTTCGATGAGCCGGGGCCGGATGGTCAATCACCCTTCCATGAATACACGATGAAGCAGGCAATCGAAGAGAGCTTCATCATGGATGTCCTCAAGAACTATACGACCTACAAACGGTTCTTTGGGCTGGTGAAACAGATCGAGAACGATCCACAGGTTCCGAAGCGGGCAGCGGCAAAGGTCTTGACCCAATTTCTCACGCTGCACCCGCACAACATTGAACAGGTCGTCACAATCATCGTCGAGCATTTCCGCTCGAACGTGATGCATGAGATTGGAGGACGGGCCAAAGCGATGGTTGTAACCGGCTCTCGACTAGAGGCGGTGCGCTACAAACTCGCCTTTGATCGCTATATTGAGGAACGCGGTTACAAAGGGATCAAATCAATGGTTGCTTTCTCGGGCACTGTCGAAGACCCCGCGATCCCTGAAAGCGCCTACACCGAAATTGGGATGAACAATGGGCTGCCGGAAGCAGAGCTGCCCGAGACATTCGACAGCGATGAGTATCGTGTTCTGTTGGTGGCCGACAAGTATCAGACCGGGTTTGATCAGCCGCTGCTGCAAACGATGTATGTCGTCAAGCGGTTGGCAGGGGTACAGGCTGTCCAAACATTGTCTCGGTTGAACCGCATGGCACCGGGCAAGTCGCGGACCTTTGTTCTCGATTTCGCAAACGAAGAAGAGGACATCTTCAAAGCGTTCAAGCCGTACTACGAGGATACGCCCGTTGGTGAGAACGTAGACCCGCAACGCCTGAACGAGCTACAGTATCGATTGCTGGAGTGGGCGATCTTCACGCCTGAGGATGTCAGCGCCTTTTCTGTAGTTTGGTACGGCAAAAAGAAAGATCACACCGCATCTGACCATCGGGTGATGAACGCCATTCTGGATCGCGCGGTGGACGCTTTTCAGGATCGTGAAGAGGAAGAGCGTGAAGAGTTCAGGGGGCAGATCACCGCGTTTCGCAACCTCTACGCCTTCCTGTCGCAAATCATCCCTTATCAGGATAGCGAGCTTGAGCAGTTCTATACCTTCTGCCGCAACCTGATCTCCAAGCTGCCGCCGCCGGGCGATGGGTCGTCATTCACGTTGGATGACGAAGTTGCGTTGAAGTACTTCCGCATCCAGCAAATGACGCAGGGATCAATCGACCTTGATGATGGCGAGACTGACCCGTTGAAAGGGCCTACCGAAGTCGGTACGGGCGGACGGAAAGATGAGGAGGTGGGGCTAAGAGACCTTGTCGAACGGCTCAACGAGCGGTTCGGCACCAGCTTCACCCGTGCCGATCAGCTCTTTTTCGAGCAGGTCCGCGAAAGTGCGGAGAGCAATGAGCGAATTGTCGAGGCTGCGCTTGCCAACAAATACGACAACTTCGCGTCTTACCTTGAGCGAATGCTTGATGAGTTATTCATTGACCGCATGGATGGCAACGAAGACGTGTTCTCGAAGGTAATGAGCGATCAGCCGTTCCGCTCAGCGGTTCACAAGGGGCTAGCCCGAGAACTCTATGAACGTATCCGCGCGGGAAGACGTCACTGACCGCAAGGGAGAAAACTTGTGACGGGGCGAGCGTGCTGCCACGGGTCTATGTCTCGGTTCATGGTACAGAATGCTACCCAAATGCTACCCAAGACCATTGTTGAGGCGTTGCCCTAATGCTCCGAAATCAAAACAATCTTTTAATTTCAGGTATTTAAATGGTGCCCGGGGGCGGAATCGAACCACCGACACGAGGATTTTCAATCCACTGCTCTACCCCTGAGCTACCCGGGCATGGGAGAAGGCTTGGCCTTCGGGTGGATGCGTTCTAGGCGAGCG
>Ga0209643_1001234_pt1 | contig 26187 bp, 23 predicted proteins | sample AutmiccBRH37_all_FD_187383 | JGI IMG/M metagenome (GOLD analysis project Ga0209643, IMG submission 187383) | Deep subsurface microbial communities from Mt. Terri, Switzerland - Autotrophic microbial communities BRH/37_all (SPAdes) (version 2) | ecosystem: Environmental > Aquatic > Deep... | reverse complement strand
GCGCATGACGGCGCCGATGGAAAAGAGCAGGCGCTGCTTCACGAATACAATCTCGTACGCTTCTGGCAGTGAGTATTTTGGATCCCAAGCGTGAACAGCTTCAGATCCGACACCGTTCACCTCAATGATTTTGAAGCCCGTGCCAGAACAAAGGGCCGCGAGACTCTCGAAGCGCACATCAAAGCGCGCGACGTGCAGGTCCGGCATGTCCTGTGCGATCGCATCGACGGCTGACTCGAGCGCGGATGTAATCAGTGCGCTGCCATCACGGTAAAGCCCGCCGACGCGTGTTGATCCCGTAATGGACACCCTCACAATTTCTCCGGGGCTCGGCACATAAAGAGGATCGCAGCACGCCTCGCTATGGCCGTCCCGGGTCAATCGGCGCACGCGGGAATGGGCAGCAATAAGTTCAGCGACAGTGTGCCATCCGTCGCCGACGACCCGTGGAAAGTAGCGCAGCAGGATACTCGCGACGCGGCCGCGATCGAGATCTGGATGCCGCACGTAATAGATGCCGGCCTCACCCTCGCAGGTCATGAATCGCTGGAGCATGATGATTTCGCCGGCGGGAAACTGGTCCAAATACGCCTCAAGTTCCTTGCGGTCCTGAACCAGCCGCACGCCGAATCCACACCAACCAATGTCGGGTTTGAGAATGAGGGGATATTCGAGACCGGCTTCGCACATGAGATCCTCGGCCCTTGTCGCGGAACGCGGCCCTTGGTTCTCAAGCATTGCAAAGTCTGCGGTGTGGCCGCGCGCGTGGGCGCCCATGACGCGGAAATACTCGCTCTTGCCTTCCCCGATCAGGCCGCCGGCGGTAATCGACGGGTTGGCAGCTGAGGGCAGTGTGATAGAGCGATATTTCAGGCCCAGCCAAAGCCATTGCAGAACCATCGGCATGAGGTTGAGCCATTTCGGCAGTGACTCAAGTCGTCCCACCTCGGCGCGGTTCTCTTGGGAGGTATTCTCCAGGCGCTCTAAGGCGGCTGACCGCAGATCGCGCGTCTTCACGTCGAGATCTCATACTGGATGGCCTTGAAGGCAAAATTGTTGGATTGACCTGCTGCGCAGGCGGTCAAGCCGATGATCAGATCCATCTCCGCCTGAAACGCGATCTTGTCGCCGGCTTTGCTGAGGGGTGGCAATACTTTGATTTCTCCGGTGTTGCTGTCCACCGGCACATTCATGAAGCAATTAAAGGCGGTCGGGATCGAGTCGGCGCCGATTCCATATGGCTTAAGTGCGTGTGCCAGATTTCCCGCGCAACCGTGATGGGGATTGGGCTCACCGTAGAGGATGCGAAACATCTCCCGCGAACACGGCGCCAATAGAAAGTCGTGTCGCCCGACGGTGTCTTCGACGATCCGTAACATGGTCGATGAGCGGTTCGAGTAAAGCGGATCTCCGACGGTCAAATAGATTCGGCTCACATAATCAAAAGTTCGGCCCGAGGAAATCGCCTCGCATGGATCGTTCATATTGAACGCAACCAGGTCCGCGACCTGTTGGCCCTCCGGGTCGATTACGGTCAACGTCTCGCCTTTGCGCAGGCGAAATGCGGTACCCGTTTGTGGGGCAATCGTTTGGCGCATGAGGGGGACTCAGGTTTTTGCGCGCCCTTGACGAGCGCATCTCCCGCACTTAACCGACCTGACGGTGTTCGGTTCCACATCCGGCCGCGATGAACCTTTGGGCGACCGAAGAGTTAGACCCCCGCAATCGGAGGTCTTTCATGCTTTCCGCATCCTTGGATAATGACCACCCTCTGGCCGACGAATTTCGGCGGTTTGTCGCGCAGCCGCAGTTTCCGTGTCTGGGAGCAAAATCGGCTCTGGCTCGCGGTCGACTTAGCTTTGTGGTGGCGCGCGACATCAGCTCGAGCTGGGATGATCTACGGATCTATCCAGCACTTTTCAACTTTGCGAAAGCCTATCGCAGACGCAGGCAGCTCTTTCAGAGCTTCGTTGTCGTGTTCAGAGGCCCGAGGTCGCTTGGCGAAGAGGAGTATGAACAGTGCTTGTGGGACCGTGTGCAGTCTCTGACAGGCAAGGACGTCTGGTTCGGCGAAGACCATGATACGCGCGTGAGTGCCGACCCCGCCAACCCACGTTTTTCCGTGAGTTTTGGAAGCGAAGCATTTTTTGTGGTGGGCCTTCATCCGAATGCAAGCCGCCCTGGACGACGATTTCGTTGTCCCGCCATGGTGTTCAATCCTCACGAACAATTCGAGGAGCTGCGTCGACAAAATATCTACGAAAAGCTTCGGGAGAGCATATTGGAGCGCGACGCGGCGCTGGCCGGATCTCGAAACCCAATGCTGCAGGTGTTCGGAGAGAAGTCGGAAGCACGGCAATATAGTGGGCGGATAGTTGAAGCTGACTGGAAATGCCCTTACCGCCGTCGGTGAAGTCTTTTCAAGGCCCCAATACAAGATCGCTAATATATTGATTTGATTGGCGCACCCGACAGGATTCGAACCTGTGACCTCTGCCTTCGGAGGGCAGCGCTCTATCCAGCTGAGCTACGGGTGCAAGCCGTTGGGGACGTCTCCCATGGAACCGTCCTGCCAAGATGCGCGTAACCTAGTCGAAGAGCGGGCGGGTGACAATCTCTGCGCGCCGTCCCATACGGGTGAGGGGCGCCTGCCGTCCCGCCCGCACGGCACTGCTGCGCTTGACACGCCGCCGCCCGCTCTGCGCAGATTTCGACGTTCCTATCCGCCCTCCACAGGAGAAATCGATGAGCCATCGTGGCGCCTTTGGTCGCTTCGCCAATAAGATCGCGTCGGCGTCCGGCCACCCCGCGACATTCGCGGCGGCGCTCGCGATCATCGTGGTGTGGGCGGTCACCGGCCCGATCTTCGGCTACTCCGATACCTGGCAGCTGGTCATCAATACCGGCACAACGATCGTGACGTTCTTGATGGTGTTCTTGATCCAGAACACGCAGAACCGCGACGCGAAGGCCGTTCAGATCAAGCTCGACGAGCTGATCCGCGCGCAGCAGGGTGCGCACAATATCCTGCTTGATCTTGAGGAACTGAGCGAGAAGGACCTGACGCGGATCCGCGCGCGCTATATCGAGATTGCCCGCAAGGCGCGGCTCGATCTCGCGTCGGGATTGCGCGATACCGATGCGTCGGATGTCGTTCTGGGAGAGGCGATTGCGGAGGAGCTCGAAGCGCTGCCGCGCGAGGAATGTTAGCGCCGGATCGACGGCCGGGGGACAGGAAGCAGCCGTTTGCAGGCATTTTTGAGGCGGGGCTCGCCGCAATATTGTGAAAAAGCCCGTCGCCCAGACGTTTTTTGAATCAACGCCTCTTGTGTGGCGCGAAAAGGCGTGATTCTGTTGTCTTATTCGATTCGTCTGCATCGGAGAGGACCCCGACATGCCCCCCAGAGCCGCAACCAAAGCAAAGCCGAAAGCCGCCCCCAAGGCCGCAGCCCCCAAGGCCGCCGCGCCGAAGGCGGCAGCAACCAGGGCTGCTGCATCCAAGACAGCCGCAGTGGCGACATTGACGCTGAAGCATCTGGCCGCCGAAATCGCGGCCAGCCATGAGATCCCCAAAAAGCAGGCTGAAGGCGTGCTCACGGACTTCGTGGCCCTGACCGCCAAGAACCTGAAGAAAGGTGCAAAGATCCGGATCGCGGGCCTCGGCATTCTTCAGGTGCGCAAGCGCGCCGCCCGCGTCGGCCGTAACCCGGCCACCGGCGAAGCGATCAAGATCAAGGCCAGCAAGAAGATTGCCTTCCGCGCGGCCAAAGAGCTCAAGGAATCGATCTAGCCCACGCCCGTTTCGGGCGTCGCAGACCAGGGCCGCGCGGTGCGCGGCCCTTTTGCGTTCGGCCGTTATTCCCCCTAGGATCGGGCCGACCGATATAGGGAGGCATATCATGACGACGGCCGTGGAATTTTCGCGGGACGGGCATATTGGGCGGATCACGCTCAACCGGCCCGATGCTGGAAACGGGATCGACGCGCAGATGGTTCAGGACCTGCGCGCGATCGGCGAGGCGCTCGGCGAGGATCGCGATTTGCGCGCGATCATCCTGTCCGGGCGGGGCGCAAATTTTTGCGTCGGGGGCGACATCCGGGTGTTCTCGGGTCTGTCCGCGCAAGGGCCGAGCGGGCTCAAGAATTTCATCGACGGATTTCACTTTTTCATCCGCAAGCTGCGCGCGCACCCCGCGCCAGTGGTGGCGGCCGTCAACGGCGCGGCGGCAGGCGGGGGGCTCTCCTTGATGCTGCTGGCCGATTTTGCCGTCGCGACCAAATCGTCGAAGTTCGCGGTCGCGTACCGGCGCATCGCAACCTCGACCGATGGCGGGTTGAGCTTCTTTCTGCCGCGCGCGGTGGGACTGCGCAAGGCGGCGGAGCTGATGCTCCTGCGCGACGCGATCACGGCGGAGGAGGCCCTCGCGATCGGACTGGTCAACAAGCTCGTCGATGACGCGGCATTGCAGGACGAGGCGCTCAAGATGGCGCAGACGCTTGCCGCGAACGCGCGCCACGCAAGCGCCAACATCAAACAGCTCCTGAATGCCTCGATGATGGACGGGCTCGACGCCCAGCTCGACCGCGAGCGCGACGCGTTCGCCGCCTGCAGCCAGACGGCGGATTTTCAGGAAGGAATATCGGCGTTTCTCGAAAAGCGCCCTGCGAAATACAGCTAGCACACCATTGGTAAGCAGGAGCAGAACAGATGAGCGGATTGCGGGGTAAAACCCTTTTCATATCCGGAGCGAGCCGAGGAATCGGACTTGCGATTGCGCTTCGTGCAGCGCGTGACGGCGCCAATATCGCGGTCGCCGCCAAGACGGACACGCCGGACCCGCGTCTCCCCGGCACGATCTTCACAGCCGCAGAGGAAATCGAGAAGGCCGGCGGGCAGGCGCTCCCGATCAAGCTCGATATTCGTGACGCGGACGCCATCGAGGCGGCGGTGGCAAAGACCGCGGCGCATTTCGGCGGGATCGATATCTGCATCAACAATGCCAGCGCGATCAGCCTCACCGGAACACTGGAAACGCCTGTCAAACGCTTCGATCTGATGAATCAGGTCAATGGCCGCGCGACGTTCCTCGTCTCGCGGGCGTGCATTCCCTATCTCAAGAAAGCGAGCAATCCGCATATTCTGACACTCTCGCCGCCGCTCAACCTCGATCCCAAATGGTTCGGCCCACATGTCGCTTATACGATGGCGAAATACGCGATGAGCTTCACCGTGCTTGGCATGGCGGAAGAATTCAAGAAGGACGGCATCGCGGTCAACGCGCTGTGGCCGCGCACCGCAATCGCCACCGCGGCGTTGCAGGTGATCGACAAGCTAGACACCCGCTATGCCCGCAGGCCCGAGATCATGGCGGACGCCGCCTATTGGGCGCTGACGCAGGATAGCCGCACGCTGACGGGTCAATTCCTGATCGACGACGAGGTGATGGCCAAGATGGGCGTCACCGACCTGACCCGCTACGCGGTCGATCCGACCGTCACGCCGATGCTCGACTTTTTCGTCGAAGCGGCGCGCTAGCACGAATAGCGCCGCCGGCGGGGCTAAGCCTCGTCGGCGGAGACCTTGCCCGCGCCCGGCCGGCTGAGCCAGGCAAAGTACAGCACCGGAATGACGATCAGCGTCAGGACGGTCGACACGAAAATCCCGAAAATAAGCGACACGGCGAGCCCCTGAAAGATCGGGTCGTCGAGGATGAAAAATCCGCCCGCCATGGCGGCGATCGCGGTGAGCGCAATCGGCCGGGCGCGCACGGCGGCCGCATCGATGACCGCATCTTCCAGCCTGCTCCCCGCGCTGCGCGCCTGGTTGATGAAATCGATCAGCAGGATCGAGTTTCGCACGATGATGCCCGCCAGCGCGATCATGCCGATCATCGACGTGGCGGTGAACTGCGCGCCGAACAGCGCGTGACCCGGCATGACGCCGATCACCGTCAACGGGATCGGGGCCATGATGATCAGGGGAACGACGTAGCTTTTGAAGTGAGCGACGACAAGCAGATAGATCAGGACAAGGCCGGCGGAATAGGCCAGCCCCATGTCGCGGAACGTCTCGAACGTGATCTGCCATTCGCCATCCCACTTGACTGCGAGATGTGTCGTGTCCTGCGGGGCGGTTACGAAATTCTGCTTGAGCGTCGCGCCGGCGATTTTTTGATGTTGCAGGCGGCCCACCATTTCAAACATGCCATAAAGGGGGCTGTCGGTTGCACCGGAATCGTCGGCGAGCGCAAAGCCGTAGGGGAGCAGGTCCTTGTGATAGATCACGTTCTCCCAGTCTTTCGTCACCACGTGCACCACCTCGGACAGTGGCACAAGTCCGCCAACGGACGAACGGACACGCAAGCCGAGCAATTGTTCGATCGACGCCTGATCTTCGGCCGGCAGGCGAATGCGGATCGGCAGGGCATATTTTTCGCGCCCGTCCATCAGGTAGGTCGCGTCGCGGCCCGAATACGCCATCTGGATCGCATCGACGATCGTCGACTGGGAGAGGCCGAGACGCGAGGCGCGCTCGCGATCGACCACGATAACCTGGCGCGGCACCTGCGCCTCGACGCTGGTATCGATATCGGAAAGGTCGCTGTTGGCGTGAAACGCCTGCGCCATGTCGAGCGTAGCGCGGCGCACGGTGTCGTAGTCGGGCCCGTAGATTTCCGCGACGATCGGTGCCTGCACGGGCGGGCCGGGCGGAACTTCAACAACCTTGACGACGCCGCCGTGGCGTTGCGCGATGTCGGTCAGAATCGGCCGCACCGCCAGCGCGATGGTGTGGCTCTTGCGCTTGCGCAGGGCCTTGTCTACCAGCGTGACCTGCAGGTCGCCCGCATTCGCCGTCTGGCGCAGATAATACTGGCGCACGAGTCCGTTGAACGTGATCGGCGAAGCGGTCCCGGCATATCCTTGATAGGCTTCGACCTCGGGCACGGAATCGAGTGCCTGGGCGATCTCGACCAGAACCTTGTTGGTGGTCTCGACGGTCGTGCCCTCGGGCATGTCGAGAACCACCTGAAATTCGGATTTGTTGTCGAGCGGAAGCATCTTCAGGATCACCGCTTTCGCGACCACAAGCACGAGTGCGCCGCCGACCAGCGCGGCGATGAAGAGGAACAGCATGCGGCGCAGCATCGCCCCATGCTTCGCGCCGAGGAAGGGATGGATCACGGCGCGGAATCCGCCATTCCGTTTCGGTGCATCGGAGCCGTGGGACCCGTGGGCGCGCCCCAGAAGCCGCAGCGCGAACCACGGCGTGACGATGAGCGCCACGGCGAGCGACAAAAGCATGCCCGCCGATGCGTTGATCGGGATCGGCTTCATGTAGGGACCCATCAGGCCGCCCACGAAGGCCATCGGCAACAGCGCCGCGATCACGGTGAAGGTCGCGAGAATGGTCGGGCCGCCAACTTCCGCGACGGCCGCGGGGATCGCCTCCTTGAGGCTCGCATGACCGAGCGCCATGTGGCGATGGATGTTCTCGACGATCACGATCGCGTCGTCGACCAGAATGCCAATCGAGAAGATCAAGGCGAACAGCGAAACCCGGTTGATCGTGAAGCCCATCGCGAGTGAAGCAAAGAGCGTCAGCATCAGCGTAATGACGACGGCGCTGCCCACGACGATCGCCTCGCGCCATCCCAACGTTACCAGCACCAGGACCACGACGCAGGCGGTGGCGAATACCAGCTTGAAGATAAGATGGTTCGCCTTGTCGGTTGCCGTCTTGCCGTAATCGCGCGTGACGGCAATGTGGATGCCGTCGGGAATCATCAATCCTTCGAGCTGTGCCACGCGCCGCTCGACGGCCGTGGTCACATCTGCAGCGTTTACTCCGGTCTTCTTCGCAATGGCAATTGTGACGGCCGGAGCGATGGCGGCTTTAGGACCGTCTTTTCCGGCCGGGCTTCCCGTCCACACATATCGGCTTGGCAGGTCGGCGCCGCGCGAAATGCTAGCGACATCCGACAGGAAGACAGGCTGCCCGTTCCGCAGTCCGATTACCAGATGCGCCACCTCGTCGGCATCCGCGAGGAAGGTGCCAGCCGTGACGGGGAGGTAGCGATCATCGGCGATCTGCGCACCCGCCTGCGTAACGATGTTGGCGGCGCGCAGCGACTGCGCGAGATCGTCGAGGGCGAGGCCGTAGGCCGCGAGCTTCGAGGCGTCGATCTGCGCGACCACCGCGCGGTCCGGCGCGCCGATGGTGTAGACGTCGCGCGTGCCGGGGATGCGCTTGAGCTCGATTTCGAGCGTGTGGGCAACCTCCGCCAGTTCGGTCGGCCCTTGCGCCGGATTGTCGGACCACAGCGTGAGCGCCATCACGGGCACGTCGTCGATTCCCATCGGGCGGATCAGGGGACGCCCGACACCGAGACCCGGCGGCACGAAGTCGGCGTTCTGATAGACCTGATTGTAAAGCTGGACGATCGCGCTTTCGCGCGCATATCCCACCTCGAACTCGACCGTGATGATCGCCTGGCCCGGACGGCTCACCGAATAGACGTGCTTGACGCCCTGCATTTCGGCGAGCTTCTGTTCGAGCGGGAAGGCGACAAGATTTTCGACATCGCGCGCGTCCGCACCCGGAAAGGGCACGAACACGTTCGCCATCGTCACGTCGATCTGGGGCTCTTCCTCGCGCGGTGTGATGGCGGCGGCGATGAGGCCGAGCAGCACCGCCGTCAGCGCAAGGATCGGCGTGAGGGGCGAATCCTGAAACGCCTTCGCGATATGGCCTGCGAAGCCCAGCTTGTGTTCGGGAGCGGGCGAGCTCACCGGTCTGCCCCTTGTTCGTGCCGCGCGGCCACGAAACGCGCGGCGGCGGCGGGGTCGGTCGCGATGCTCTCGCCCACCTCAAGCCCGGCGAGGACCTCGACCTCGTCGCCATAGCGGTGCCCGAGGCGCAGCTGGCGCAGCGATACGGTTTTGTCTCTCACGACGTAGATTCCGGAGAACTCGCTGCGCGACACCAGCGCGTGGATCGGAACGAGCAGGCGCTCCGCATTTCCGATCTCGAATAGAACCTTGACGGTCATGCCGGGATAAAGACCGAAATTTTCCTCCGGCAGCGCAACGCGCACCGTGAAGCTGTGGGTTTGCGGGTCGGCGTAGGGGAACACGGTGACGCCGGTCGCCGTCACACGTTTCTCGCTTTCGGGCCCGACCAGAATGTCGGCTGCATTGAAGGTGCGGATGGCGTCCGCCGCGCTTTGCGGAATCTCGACCGCGACGCGCAGCTGATCCAGCGAGATGCCGGTGATCAATGGGTTGCCGGGCTGGACCTCCTCTCCGATCCGCACGAAGCGCCTGGTGACATACCCGGAATAGGGCGCTTTCACCATGGTGTAATCCACCTGCTGCTGCGCGGTGTGGAGAGCCGCGATTGTCGACTCGCGGCGCGTGCGCGCCTGATCGAGTGATGCTTTGGAAACCACCTTCTTGGCGTAGAGCTGGTCGATCCGCTTGTACTGCGCATCGGCCTCGTCGGCGGCCGCCTGGGCCTGGCGCAACGCTGCCTGCTGCTCGATATCGGTCAGGCGCACGATCAGCGCGCCTTCTGTCACGAAATCATTGACGTCGAACGGCAGTTCGAGCACGCGGCCCGACGTTTGGGCCGACATCGTGCCTTCGTTGACGGCTTCGATCACGCCGTCCCACGCCTGCTCGCGGCGCGCGGTCTTGAGGGCGATCGTGACCCGCTGCAGATCCGGCGCGGCGGCCGCATCCGGCGCTGGCTGGGTGGCCGTTTCCTTTTCGCAGGCGACCGCCGTGCACAGCAATATGCCCGCTGCCAGAATGCGCCAATAGCGGACGGTACGCAGCGGGCGGAAAATCCTGTCGGGCTTCGTGGTCTTGCGCATCTTCATCCCCGCTTTGCACGCGTGCGCCGCGTTCCGGTTTTAGGAGGCGGCGTGCCAGGGCCGCAATAGATTTCATGGAGGGTTTCAACCAGCCGGCGAGCCGGCGCGCTCGCGATCGTGTACCATACGGTCTGGCCCTCGCGGCTCGCGCTGACGAGCGCATCGCGCCGCAGCAGCGCGAGATGCTGCGAGACCGTCGACACGCGCAGACCGAGTGTGCGCGCAAGCTCGCCGACCGAGCGCGCGCCGCCCAGCACTTCGCACAGGATCATCAGGCGATGGCGATTGGCCATGGCCTTCAGCATGTCCTCCGCGCTCTTGGCTGAATCTTTCATCTCTGCGGCAGATATATTCATACTTGCGAACATACGCAAATACAGATATATAGTCAAGATCGCAGTTGTATCTCGCTGCGCAGTTGAGCCCGGACGCATGCAATCGGCATTGACCTCGATCAATGGTGCATTGCGAAAACCCAGGTCCGGCCGGCGAAGAATGAGAGGAGACGCGTCATGGCGAATGTTGTTGTGCTCGGGGCCGGATTGGGCGGAACGCTCATGGCCTACGAGCTGGCGCCGGTTCTGGGCGTCAACGATCACCTCACCGTGATCGGCGAGGAGCCGCGCTATCATTTCGTGCCGTCCAATCCGTGGGTCGCGATCGGCTGGCGCAAGCGATCGGATATCGAAATCGATCTGAGCAGTGTGATGGCGCGCAAACAGATTGCGTATCACACGCAGGGCGCGCGCCGCGTTCACCCGGCGCAGAACCGGGTCGAGCTCAATGACGGCACAAGCGTGCCCTACGATTATCTCGTCATTGCGACCGGACCGGATCTTGCCTTCGACGAGGTGCCCGGGCTCGGGCCGCAGGCCCACACCCAGTCCATCTGCCACGTCGCTCACGCGCAGGACGCCTACACGGCGTTCGAAGCGCTGGTGCGCAATCCAGGCCCCATCATCATCGGCGCGGCACCGGGGGCTTCGTGCTTCGGCCCGGCCTATGAGTTCGCGATGATTCTCGACACCGAGCTGCGTCGCCGCAAGATCCGCGACAAGGTTCCGATGACCTTCGTGACGCCCGAGCCCTATATCGGACATCTCGGCCTCGACGGAGTAGGCGACACCAAATCGATGCTGGAAAGCGAAATGCGCCAGCGTCACATCAAATGGATGATCAACGCGCGCATTGTTGGCGCCGATGCCGGCCAGATGAAGGTTGAGGAGCTGTCCGAAGACGGCACCGTTCGCGCCGCGCACAATCTGCCCTTCTCCTACGCGATGATCCTCCCGGCGTTTCGCGGCGTTGCTGCCGTGCGCGGGATCGAAGGTCTCACCAACCCGCGCGGATTCGTTGTCGTCGATGCACAGCAGCGCAACCCGGTTTATCCCAATGTGTTCGCGATCGGTGTCTGCGTCGCGATTCCCCCGGTCGGCAAGAGCGCGGTGCCCGTCGGCGTGCCGAAGACGGGCTTCATGATCGAATCCATGGTCACGGCGAGCGCACACAATATCGCGCATCTGATCAAGGGAGAGCCGGCCACCGTCACCGCGACGTGGAATGCGGTGTGCCTTGCCGACTTTGGCGACGGCGGCGTCGCGTTCGTTGCCGAACCGCAGATTCCGCCACGCAACGTCAACTGGTCGGCAGAGGGCAAATGGGTTCACGTTGCTAAGGTCGCGTTCGAAAAATTCTTCCTGCGCAAGATCCGCCGCGGGGAAAGCGAACCGTTCTATGAGCGGTGGATCATGGAGGCGCTTGGAATTCGACGCCTTCACAATGAGCGTTAGAAAACTGGCTGAAGGAGACTTCAAGATGAATATCGATCGTGCCGTTCTTGCATTTGCAGGCTGTGTCGTCCTCATCAGTGTTGCGCTGTCGCAGTTGCATAGCCCGTATTGGCTGCTACTGACGGCGTTTGCCGGTGCGAACATGCTTCAGTCGAGTTTTACCGGCTTCTGTCCGGCGGCGATTGTGTTCCGCAAACTCGGCATCAAATCCGGCAACGCGTACCGCTAGGCGTGCCTGTCAGACTTCGCCGCGTCGCGCGTCTCATGGGCGCGGTCGCGTCAATCAACCTCGCTTGACCTGGTTGGCTGCACCCGTGAATGTGGTGCATCGAACTTTCCAAATCGGGTGCGATCTCGATGAGCGACGGGGGCGATGAAGTCGGGTTGAGTGAAGTGGTCGCCGTGCGCGGGTCCGTGGTGGATATCCGCTTCGCGCCCGGCCGGCTTCCCCCGCTGCTCGACGCGGTTGTTCTTCAACGCGATCGCGGCCCGCCGATCGTTGCTGAGGTTCAGCTTCATCTCGACGATGTGACCGCGCGCGCCGCTCCACAATCTAGCGCCGCGCTCAGCGAGGCTGTGATCGAATCTCTCGTGAGCGAAAACGCGGCCCGGCTGACTGGGATGGAATCGGCGCATCACACATCCAGATTCGTGACGGACAGGGGGCCATCGCGAGATCAGCGCAAAGAGCTGAATTCTTTCGTGAGCGGTTCGTAAAAAGGGCATTCATTGGATTTCAGCCGGGTGTAAAGTTGCGTGGCGGTCGATTTGTCGTCGGCGTTTTCGGCTGCCCACACGGCATCAAAATAGATCATGCAGCGCGTCATCTCGTCGGAAATCGCGTCGACCTTGCCGATGAATCTCCTAAGAGTGATATCATCCGACAGGTACTCGATGAGCAGTGGCCACGGAGCTGGAGGATGAACGTCTGCCGCGTCTTCGAGGATTTTGCGGTTACGATTCCGTTGATGCCAGTCGATGAGGTAGCGATCGATCAGGTATTGCGCGCGCGTGCCGCACACGCCGCGACCTGATTTGTCCTCGACGCGGTCCAGAAGCTCAAACGCGCGATCGAGCCAGATACGCGCGTTATCCTGGGGACCGGGAACCGTGCGCAGTTCATAGAGCATTGCAATTGAGACTGCGGAAAAGATACCGGCACATCGCCAATGTACTCCTGTGTCATAGACCTCTTTGTGAAGTGCGATTGCCTTATTGAGATCCACTTCAATGCCCATGCCTCCCGCCGTGTACGCGTTCGCCATCACATTGATGCAGCCCATCTGCTTCATGTCGGCGCATGCGCTGAAGAGCTTCATGGCGGCGGGTTTGTCGCCCATGTCGTTGTAGTAAAGAACGGCACGGAGATACGCCGCTTCCGGCGCGAGGGGATCCTTCAATTTGCTGAACCCCAGATAGGCCGTGTGGATGTCGGTGTCCGCAAGGCGCGCCAAAGCGAGATCGTACCGACCCGATGTGTCCTTGATGAGGGAATCGAGGAGCAAGCGCGCGCGGCCACGATAGAGAAGCGTAACGGCCTGGGCGCGGGTATCGAGCGGGACATGCTCCAGAAAATTCGTCAAGCGATCGACGTCGGCCTCGATCGTAGCCTTTGCGGATGCGTCGTGAGCAGCCACACGCATGCCTATCTGCTCGATCTCATTGATAACGGACTGAAGTTCGATGAGCTGGCTTTGAGTTGGACTGCCTGAGCTAACGCCATACGCATCGGACGGCAGGATGAGTGCCATGAGTCCCGCGGCGAGCGTCGCGAGAATGAACAGCGAACCGCGTGAGCGAAGGCGTTTCGACGTCATGGGTGCGACCGATCTCTCAGCAGGGCCGGTCACGTAACGCTGTGCGACCCGCGATTCAGGGATATCTGACGCAATAACACACCGGGTATTCTACCGTAAATGAAGGCGGTCCGGCAGTCCTCACACATCCAGATTCGTGACGGAGAGCGCATTGTCCTGAATGAATTCGCGGCGCGGTTCGACCACGTCGCCCATCAGGCGTGTGAAGATCGCATCGGCGGTGTCGGCGTGGGCGATCTTGACCTGCAGCAGCGTGCGGGCATTGGCGTCGAGCGTCGTCTCCCACAACTGATCGGCATTCATCTCGCCGAGGCCCTTATAGCGCTGGAGCTCGATGCCCTTGTGTCCGGAGGCCAGGACCGCGGCGAGGAGCTGCGAGGGCGCGCGGATTTCGGTTTCCTTGTCCTTGCTCTTCAGCACGCCGAACTTGACGTAGGTTTCGTGAAGCCTGTCGTGCTCGGAGTTGAGCTTGCGTGCTTCGGCGGACGCAACCAGCGCGCCGTCGATCACGCGCCGCTCCTCGACGCCGCGCAAAGTGCGCTTGAAGACCAGTCCGCCATCGTTTGTCGGCTCGCCGACCCAGCCGCGCTCGAATTCGCCGGACAGCAGATCGAGGCGCCGCGCGATATACTGGGCAGCCTCCTGCGCCGCGGTGGCATCGGTCATCTTTTCGGGATCGAGCACGCCGGCGATGGCCGCCTGCTCGACCGCGTCGCGCGAGTAGCGCGGCGGAATTGCGTCGAGCAGGCCGTCGATGCGGCGCGCATGCTCGACCAGTGCGCGCAGGTCCTCGCCGACGCGCACCTCGCCGGTGTGAAGTGCCAAGGAGGCGCCTGCGACGCCCGTCTCGATCAGGTAATTTTCGAGCTCGCGCTCGTCCTTGAGATAGCGCTCCGACGAGCCGCGCTTGATCTTGTAGAGCGGCGGCTGTGCGATATAGAGAAATCCGCCCTCGATCACCTGCGGCATCTGGCGGTAAAAAAACGTCAGCAGCAATGTGCGGATATGCGCGCCATCGACGTCGGCGTCCGTCATGATGATGATCTTGTGATAGCGCAGCTTCGCGATATCGAAGTCGTCGCGCCCGATGCCGGTGCCGAGTGCGGTAATCAGCGTGCCGATCTGTTCGGAGGACAGCATCTTGTCGAAGCGCGCGCGCTCGACATTGAGGATCTTGCCGCGCAAGGGAAGGATCGCCTGATTGGCGCGGTTGCGCCCCTGTTTGGCGGAGCCGCCGGCGGAGTCTCCCTCGACGATGAAGATTTCCGACTTGGCGGGATCGCGTTCCTGGCAATCGGCGAGCTTGCCGGGCAGGCTGGCGATATCGAGCGCGCCCTTGCGGCGCGTCAGCTCGCGCGCCTTGCGCGCCGCCTCGCGCGCGGCCGCCGCCTCGATCACCTTCGTGATGATCGCCTTGGCATGGGCGGGATGTTCCTCGAACCAGCGGTCGATCCCTTCGCTCATGACGCCTTCGACCACCGGACGCACCTCGGAGGAAACCAGCTTGTCCTTGGTCTGGGAGGAAAACTTCGGGTCGGGCACCTTGACCGAGAGCACGCAGGTGAGCCCCTCGCGCGCATCGTCGCCGGTCAGTTGAACCTTTTCCTTCTTGGCGATTCCGCTTTCGGCGGCATAGTTGTTGACGGTACGCGTCAGCGCGGCGCGAAACCCGGCAAGGTGAGTGCCGCCGTCGCGCTGGGGAATGTTGTTGGTGAAACACAGCACGTTCTCGTAATAGCTGTCGTTCCACCACAGCGCTGCCTCGACGATGATGCCGTTCTGCTCGGCACGCACCATTACCGGGTCGGGCACCAGCGGGCTCTTGTTGCGATCGAGATAACGCACGAAGGCTTCGGTGCCGCCGTCGTAGCGCATCGTCTCTTCGCGCGGCTCGACGTGGCGCGTGTCGCGCAGTGTGATCGTCACGCCGGAATTCAAGAACGCCAGCTCGCGCAGGCGGTGTTCGAGCGTCGCGTAATCGAATTCGGTGGAGGTGAACGTCACAGGCGAGGGGTGGAACGTGATCTCGGTGCCGCGCTTGCCGTCCGCCTCGCCCACAATGGCGAGCGGCGCCTCCGCATTGCCGTCCCTGAAGCGCATGTAATGAGCCTTGCCCGCGCGCCAGATGCGCAGGTCAAGCACGTCGGAAAGCGCATTGACGACCGACACGCCCACGCCGTGGAGGCCGCCGGAGACCTTGTAGGAATTCTGGTCGAATTTTCCGCCCGCGTGGAGCTGGGTCATGATGACCTCGGCCGCCGAAATTCCTTCCTCGTCATGGATATCGGTGGGAATGCCGCGCCCGTTATCCGACACGGTGACCGAGCCGTCGGCATTGAGCGTCACAATCACGGTATCGCAATAACCAGCCAGAGCCTCGTCGATGGCGTTGTCGACCACCTCATAGACCATGTGATGGAGACCCGAGCCGTCGTCGGTGTCGCCGATATACATGCCCGGGCGCTTGCGCACCGCGTCGAGGCCGCGCAGGACCTTGATCGACTGGGCGCCATAGTCGGACGAATCGTCCTCGGGGATCGCGGGAACAGGGGATGTCATCATTAAATCTCCGGGCCCGGAGCAAATGCACGCGGGCGCACGTCAACAGGTTCCAGTTACTGGGGCGAGAAAATGCCGTGTTCGACCGCGAAATGCTGCGCCTTCGCGCCGAGCGCGCTGAAGGCATTCGCGTCCGTCCCGGTCATCCATGCCTGAACGCCAAGGTCGAGAATTTCGCAATATAGAGCCGCGCGGCGCCGCTCATCGAGGTGGGCCGCGATTTCGTCGAGCAGCAGCAGTGGGCCGGCGCGGCCCGTGCTCATGCGCACCAGTCGCGCCTGGGCGAGGATCAAGCCGACCAGCAGCGCCTTTTGCTCGCCGGTCGAGCAATGGGCCGCCTCGCGCCCGGTCTCGTCATGGGTGACGGCAAGATCGCTGGTGTGAGGCCCGAGCAGCGTGCGGCCCGCGCCTTCGTCGCGCGCGCGCCCCTGGGCCAGCAGGCTTGCAAAGCGTGCCTCTACGTCATGCGGCGCCGTGCCCTGCGCGAGCAGCGCTTCAAGAATTCCCTCCAGGCTCAGCCGTGCGCGCGGGAAGGGTCCCGTCCGATCGAGCGCATGGGCGAGCGCGGCGACCGTAGCGACGCGTGCGGCAGCGATGGCGGTGCCGCTCTTCGCCATTTCATGTTCAAGCGCGGCCAGCCACGCAGGATCGCGCGGCCCGTCGCGCAGCAGGCGATTGCGCTCGCGCATCGCGCGCTCATAGGCCGCCGCGTTGGGCGCGTGCGCGGGGAGGCGCGACAAGGTGAGGCGGTCGAGAAACCGGCGCCGGCCCGCCGGCCCTTCGACAAACAGGCGGTCCATCGCAGGCGTCAGCCACACCAGGCGCACCCGCTCGGACAGCGCGCCCAGACTTGCGTCGGCGCCGTCGATGCGGGCCTGGCGCCGATCGCTCATTGCTTCGCTCTGCCCGGTGCCGAGATCGAGCTCGCCATCTTCGTTGAGCGCGCGGCAGGCGATGGCAAACGGGCTCGTCGCCGCGCCGACGCCGGGCGCGCGATGTCCCATCTCGGCGATCTTGACCCCGCGCAGTCCGCGCCCGGGCCCGATCAGCGACAAGGCTTCCAGAACATTGGTCTTGCCCGCGCCGTTCTCACCGGTGAGCACCACGGGGCGGCCGTCCAGCTTGAGATCGAGCGCGCCGTAAGAGCGAAAGGCGCTCAGGCGCAACCGCCCCACAGCAAGGGGCGGACGCGCCTCCTCGGGTGCAGCCAAAAACATTGCGCTCACAGCCGGTTGGGCCACGCTAGACTCTCATCGGCATGATGACGTAAAGCGCGCGCGCATCCTGAGGATCGCGCACCAGGGTCGGCGAGCCGGCGTCGGCAAGCACGAACTCGACCTCCGCGCCGTCCACCTGATCGGTGATTTCCATCAGATAGCGCGCGTTGAATCCGATTTCGAGCGCGTCGGATTGGTACTCGGCGTCGAGTTCCTCGCTCGCGGAGCCGCTGTCCGGATTGATGACCGCCAGGGTCAGCCGGTTGTCGCCGAGGCTCAGCTTCACCGCGCGCGATTTCTCCGTCGCGATCGTCGAAACCCGATCGACCGATTCCTTGAAGCGCTTGGCATCGACGCGCAGCACCTTGTCGTTTCCGGTAGGAATGACGCGCGCATAATCGGGGAAGGTGCCGTCGATCAGCTTGGAGGTGAGCACCACCTCATCGAACGCGAAGCGGATCTTGTTATCGGACAGCGCGATTTCGACAGGCTCGCTCGCATCGTCGAGCAGCTTGCGCAGCTCCAGCACCGCCTTGCGGGGGACGATGACGCCGGGCATGTTCTGCGCGCCGGGGGGAAGCGCGATCTCGAAGCGCGCCAGGCGATGCCCGTCGGTCGACACCGCGCGCAGCACGCCCTTGCCGCTGGTCTCGGCGGCATGGAGATAAATCCCGTTGAGATAGTAGCGCGTCTCTTCGGTCGAGATCGCAAAGCGCGTCTTGTCGATGATCGATTTGAGATCCTCGGGCGCAAGCGCGAAGGAGTGGGGGAGGTCGCCGCTTGCGAGCGCGGGAAAATCCTCGCGCGGCAGTGACGACAGCTTGAAGTTGCTGCGTCCCGCCTTGAGGGCCAGCTGCCCGCCGCTTTCGGTCAGGCTCATCTGGACCTGCGCGCCGTCGGGCAGCTTGCGCACGATGTCGTAGAGCAGGTGCGCGGACACCGTGGTGCCGCCGGGTGCGATAACGTCCGCAGGCAGACTTTCGATGATCTCGATGTCGAGGTCGGTCGCGGAGAGCTTGAGTTCGCGCCCCTGACACTCGATCAGCACGTTCGAGAGGATCGGGATTGTGTTGCGCCGCTCGACGACGCTCTGCACGTGGTTGAGGCTTTTAAGGAGGGCTGCTCGCTCGATCGAAGTTTTCATGCCTGGCCTGACCGCTCTATCCACCTGTCGCGCGACCTCCCGGCAGCTTTGCCGGTGCGCGTGCTTGAACCCCTTGCGCCGGTTCGCGTCAAAGGAATGATGCTCTCCCGCTTCGATCGGCTGAGGGCAGGAGAATGTCCCTCGGGATCGTTGCTTCGCACCTGAGCCGATCACCGGGACACGAAACGGCGAGAGGTCTCGCCGCCTTGCGTCAGGTCTTGGCTCATTTCCGGGGCGCCGCCGATGCTCCGGCGGGCGGGGGGCAGAAAACGATCGTCCCTAGCGCTCCACCCGCGCGCGATCGTCTGCGCGGCACCTCAGAATCGAAGTCAGCAAGATTAACAGTGTTCGGCGTGCATTGCACGCCAAATCAAGGGCTTAGGGGCGCCGGACGTGATCCGCGGCACGGCCGCGGCCGGGGGCTTCCGGCTAGCTTTTGATGAGCTTCATCAAGGCCTCAAGGTCGGCCTTGAGCTGGGGATCGCGCACCCGCAGATCGTCGATTTTGCGTACCGCATGGATGATCGTGGCGTGGTCGCGGTTTCCGAAGCGCTGCGCAATGCGGGGATAGGAACGGTCGGTCATGTTGCGTGCGAGCCATTGGGCGACATGGCGGGCGGTGACGATCGGTTTGGTGCGCCGCTCCGATTTGAGCTCTGCGGCTTTCAGCCCGTAATAGTCGGCGGTAATCTGGGTGATGTGGTCGACGGTGACGGCCTTCTCCTGGACGCCGAGCACGTCCCGCAGAAGCGATTGGGCGAGCGCGATGGACACCGGAATCCCCTTGAAATCAGCCTCGGTGACCACCGAATTGAACGCGCCGTCGAGGACGCGCACGTTCGATTTGACGTTTTCGGCGAGAAACTCAAGCACACCGGGCTCAAAGACGGGTTCCGGGCGTCCCATCGCCATCAGCGTCCGGGTCAGCCTTGGTACGCGCGCGCGCAAGATATCGAGGCGCAGCGCCGCATCCGTGGCACCGATATCGACGATCATGCCGCCCGACAGGCGGGTGCGGATCCGCTCGTGGAAGCCTTCCAATTCGCCGGGCGCGCAGTCGGCGGTGATGACGATGCGCCGGTTGTCGGTCAGCAAGGTATTGAGCGTGTGGAAGAATTCCTCCTGGGTGGATTCCTTGCGCGCGATGAACTGGACGTCGTCGATGAGCAGCAGATCGAGCGAACGGAACTCGTCCTTGAAGGCGAGCGTGGCGTTGCCGCGGATCGCGCCGACGAACCGCCGCAAGAACTGCTCCGCCGACAGATAGCGGATGCGGGCGCGCGGGTGGCGCTTCTTGAGTGCATTGCCGAGCGCATGCACCAGATGCGTTTTGCCGACCCCGGTGGGGCCGAACATGTAGAGGGTATGGAACAACGTGTGGTCGTGCTCGGCCAGCCGTTTGGCGGCCTGGTGCGCGAGCGCGTTGGACGTGCCTGTCACGTAGCTGTCGAAGGTGAGCTCCGGGTTGAGGCCGGTGGCATCACCGCCGGAATACCCGAAAAACGTGCTATTTTCGCCCTCAGGTTGAATATCCTCGCTGGCGCGCTCGCCGGTCCGTGCTGACGCGGGTAGGTGCGCGGCCGGTTCACCGGCGGTCTGGCCTGCCGCACCGCCACTGCTCAACCGCGCCGCGGGGAGCTGGGCATCGGCCACCGTCAGCTCGACGGCGGCGACATGGGTGTGCTGGGTACGCCAGGCGCGATGCAGGTGGTCGCCGAAATTTTGCAGGATCCACGAGCGCATGAACTTCGTCGGCGCCGCCATGATGACCCGGTCGGGCCCGGTTCCGGTGACGCTCAGCGGGCGCAGGAAGCGATCGAACAGGGTCTCGCCCACCTCGGTGCACAGATGCTCGCACACGGTCGGCCAGCACCGGGTGGCGATTTCGAGGGACCAGTCGGTCGGATGAGATGCACTTCCGGTCATGGCGGAGATTTCCTGTCGGCTTATTTATTGTTGTGAGAGAGGGCGGATAAGCGGAGTTTTGCGGCTTATGGGGACGGCGCCTAGCTTTGAACCCAGGGCAGTCCCGATGCCTTCCAGCCGCTGTTATGGCCGCGGTGGCGCTGCGTATCGAGCGACCCCTCGAACCCCTCGGAAATGTTGTAGCACTGCGCGTAGCCCGCCTCTGTCAGGGCCATCGCGGCGGCCTTCGAGCGAGCGCCCGAACGGCACATGAAAAGAACCGGATCGTTGGGGCCGGCGCCGGCCTGCTTGAGGGCTGCCTGCAGCTGCTCAAGAAAGCGGACATTGAGGCTCATCCCCGGAAATGTCTGCCACTCCACACACAGTGGCTGGCGCTTGAGCGAGGTGAGATCGGGCAACCCGACAAACGACCACTCGGCGCTTGAACGCACGTCGACAAGGACGGCCTTGGGGTTGTCTTTCAGCAAGGCGAACGCTTCGGGCGCCTCAAGATCGCCGGCGTAATCACCCGGTCCGGGAGCGGACAGCACCCACGGTGCGCGCGAGACATCTGTGCTTGGTGAAAGACCTGTTTGCATGAGTAAAGCCTACGCCTTTCTTGCTCTTTTAAAGCCCCGCCGCCTGCCCCTCAAGACTTACGCGAGACGACAAAGACCACGCAGGCAATAAAGCGCCTGCCCCCTCAAGAAGAGGGGCGAAACAACTCAAAACGTTACTGGATTTAACGGGAGAGACCGGAACTTCGTCTCGTCGTCTGAAGGTCTAAACATTAACCTAAAAATGCGACGAAGGTAAACAGCACAGAGCGCGAACGCCCGAATTTTTTTTTGTCATTTTGACGACAGCGCCGTCGCATTCGCGTTTTTCAGATGTGCGAGAAACCATTGCGATTTGGGGCTAACTTGAGTTGTCCCGAAGGGTCGGTACGCACCTTGGGCGCCCGGCACACGCACGATTTGCGCGGTCTTTCGCGCGCGTCGGTAACGGCTTCGCCGCTAGAGCGCCTGCGCGCGGCGGGTCAGCCGCGAGATCTTTCGCGCCGCCAAATTCTTATGAAAAAGACCTTTTTGCGCGCCGCGGACGATTTCCGGTTCGGCGGCCTTCAAGGCCTGGGTCGCGGCGGTCTTGTCGCCGGACGCGATCGCTTCCTCGACCTTGCGCACATAGGTGCGCACGCGGCTCAGTCGTGCACGGTTCACTTCCGTGCGCGTCTCGATCTTGCGGATCATTTTCTTCGCCGAGCGCGTATTGGCCATGGCAGTCTCTTCTCGCTTCTTCGTTCACAGGGGCAGGCGGAGCGCAGGGTTATAGCGATCTGCCTGATCAAGGTCAATCGAGGGATTGTCATTTGAGCCCGATCGGCGCGCCCCCGCAAGGGGCGCCGCGGCTTTTTGACCGCCCGCCCGCGCGATATCAGTTGGAACGCGCGCGGCTGGAGTGCGATGTTACGCGATGGACAAGAAGACAACCCCAGCCCCGCCCCCCCGGCGCACCGTGAGACGGACGGAAAAGGCGGATCCGCCGGGACCCGCCGGGAGCGTGTCCGACCAGGCAACCTCAAATCGCATCCTCGCCGCGCTCCCCCCGGCCACCCGGGCACGTCTGCTGACGGTGCTTGAGCCGGTTTCGCTGGCGCCGGGCCAGGTCATCTACCGGCCCGAGTCCCCGATCGAATACACCTATTTCATCACCAGCGGCCTCGTCTCGCTGGTCAAGACGATGAGCGACGGGCGCACGGTCGAGATCGGGGCGATCGGCGTCGAGGGCGTGACCGGGCCCGATGCCCTGTTTGGAATACCGAACGCGCTGCTTGAGTGTATTGTGCGGGTGCCGGGCACCGCCTTGCGCATGAGACCGGATGCGATGCGCCGTGAGATGGCGCTGTGCCCGGTCCTGAGCGCGCTAGCCGCGCACTTCGTTCAGGCCATCATCAGCCAGATCTCGCAGACCGCTGCGTGCAATCGCCTTCATTCGCTCGAGCAGCGCTGCTGCCGGTGGCTGCTGATCGCGCATGACAGCGCCTTGAGCGAAGACTTCCGGCTGACCCACGAATTTCTGGCGATGCTGCTCGGCGCGCAACGCGCGGGCGTCTCGCTCAAGGTTCACGCGATGCAGGCGGCGGGCCTGATCGCATACCGCCGTGGAACAATGACGATCCTCGATCGCGAGGGATTGCTGGATGCGTCGTGCGAATGCTACGGCGCAATTCGTAAACAACTGGACGATATATTCAAGATCGAAACCATGATTTGAAATAATCCCGGCTCTGGCGTTTAGATTTGTTCGCTATCGAACAGATAGCACTGCGACTCGCTGCCATGATTCGCCAGCATGTGCGTCGTTCCCGCTTAAATCCTCCGACCGACTGATCGATCGCTCGTCAGCATGTCATGCAGATGCCGCCGAGGGGACTTGCTTATTCTGATCACTCGGAACTTGGGTCGCGGTTCGACGACATCGCGCGAACAAATGTATGCGTATTGAGGCGGAGTACGACCTGTGGCTGTCGACAATCCCAGCGTAACGAGGCGGCATCTGAGCGGCGCGGGTCTGGTCCGCAGCGGCCTGTGGGTCGCGGCGGATAATTGGTCGCAGCAGCTCCTTCAGTTCCTGTGCTTCCTCTATGTCGGCAACATCATCGGCCCGACCGCGATCGGCCAGATGACGATCGCGCTCACTTATATGCTGCTGATGCACGCGCTGTTGATCAACGGCTTCACCAATGTGATCGTGCAGCGCGAAGACCTGACGGCGGAGCATTACAACACCGCGTTCTGGGCAAACGCCGGTCTTGGCCTTGTCGCGATGATCCTCAGCGCGGCCGCCGCGCCGCTGATCGGGTGGACGTTGGGCGAGCCGACCGTCGCGCCGCTGATCCTGGCGCTCTCGCCGATCTGCCTTGCGATGGGATTGATTTCCTTCTTCGAAGCGAAAGTGCGGCGCGAGCTGCGCTTCAATAGCCTTGCAGGGCGCTCCATCGCCTCGGTCGGCACCGGTTTTCTGGTCGCCGGCACGCTCGCGATCGAAGGATACGGGGTGTGGAGCCTCGTCGCCTATCAGCTGGTGTGGCGGTTTGTCGAACTGGTGTTCGTGGCCCTGGTCGCGCGGTGGCGCCCCACCGGGTTTATCTCGCGCAAACATCTCACCGAGATGCTCGACTTCAGCCTTCACAGCATCGGCATCCGTCTGGTCGACTTTTTCGCGCAGAATGTCGGCCGCATCCTGATCGGCTACCTCTTGGGGATGCATGCGCTCGGGCTCTATCAATTGGCGCGCCGCTTCGTCGAAGCGCCGCTCAACGCGATCTCCGGTGTGTTTCAGGGGCTCACCTTGCCGGTTTTCGCGCGGTTGCAGAACGATCGTGCCGCGCTGGCCGGGATGATCGTCACCAGCGTCCAGTTCTCGACGTTTGTGCTGTTGCCGGCCTTCGTCGGGCTGATGCTGGTCGCGCCCGTATTCGTCGAGACGTTCCTGAAGAGCGAATGGGCGCCGGTGGTTCCGCTGGTGCAGATCTTCTGCGTGATGGGCCTGCTGATGTCGGTCACCTACTTCTTCGGGTCGGCGCTGCTCGCGATCGGGCGCGCGGCGCTGACATTCCGCGTCACGGTGGGGCTGTTGGTGGCGCGCATCGCTGCACTCGCATGCTTTGCCAAGTTCGGACTGGCTGGCATTGCCGGCGCCGAGGCGCTGGTCGTCACGGGCGCGATCGTGTGCTGGTATCTGTTCCTGCACCGTGAGGTTCCGGTCCGGCTTGGCGCCGTGTTCTCCCGTCTGTTGCCGGCCTTCGGCGCGACGTTGGCGATGGCTGCGTCGGTCTTTGTGTTCCGCGAGATCGCCGGTACCTATCTGGCGCCCCTGCCGCTGCTGGTGGGGATGGTCGTGACGGGGCTCGTGACCTTCGGCGGGACCGTGCTTGCGACGTCGACGAAGGATGTCGCCGCATTGCGCAAATTCGTGCGTCACCAGGCCTAGCGCGGTCTCAACCGAAGCCAGCCTCGCTGCGCGCGATCTCCCATTCGCGTACCACGTCGCCGTCCGTTTCGTGCGGGGCGTCCCGCCGATACGCGGCTTCGAGCTGCGCGGCCGTCGCGCTCTGCGCAAATCCCCACACCGCGGCGGCCCGCACAAGGCCGGAGCGATCGCGCAGCAGGACGGCGAGCGCGGCGAGGGCGTCCTCCCCGCCGCAGTTTCCAAGAGCGATCGCCACATTGCGCACGAACCGGTCGCGCCCGATGCGCTTGATCGGCGAGCCGGAAAATCGTGCGCGGAACGCCGCGTCATCGAGTTGGGCGAGTTTGGCGAGCCCGGGGCCGTCCGGCTGCTCACGCGGGTGGAAGGCGGCCTCGCGCGCGACCTGCGCGAATTTGTTCCACGGGCACACCGCGAGGCAATCGTCGCAACCGTAAATACGGTTGGCGAGGGCACGGCGGAACTCGCGCGGAATGTGGCCCTTGTGCTCGATCGTGAGATACGAAATGCAGCGCCGCGCATCGAGCTGATAGGGCGCGGGAAACGCGCGCGTCGGGCAGATATCGAGGCAACTGGTGCAGGTGCCGCAATGATCGGCTTCGCGCGCACCGTGCGGAAGTTCGAGGGTCGTGAAAATCGCCCCCAGAAACAGCCAGGAACCGAACTCGCGCGAGACCAGATTGGTGTGCTTGCCCTGCCAGCCCAGTCCGGCGGCCTCGGCGAGCGGTTTTTCCATCACGGCCGCCGTGTCGACGAAAACCTTGACGTCGCCGCCCGCCTCGCCGACCAGCCAGCGCGCCAGCGCCTTGAGGCGCTTCTTGATGACGTCGTGATAATCCGCCCCTTGCGCGTAGACCGAGATGACACCGTTTTCGCGCACCTTGAGCGCGCCGAGCGGATCGTGCGCGGGTGCGTAGTTCATCGCCAGCATGATGACGCTTCTGGCCTGCGGCCATAGCCCCTGCGGTGCCGCGCGGCGCTGCGGGTCGCGGGCAAGCCAGTCCATCTCGCCGTGATGACCGCGTTCCAGAAACTGCGCGAAGCGCGCGCCCGCCTGCGGGATCGCGCCGGCACCGGTGACGGCGAGGGCATCGAACCCCAGTGCGATGGCCTCGCGGCGCAGCGCCGCGACCAGCGCCTCGCTCATGCCGCGACGTGGGCGTAGTGAAATCGCATGGTTTCAACCAGGATCGTGAACACCTGATCGGCGGGCGGCAGCAGGAAGCGCACCAGCACGTAGCCGAGCGGCGCGCTCATCACCAGAACGACCGCGAATTGCGTGAACGCATTGAGCGAGCCGATGTCGCGCGCGGTCTGGTGATAGCGCACGAACCCGACAACCCCGCACAGCACGCTCCAGAAATACATCAAGATGGCGCCGAGCGCCCACACAAGCCCGGTGAAAAACGCGAAGTTGAGCCAGAAGTGCTCCTGACCCAGAAAGAAGAACGCGGTCAGCGGCGACATTCCCAGGGTCAGCATGTAGCCGTGAAACAGGCCGCGTCCCAGCTCGCCCCACGCAAATGCGATGAACGACATGCGTTCCGGCTTGTGTATCCAGTGGCCCTGCGATCCGACATGGACCGCGTGCATCAGCGCCAGCATCAAGGTCCCCACCATGAGGAGAACCCCAATTCCAGCGACAAGGGCCGATACCCAATACTGACCCAACGCACGCCTCCGACTTGTTCTGACCTTAGAGCGCCGCAGCGCTCATTATGCTCAAAAATCGAGGTCGGAGTAGTGGCGAGGCGGGGGCATGCCGGGAATATTGTCGGTTAACAGCGGGCGGAACGAGGGCCGGCTCTTAACCTTCGCATACCACTCGCGCACCGCCGCGTGGTGGGCCCAGGGCACATCGCCGAGATAATCGAGGCACGAGAGGTGCGC
>Ga0209643_1001230_pt1 | contig 26317 bp, 25 predicted proteins | sample AutmiccBRH37_all_FD_187383 | JGI IMG/M metagenome (GOLD analysis project Ga0209643, IMG submission 187383) | Deep subsurface microbial communities from Mt. Terri, Switzerland - Autotrophic microbial communities BRH/37_all (SPAdes) (version 2) | ecosystem: Environmental > Aquatic > Deep... | reverse complement strand
TAAGTTTAACCAACGCAAATCCACTCCCACCATTGAGCGGCAAATAGCCCAAGAGGGCATGGTGCTGTATGGATAAGCACACCCGCGCGCAGGAATGGCAAAGGCTTGCGGAAATGGATTTAAGCAGCGCCGAATATTTACTCAACATGCGTCCCGTCCCTGTGGAAATTATCTGCTATCACTGCCAGCAATCCGCCGAGAAATACCTTAAGGGTTATCTTGTTTTGCACGGTATTAATCCGCCCAAGATACATGATTTAAATGAATTGCGCAAACTCTGTTCGGATCTGTCCGATACCTTTAAAAAGATAGCCGACCAGTGCTCCGACCTGACTGCTTTCGGCATTCAGCCAAGATACCCAATGGAACCCATCCTGGAGGAACGGGATATGCGGCAGGCACTGAGCGGCGCAAAAGCGGTCCGAGATTTTGTTCTGCGTCTCGCACCAGAAATGACGCGGGAAGAACAGGAGCAGAACGAATCACCATCGCAGGACAGTCCTACATTATTGCCAAACAAATAATTACACAAAGGCACTGTTAGAAAAAGCGGCGGTTTTGATATTTAAAAATATGGAACGTTTAGTGGATTACCCCTTGGCGTTTTATTTTAGCTTTTTTAGGATACCGCCTCCTATGCCGCAGATTAGACCGATTACTGATTTGAGAAATACCAACGAAATCTCCGACATCTGCCACGCCAAAAAAGAGCCGGTTTTCATTACAAAAAATGGGTATGGCGATCTGGTAGTTATGAGCATCGAAACTTACGAAGCCATGCTGGAAGAACGGGAGCTTGATGCCGCCATCGCGGAAGCCGAGGCCGAGTATGCGTCTGACAGCCAGCTGTTGGACGCGAGGAAAGTCCTCTCCACATTAAGGAGGCGGCACTCTGGATAAATACGCCGTAAAATTGCTTTCGCATGCCTATCGGGATTTGGATGGCATCTATGCCTGCATTGCCGAAACGCCGCTGGAGCCGAGTACGGCGCAAAAGCTAACGGATGCGCTGGAAGAAGCGATCTTTGCTTTTCTGATAAAATCACCTGCGGGGTCAGCCCTTGACATTGGACAATCACCCCTGAAAGTATCATTACCAATTTGGTCAGAATGGGAACCGGGAGACACCCTTCTGTACACCCTGATTAAAACTTACTTTCTATATGCGGTTTCCGGCAAAGGAAGCCTCAGCCTTATCCTTCCGTCATACCTGTAGTACGCCGACGCCACCGCCGGGGTAACTGGAATGGCGGCAATCTCACCCACTCCTTTGGCGCCGTATGCCAGCGGCGATGGATTTTTTTCCACCAGTATCACCTCTATCTCCGGCATATCGGTGGACCGGAACAGTCCCAGGGTGCTGTATTTTACCGTCGGCACCCCTTTTTGCAGAGGGAAGTCTTCCCTCAGGGCATAGCCCAGCCCCATGGCAATGGCCCCTTCGACCTGCCCCTCGATGGCCTTTGGATTGATAGCCCGGCCAACGTCATGGGCTGCGAATACTTTCTGCACCTTGCCCTTTTCATCCAGCAAAACAACATGAGTGGCATAGCTATAGGCCACATGGCTTACCGGATTGGGTTTATCGGATCTCATCGGGTCGGTGTTACCAGAATACTCTCCGTAAAACTCGCCGCCCTCAAGTTGGGCCAGCGTCGCCTGCTGCAGCGCCTGCTTCAGTTTGATTGCCGCCTGGCGGGTAGCCTCGCCGGTAAAAAGAGTCTGCCTGGAGGCGGTGGTTGTGCCGGCGTCAGGGGTCAGGGCGGTATCCGGCGCCGCCACTTCAACTAATTCCGCAGGCAGTCCTGTGGTTTCACAAACCATTTGAACGGCAATGGTGGCCATCCCCTGGCCGATGCAGGCCGCACTGGTTAAAACAAGCGCCCTGCCGCCCGCCACTTTTATTTTGACCCGGGATATATCGGGCAATCCCACTCCTATGCCGGTGTTCTTCAAGGCGCAGGCAATTCCGGCGCACCGGTGGGATTCGTAGGCCTGGCGCACGGCCAGCAGCGTCTCCTTGATGGCCGTGCCCTCATCGGCGATCTGCCCGGTGGCATTAGCCATGCCCGGCTCCAGTGCATTGCGGTAGCGAATCTCCCACGGTGAAATACCAACCTTGTGAGCCAATAAATCCAGATTGGTTTCACAGGCAAAGGCGGCCTGGGGAACTCCGAAGCCCCGAAACGCCCCTGCCGGGGGGTTGTTGGTATATACGCAATATCCGGTTATATCCACACTGGGAACATGGTAAGGCCCGCCGATATGAGTGCAGGCCCTCTGTAAAACAGGCGGCCCCAGCGATGAATAAGCCCCCGTGTCAGCCACAACTTTAGCCACCACCGCCGTGATTTTTCCTTCGGCATCGCAGCCGGTGCTTAATTCCAGATCCATGGCGTGGCGCTTGGGATGAACAAGTATGCTTTCCCGCCTGGTAAAGGTAATCTTTACAGGCTTTTTGGTTTTCACCGCCAGCAGCGCGGCATGGTGCTGCACGCATAAATCTTCTTTACCGCCGAAGCCCCCGCCGATCAATTTGCTGACAACCCGCACCTTTTCGGCCGGCAAGCCCAGTATTGCCATTATCCCGTGCTGGTCTTCGTATACACTCTGGCTTCCTGAGCAGACGGTAATTCCCCCGTTCCCCTGGGGGATGGCCAGCGCGCTTTCCGGCTCCATAAAGGCATGCTCGGTGGGCGGGGTGGCATAGCGGTTGGTTACCACATAGGCCGACCCGGCCAGATCTTTTTGGGCATCGCCTCTTTTGATGCTGGTGGTGCTTAAAAGATTTCCTTTGGGATGAATCTTTGGAGCGTCCTCGTGAAGCGCAAAGGCGGGGGTGGTTACCGGCTCCAGCTCTTCATACTCCACTTTTATCAATGCCAGCGCTTCCCGGGCGATTTTTTTGGAGCGGGCCGCCACCAGCGCAATAGCATCGCCTATATACCGTGTTTCTTCACCGGTGGCCACCAAAACCGGCCAATCCTTAAAAATAAAGCCCCAAAAACGCTCACCCGGCACATCTTCAGCCGTCAGCACCGCTTCCACTCCCGGACAGGCCCGGGCAGCCGACACATCAATGCCCTTCACCAGAGCCCGGGGGTATTTAGTACGCAGCACAGCTCCGTAAAGCATATCTTTGACATGCATGTCATCTACATACTGGCCTGTTCCCAGCACTTTTTCCCGGGCGTCAACCCGCGGCAGGCTGGCTCCTATCCCCGGATGTGCCGGCGAATCAGGCAGCGATTCCCCGCGCAGCAGTCTGGCCGCCATGCTGATGGCCTGTTCTATTTTTACATATCCCGTACAGCGGCATATGTTGCCGCGTATGGATTCCTTAATTTCCCGGGCAGCAGGATGGGGGTTTTTGTCCAGCAGTGCTTTGGCGCTGATGATCATGCCGGGGATGCAAAAGCCGCACTGCACAGCCCCCGCCTCGGCAAAAGCCCGGACATAAATTTCCTTTTCCCTGTCCGGCAGGCCTTCCACCGTCATAAGCTTTTTACCGCTCATCTTAGCCACAGTCAAGAGGCATGCCCGCATGGCCTTGCCGTCCACCAGCAGCATGCAGGCGCCGCAGGCCCCCTCACCACAGCCGTTTTTAAGTGAGGTGACCTGTAATTCGTCCCGCAGGAAATCTAACAGGTTCATATCCTCTTTTGCAGTGTAAATGCCACCGTTAAGGTCTATTGCGAACAAACCGCCTCACCTCACTGTTACGAAATGGTTAGCGGCAAAGGTAAACTCCCCCGGGGTTCCGGTCGTACAGTTTACCATCACGCACCACCTGCCGGCCCCTCAAAAAGCCCGTTATGGATAAATATGTGTTCCCGTTTTTCCGGCAATTGCTTCTTCCAGAGAATCCGGATTAAGTATAATGGCCCTTTTGCCTCCATTTTCCAGGAAGTTTATCACAGCCTGTATTTTGGGAAGCATACTGCCGGGAGCAAAATGGTTTTCTGACACATACTGTTTTAATTCAGCCACGGTTACTTTATCCAGCGCTTTTTCATCCGGCCTGCCGTAGTTAAGGCATACTCTGGGTACGCTGGTTGAGATGATCAGCATATCGGCACCTACCTCAGAGGCCAGCAGGCTGGAAGCAAAATCCTTGTCAATTACCGCATCCACACCCATCAAAGTGCCGTCGGGCTGCCTGGCCACCGGAATGCCCCCGCCGCCCACGGCCACAACACAATAGCCGTTACCAACCAGTTTCCTGATTACTTCTTTTTCCACAATTTCCTGCGGGAGAGGGGAAGGAACAACCCTCCGGTAACCCCTTCCGGCATCGTTGACCATCACCCAGCCCGGATTTTCTTTTTGAAAAGCCTCGGCCCTCTCCTTATCATAAAACGATCCGATGGGCTTGCCGGGCTTTTCAAAGGCCGGGTCATCCACCGCCACCACCACCTGCGTTACCACGGTGACAGCTGATTTTTTCAGCCCGCGTATTCTGAACTCATTGTCCATAGCCTGCTGTATCTGGTAGCCTATAGCGCCCTGGGTGTCAGCGACGCAGATGACCAGCGGCACGTGGTGCATACCCGCCAATTCAGCGGCTATTTCCGACCTCCTCAGAATAAAGCCCACCTGCGGGCCGTTGCCATGGGTGATAATGACTTCATAGCCCTGCTCAATAATCCCGGCAACATGCCTGATTGTTTCACAAATGGCATCATTTTGATCCTCAACGGTTTGGTGCGCGCTGTCACGAATAAGGGAGTTTCCACCAATGGCAACAACAGCGAGCTTGCTCATATTTATCTGCCGCCCATCAGCAGTGTCATTACCGCTTTGGCAGTATGCAGGCGGTTTTCAGCCTCATCGTACACGATGGAGTGCGGGCCGTCAATGACCGAATCCACCACCTCGTTGCCCCGGTCAGCGGGCAGGGCGTGCATGTACATTACATCTTTATCGGCTGTGGCCATTTTTTCTTCGGTGCATATCCAGCTCTTGTTGGCAACCAGGCGGTCATCGATAACGGCCGTGCCCTGGTCAGTCGTCCAGCTCCCCCAGTTTTTGGGAATAACGATATGGGCGTTTTCATACGCCTCGGCCTCGTTGTTGGTAATGGCAACCGTGCCACCGTACCTGGCGGCGCTGGCCCTGGCTTTCTCAATCACCCAGTCGGGCAGATCATAGCCTTTGGGGTGGGCAAGAACCACGTCCATGCCATAGCGAGGGAAGAGCAGAAGCTGCGATACAGGGACCGAGATAGGCTTCTTGTGGCTTTCGGCATAGGCCCAGATGATGGAAACCTTAACCCGCTTCAAGTCACCTATTTTCTCCTTCATGGTCATCAAATCGGCCAAAGCCTGGAAGGGGTGATAAAGGTCACACTGCAGATTCATGATGGGAGCGGTGGACCATTCAGCCATTTCGTTCAGGTACTTATTGCCGATGCCCCAGTTGCAGTACCTGCAGGCAATGGCATGACCGAAGCGGGAGAGAATGATGGCTGTATCCTTGGCGCTTTCGCCGTGGGCGATTTGCATACCGCTGGAATCCAGGTAGTTTGCGTGCCCGCCCAGTTGGGCAATACCGGCTTCCATGGAGTTTCTGGTTCTGGTGGACTGCTCAAAGAACATCAGAAACATGGTCTGGTACTGCAGGTACGGGGTAGGCACTCCCATGGCAAATTTTTTCTTCAGACCAAAGGACACTTCCAACATTGTTTCCACTTCTTCTTTGTTGAAATCCTCCAGGTCGATAAAGTGCCTTCCGCGGAAAATGGATTGCATCAGTTAAATCCTCCTTGATATACATAGTTTATTTAAAATGATCCGGCAAATTGATTTACTTTACCAGGTTTTGGGTGGCCCCAGGCATCTTGCCGGCATATTTTTTTACATATATTCCGGGAATCATGGCATACATGGCTGCCGCGTAAACCAGCTCTTTTTTCCAGGTTCTTTCATTGGGAGCATGGGCCTGATCTTCATGGCCGGGGCCAAAGCCGATGCAGGGAATGCCGTATCTTCCCATGATGGATACTCCGTTTGTGGAGAACGTCCACTTGTCTATAACCGGGTCCTGCTTAAAAAGGCCTTTATACGCATCCACCAGCGTCGAGCAGACAGGATGATCTTCCTCGATCAGCCAGGTGGGAAAATAAGATTCAGTAGGATACACCAGATTAGTATAGGAAGGTCTCTCATAGGTATACATGGACACTTCAGCGCCGGCCGCCTTAACCGACGGGAGATATTTTATCTGCTGCATGGCATAATCGGCGTCTTCACCGGCGGTGAGCCGCCTGTCGATGGAAATCCAGCAGCTGTCGGCCACCGCGCAGCGGGATGGGGAGGTATGAAAAATCTCCGATACCGCCAAGCTGCCTTTACCCAGAAAATCATGGACCCTGAGGTTTTCATGCAATGCCCTAAGCTCGGCCAAAACCGGCCCCATTTTGTAGATGGCGTTATCGCCCCGCTCGGGAGCGGATCCATGGCAGCTGACGCCTCTGGCGGCCACTTTTATTTCCATCCTGCCGCGCTGGCCCCGGTGAATCCTGCCGTCGGTGGGCTCGGTGATAACCACGAATTCCGGCCTCAGTTTGCCCTCGTTGATAATATACTGCCAGCACAGCCCGTCACAGTCTTCCTCCTGTACCGAGCCGACCACAACCAGGGTGTAGTCGTCTTCCAGCCCCAGCTCTTTGATTATTTTTCCGGAGTATACCATGGAGGCCATGCCGCCTTCCTGATCGCTGGCGCCGCGGCCGATTATTATTTCATCGTCTTCATAGCCTTTATAAGGATCATACTGCCAGTTCCCGGGATTACCCACACCCACGGTGTCGATATGAGCATCCATGGCAATCAGGTGTTTTCCGCTACCAATGTATCCCAGTATGTTTCCCATGGGATCAATGGTAACCTTATCAAAGCCCACCTCCTCCATTTCTTCTTTGATTCTTAAAACAACCTTTTCTTCCTGACAGCTTTCACTGGGAATGGCAATCATATCCCGCAAAAACCGGCTCATTTCCGGCTGGTACTTTTGCGCTAATTCCAATGCCTTCCCAAAATTTTCGCTCAAAACAATTTACTCCTTTCTGCAACCAATAACCTAATTACCTATCACCAACAACCTATTACCTTAACTCTCCCCGCCATCCAGCGTCAAGGCCTTTCTCTGGCAGCGGGTGACACAGAGGCCGCAGCCGAAACACTTCCCGGCATCGATAACCAGCTGGCCGGAGCGGGAAATGGCATCATAAGAGCAGCTTATTTCGCAAAGACCGCAAAGATTGCAGCGATCATTGTCAACCACCGGCACAACGGCCGTTGTTCGAAAAGCCCTCCGGGCCATTTTCCGGTGAGCCAGCCCTTTAATTTCGGAAACATCGGCATAGCCGTGGCTGTCTAAAAACTCTTCCAGCTCTTTGACAATTTTGCCATATACGCCGGGCCCTTTTAAAATGCCTGCGGTACAAACCTGTACAGCCGAGGCCCCGGCCATGAACAATTCAGCCACGTCCCGGCCGCTGGTGACGCCGCCCACTCCAAATATGGGTATCCTTACAACCCCGGCCGCATCATATACGCAACGGACGGCCAGTGACCTGACGGCAGCGCCGGAAAGCCAGCCGTAGCCTTCCCTGCTGCCCATCAGAGGCAGCCCGGTTTCAATATCAATTCCCATGCAGGGGCCAAAGGAATTAATCATCACCAGCCCGTCCGCCCCCGCATCTTCCACCGCTTTGGCTATATCCTGAATATTGGGATGAGGGCTCATTTTCATAAAGACCGGAACGTCAACCGCCGACTTGGCCGCCTTTAAGGCGTCGACAATGGGAGAAATGTCATTTCCCACATAGTGGGTGGACAGCTCCAGAGCGTCGGCGTAAGGTTTCACCAGCTGCGCCAGCTCACTGATTTGATCGGCGGTGTAACCCAGGCTGACTATTACCGGCAGGCCAGTTTCTTTGACCATTCTGTATTCATTTTCCAGCCACTGCTCCTTGGGCAGTTCCGACCAGAGCTCGGTATTTAAGAAACCGCCTTTAATTTCCGCCATGCACGGCCTTGGAACCTCGGCCGGCTTAACCGATATTGTTTTGGTAACAATACCGCCGGCCCCTCCCCGGGCAGCCGCCTGGCACATAGCCCCGTCCTTGGAGGTGGGGCCGGCTGCCGGCATAACCGGATTGGGAAAGGTAATACCACAGATGTTTACACTCAGTTTAGCCACTTCGCAATACTCCTTTAAATCCGGAAATACTCTGATATTTTTAATAGGTTAGAAAGCAAATGAAAATGAGTTAGTGCTTAACCAACAAAATGTTCTTCTTCAAAAGGATTTGAGCTTTCCTGACTTTCTTTATCACCAAAGTTTAAGAAAGCATTTAAAAGAACTGCAACAAGAGCTCCGGAAACGATTCCGCTGTGTCCAAATACGGTATTTATTATTTGAGGCGTCTTGGCAAATAAACCCGGCACAACTGTCACGCCAAGTCCAACACCGATTGAACATGCCACAACTAACATATTTGAGTTTTTGTTGAAATCCACATTGTGCAGCATTTTGAGACCAGCAACTGCTACCATGGCGAACATGATAATTGTAGCCCCGCCAAAGACAGGCGCAGGAATAATCGTAGCCAATGCCGCAAACTTAGGAATTAGTCCTAGCAAAACCAGAATAATTCCAGAAACGATAACCACAAAACGGCTGGTAACTCTACTCAAGGCAAGAAGTCCTAAATTCTGATTATAAGTTGTATATGGGAATGAATTGAATATTCCCCCCATGACAGTAGCTATTCCTTCAGCTCTCATCCCTCTGACAATATCTTTTTCGGTAAGACTTTTATCGCAGACTTTACCAATTCCCAGGAAAGTACCTGTGGATTCAATCATAACTATCAGCATAACGATAGTCATCATTAGAATCGCACCAATTTCAAACTTGGGAACTCCAAAAGCAAAAGGATGTACGAGACTTACCCACTTAGCATTAACCACCACTGTAAAATCAACCATACCCACAAATGCGGCAACAATCGTACCAACTATTAATCCGATTAAGACGGAAATCGCCTGTAAGAATCCTTTGAAAAATTTATTCATTATGATTATAACAAGCATTGTAAATCCCGCTAAAAGCAGGTTTTTAGGGTCTCCGAAAGTTGGCCCAAAGCCGCCTCCTGCATTACGAACACCGACGGATATCAAAGAAAGTCCGATAATCGTAACGACGGAACCTGTAACTACACTGGGAAAAAACCTTAAAATTTTACCATAAAGCGGAGCAAGCAGAGCAACTACAATACCTGCCGTAATAATAGCGCCATAGGCAGTGGCCATTCCTGACTCTTTACCGATAACAATCAGTGGACCTACAGCAGCAAATGTGCAGCCAAGGATTGCAGGCAGCCTTATCCCTGCGAATTGTCCTATTCCAATAGCTTGAAGTAATGTGGCTATACCACAGGTAAATAAATCTGCGGCAACTAAGAAGGCCAGTTGTTGTGGGGTTAACCCCACAGCTCCGCCTACGATAAGAGGTACTGCAACCGCACCTGCATACATGGCTAAAACGTGTTGAAGTCCAAGTGGTATTAATTGCCCAATTGGCAACATTTGATTCACCTTATCGACAGTAGCAACTTTTCCCCCTGCCATAAATCCACCTCCCAATTAATTTGCGTTTGTTTTAATGATCGCAGCAATACCACAGGTAAACAAGTCATCATTAATAATATAAATAAGCTGATCTTTACTTAACAGGTAAATAATTGCCCGAGCGATAACATTTCGTCAACCGGGCACGCAAATCTAAACCCATAAACCACCTTCTTTTTCCACGATGTTTGCCGCCTTTTTCCCAATCCCCTATAATGTCCATCTGCATGAAAGCGGAGACCATGCTGGGCAGTTTGAAAACAACGATAGCTTTGGCATTTTTTATAAGGAAGCTTCCCTCTGTTATCTAAAATCTTTCCCACAATTTACCGCTCAATTCACGGGCCTTGGCGCAAATTGCCGCTTCGTCAATACCGGTCAGACGCCTTTCCTCCATAACCACCCGGCCGTTGATTATGGTTGTTGCCACCGCCCTGCCGGACATGCCAAACAAAATATGGCCGTCGGCGTTGCCTTCATTAAACGGCGTCGGCGGGTCGTAATCGACAATAATCACATCGGCAAAACAGCCCGGCGCCAGCCTTCCCAGGGGGCGGGGGAAATATGAGGCCGCAATGGGGGCGTTGTGCCTGAAAAGCATTGCCGGCGCTTCCGCCCAGGCCACACTGGGGTTGGCATGGTGATGCTTGTGTAAAATATTGGCCACCTTAAAGGACTCAAACATATCACTGGTATACCCGTCAGTCCCCAGGCCCACCCTGACGCCTTTTTGCAGCATCTCAAGCACGGGGGCGCAGCCCACCGCATTGCCCATGTTGGACTCCGGATTGTGCACCACATTGGTGTCCGTTTCACTGAGGATACCGATTTCCCGGTCATTCACATGCACACAGTGGGCGGCTATTGATTTGGGGCCAAGTATTCCAAAGCCTGCCAGCCGCTCCACCACCCGCTTGCCCGACTTGGCCAGGGAATCGGCAAGATCGGCGGCCCCCTCGGCCACATGGATGTGGAAGCCCGTTCCCAAGCCGGCATTGGCCTCGCCGCACCGGGCCAGGGTCTCATCACTCAAGGTCAGAGACGCATGCAGGCCGAACATGCCCCTCACCAGATCATCTTTGCCGCTGTTGGCAAGCCGGATAAATTCCACATTTTCCATTATTCCCTGATCCATTACCGCCGCGCCGTCCCGGTCGGACACCTCATAGCACAGGCAGCTGCGGACACCGGCGTCGCGGGATGCCAAAGCCAGAACAAAAAGACTTTCCCGCACCGCTCCGGGGCTGGCATGATGATCAAAGATAGTGGTGGTGCCGCTCTTGATACAATCAATCAGAGGCACCATGGCGCTATAGTAGATGTCATCCAATGTCAGAACTTTGTCCAGCCTCCACCATAACCCTGCAAGAATTTCCTGGAAATTATGCGGCGGGGCGCCCTTTAAGACCATGCCTCGGGCGAAGGTGCTGTACAGGTGCATATGGGTATTAATCATGCCCGGCATTATTACCCTGCCCCTGGCGTCAATAAAGGCAGCGCCGGGATATTTATCTGACAGATCCGAAGTGGAGCCCACTTCCACGATTATATTGTCTTCAATAACCACACAGCCCTCAGCCAGATAGGGCTGGCCGCCATCACGGGTAATAACCCGCCCGTTGCCAACAAGCAGCATTGGATTAACTCCTTCTACCACCTATTATCTATTACCCTATACCAATTACCTATTACCTGTATCCCTTCGCTTTCAGCCCTTACAGCCGCAGCTGGGGTACTTGCCATCCCAGACAATATCCCTGTAACTATCAGGGTCGGTGTCCCCTTCGGTGCTAAAGACCAGTATTCTTGAGTCCTTATCAAGCTTAAGCAAATCCCTGATTTCACTTAAATTTTCATTTTGCAGAATATCAATTAAAACACCTGTGGTTACCGCCCCTGATTCTCCTGAAACAACCCTCGGGTCAGCTCCCAGCGGGTTGCCCAAAATCCTCATTCCTTTTGCAGCCACGTAATCAGGACAGGATATAAACACATCGCAATAGTCCCATAAAATTTCCCACCCGATAGAATTGGGCTCCCCGCAGGCCAGGCCGGCCATAATGGTATCCATGTCGCCGGTAACATTTCTTGGCCTTCCGTCTCCGGCCAGGGCGGATTTATAAATACAGTCGGCCTTATCGGGCTCAACCACCACGGTAATAGGGCGGGACTCAGCAAAGGCCGAGGCAAAGAATCCCTGCATAGCGCCGGCAAGGGCGCCCACTCCGGCCTGGACAAATACATGGGTCGGCTTTCCTCCCAGCCGGTTTAGCTGCTCCAGGGCCTCGGCAGCCATGGTGGCATAGCCCTGCATTATCCAGGTGGGGATATCCATATAACTTTCCCAGGCTGTATCCTGCACAATCACCCAGCCGTGTTTTTGGGCGTTACCGGCTGCCAGCCTTACCGCATCGTCATAATTCAGGTCTGTAATGTACCCCTCGGCCCCGGTTGCCTTAATGTTTTCCAATCTTACCAGAGATGAGCCCCTGGGCATATAAATGACTGCCCTCTGGCCAAGCTGCTGGGCGGCCCAGGCCACTCCCCTGCCGTGGTTCCCATCTGTGGCCGAAGTAAATGTAATATCCCCCAGCTTTTCTCTTATCTCTTTTGTTTTCAGCTTTTCAAAAGAAAGATCGGAAATATCCCGGTTGAGGCGTCCCGCCAGGTACCTGCCAATGGCGTAAGTCCCTCCCAAAACCTTAAAAGCATTCAGGCCAAAGCGGTAGGATTCGTCCTTCACATAAATTCCCGACACACCCGCGCAGCCGGCCAGATTGGACAGGCTTTTAAGGGGCGTTGCCTGATACTGGGGAAAGCTTTGGTGAAAATCCATCACTTTTTTTGTCTCATTCTCACTTAGAAAATCTAAGGATGCCTTTTCCCCGTTATTCCGGGCATTCCCATTAGCTATCCACTTAATCTGTTTATCCATTTGGCTTCTCCTTAACTGCTATAATGCCGCAATAGCCTCGATCTCAACTTTTGCGTCAAGGGGTAACCGGGCTGCCTCTATAGTACTCCTGGCCGGGTAAGTATTGGTAAAATAACTTCCATAAATTTCATTGACAGTTTTGAAATCGTTCAAATCCTTCAAAAAGATAGTGGTTTTTATTACTTTTCTCAGGTCGGAACCGGCTGCGGTCAGTATTGCCGATATGTTATCAAGGCATTGCCTTGCCTGAGCCTCAATTTCCTCAACTAATTTTCCAGTGTTGGGGTCGACTGGTATTTGTCCCGAAACGAATATCAGATCGCTGCATTTAATAGCCTGTGAGTACGGGCCGATGGGTTTTGGCGCAGACTCGGTATTAATTGTTTGTTTAAGCATGTTGTCACCTTCCAGCATTTATTAAAAAAGCTACCGGCACTTAATTATTAGCAATTGTTGTGCCAACTATGACCCTGAACGGAGAAAGGCTTTATAAGGCGATTAACAGGCCAGCGCAAACTCATATTTATCAATTTGATAATACAAGCAATGAAAAATGTCGTTAAATCATGAAAAAAGAAATTATCATCTTGATAAATTATTATCATTATGATAATAATTATTTGAGGTGAAGAAATGATCGACTTGCTTAATATCAGGGAGCCTGTCCAAGAAATTGCCACCGCCATTTCCACCGTTCTTAACGTGGACGTGGAAGTAGTCAATCTGGAATACATTCGCATTGCCGGAACCGGTAAATATGCCAATAATATCGGGCTACCCATTAAAAACAATTATGTTTACCGGCAAGTTATTGCCAGAAAACTGGATGTGCTGATTGCCAACCCCAGAGAGCACGAGTTTTGCACTCCATGCCCTGATAAAAATTGCTGCCAGGAATGTGCCGAATTATGCACTCCCATCATGGTAAATGAAGCGGTAATCGGCATCTTCGGCCTGGTGGCCTTTGATCAGGCCCAGCGCAAAATACTTATTCGTCATACCACCGAATTGTTGACTTTCATAAAACAAATGGGCGGAATGATTGTTTCCAAGATAAATGAAGAGGAATATATCAATCAGCTGCGGGTGGCCAGAGAGCAATTGCTGATTATTATGAACTCGGTAAACGAAGGCATACTGGCTGTGGACAATTCAGGCAGAATCACCCATATCAATGATTCTGCCGCCTCGTTGATTAACCAAAACAAAGACGACATAATCAGCCGGTTTATCGGCGAAGTATTGCCGGGTTCACCCATGATTGACGTGATAACCTCCGGCCAGGGCTATATCAACAAAGAAATCCACTACCCGCAATTACAAAAAAGATTTCTCAGCACCGCCAGGCCTATCATGTCCCATCACAGAATAATAGGCGCCGTATCCACTTTTCGCCCCATCGAAGAAGTGAAGCAGCTGGTTTTGGATTATACTGAGCAGCGCATGGATATTACTATAAACACCCTTATCGGGAAAAGCAAGGTAATGGAAGACTTGCGCAAAAAGATCCTCCAATTCGCAAACAGCTCCTCCACCATTCTGATCAGGGGGGAAAGCGGCACCGGAAAAGAATTAATCGCCCGGGCAATCCACAGCTCAAGCCCGCGGAAAGACAAGCCCTTCATCGCCATCAACTGCAGCGCCATACCCGATACCCTTCTGGAAAGTGAATTGTTTGGATACGAGGAAGGCGCCTTTACCGGAGCAAACAGGCGGGGAAAGCCCGGCAAATTTGAAATGGCCGAGGGCGGAACCATTTTTCTGGACGAAATCGGCGATATGCCCATTCATTTACAGGCCAAAATTCTTCGCACATTACAGGAAAAAGTTGTTGAGCGGCTGGGCGGCAACACCAGCCTGAACATTGATGCCCGAATCATCGCCGCCACCAACCGACCGCTGGAAACCATGATTTCCCAGGGCGAATTCCGTGAGGATCTGTATTACCGCCTGAGCGTCATCCCACTGTCCGCACCCCCTTTAAGAGAGCGGACAGAGGATATACTACCCTTGCTGGATCACTTTTCGAACAAATATAACAAGTTATTCAGCAAATCGATCAAAGGATATTCCAAGCAGGCTCTTGATGTCATGTTGGCCTATGACTGGGCCGGAAATGTAAGAGAGCTGGAAAATGCCGTTGAGTATGCTTTCAACATTGAAACCACAAATTATATTCTTGAAGACAGCCTCCCCATTAAGCTGCGGGGGCCGGGAAAGAAAATAAACACCCATACCTTCAGCACATTAAAGGATTTGGAGAAAGATCATATCAAATCCACACTGGATAAATTTAGTTTCAACGCCGAAGGAAAAAAGCAGGCGGCAGACGTACTGGGCATTGGTATAGCCACCCTTTACCGGAAAATCAAGGAGTACGATTTTTAAGCGGCAAGGATTTGATAATGGGGAACTAAGGGCTGACGATTTCATATCCCCTTTTTTAGAATACCCATAACCCATTTTAAAATCACTGCTATGGCAAAATATATAGGAAAGGAATAGTAATGCTCCCATTGCAGCAATTTATAGAAATTTATCGGCACCAACAATGGTTCTGCTACAAATGCAAAAATTCCAGCTATAATAATATGTGCAACAATAAAATCCTTCCACTTATTAAAATATTGATAAGCTATCATGTAGGTAACTGGCATTACTGAAAAATCATACACCACAAAAACATCGAACAGTGGTACCAGTTGGTGCTGGTAATCCCACAAGTCAAACTCCACACCTATCGCATCAAATACAATTGAAACGAACATTACTAAAAAACCGTAAGTTAAAATTTCAAATAACCTCTTACGATCAAAAACCCTCCACCAAACTACCCAGGGAAACAACATTAGAATAATTAAAAGCCAAAACTCCCAGGTTAGGAATGTATATTTTAGCCAGTATTCCCGTAAAGCAATATCGGCCTCTGTTTGCAATTCGATCTCTTTATTATAGAGTGACGATTGATTCAATGCATGTTCATCTCCAATGGTTTATAAGGTGAAGTGCAATAACCGGACTAAAATAAGTTAATTTGTTCATTGCTAATGAAAAAAGGCAGGCCGAATTTCCTGCCTTTTTTTGTTTTGGAGTTATGGCGGCGAACAACTCACTGCATGGGCTGTTGAAATCCCTGGGCCTGCTGCTGAGCAACAGCTTGTTTTCCTTTTTCCACAAATTGTTGTTCATTTGGATCAAGCATATAAATAAGCTGCTGCAACTCACCCACATGTTCCCTTTCCTCGTCGGCGATGTGATATAGAACCTTCTTCACTCTGTCGTCAGTTGTGGCCATTGCGTGCGCCTCGTAACCGATAATCGCCTCGATTTCGCCGGCCAGGTCAACACGTAAGGCCTGCACCAATTCTTCAGCGGATAATTGCCGGGGCACGTTTGCAACAAAGGGATTACTCAATAATGCCATTTAATCACTCCCTAATAATTTTATTCTTATTCTCTGTTTAGCGGTTAAAAATATACGGCGAGAAATATTGGTAAATATAGATTCTTAATGGAAATATGTTCAATACCCTCGGGGGGTTACAAAATTTCCCTACAGCACAGGCATTCTGAGAATATTGGTAAAATCTTAGAATAATAACAACTTGACTTCGGGTAAGAATTTGTGTTAATTTTAACATATACCCATACCGGTATTGGTATTTTATTATGGGTGCTGAATGGCGGTTGTTTGCATGATCAATTACGCATATACCCTTTAAAGGTATAAATTAAGGCTAACGGTAAGATCGAAAACATATATTAAGGAGGATTTATCTTTATGACAACTGACCAACTGAAGAACATCAATGTAAACAAGGTGGTTGACGCCAGAGGCACTTCCTGCCCGGGGCCGATTCTTGCGGCCAAAAAGGCCATCGTGGACGTGAAGGCGGGAGAAATTATGGAGATCCTGGCTACCGATAGCGGTACTCAAAAAGATATTCCGGCCTGGGCGAAAAAGATGGGACATGAGTATCTGGGTGTAATCGATGACGCCGGAACCTTCAAGTTGTATGTAAAGAGGCTGAAGTAGCATGGCAGGGCAAACGAGAGAAGGCAATACAGTGCAGGCGGGAGAAAACAGGGATTTTTCCCCTAAGATCCTTGTCTTTTCAACGCACAACATTTCAGATCCCGGCATCGATTTGGCCGGCAGCTCTCACATGCACTACTCTCCTACGGTGGTGGTAACCAGTATGCCTTGTTCAAGCGGTATTAAGCCTGAGTGGATATTATATGCGGTGGAAAAAGGTTTTGACGGGATCTTCCTGGCCACCGACGGGGAAGAATGCGCATACCTTCCGGATTGTGCGGAAAGGACGTCGCATATCGCTCAGGAGGCCCAGGAACTACTCACTCAAAAAGGGTACGAACCCCAGAGGGTGAGAATGTCAGGCATCTGCTCGGTCTGTGCCGAGCCGTTTACAAACCATATGAAGGAATTCTCGGAGCTGCTGAAAAAACTTGGACCTGCCAGGAAGGGATAGAATATGAACTACGATATTCTCGTTGTAGGTAGTGGAATAGGAGGGATGGAATCATCCCTTAAACTCGGTGACATGGGTTACAAGGTTTTGCTGGTGGAAAAGGAGCCAAGCGTTGGGGGCAAAATGATCCTGCTGAGCAAAGTGTTCCCCACCCTTGACTGCGCCAGCTGCATCTCGACGCCCAAAATGGCGGCTACACAGCATCACCCTAATGTTGACGTGATGATTTACTCCGAAGTGGAAAAGATCAAAAGGGACGGAGAAGGCAGGTTTAAGGTCCGGGTCCGTAAGAAGCCTACTTTTGTGAAGCATTCTCTTTGCACCGGCTGCCGTCAGTGTGAAATGACCTGCAATGTCGCTGTCCCCGACCAGTACAATTTTGATTTGGTGGCCAGGCGGGCGGCCCATATAGCATTTCCGCAGGCAGTCCCCAAAAAGGCTGTCATTGAAAGACAGGGTTCTTCCCCATGTTTATTTATCTGCCCCACAGGCGTGAAAGCTCACGGCTACGTCGCCCTCGCCAGAACCGGAAAATATGATGAAGCTTTTAAACTTGTTCTCGAAGACACGCCCCTGGTCGGAAGTCTGGGGAGAGCATGCTTTGCGCTTTGCGAAGGAGAATGTACCAGAGGCAGTCTGGAAGGACCAGTTTCGATCAGAAGAATTAAACGGTTTATCGCAGACCGTTATTACCAAGGGCATTCTGAACCGGAGTACAAAGCTCCGGAAGAACCAAACGGAAAGAAAGTGGCCATTGTCGGTTCCGGGCCGGCGGGCCTCACCGCCGCATTCCACCTTGCCAGGAAAGGGTATACGGTCAAGATTTTTGAGGCGGCGGCCCGGCCCGGCGGAATGCTCAGACTAGGCATTCCGTCCTATAGAATCCCCAAGGATGTCGTGGACAGGGATATCAAAAATGTAACGGCACTGGGGGTAGAGATCGAAACAGGAGTGAGGGTGGAAAACCTCGAGGATCTAAAAAGCCAGGGCTTTGAGGCCGTTTTTATCGCCGCCGGCTGCCAGGGGCCTGCCAAAATGGGCGTGCCTGGCGAGGACTTGGCTGGAGTGCTTTACGGTGTTGATTTTTTGAGGAGAGTGAACCTGGGCGAGGCTGTGCCCCTGGGGCAAAGGGTAGCAGTGATTGGCGGCGGCAATGTGGCCATGGATACCGCCCGCTCTGCGCTGCGGCTGGGCGCACGGGAAGTCCATGTGTACTGCCTGGAAAAAGAGGGCGAATTATTTGCCTCCCCGGAAGAAGTGGAAGCGGCCCTGCATGAGGGCGTGAAAATCAACCACGCCAAAGGGGTGCGGTCAATTATTGGGGACATTCCTCCACAGGAGGTGTGTCCCAATACCTCTGAAGGCACAAAAGGCTCGGTAACCGGCCTGGTAACAATAGCCGTAAAGTCCCTCTTTGACGAAAACAAGCGGTTTAATCCCACTTATATCGACGGTACAGAAGAAGAAGCGGCAATAGACAATATTATTATATCCATCGGTCAAAGGGCTGAGTTAAACTTTATCGGCGGTCTCAAGCAAATAACCGGTCCCGGCGGACGCCTGGCGGTGAATCCGGATACCCTTGCCACCCCGGTACCCGGTGTATTTGCCGGCGGTGACGTGGTGACCGGCCCTTCCTTGATCGTAAAAGCGGGTGGACAGGGCAGAAGAGCCGCTTTCTTTATAGACCGCTATTTGAGAGGGGAAGCCCTGGAAGGGGCCGGGTTTGATTACAGGCTGCCGGTTGCGGATAAGGAACAGGTCATAGCCAGGCAGCAAAGCTACAAAACCTCTGTCCCCGTGGAAAAGAAGGAGATTTTAAAGGAAAAGCCCGCTGATTTTACCGAGGTTGAACTACCTCTGGCTGAAGAGGAAGCGCAGTACAGCGCCGGAAGATGCCTGGACTGCGGGGTATGCTCGCAGTGTCAGCAGTGTGTCGCCACCTGTCCGGCAAACGCCATTGACATGGGCATGAAAGAAGAGACGGTAGAAACGGAAGTCAGTTCGGTTATTGTCTCCACCGGCTTTAAGCTTTTCCCTGCGGACGCGAAACCCCAGTACGGGTACAAGAAATTCAGGAACGTCATTACCGGCATGGAAATGGACCGGCTTCTGGCTCCCACCAGGCCGTACAACACCGTGCTGAGGCCCGGTGACGGCAAGGTGCCGGAAAGCATAGCGTTCATCCTCTGCACCGGCTCCAGGGACCAGACAGTAAACAACCCGTTGTGTTCCAGGGTATGCTGCATGTACTCATTGAAGCATAATCAGCTTATCATGGGTGCGCTCCCTCTGGCCGATGTTACTGTTTACTACATCGATATACGGGCGTTCAGCAAGGGATACGAAGAATTTTACCAGCAGACAAAGGGAATGGGCACCAATTTCGTAAAGGGCAAAGTGGCAAAGGTGGAAGAAAAGGAAAACGGGAACCTTATCCTCCATTACGAAGACATTGATAACGGCGGAAAGCTCATTCAGGCGGAACATGACATGGTGGTCCTGTCGGTTGGACTCCTCCCCAACAGGGAATACATGAACCTGTTTGCCGGTGAGGAATTGGAGGCAGACGACTTCTTTTTCGTAAAGGAAACAGACGAGGATCTCAACCCGGGAAAAACAAGCATTGACGGCGTTTTCGTGGCCGGGACCGCATCCGGCGCCAGGGACATACCCGACTCCATATTGCACGCAGGCGCGGCTGCAGCCCAGGCGGCAGCGCACGTTGAAAGGACGAGGATGTTGAAATGAGTGACAGGAGAATAGGAGTATACATCTGCCACTGCGGCGGAAATATCTCCGATTACGTGGATGTGGAAAGGGTCAGGGAAGCCGTTCAGGGCGAGCCGTGTGTTGTGGTTGCCAAGACAGCAATGTTCACATGTTCCGACGCCACCCAGCAGGAGATGGTCCAGGACATCAAGGAGCAAAATCTTGACGGCCTTGTGGTGGCCTCCTGTTCCCCAAAGTTGCACCTGTTTACTTTCAGGAACGTAGCCAGGAGGGCGGGGCTGAACCCGTACCAATACACTCAGGTTAATGTAAGGGAGCAGTGCTCCTGGACGCATACCGATGACAAGGAAGGGGCGACAATAAAGGCCATCAGGTTGATCAGGGCCGGCATTGCCAGGACATGTTTAACCGAGCCCCTTGAACCCATAATAATCGACACTGTTCCGCAGGTGCTGGTCGTCGGCGGCGGCATTGCAGGCCTGAGAGCGGCCATAGGGTTGGCTGATATTGGCATAGCCGTCTTCCTGGTTGAAAAATCTCCGGCTGTTGGCGGCTGGATCAACCGGCTGGGTAAAATGTACCCCCACGGAAAAAACGGCGGGCAACTGATTGCTAAACTGGTTGATGAAGTTAAAAAAAGACAAAACATCACCCTCTTCACCAATGCCGAACTGGTTGAAAAATCCGGGAATATCGGTAACTTCAACGTAAAGATCAGGGTAAGCGGCCAGGGTAACAAGAAAGATAACATTACCGCCAATGTCGGCTCAATCATTATTGCCACAGGTTTTGAAACGTATCAGCCCAAGGAAGGTGAGTTCGGATACGGCATAGACGGGGTTATCAACCTTCCGGAATTCAAGGAACTGCTTGACAGGTGCGACGGTATCCCGACCCGTAACGGGAAAGAGATAAAAGATATTGTCTATATTTACTGTGTGGGAAGCAGGCAGCAGCCGGACCTGGAAAACCCGAACCTATACTGTTCCCGTTACTGCTGCAATGCGGCGGTTCACTCCTCTATTCTGGCTGTTGAAAAGGATCCAAAATCCCACCAGTATCACCTTTTCAAGGACATGAGGACGTACGGCAAGTATGAATCGCTTTATGGCCAGTCAAGGGAAACAGGTTCCACTTATCTCAGGTTTGGCGAAGACGCCCCCCCTGCGGTTGAAAAGTGCTCCGACGGAAAAATAAAGGTCAGCGTTAAAGATTTGCTTACCTTCGGGGAAGAAGTTGAAATCAAGGCCGACGTTGTTGTTCTGGTAACGGGCATGGTCCCGAGAAAGAACGACGAACTGGTTGACGTACTGAAACTGCCCGTGGGAAGGGACCGGTTTTTCAACGAAATACACCCGAAACTGCGTCCCGTGGAAACCGTAGTGGACGGCGTGTTTATCTGCGCCGCCTGCCAGGGACCCAAAAATTCTTCTGAGAGTGTCGCCTCGGCTTTATCGGCGGTTACCCAAAGCGCATCCATCCTTAAAAAGGGATATGTTGAACTGGAGCCCCTGATGGCTTCGGTCAACCCGGAACTCTGCCACTGGTGTGACGTATGCGTAAAAACCTGCCCTTACTCGGCAATTGAAAAGGGCGAGGATCAGGGAAAAGAAGTGGCGAGGATAAACAAGACTGGCTGCAAGGGCTGCGGCGGGTGCGTTCCGATCTGCCCCAGGGATGCCATTGATCTGAAAGGATACACCGATGCCCAGATCAAGTCGATGATAGACGGGTTTTTAAAGGAGACTTTCTAAGATGAACGACGAGGTAAGAGATGTAAGGGAAGTCATCAGGGAAGAAATGCTGATGAGGGATAAGATTGTCAACATCCTCAGGAATGGCTCCCGGACTGTTCCGGAAATCGCGCAAATCCTTGGGCACCCTTCCTATGAAGTAATGTACTGGGTAATGGGGATGCGTAAATACGGATACGTATCTGAAATCGGCGAAGTGACGGATGAAGGTTACCACAAATATAAGGCGGTTGAAAAGGAGGGGAATTAATGGCGCTAGTAAATCCCGATTTCGTTGACGAGGTGAAGAGGTCTGAAGAATTCAATGCTTCCGCCTGTATGAATTGCGGGGTATGCAGTGCGGTGTGCCCAATGGGCATTGAACTCCTCCCGAGGAAGCTGTTCAGGTATGTTTTACTGGGCCTTAAAGACAAGGTGCTGGACAATAAGGAAACCATCTATTCCTGCCTCCTGTGCAAGATGTGTGAGGCCAACTGCCCGGCGAAGGTGCATATCGCTGAAAATGTCAGGTCGCTGAGATATTACATGAATAAAAAAGTTTTTAAACTTTAAGGAGAGTTGGACCATGCCATTACCGATTGGTGATACCATTGGAATTCTGGCGGATAACCTGGCTTTAAGAAAGTCCGTGCTGCCCATATCCGCCAGCAGCGCCACCAGGTGGGCCAGAGGGCTCAACCTGCCCAGGGGCGGGGAGACGGTCATCTACACGGGGCAGATGTACCAGCTTATTCCCTATATAACCGGCATGAACAAGGCCCAGAGCATGATTGAGGACTCACCCCTGGCCGATTTCACCAGGGTAGGGAGGTTTATAAACAGGTTTATAAACATTTCCAGCCTTATGTCCATGCCGGAGTCCAGCATGCAGGGACGCTTTAACAGTATTCTCGTTAATATGGCGTCCCTGTTAAAGCAGGCCGGCGTGGAATTCGGCTATCTATACCAGGATGACTTATATTCAGGTGCCCTGGCTTACGACCTTGGCGTTGACGATGTGCTGGAAGAGCATGCCCAAAAGGTATACAGTAATTTAAAAAAGCATGGCGTAAAGAACGTTATCACCGCGGATCCCCATACCACCAACATGCTAAGATCAGTGTTTCCCTTAATTGTCAGGGGCTACGACATAAAAGTAAAGAGCTACATTGAGGTCCTGGCGGAAAGGAACATTTGCGCCTTAAGGGATCTGGGATCTGAAGTGGTCATACATGATTCTTGTGTTTACGCAAGGTATGAAAACATGCTGGGGGAGCAGAGAACCCTACTGGCCAAAGCCGGCGTAAACGTCAGGGAGCCTGTAAGTACGGGCGAATTTACCCTGTGCTGCGGCGGGCCGGCCGAGTCCCTATACCCCAAAAAAGCTGCGGCCGCCGCTCAAAGAAGGGTGGAAGAACTTAAAGCTGCAGGAAGCGATGTGATAACCATGTGCCCCATCTGTCTGGTGAACTTGCAAAAAGCGGCTCACGGTCAGATAAACATCGAAGACATCTCGTCGTATCTGGCCCGGGCCTATTGTTAGCCAGTAAGGATCGTAGAACCTAACGGTTTAAAAATAAAAAAAGGAGGGATTTGCGATGGATACAAAAAAGAAGAAAACAATCATCGTATTTAGCGGCGACCTTGACAAGGTCATGGCGGCCTTCGTTATCGCCAACGGAGCTGCGGCCATGGATGATGATGTTACCATGTTTTTCACCTTCTGGGGCCTCAACACCCTAAGAAAGCCCGAAAAGGTAAAAGCAAAGAAAAGCTTCCTGCAGGGCATGTTTGGACGCATGATGCCCAGAGGAGCTGAAAAACTGGGAATATCCAAGATGAACTTCGGAGGAATGGGAGCTTCCATGATGAAGATAGTGATGAAGCAGCAAAACGTCACCTCACTGCCGGAATTGATCCAGACAGCCAAAGAACAGGGCATCAAAATGATCGCCTGCACCATGTCCATGGATGTAATGGGTATCCGGGAAGAGGAACTCATTGAGGGACTGGAATTCGCCGGGGTGGCCACATACCTGGGCGAGGCCGACGAGGCCAACGTAAATTTATTTATATAAAGAATGTTAATGCAATCTGATTTGCCATGTCTTACTATGAAGCTATTGTTATACGTCCTCCGCTAAACTGACGGGTAATTTGAGGGATAACTATTATAGTTACCCCTCTTTTTCATTGAACTCATTAAGTTCGAAGGGCTGATAATGGCGCCCATGGCTCATGTATCCTTAAAAGCCGTTGTTTTTTCATCTATGACGGCCTGGTCTCTTCGGTTTGCATCAGATAGCGGTGAAAAAAATACTCCCCAACCGCTATTAAAATACCGAAGGTGAAAATTGAGCCGTAGCCTGCCCCGAAAGCCGGAAAAAAAGAGCTCACCAGATATGCCCCCAGTCCGGCCAGAAAACCATTTGCCACCGAAGAAACAATGTTCCCATACCTGGGGAGCACGTAAAAATCACCCAGCAGGTAATTTAAAGTAGCCACTGTGATGCTCATAGCAAAAACCCATCCCCAGGGATTGCCTCCGGCCAATATAAATACCGCCGCAGCCAGCACAAAGGTAATGGCATACTTGGCTAAAAGCACAATAGCCGATCTGTTCAAACGTTACACCTCCGATTCTATGTTTTCCTGAGATTGGAGCCGCCATTCCCTCCATGTCTCTGCTATAAACCTATCCATTCAGAATATAGAATATCCATTTATATGGATAACAAATAATATATTAAAAACTTCATGAGGTGAAAATATATGAGTTTTAATAAGGATGGCGGTTACAAGATTATAAACAGTTACCAGCTTTCCCCCCAGCAGCTTGAACAAATACACAAAAAATACGGCCGCCCCGGAGAAATGGCGCCCGGTCTGCCGGCCAAAAAGAAGAGGAACAGGCTGGATGCCACCCTGGCAGCCATGGATCGCAGGAATAAAGACATCATTACCTTTGATTGAAAAGAGCTATCCCTTCCATCTGAAAGCAATACTGTTGTTTTCCTCTTTTGGACTGTCATTCACGGCATACAACCGATTATCAGATGGCCCCCAAGCCTCCATGGCTTCCCCGCTTATTACGGGCCTGCCGCTTTCCGGTTGATATTCCCCTTTGTAAACTTTTACCTCTGTATAAAGCGGAACAAGAGAGTAAAGATCTTCCATCTGGTCATTGTGCAGTCTGATACACCCCATGGTGACATTTCTACCAATACTTGAGGGAACATCGGTACCGTGAATGGCAAAGTCTGGATTGGACAGCTCCATGGCCCTGGTTCCATAAGGGCTTTTGGTCTCCTGCAACCCGCTATTGGGGTTAACCACCTTTTTGTCTATGTACAGATCTCCTTCCGGAGTCCGGCCGTCCTTTCCCAGCCCGACACTGTATCTTCTAATTACATTGTTTCCTGAAACCACACTGAGAGTATTGCCCGATTTATCTATAAACAGGTGTAAAGGCTCAAACTCAAGCTCCTCTACCACGGGGAGGTTGGGTTTGAGGGCACGGAATATGGACCTTGCAGAATCAAATTCCTCCGGGCGATATATCCACCCGCCCCTACCGTTATAGGCAGTGTATACCTCACTGTTGAATTTATATGGCTCTCTGGGGATTGAAGTGAGATAATTTCCGGGGAAGGGCTGGGTCAGTACTTCCAGATTATCCGGCAGGCAGCCGTTTTGCAGGGCAAACTGATACAAGGCGCTTCTTATAACAGTTGTGGTTTCCCATAACAATTTTTCTTTGCGGTTACCGGGATATACAAAAACCTTAATATTGCTGTTTTTGCCTGCCCAGACGGCCATTCCCACCTCTCCACGGCCGGAGCCGCCCTTTTGTACCGCAATTACCTTCTTAGGAGTATGAGGTTGTTTTTGGTAAAGCTCCTTCACTGAGGCCACCAGTTCATTAACAATCGCTTCCGGGGAAATATCGCCCACTGCAATGGTTTTGATTTCATAATCCATGGCGGGCACATTCCCGGGTCTTTCCTGAACCACTTCAAAGGGTAGCATGTAAGTGTAGTATTCTTCGGTGATTTCTTTGTATATTGGAATCCTCTCCGAAAGAAAGAGAAGCGCCACGGCCATTCCCAAAAGGAAACACAGCAGCAAGAGAATGACAGTCCCAGCACCCGCCGGCAATACAAATGAAGTTTTACCTGGTATATGCCTCTTTTTTTCCTTATTAATTCTCAATATATCATTGGCCGCAGGAAAGTAGCCCTTATCCAGGGATTTACCCAGTGTTTCCAGGGAGTGTCTTATTTTTTGCCTGTATAATTTCAAGAAAAAAACTATTTCTGTTTCTCTGTATTTTTCAAGGCTTTTCAGGGCCTCTTTTTCCAAGTGAAGCCCCACATTGTAAAGAGCCTTGCCGTCGTTGGGATTCCTTTCAAGAAGCTTTTGCCACATTCTGGGGTCTTGACCTGACACATACCAGCCGTCTCCGGCGCTCACCATGTTCTCTTTCAGCCTGGAAAAACGATCAAATTCCACAGGTAGAACACTCCTTCTAACTCACCACCGGTACTTTAAAGCAAAAAAACCGGAAGCCCGTAGATCCATATTCTACCATATTTTGTTAAATCCTACCTGGAGCCCATTAGTTTTTTCCTATTCAATTCGATTATTTTGGACAAGCGGCACCTAGGAGAGTGTTGCAAAACTATATTAAGAGGTCAACAAAGTACTTATTCGACTACAACCGGAGGCTGTTCAAAAAGCTCCAGATGCAAGGCGCGGCAAGGCTTCAAGCGGAGGCGTACTCCTTGT
>Ga0209643_1001229_pt1 | contig 26331 bp, 21 predicted proteins | sample AutmiccBRH37_all_FD_187383 | JGI IMG/M metagenome (GOLD analysis project Ga0209643, IMG submission 187383) | Deep subsurface microbial communities from Mt. Terri, Switzerland - Autotrophic microbial communities BRH/37_all (SPAdes) (version 2) | ecosystem: Environmental > Aquatic > Deep... | reverse complement strand
GCTTGTAATCCACCTCTAACCATTTAAAGAACCGTTGATTAAGGTCATCTAAGTCTTTAATTGTACTTGGATCAAGGGCACTTAAAAACCTCGTCCTCACCGTTCCGAATATACGTTCGACCTTGCCCCGATTACGTTAATCTTTACGTAATAAGGGAAATATCTTATCTGTTACCTTACTGACTAGGGATGCAGATACCTCAATACCATAGATATCTTTTAAATGGCTTTCAATATCCCGGGTTGACATTCCTTTAGCATACATTGCTATTATTTGTTCTTCAAGTTCATTGGCAGTCGTCTCATATTTACGAATTATCTTGGGATCAAATTGGCCATTGCGATCCCTAGGAATAGTGAGTTCTGTCTCACCCATTTTTGTCTTAATTGTTTTCTTACTGTAGCCATTTCTACTGTTTCCTGAGTTATTGCCTGCGATACTGTTTTTTTCATAACCCAGGTGTTCTTCGATTTCAGCCTCTAAGATTTCTTCCAAAGTACCTTTAAAAAGTTCTTTCAGTAAATCATGGACATCTTCTACACTTTTACATTCCTTCGACAATTCTCTGGCTAATTCAAACTTAAGGTTTTGCATAAATGGTCAACACCTTTTAATGGTAGTTATTTCCATTTACACAAAACCTTAGACATTCTCGATAAATTTTGAATTTAAGTATAAAGTAGCCAATACTCCTCAAGTATTGGCTACTTATTTATTATCTATTTTAGATAAATATTCATAATGAAGTTTTATGTAAGTATTGGTAGTAAATAATACGTAAGATTTGAAGGATTTTAATATAAAAATGCAGAATTTAAATTATATATGTCTATCTTTAATATTAAAAAAAAGTGGGTGCATTGTTTGTCTAACAGAAAACGTAATAAAATCGCTAGCCAAGAAATAAGTATATTTAAACTTATAACATATTTTATAACTATAATAATATGTGCAGGACTAATCTTTAACGGGTACTTTTTTGAATCTCAAAGCCTATTTGTAAGCATAATAATAACTGCTTTTTTCCTGGTAAATCTCATAATATTTTATAGACAAAAACTCGTTATTAATTATGATAAAAAAACTATTCTTGTAAGTATATTCTTTATAATGATAAATATAATAGGATTGTTTTCAGCATCTAATTTGCGTGACGCGTTGTTAAATGTTTTAATGATTAGTAACGCAATAATACTGTATCTTCTCGCTATCCATTCATTAAGGGAAAGAACCAATTTGGATATATTTCTTAAAGGATTATATTGGACAACGGTTTTTGTAGCTTCGCTGGGACTCCTATCATATATTTTTGGCATAAACATCTTAAATTCTTATATGAACAGTCGAATATTCTCAACTCTAGAATATCCCAACACCGCAGCACTGTTTTTTGTTTTTTCTATTTTTATTGGCTATTATTTTATGAAAGATAGCTTATTAAAACAGCCAAAGATATTTTTGTTTTCCAGTTCTATTCTTTTCTTTGCATTTATTGGTACTAAGTCCAGAGGAGTATTTCTGCTATTTCCATTATTATTATTAGTTTTCGTATTTTTGCATAGTAAGGAAAAGCGTTTTAAGATTATAAGTGATTTCTTATTATTGATCTTGCCTAGTACCATCATTGCTCCAGTTGTTTTTAATGGCACCTTTGTAAACAGAGGCTTAAATAATATTTTAATATCTATTGCTGCTTTAGTAATACTATTTATTTTTTATTACTTTTCTACACGGTTGTTAGTAAGGAAATACTTTAAGTTTATTACAGTAGTAACTTTATTAGTGGTTGTCGGGGTAGGTTCGTATTTAGTTAGCCATCAAAATCTATCAACTATGAATAACGTCTTTTCTCGGTTTACCAATATCAGTTTCGAAGATAGTAGTGTCCAGGCAAGGTTCCTCTTTATAAAGGACGCTTTAAAAATAGTAAAGGATAATCTTCTTTTTGGAACTGGGGGAGGGGGCTGGAATGCAGAATACCGAGCCTACCGCTCTTACCTTTATTTCACATCCGAGGTTCATAATAATTACCTCCAAGTCTTGGTAGAAAACGGCATTTTAGGTTTTGTTGCCTATTTAGGTTTATGGTTTTTATTAATTTCAAATTTATGGAGAAAATATGTATCTGAAAAAAGTGACAGTAGTATTTTGCTTACTATTATTACACTTGGTCTAATGCTCCATTCCTTTATAGATTTTGATTTAACTTATCCAGCTGTTTATTTTTTATTTTGGTTGTTAATTGCTGTATCTTTGAATAATCCGCAGTCTTTAAAAGGTTTAAGAAAAGGTAGCTTTACAATAGGAATAGTCTCATTTGCATGTTTACTAATTATAAATACATCCTTGTTTATAGGTTGGAATTACGGCAATCATGGTACAAGATCTATGGCTAAAAATAATTTTCCGGATGCTATCGGAAAACTCGAAAATAGCATTATATTCGACCCTATTAATTCTGCATATTTAACCAATTTGTCTCAACTATATTTTGAAAAAGGTATTTTCGATAATTCCCCGGAATATAAAGAAAAAGCGATTGATAAAATTAATAAAGCAATAAAGTATTCTCCAACCAATTTTGAATGGTATTTAATTAAAACTAGGTTCCTAGTTGAACAAAGGCAATATGAGGAAGCATATCAAACGGCGCTAAAAGCAATCAATTCAGCACCTTTTGAGGAAGCAGTTTATTATGATACTGCAAGAAATTTTATTGATGTTAGTGGTAATGAAGGGATGACATACGCAGAAAAAATTGTTAAATTTGCTGCAGAGGAAGGGAAAAAAATTAGAGAAAACCCCTATGAAAAATTCTGGGGAGGTAATAAGCTTTATTCTAGTGGAAAAATAGCTTTTCTTGAGGGACAACTATTTTTTGAAAACAAACAATATTACCTTGCTCAAACAAAATTTGCACAAGCTCTAGGCTTCAAAGAATTTGTTGAAGAATCGAAACAGTATTTACAAAAGTCTTATGCTTTGACTGACAATTATGTTGCTAATGGTGGATTTGAAACAGGAGAATTGTCTGTTTGGACCTTAAATGGAAGTGGGGGAAATAATCGCAAATTAGTTAAAGTAAATGATAATCACTGGTTAAATATTTCAAAAGAAAATATTGAAACTGATTCATGGGGAGTCTATCAGTTACTATATGCTTTTGAGCCAGGGCAAAAATATGATGTCTCCTTTGATGCTTTTTCAAAAAGTGATAATGGGGAAATGCAATTAATAATTCATCAACTTGGAGTAGATGGAGGAATTGCCCAAAAAACTACAAAGGTTATGGTTAATAAAGAAACAAAAAAATATAATTGGATTTTTCAAACAGACAATTTAAATGATAAGCACAGTTTGCGTGTATATTTTTTAATACCTAATGATGCCAAAGCACAGGATGTATATATAAAAGATATTAAAATGTCAAAAATAGAAAATCGAAAATAGAAAGTAGGTGCTATATGGAAGAACAAGAAATATCATTGCGAGAATTGATAGAAGTGTTGCTTAAACGGAAAAAAATAATATTTATAGTTACAGCTATAGCTTTAATTGTTGGTGTGGTCGTGAGTTTTATGATAACTCCTATTTACAAAGTCTCGGGAAAGATGCAACTTGCTAATTATGAAGGGTCTGATTTTACAAATATTAACTATGCTGTTCAAGTTTTGAGTAGCCGAGATACATATAGAGCGGTCTTGCAGAGCTTAAACATAGATATGAGAGCAAGTGATTTAAAAAAAAAGGTAGAAGTTGATGGAATTAAGGATACAAATATTATCGAATTATCGTTAGAACACCCTAGTTCTAACGAAGCGGCACTAATTCTGAATACCTTAATGGAATTATATAAAGAAATGGGAAAAGAAGATTTACAGAGGCATCAAAATAGACTTCAAACTCAGTTAAAAAATATTGAAGGCGAAATTGTAATTGGTAATAAGAATATAGAAGAAGCTGAAAAAACTATAAAAGATTTAACAAATAATGGACAGCGAGTATATTTGGAACAGTCATTAGCTATTTCGGAAATGCATAATTACCTGTATAGTAATCAAACTAGAGTATATGATTTGAATTTAAAATTAGGTGAGTTGAAAAACAGTATGACTAATATTAAGGGAAGTACAAAAATTGAAACAGCTGTACCTGCAATAAATCCTATCAAACCTAACAAGAAAGTAAATATTGCCATTTCAGGAGTACTAGGTATAATGCTTGGGGTATTTATTGCTTTTTTTGGGGCGTATTGGGAGAGTACAGCGAAACCTTTCGAAAATTCTAAGGATACTGAAGTAAATATCTAATGATAAGAGAAATTTAAATAATGTTTAAAAAAACTTAATGATTATATTTTAGGGGAGTATGATATTCTTCCCTAAAAAGAAAGTTAAAAAGATATTAACCAAAAAAAAGAAAGCAGAAAGTTGGGTAGTAAAAAATAGCAGTATTACTAACCAACTTATCTATCATTCCAACTAAACCGAGAAAGGATGGCTAGGAACATGGAAGAAAAGATTTATCTCGCTTCGCCTCATATGAGTGATGAGGGTTATGAGATGCAATATATACAGGAAGCCTTTGAAACCAACTGGATTTCTCCTCTTGGGAAGAATGTCGATGAATTTGAGAATGAAATTTCTGCTAAGGTTGGGAGTCAAGCTGCTGCGGCACTATCTTCAGGAACAGCTGCGATTCATTTAGCTCTTAAAGCTGCTGGTGTAGGAGAAGGGGACATAGTTTTTTGCCCAACGCTTACTTTTTCAGCTACTGCAAATCCAATTATTTATCAGAATGCCACTCCAGTATTCATAGATAGCGATTATGAAACTTGGAATATGAGTCTAAAGGCACTAGAAAAAGCGTTTGAGAAGTATCCAACTGTCAAAGCAGTTATAGTTGTTCATCTTTACGGTCTTTCAGCTGATATGGATAAGATTATGGGAATCTGTAAAAAGCATAATGCTGTTTTAATCGAAGATGCTGCTGAAAGCTTGGGTGCTTACTATAAAGGAAAACATACCGGTACATTTGGAGATTATGGTGTTTTTTCATTTAACGGTAATAAAATTATTACTACTTCAGGTGGCGGAATGCTTATTTCTGGCAATGAAGAGAAAATTGCTAAAGTTAGGTTCTGGGCAACTCAAGCTCGAGATTCGGCAAGGCACTATCAACATAGCGAATTAGGGTATAATTATCGTATGAGCAATGTTGTTGCTGGGATTGGAAGAGGACAGTTGAAAGTATTAGATCAAAGAATTCAAAAGAAAAAGTATATCTTTGAGTTTTATAAAAGAGAATTAGGTGACCTGGAAGGCGTTCAGTTTATGCCTGTTAATGAGTGGAATGAGCCGAATTACTGGTTGTCATGTATAATGCTAAGGGGCAAAGTTAAGCCACATGATATTATGGAAGCTCTTGAGAAAGAGAACATTGAATCAAGACCAATCTGGAAGCCGATGCATATGCAACCATTCTTCGCAGAATATGACTTCATTGGTACAGGCGTGTCAGAAAAGTTATTTGAGAATGGTGTGTGCCTCCCATCTGATACGAAGATGACGGATGATGAGTTGAAAAGAGTAACCAATATTATCAAAAGATTATGGAGTGTGTAATGAAAAAAACGAAGTTGAAAATTTATGAGAGCTATTTTAAAAAGTTAATGGATTTTATATTAGCACTGATGGCACTTGTGATATTGAGCCCATTGATGCTATTGATCGGTGTTCTTGTTAGAATAAAATTAGGGAGCCCAGTAATCTTTAAGCAGGAAAGGCCAGGTCTTAATGAAAATAAATTTACCTTGTATAAGTTTAGAACTATGACAGATGAAAAAGGTGGGGATGGACAGCTTCTCACTGATGATATTAGATTGACTAAATTTGGTGTGTTTTTGAGAGCGACAAGCTTGGATGAATTACCAGAATTGGTCAACATTATAAAAGGTGATATGAGCATAATTGGCCCGAGACCCTTATTAGATAAATATGTACCTTTATACAGCGATTATCAGAGAAGGCGGCATGAGGTAAGACCTGGATTATCTGGTTTGGCTCAAATAAGTGGAAGAAATGTAATTTCGTGGGATGAAAGATTTAAACTGGATGTTGATTATGTGGATAATATAACCTTTTTAGGAGATTGCAAGATTATTTTACTCACCTTAAAGAAGGTTTTTATCAGAGAAGGTATCAGCTCAAACACATCGATGACAATGGAGCCCTTCTTAGGTAACAAAAAAATGGAGGACTAAATAAAATGAAGGATATTGTTATTATTGGCGCCGGAGGGTTTGGTAGAGAGGTAGCTTGGCTTATTGAAGAGATAAACGCTATCGAACAACAATGGGATCTATTGGGTTTTATAGACGATAATTTGGAAATACAAGGGGAAAAAATAAACGGATATAAAGTGATAGGAACAATCGAATGGTTAAAAAGTCAAAGTTTAAATGTAATTGTTGCAATAGGAGATCCGTTAGCAAAAAAGAATGCTTTAGATATATTAATAAACTCTAAGAATAGCTATCCTGTACTCATTCATCCAAGTGTTATTAAATCTGAGCTTATTGAGCTTGGTGAGGGCTGTATTGTTTGCGCGGGCAATATAATGACTGTAAATATCCAATTGGGAAGACATGTCATTGTCAATCTAGATTGTACAATAGGACATGATGCTATCCTGGGAGATTACACAACTATACTGCCGAGTGTCAACATTTCTGGATATGTCGAGATCGAAGAGTGTGTCAGTGTAGGAACTGGAGCAGCGATTATTCAAGGAATTAAGATTGGGAAAAATACAGTGATTGGAGCGGGTGCAGTTGTTGTAAAAAATCTGCCCGATAACTGTGTTGCTGTTGGATCCCCGGCGCGTCCCATTAAGTATATAATCGAGTAGGTGAGTATTGTGTGTGGAATAGTAGGAAGTTTAGGTGTCTTTGATTTTTCTCTGATACGGAAAATGAATGATAAAATTAAACACCGCGGGCCGGATGGAGAGGGTTATTATATCAATCAAGCTTCAGCGGTTGCTTTAGGGCATAGAAGATTAGCAATAATTGATTTATCCGAAAGAGGGATTCAGCCTATGAAATATAATGGGCTGAATATTGTTTACAATGGTGAAGTCTATAATTTCATGTCAATTAAAGAGCAATTATTGAAAGCAGGCTATACTTTCGATTCTGATACAGATACTGAAGTGATATTAAAGGCTTATGATTACTGGAGAGAGGATTGTCTGCAGTATTTCAATGGTATGTTTGCGTTTGCCATTTGGGATGAAGAACGCTCTTCTCTGTTTTGTGCCAGAGACCGATTGGGAATAAAACCGTTTTATTACCATTATGATCCACTGAGTGGTAAACTAATTTTCGCTTCTGAGATCAAAGCGATACTTGAGTATAACAAGGTTAAATGGCAACCAAATGATAAGATTATTTTTGATTATTTATATTATGGCTTTATAGATCATACAGAACACACCTTTTTCGAGGGGATTCAAAGACTCATGCCAGGGCATTATTTTATTTTTGATGAAGAACATAAAATAAATATCCAGAAATTCTGGGATGTCGAAGATCAGATCCAAGATGAGCATTTAAAAGAGGATTGCATTACAAAGTTTAAGGAAATAATCGATGATTCGGTGAGATTAAACTTGATCAGTGATGTCAAGGTGGGTACATCGTTAAGTGGTGGTTTAGATTCGACTACGATTGCAGCCCTAGTACAGAAATACCTTGAAATAGATGCACTTCAGGAGACGATATCCTATACGAGTCAATATAAAGAATTCGACGAAAGTCTTTATATTAAGGATTTTATTACAAATAAACGTATCAAAAATTCCATGATTACGAAAACATCGGGGGATTTTTGGAATGACTTGCGCAGGTTAGTTTATTATCAAGAGGAGCCGTTTATCAGTACAGGGATGTATGCAGGATATTCGGTAATGGAAAGTGCAAACAAGCTTGGTACAAAAGTCATGCTGAATGGACAAGGAGCTGACGAAATTCTAGGAGGATACCGAAAATATCGTGTTTATTATATCCGAGAAATGGTGAGGAAAAAAAGGTATATTAATGCTCTAAAAGGTATGTTTTTTACTCTTTTCCAGCTTGGGGCTTCATATAACTTTAAAGATGACTTTAAGAAATTCAGAAATATATTCAGTCGTAAGAAACAAAGTACTCTTGAAGCCTATATCAAGGACGAATTTATCAAAAAATTTTATAATTCTGGAATACATTCAAAATCTTTTACAGAAGCACTGGTAAATGATATAAAATATATATCATTGCCATCCTTGCTGAGATATGAGGATAAGAATTCAATGGCTTGGTCGATAGAGGCAAGGGTTCCTTTCCTAGATCATAATCTTGTTGAGTTCTGTATGAACATACCAATCGAGTACAAGATGAATGGCGGATGGTCAAAGTGGATTTTGAGAAAATCCATGGAAAATGTCTTGCCTAAAAGCATTATCGGACGAAAAGATAAAATGGGTTTTGCGACAGAGCAAAGTATTTGGTTATATAAGAACCGAGAGTTCATTAAGCGACTTTTTTTAGATGAAGATATGAAATCAAGTCGATACATTTCAAAGGAGAAGTTACTCATGGATTTTGAAAATATTATTGAGCCTGGAAATCAAATAAATATTTGGAGAATCATCAATTTAGAGCTTTGGATGAGAGAGTTCTTTAGGAGTACATGATGAAAAACATTTTGAGTTTTATAAGAGAATATGGGATCAAGTGGATATTTCATAGGCTAGTATATTCATTAAAACTGAAATCCAATTATTTCAAGTGGGTTTTGCCCATAGATAAATATGAAATGATAGCTTTAGATAATGCGTTATTAGAGCTGTCACAGGACAAAAATAAACTGTCTAAGCTTTATGCGGAAAGATATTTCTCCCTTGATAAAGCCTCAATAAAGGCTTATTATGATGCTTTGAAGGATTCAGAAAAGGAAAACATCACTAGGATTGCAGACGCCATCGCAGAAGGACAGTTCCGATGTTTTGAAAACGTCATTTTAGATTATGGACAACCAATGAATTGGTTTATCAATCCAATAAATGGATTAGAATATAATAAACAGAATCACTGGAGTAAAATCGGGGATTTTTCCAATATAGGGGATATAAAAATTGGTTGGGAACCTTCGAGATTCTTATTTACCTATGATCTATTACGTGCATATCTAATATCCGGAGATAAAAAATATGCGGAGACATTTTGGCATTATTTTGATAGCTGGTATGATGCAAATCCAATAGAACAGGGCATTAATTGGAAATGTAGTCAAGAGATTTCCATAAGAATTTTGTCCATTACAACTGGTATTGTGTTTTTTTTAGATTTGGAATCAACTACTCAAGAACGTTTAGAAAAATATTTTAAGGTATTGAAGTCATCACTAAAACATGTGTTCATCAATCGCAATTATGCTATTAGATCGATAAAAAATGACCATACCTTTGTTGAAAGCTTTGCACTTTATGTATTTGGAAAGCTTTTCTCTCATGTGGGTAGGGAGTTTGAAATATATCAACAGCATGGAAAGTTTCAATTTGAAAAGGAAATCAGAGACCAATTCTATCGAGACGGCGGTTACAAACAGAATTCATACAATTACCAAAGAATCGTAATTCAACTCATTAGCATCTATTATATGTTTAACGAGATAAGCGAAGATGTTTACAAAGTATTAGAACAGGTTTTGGTTTTTTTGAATAATAGTATGATGAACTCACATTTCGAAGTTGTCAATTTTGGACCTTCTGACAGCGGTATGATTTTTCCACTGATCAGAGACTATCAAAATTATTCAAACTGTGTAAACCTATTGAGCTATGTATTGAAAGGGAGATTGTTATATAAAGACTTTGAAACCTTAGAGGAAATTTCCTGGTTCCAAGACTATAACCAAATTGAGCTACAAAAAAATAAAATTGTAAAAAATAACTTCTATGAGAGTGGTATCCACTTTTTAAAGAACGAAAGATTCAAGGCTTTTTTCAGGGCAGGGGAACAGCATCATAGGCCATATCATAATGATATGTTCCACGTTGATTTATGGTACAAGGGGTTTAATGTATTATGTGACATGGGAACGTATTCGTATAATTTTTCTTATCAAAACTCAAAATATTACTCATCTGCTTTAGCACATAATACTTTAACAGTAGAACCTACGGAAAGCTTTAAAACTATTGGTAATTTTCTGGTTATCAATTGGATTCACGGAAAAGTGCTTTCGGAAACATCTAATCAACTTGTAGCTGTGAGAAGGGTTGGAGGAGAAGTTTTTCATACGAGAAGTTTAATTCTTGAATCAAAAGTATTTATGATTCAAGATCAAGTGACTAGCAACGTGGTCAAAAACTATTTAATTAGTTATAATATTCTCGCTAAAGATATTTATAAGTTTAAATTGGACGAGGATGTTTATCGAATTATATTAGGCGATGGTAGTAAACTAGATTTATCTATAGTGGGTTCCAACATAGGTGAGTATAAGGTGTCCTTAAGGAAAGAGCTTAATGATTATGATTCTGTCGGTTGGTTTTCTAAATCATATCTTCAAAGAGAAAGGTCGTTTACCTTAACGGTAGAGTTTTTGAAAAGGTTGAATGTAGACATTTTGATGAATATTACGATTGTTGATAAGGATAAGGATGTGGCGTAATGAGAATTGACATACTGCACCAATATTTTTTAAAAGACAATCAAGCGGGTGGTTCTAGATTTAATCAATTCACCAAATATTGGTCTAAAAATCATACCATTAATGTATATGCTGGTATGGTAGACTACGCAAGTGGGAAGAAATTTGAAGAGTACAAGGGTAAATTATTTGTAAGTGAAAGGAATAATGATGGAGTTTTGGTTAATAGAGTACACGTTTCCAGTTCGTACAATAAGAGCTTTATTGGTCGACTTTGGGCATATTTTTCCTTTACAGTTTTTTCGACCATAAAAATGCTATTTGCGAAGTCGGGGGACGTTATAGTAGTGACATCTCCTCCTTTAACAGTTGCATTAACAGCCCTGGTCGTGAAGAGTATAAAAAGGAAACCCCTGGTTTTTGAAATTCGAGATTTATGGCCAGAGTCAGCAATTGATACAGGGGTTTTGAACAATAAATTTTTAATATCATTTTCTTATTGGCTCGAAAAGGAAATTTATAAAAAAGCGGATATCATAAATGTTTTAACCCCCGCCTTTAAAGAGGTTTTGATAACCAAAAAGGGCGTTCCAGAGGATAAGATAATTTATATCCCGAATGGAGCGGATAACGATATTATGCTTCCAGGACCGAAAATGAACAGAATACGCGAAAAATATCACTTAGAAGATAAGTTCGTCATTTTATACACAGGTGCCCATGGTGTTGCGAACAAGTTAGAACAACTTGTCTATGCAGCCAACGAATTAAAATCGATTGAAGAAATTGTATTTATGTTTGTTGGTGATGGGATGGAGAAGGAGAAGCTTATTCAATTGACTAAAAGTATGGCATTAGAGAATATCATCTTCGTGAATTCGGTTCCAAAACTCGAAATAGTTGACTATATAAATGCGTCTGATCTATGTACCGCTGTTTTACAAAAAAATGATACATTCAAGACTGTATACCCCAACAAGGTTTTTGATTATATGAGCTGCAAGAAGCCAATTTTAGTAGCGATTGATGGGATTGCGAGGAAGTTAGTAGTTGAAGACTCAAGATCAGGTATATTTGTTGAACCAGAGAACATTCAGGCAATATCTCAGACAATATTAGAATTGAAAAATAATCCGCGGAAACTGGCTATGATGGGTGAGAACGGTTGTGAGTATGTAGTGGAAAACTTTTCTCGTGAAAACTTAAGCCGTAATTATATTGAACATTTGGAACAATTAATATTGATACAATAGATTGGGGAGTTTATTTATGATAAATCTAATAGGTTTAGGATATATAGGATTACCAACAGCATTAATGTTTGCAAAGGCAGGAAATAAGGTAATAGGAACCGACTGTAATACAAAAATTGTTGAAACATTATCAAATGGCGAATGCACCTTTGAGGAAATAGGATTGCGGGAGGTTTTTAAACAAGCATTAGAAAATTCGATTGAATTTAGAACTGAATATGTAAAAGCAAAAACATATGTAATAACAGTCCCAACGCCTTATATCAGTAATTCAAAAAAAATTGATCCTAAGTTTGTTTTAACAGCTTTTAACAGTGTACTTAATGTATGCGAAAAGGGCTCGATCATTATTATTGAATCAACGGTGTCACCAGGCTTTATTGATAAGTATATTCGACCAGAAGTGGTAAAAAAAAATCTGGTTATCGGGAAGGATATTCATTTGGTCCATGCACCTGAAAGAATCATACCAGGAAATATAATCTTTGAGTTGGAGAATAATTCAAGGACTATTGGTGTTGACTCACAGGAAGTTGGTGAAATAGTTAAAAAACTTTATAGCTCGTTTTGTAAAGCAGAGATTGTCATTACGGATATTAAAAGTGCAGAGATGTCGAAGGTTGTAGAAAATACGTATAGAGATATAAATATTGCATTTGCCAATGAACTTGCAAAAATTTGTCGAGAGGATAATATGGATGTATATGAAATCATAAGAATTGCAAACATGCATCCAAGAGTCAACATTTTAAAACCAGGTCCAGGTGTAGGTGGGCATTGTATTTCAGTTGACCCTTGGTTTTTAGTTGGAGATTATCCAGACTTGACTAACCTGATACTGTCTGCAAGAAAGGTAAATGATTCTATGCCATCATTTGTACTTGGTAGGATAAAGGAAATTATGAAATTAAACCAGATGATTGATCCATTGAGAGTAGGGTTATATGGATTGACCTATAAGGAAAATGTAGATGATACAAGAGAAAGTCCAACCTTGCAATTATTGAGCATTATGAATAACCATCTTGCAAGTGGGTTGAAAGTATATGATCCTTTTGTAAAACAGGTACTTGTAGACACTCAAATATTGGATTTTGATGGATTCTTAAATGAGATTGATATTTTGGTGATACTCGTTGGACACAAGCATCTTTTAGATAATATTGAAAAGATCAAAACCAAAATCGTATTAGATACTCGCAATATTGTTAATGATGTGGAGAAGTTGTACAAATTATAAAATGACGATGAGGAGTGCAAGTAGTGAGAGTATTAGTATATACAAGACGGAGGGTAAAGGCCTTTTACCATAGACTGGCTGAAGAAACGTTTAAGGTTTCACAAATCATTTATTTTTCAGATGATAAGTACTGTGAAGAAAATTATATAATGGCAGGATTTTCAAAAAAGGTCTCGAAAGAAATAGAAAAGCATTATCTGACTGATGAGGATTATATAAATATAAAGATAAGGTGTAGGTTTTTAAGATCAAAGTCAGAAGAGGCTTCTCGCAGAATGATCAATACAATGTGGCAAACACTAGATGAATTAATCGATCGTACACAAGCGGATATTGGATTCGGTTTAGTGATTGATAGTTACGTTCTGGATATTTATCAAAGAGTTTTAAAATCCAAGGGAAAGAATTATTATTCCGTGGTTCCAACAGCAATCAATAACTGTTCTAGAATAACCAATAGAGGAGAAATGATCAGAATTAGAGAGACTACTGATCAAGAGGTTGACGCTACGCTCAAAATGATAACTCAAAAGTCATATAAACCATGGTACGTTAAGGATGGTGCAGCTCATATTAAGAAGAATCTATTGCCATATTATGTGAAAGACAATTTGAAGCTTTTAGTATTTTCAGTATTTAGGATTATTGAGAATAATAGATATGGGTTTTATTATGGAAGTCACTTTTTAAAAGAGCCAATGATGATTTGCAATAAGATTTCAAACTGTAGTCCTTATATTTATTTTTATTACAGTTGGGAATCAAGGATAAAGAATAGTGCGGATAAAAAGCTTGTTTATTTTCCATTGCAATTTTATCCTGAATGTAGTACGGATTATTGGAACGAAGAGATTTATTTTACTAATTATTATCGAATTTTGTTTGATCAAGTCAAACAACTACGAGGCTCTGAACTGTTACTCTTGATTAAGGAGCATCCTATAGCGCTTGGATATAGAGATACTGATGTTTATAAGACTTTACTGCAGCATGAAAATGTTTTATTAGTACCTCATGATGTGTCCTCAACACAACTAATTGAGCTTTCTGACTGTGTGATCACAGGAGGTACAAGCACCGCAATCGAAAGCTATGTGAAAGGTAAACTCGTTCTTACTAACGGTAGGATTGTTTATGATGATGGAACAATTTTCGAAAACATTACAGAAGAAATTATGGAAAAAAAGGCTTTAAAAGAATTTGTATTAAACAAAATTGAAAAGCATGAGTCAAATGATCCCAAAAAGCTAATAAAATATCTTCTTGAATGCGCTATACCTTTTAATTTTAACCCTTTGGTTGATCCGGTCGAGAAAGGTAAAGAGATAAAGGAAATGGGCATGAGTATTTCTAAGTTGTTAGAGAATATGTGATACAATTTCTCCCAAAAGTGTTTTGCTCATTGATCGATAAAGAAGGGAAATTTAATTTGATGAACGCAATAAGAATGGATCCTTTATTTAAACTGGTAATAATTTTATATACAATATCCTTGCCTGTAGGAATGATAAAAATATTTCATTTGAATAGGTTGTCCTCTTTGTATATAAATTTTCTCTATATAAGTATGTTATTATTATCGGCTATCTTTGTTTATAAATGCTTAAAGCTAAAAAAAATTAACCTAGATATATTGTCGATATTTCTGATATTCATTTTCATCTATGGATTGATCATGGGGATGATCATGCAGAATGACCTAAACGATGTATTTATAGATTCCGGCAGAATTCTTTTTGTTTTTTTAGCATATCTCTATTTTTTTAATAGAAGATTCCAAGAGCATGAATTGGATGATTTTATGAGATATTTGAGTATTTCACTATTAATAGTTTATTCCTTAGTAATCGCATTTTCATATGTCTATGCTATCCCGAAAGGAATGATTGGTTATTTCTCGATTGCTTCACAAAGGTTGATTTTACCTCTAATATATTTCTACAAAAAGAACCCTAAGCTTTCAGCATTATCTTTTGTTTTAATTCTTTTTTCAGGAAAAAGAGGCGTAGTAGTATCCGTTCTAATCATGGCCGGAATTCTTTTTGTTATTCAGTTAAATAGGTTCCGTTTCAGAAAACAATTTATCAATATAATGATCGGGATCGTGATTTTAAGTATTTTGCTCTTAACACTTATCAAAACTGGGATAATTGATGTCAATATTTTGCTTAACCGATGGGAATACTTAAATCCTTGGAGTGAAAAATTTGATCTCAGAATAGCTTCCTCTGGAAGGGTGGAGGAACTCATTGGAGTGTTTACTTCGATGAAGGAGGATGATATAAGCTATTTACTTGGAGCTGGTAATGGCTATTCTTATCGATTTGATTATATTGTTGGTTCTGAAGTGTTTTCATATGAAAATTATAGAAATGCTCATATATCCATGATCAACTTTTTTATGCTATATGGTATTCTAAATGCAATAATTTTCTATTCACTAATACTATCAAATTACAAGAAAAAGTATCTATACGGTCTTAAGCGTAAAATCAAGGTAGATAGCTTATTTAATATTTCCTTATTAGTGTCCTTTGGTTTATTTGTATATACCTTTTTTGTATATGAATTGTTTCAGGAAGCACTAATATGGATATTTTTGGCAGCCGTCAATAAGCAGTATGTAGAAATGAAAAAATCTGAAAGAAAATAAATAATTAAAGAGGAGAAATAAAATGACTAAAATTTTAGTTTCAGGTGCAGATGGTTTTATTGGTAGCCATCTTACTGAAGAATTGGTAAAGCAAGGTCATCAAGTAAAGGCATTTGTATATTATAACTCATTCAATTCTTGGGGATGGCTTGATACTTTGTCTAAAGATGTCATGAAGGAAATTGAAGTATTTACAGGCGATATAAGAGATTCTAATGGTGTAAGAGAATCCATGAAAGATATAGATGAAGTATTCCATCTAGCAGCTCTGATAGCTATTCCTTTTAGCTATCATTCACCAGATACTTATGTGGACACAAACATTAAGGGTACACTTAATGTTTTACAGGCGGCAAAAGACCTAGAAACATCAAGAGTCCTTATTACTTCGACATCGGAAGTTTATGGAACCGCGCAATATGTTCCTATTGATGAAAAACATCCTTATCAAGGTCAATCCCCATATTCCGCTACAAAAATCGGATCAGACCGATTGGCAGAGTCTTTTTATAGGAGCTTTAACATGCCAATCACAATAGTGAGACCATTTAATACTTATGGTCCACGTCAATCGGCAAGAGCTGTAATCCCGACAATAATAACACAACTACTTACAAGGAAAGAAGAGATTGAACTTGGATCATTGACTCCGACTAGAGATTTTAACTATGTAAAAGATACGGTTAATGGCTTTATTGAGATATCTAAATCAGATGAGACAATTGGTGAAGAAATCAATATCGCAACACAACAGGAGATATCAATAGGTCAACTTGCAGATGAACTAATCAGACAAATAAATCCAAATGCAAAAATTGTCTGTGATGAGCAGAGATTAAGACCTGAAAAAAGTGAAGTAAATAGACTCTTAGGATCTAATGAAAAAATTAAGAGCCTAACAAATTGGAGACCGCAACATACTTTCGAACAGGGTTTGGCAGAAACTATTAAATTCTTCAAACACAATATAGATAAATATAAAATAGATATTTATAATATATAGTCAGGAGTGAGCAATTGAGTCAGAATTTCATTCCTCTTTCCGTACCGAATTTAAAGGGAAAAGAGCTTGAATATGTCACCCATGCTGTTGAAACAGAATAGGTTTCCACAGGTGGTCCATTTGTTAATGAGTTTGAAAAAGGACAGTAGCATTACTAAAATCTAAAGGTGAAGTATTCAGCCAAAATGGGACATCTGGTCTTAATATTGCACTAAAAAATGTGGAGTTTCACAAGAAGATGAAGTAATTGTATCACATTTACTTTTATAGCAGCGGTTAACCCTGTAAAGTATATAGAAGCAGAAACAGATAATTTAGTAGAGTTTTTTGAGAATAAATGTAGAGTTTGAGAATAAGCTCCTCAATAATGAACAAACAAAAATATAAAACCGTTTTAGTCATACATGATTTGGCAATATGGTTGACATGGAAAAAATAATGAATATTGCTCTAGATTCAATTTGAAAGTTTTTGAAGGTGCAACAGAAGTTATAGGAACCTACTATGATAATGGTAAATATCAAGGGAAGTATGCTCGCACTATGGAAATGTTGGTGTTTATTCATTTAATGGGAATAAAATCATTACACCTGGTGGCGGCGGGATGATTGTTTCTGATGATGAACTACTTAAAAGAGCGAAACTTCTCACAATACAAACTAAAAATGATGAGCTTAATACACCCATGTGAAATTAGTTATAACTAGAATGACAAAACTACAGGCCGCCCTTGGGCTCGCTCAATTACAGCTTGAGGAGTTTATCAAGGTTAAAATGAGAATTGCAATTTATATTAAGAAGTTGCTAAGGAAATTAAAGGGTTAATAGTTTTAGACTTTCGATATTATTTAAGGCCAATTACTGGTTTTGTGCTTTATACTGTGATGAAAAATATCCACTCAATTGAGATGAAATCGTCAAGTACTTGTTATCAAAGAAAATCCAATCAAGGCCGATATGGGGATTGATTAGTGACCAAAAACCATATGTAGGTAGCCAAACTTATAAGATAGAAAAAGCTAAGACTTATCTAGAGCATATTGTCAACATTTCATGCAGCTCGAATTTTAAGTCAAGAAGATGTACTCTATGTGATCGAATGTCTTAAGCATCCAATGAAAGTGTAGATCATTGGTACATGCAAGGAGGTGGAGAAGTTGAATGTTAAAGATTTTTTAATTGATGAAGAATGTACGATGATTGAGGCTATGGAGCTTTTAGATAAAGTAGCCAAAAAAGTACTTTTTGTTATTCAAGATGGACAATTTGCTGCAGCAATAACAGATGGAGATATCAGAAGATGGATTCTTAAAAAAGGAAACCTTGACGCCAAAGTAAAAGATATAGCAAATTATAATCCCAAGTATTTGCTGGAAAAAGAAAAAGCTTCAGCTAAAGAATATATGAAGAAGTACTCTATTGAAGCATTGCCCATTTTGAATGAGGAAAACAATATTGTTTCAGTAGTACTCTGGAATGATGAAGAGATTGAAACAAAGAAAAAATTAGATGTCCCAGTAGTTATTATGGCAGGTGGACTGGGAACAAGGCTTTATCCCTATACGAAGATCCTACCAAAGCCACTTATCCCAATTGGAGAAATTCCTATCGTGGAACACATCATGAATAGATTCAACCACTATGGCAGTGATCAATTCTTTTTAGTGGTGAATCATAAGAAAAACATGATTAAGGCCTATTTTAATGAAATTGAAAAAAACTATGAGGTTAGTTTTGTGGATGAAGATAAACCTTTAGGAACAGGTGGGGGGCTGAGTCTGCTTAAGGGTAAAATTGATTCAACTTTTATTCTGTCAAACTGCGATATGCTGATAGAAGAAGATTATGAAAAAATCTATAATTACCACAAAAAGGAAAATAATATTATTACGATGGTGTGTTCATTAAAATTAATGAAAATACCATACGGAGTTATCGTAATCAATGAAATAGGTGAAATTGAGGAAATGAGAGAGAAACCAGAGCTTTCAATTTTCATAAACACTGGAATGTATATTGTAGAACCTATAGTTATTGGAGAACTTGAAGATAATAAAAAAGTTGGTTTTCCAGACATAATTGAGAAATATAAAGAGGCTGGTGAAAAAATTGGTGTCTACCCCATCAGTGAAAACAGCTGGCTGGATATGGGACAGATGGATGTGATGGAAGAGATGAGAAGAAGGTTAGAATGTGATGGATAAAAAAATTATTTTGGTTGGAGGAGGGGGACATTGTAAGTCAGTACTAGATAGTCTTCTTGAACTAAATCGATTTTCAGAGATAGGTATAATCGATAAAAAAGAGAATAAAGGAAAGAGGATTTTAGGTATTCCGATTATTGGTTGCGACGATGACTTGCTGAGATTGATTTCTGAAGGATTCAAGTATGCCTTTGTGACAGTCGGAAGCATTGGAAACCCAAACCTTAGGACAAAGCTTTTTAATCAGCTTAAAGAAATAGGATTTGAAATTCCAAATATTGTAGATCATTCAGCGACAGTGAGTCGTCACGTGAAGATGGAGACAGGAATTTTTGTAGGGAAGAATGCTGTTATTAACGCTGGATCACGAATTAACAAAGGCGTCATTATTAATACCGGTGCCATTATTGAGCATGACTGTATTATCGAAAAGTTCGTTCATATTGCGCCAGGTGTAGTTCTAAGCGGAGAAGTGCATATAGGTGCAAATACACATGTCGGAGCCAACAGCGTGATTAAACAGCGGCTTAAGATTGGTTCTGATTCAATTATTGGAATGGGAAGCGTTGTTTCAAAAGATGTGGAAGACCATATGCTTGCATACGGTAACCCGTGTAAGGGGGTTAGAAAATAATGAATGTTTATATAATAGCAGAAGCGGGCGTTAATCATAATGGAAGCATAGATATTGCTAAGAAAATGGTTGATGAAGCTAAAGAAGCAGGTGTTGATTGTATAAAATTTCAAACATTTGTATCAAAAAATATTGTATCTAAAAATACTAATAAAGCAGAATATCAAAAACAACAAACGTATGTAAATGAAAGTCAGCTTGACATGTTAAAAAAACTTGAACTGTCCTTTGACGAGTTTGTTCAACTCAATGAATACTGTAGAAAAAAAGAGATTGAGTTTCTTTCTACAGCATTTGATTTTGATAGTATAGATTTTTTAGATAGCCTTAACATGAAAAGATGGAAAATTCCATCAGGTGAGATAACAAATCTACCCCTTTTGATTAAGATTGCAAGGTTTGGTAAACCTGTTATATTGTCTACGGGGATGAGCACAATGGAAGATATCAGAGCAGCGGTTAAGGCATTAACAGAAAACGGTTCTGGAGATATCACTGTACTTCACTGCACTACCGAGTATCCAACACCATATGAAGATGTGAATTTAAGGGCTATGAATACCATTCAAGATGAATTCAATCTTTCAATAGGCTATTCGGATCATACTAAAGGAATCGAAATCTCAATTGCAGCTGTAGCTAAGGGGGCTACAGTGATAGAAAAGCATTTTACTCTGGATAGAAACATGGAAGGTCCGGATCACAAGGCGAGTCTAGATCCTGGCGAACTGAAAGCTATGGTAATTGCGATTAGAAATGTTGAGATTGCTATTGGTAGTAGTGAGAAAAAGCCTGCAGAATCAGAAAAGAAGAATATTGAAATTGCACGAAAAAGCATTATTGCCAAAAGAAATATTTTAAAAGGTGAGAGGTTTACAGAAGAAAACTTGACTATGAAGAGACCTGGAAATGGTATCAGTCCGATGAGGTGGTTTGAAGTCATAGGACAATCAGCAACAAGGGATTTTGAAGAAGATGAGTTGATAGAGATATGAAAAAAAAGATCAATATACTTACATCCACAAGAGCGGAATATGGACTATTAAAGCCAATTATTGAAAAACTGAAGTTAATCCCAAATTTTGATGTGCGCGTTGTTGCAACAGGAGCACATCTCTCAGCTGAATTTGGATGGACATACAAAGAGATAGAACAGGATGGAATTGAAATTGATGAAAAAATTGAGATTCTTCTAAGTGCAGATACACCTGCAGCCATTTCAAAATCAATGGGACTGGCCATGATTGGTTTTGCAGATTATTTTGAAAGACTGAAACCTGATATGTTGATTGTTTTAGGTGATAGATATGAGACATTGGCGGTGACCACTGTGGCAATGAATCATAGGATTCCAATTACTCATCTATATGGTGGTGAAACTACAGAGGGCGCCATAGATGAGTCTATTCGTCATGCGATTACAAAACTTAGTTACTTGCATTTTACAAGTACAGAAGAATACCGCAATCGTGTAATCCAACTAGGAGAAAATCCTAAGAATGTTTTTTGTGTTGGAGCTATCGGTATTGAAAATATTCTTAAAGAAAAACTCTTAAGCAAGCCAGAATTTGAAGAATCTGTTAACTTTAAGTTAGATAAGCCTTATGCGGTAGTGACATTCCATCCTGTAACTTTAGAAGATAACAAGTCTAAGGAGCAGGTAAAAGCTCTCTTAGATGTTTGTGAATCATATAAAGATATGAAATTTATTTTTACCAAAGCAAATGCCGATTCAAGTGGCAGGATTATAAATCAAATGATTGATGATTTTGTATATAACAATAATCATTCGATTGTATTTACATCTTTGGGAATGACTAGATATCTGAGTGCTCTAAAATACTGCAATATGGTTATTGGAAATTCCTCAAGTGGAGTAATTGAAGCACCAAGCTTTGGTATACCTACAATCAATATTGGAGATCGGCAAAAAGGCAGGATACAAGCAGTCGGTGTGATTAATTGCGAACCAATTAAAGAAGATATCCAAAAAGCAGTTGAACTTGCTTTAAGTGATGGGTTCAGAAATAAAGCTAAGAGCACAGTCAATCCTTATGGTGATGGGAAAACTTCTGAAAAGATTGTCGATACAATAAAAGATTTTATATTAAATGATAAAGTTAATCTTAAAAAGAAATTTTATGATTGCGAGATGAGATAGGTTGAATGTATTAGTTATTGGTTTAGGTTCTATGGGAAAGAGAAGAATTCGTCTAATACAAAAATATGATTCTACTATTCAGATATTTGGGATTGATACAAATGAAGAGCGAAGAAAAGTATGTGAGAAAGAATATCAAATAGAAACATATAGTTGTTTAGATGATTTGTTTAATGTGAATGAAACGGACTGTGCTTTTGTTTGTACATCTCCCTTATCTCATAGTGAAATTATCAATAAGTGCCTTAAGCGAAATACTCATGTATTTACAGAGCTGAACTTAGTTTCTGATGGATATGATGAAAATATTGCTTTAGCGAAAGAGTATGAGTTGGTTTTATTTATGTCTTCGACATTTTTATATCGTGATGAAATAAAAAAGATTAAGTCCCTTGTGAATAAAGCAAACTGTGTTGTAAATTATACTTATCATGTTGGCCAATATTTACCAGATTGGCATCCATGGGAGAATTATAAGGATTTTTTTGTTGGAGATAAAAGGTCAAATGGGTGTAGAGAAATTTTTGCAATAGAACTACCATGGTTAACCGATGTATTTGGGTACATTACAAAAGTGAATGTGATTAAAAATAAAATAAGTAATTTGAATATCGATTACGATGATAATTATTTAGTTATGATACAACATAGTACAGGTCATAAAGGGTTGTTTGCTGCAGATGTAGTGACGAGAAAAGCAGTAAGAAATTTAGAGATTTTTGGGGAGAATATATTCTTACAGTGGGATGGATCTCCACAAGGGCTTAGGATGTATGATTATATGGAAAAATCAGATTATATTATAGAAATCTATGATGAAATTGATCAACTTAAAGAGTATAGTAAAGTTATTGTTGAAAATGCATATTTCAATGAGATTGTTTCTTTTTTTGAGGCTGTTAGTGGAAATAGCGCGCCGATTTATAGTTTTGAAAAAGACAAAATAATTCTAAAAATTATTGATGAGATTGAGGCTTGATCGGATGAATAATTACAAAATAGCGATGATTGGACTTGGATCAATAGGCAGTAGACATTTATTAAATATATCCCATGTTTTAACTAAAAGAAATATTTCTTACTCTATTGACCTAATAAGGAGTAATAAAAACAAAGAAATTAATGAAAAGATGGATAAATTAATCGATAATACTTACTACTTATATGAAGAAGCGCCAAACGATTACGATGTAATCTTCATAACGAATCCAACTCACTTACATTACGAAATGGTAAAAAAATATATTCCTAAAACCAAGCATATGTTTATTGAAAAACCAATATTTGATGATACAAATAAATCTATTGAAGATCTGATGCTAAAAGGTGATGGGATTTATTATGTAGCTTGTCCTCTAAGGTATACAGACGTTGTGCAATATGTTAAAAATGAAATTGATTTAAGCAAGGTATATAGTGCACGGGTGATTTGTTCCAGTTACTTGCCAGACTGGAGACCCAATGTTGATTATAGAAACACCTATAGCGCTCATACTGAACGAGGTGGAGGCGTTTCTATTGATCTTATTCATGAGTGGGATTATATTCATTATTTATTTGGCCAACCAGAACAAGTACATAATCTAAGAGGTAAATTCTCTGCATTAGAAATAGATAGTGATGATTTATCACTTTATATTGCTAAATATGAGAAAATGATGGTAGAAGTACATTTGGACTATTTTGGACGAAAGACAATACGTGAAATTCAGTTAATAACGTATGATGATACGATAGTTGCTGACATAGCGAATAGTGAGATTCGATATTTAAGTGATAGCAGAACAATATCATTTGATGAATCTAGGAATGATTTTCAGCGCAAAGAAATAGTATATTTTTTCGATGTTTTAGAAGGAAAAAAAGAAAATCATAATGATATAAATACTGCTATGAAAATACTAAAACTTGCAAGGGGGGGAATTTTTTAATGAATATTTTATTTACGATATGTGGAAGAGCGGGATCAAAAGGTATAAAAAATAAAAATTTAAAGGATTTTTTAGGATACCCACTACCCTTTTATACTGTATCAGCAATCGATTTATACATGAAACAAAATCCCGGTGTTCAAACTGATATCGTTTTGAATACAGATAGCAAAGATTTAATTAAGCTGTTTAAAGAGCATCTTAAAATGAAAGTTAATGTGATTGAAAGGGAGCCGTCTTTAGGTTTAGATTATACTCCTAAATTAGCTGTAATTTTAAATAGTTTAAAAATTATGAAAGAAAGAAAAGAAATAAATTATGATATGGTTGTAGATTTAGATATTACTTCTCCACTTAGAACGGTTAATGATGTACAGAATCTAATAAATAAAAAAATGTGTTCAGATGCAGATAGTATTTTTTCAATTACAGACTCCAGGAGAAACCCTTATTTTAATATGGTAAAGAAAACGGATAATGGTTATGCAAGAGTTATTGAATCTACGTTTAATGCGAGACAAGAAGCACCTGAGGTGTATGACATGAATGCTTCCTTATATGCATTCTCCCCGGAATTCCTTGAGAGTGAAAGAGGACTCTTTGAAGGAAAATGTGATGTAATTAAAATGATGGATACTGCAATATTAGACTTAGATCATGAGAATGATTTTGAGCTTATGCAAATAATAGCTGAATACCTGTATAAATTAAATCATAAATTTAGGGAGGTCCTAGAAAATATTAAGACAATTATTGAATTATAAAAAGGAGCTTATATAAAATAGCTATGTGATTAACAATAATAAAAGAAGGATATGTCTGCACATATTTTCCTCTTTCATTATGGGGAGATTGATATATAAATGAAGAAAATTGCCTTGTTAATAATGATAATAACAGTATTTTCAAAATTCCTAGGATTCGGTAGAGATATTGCTTTATCATATTTTTATGGCGCATCAAATATAAGTGATGCGTACTTAATTTCCTTAACGATACCAAGCGTAATTTTTGGGTTTATAGGAGTTGGGTTAACAACAGCCTATATACCAATGCAGAGTAAGATTGAAAGAAATATAGGAATTGAAGAAGGTAATCGATATACGAGTAACTTAATAAACATAATTACTTTAATTACTTTAGTGGTATTTGTTCTAGGAATAGTATTTTCCGAGTCAATAGTAAAAATGTTTGCAGCTGGATTTGAAGGAACTACATTAAGACTAGCAATTAGTTTTACTAGAATAAGCTTAATTGGTATGTTTTTTAATACATTGATTTCTGTGTTTAGCGGATACCTTCAAATTAAACAAAACTATGCAATTCCTGCGCTAATTGGTTTTCCGCTTAATATTTTGGTTATAACATCAATTTTTCTTAGCTCAAAAGGGAATATTTTAATTCTTTCGATAGGTACAGTCATTGCAACTGCTTCTCAAGTAGTATTAATGCTTCCCTATATAAGAAAAAATGGTTTTAAATATCGACTTATTGTAGATTTTACTAATACACACATAAAAAATACTTTACATATTGCAATCCCATTAATTATTGGAACATCCGTTAATCAAATTAATATATTAATTGATAGAACAATTGCATCAACTATAGCAGTCGGAGGAATTTCAGCACTTAATTATGCAAATAGGTTAAATTTATTCATACAAGGCTTATTTGTGACTTCAATTATTGCTGTTATGTACCCAATGATCTCGAAAATGGTAGCTGAAGAGAATATTAATGGATTAAAAAAAACAGTTACCGAAGCAATAAGTATAATAAATATCTTTATTCTACCTGTAACAATAGGAGCTTTATTATTTGCCGGACCAGTTATCAACTTATTGTTTGGGCGTGGAGCATTTGACTCTCAAGCAATTATACTCACTTCATCTGCATTATTCTTTTACTCAATAGGCATGATTGGTTTCGGACTACGTGAAGTATTATCAAGAGCCTTTTACTCTATGCAAGATACAAAAACACCGATGATTAATGCAGCAATTGGCATGATTCTTAATATAATTCTTAATTTTATATTATCACGTTATCTTGGAGTAGGGGGTCTAGCTTTAGCAACATCTATTGCAGCTATATTTACAACTGGACTCTTATTCATAAGTCTTCGTAAAAAAATAGGAACATTTGGTATGAAGCAAGTATCCGTTTCGTTCCTAAAAATCCTATTCGCTTCATTGATTATGGGTGCCATCGCTAAGTTCTCCTTTAACTACCTTACATTATTATTGAGTCAGAACTTATCACTACTGATTGCCATAGCGATAGGTGCAGTATCATACTTTGGGATTATCTACTTTATGAAGATTGAAGATGTTGAAGTGATAGTGAATGCAATAAAAAGGAAATTTGGGAAAGCTGGGGTATAGCAATTGGGGGGACCAAGGGTGCGGGGACCAAGGGGACGGTTCTGTGCGCCACGAGGCGCACTAATTGAAGTAACTGCGAATGTTACATGGTAAGGAATAGCCAACCGCCATTACCTAGCCTTGGAGCCAAAAGAGTAATCTTAGGTTTAAGCGTAGGCAAGGGAGATAGC
>Ga0209643_1001225_pt1 | contig 26424 bp, 22 predicted proteins | sample AutmiccBRH37_all_FD_187383 | JGI IMG/M metagenome (GOLD analysis project Ga0209643, IMG submission 187383) | Deep subsurface microbial communities from Mt. Terri, Switzerland - Autotrophic microbial communities BRH/37_all (SPAdes) (version 2) | ecosystem: Environmental > Aquatic > Deep... | reverse complement strand
GTAATGCCCGATACAGGTTTATGAGTTAGTAGTATATTAATAATCTCTTGATAAGCTAAAGTGAAATTTTTGGGGAATCCGAAAATCTCTGTACGATTACATGTAGATATAATAATCCCTTCGGAAAAAAATTCTTTTAATTTGGGAATTAGATCGATTATTTCATCTCTATTAAGATGAAGAGCTTCTCTAAGCTCGATTCCCGCAGTGTTATGATTTATTGTAATGCCTACTAAATTCATCTATTAATAAAAAGAATGAAAACTATCCTTCATTGTTGTTGTAATTATTAGTGATACCATTGCTATCAAAAATCCTATTAAAGAAAAATAGACAATTTTTTTCCCATGCCAATTCAAGAATAACTTGCCAAAAAGTCCATAACCAAAAATGAGCCAGACCAAAAGAGTAGAAATAAGTTTTGGATCGAGATAACTAAAATTAGGAAATGCTTCCGGAAGCCAGATGCCGCCAATAACTATTGCCAACGTTAGTAGAATAAACCCTATAACTGTGGAATTGAATGTAAGTCTTTGAAGAATTTCTAAACTTGGGAGTCGTTCAAAGATCAATCCAAATCTATTCTCCTTCAAATTTTTATAAAGCAATATATATAGAACTCCGTAAACCGCTGAAATAGTTATTCCTGAATAGCCTAAAAGCGCGCTTATTACGTGAAGACCAAGTAATCTGTTTCGTAATACATCGGGCACTTGATAGGTATGTGATATAAAAGCAGATGATACTGTTTGAAAAATTAATGAGAACAATATTATAAATGCACCAGTGCCTCTTATATCAGTGGATAATTCTAATATGAAATAAGAAAAACTTATAGAGAATGCAATTATTGAAAAAATCTCAAACTTGTTGGTTATAGGAGTATGGTCATATTCTATCGTTCTTGCTAATAGATAAAAGCAATGTATTAATAATGAAATAAATAATACAATCCTTTTTGAATTATTTATAAGTTTCTTTTCGTTTATAAAATCATAAACGTAAAAAACCATAACTAATAAATACAAAAGGGGAAGTAATGTATTAAAAAATGTAATTGTTTCTGCCATTCCTAATTAAACCAATTATTGTATCAGAACTATCAAAGTTAAAAAATAAATCAATCAAAATCCTTCCAAATAATTTTGACTTACTTACGATTTAATTTTTATTAATACTTTTTTGGTGAAGGAAAAGTACATTTACAATCTGCTCAAGGAGTGAGTCGTTTGGATTTAATTTCCTTGCCTCGATAAAATACTGAAGTGAGTTACCGGCATCACAATAAAGCCAAATAATACCAAGCGCAACTAGGTACTCATAAGAGCCCTCATTTACATGCAGATCATTTTCTAAGCGGGCTATTAAATCGGGGCAGGGACAATCATCCACTAATGGATCTGTATCTATTATTATATTGATGTTATTTCTAATAATGTCAAAAAAGAGTTCTTTGGCCTTAACCATCTTTCCGATTTGAGTATAGCAGACCACTAATTTCTTTTTAACACTAAAATTATCTGGATTAGCCGTTAATGCTTTTTCAAATTCTTCATTAGCAAGAGAGTATTTTCTCGCCAAAAAATATTGATTACCTAACATTTCGTTCATAAAAAGCTCTTAATTTATTAACCCGAGTAATTTCATTTTTCGCCATAGTGTTGTTCTGCTGATTTGTAATTCCTCGGCTGTTTTATTTTTATTCCAGTGATTCTTTTCTAATGAAGTAACTAATTCTATTTTATCTTTTAATTCTAAATTGTTTTTAGAATTTTGCAGTTCATCTTGCATGTTATTAGTAGGAGGCATCTTATTCTTTGGTAATTTATTTACTTCAATTTTTTTCCCTTGAGTGGTTCTAACAAAAGCATATTCAAGAATATTCTCAAGCTCTCTGATATTTCCCGGGTAATTATAATTGAGAAGTAAATCGAAAACACCCGATTCAAATTCAAGAATCTCTTTTTTATAATAATTGGAGAATTTTTTTAAGAAATGATTTGATAATGGGATTATATCCTCTTTTCGCTGACGTAATGGAGGAATCTCAATGGGAATTACGTTTAACCGGTAGAAAAGGTCTTCTCTAAATTTTCCGCTTTCTAAGGCTTCGTCTATATCAATATTTGTAGCTGCAATTACTCTTACGTCCGAACTGCGAGTAATAGATTCTCCAACTCTTTCAAAAGTTCCTTCTTGCAAAATTCGCAAAAGATGAATTTGTGTTTGAAGCGGCATCTCCGCCACCTCATCTAAAAAAATTGTTCCTTTATCAGCAAGTTCAAATCTACCGGGTCGGTCTTTTACTGCATCCGTGAAAGACCCTTTAACGTGCCCGAAAAGCTCACTTGCTAATAAATTGGCAGGGAGAACCGAGCAATTGATTTTTATATACGGATTTTTATTTCTATTGCTGGTTTTTTGGATTGCGTTTGCTATAAGTTCTTTTCCCGTTCCCGATTCGCCTGTAATTAAAACAGGTGCATTAGACTCTGCTATCTCGGTAATAAGGTCATAAATATCTTTCATCTGCTTTGAATGACCAATAATACCATGGAAATGAGAATCTGAATGGTAATTGATAGAAGGACAATTAAATTTATTCAAATCCCTAAAAGTTACAATTCCCCCAATTGGTGAATTTCCATCAAAGATCAATGAGGCATTAATTCGAATAGATTTCATATCATCTGATGCGGTGCATATTCGAGATTCTTGATCGAAGATATTTTCTTTAGTTCGTAATACAGTTGCAATAGGGCAATCAGAAAAGCATGATTCTGATCGAAAAATATGTTTGCAATATTTCCCGATTACATCTTTTCTCTTAAAACCTGTTATTTCTTCGGCAGCACTATTGAAAAAACTTATTTTAAAATCTTTATCGATAGCGAAGACACCATCAGGAATAGAATCTAATATTTTATCTCTTAATAATTCTTTCATTTTCTAAAATAAAAAAAAAGCCGCTAATTAGCGGCTTTTAAAAATATTATACTGTACTAATTTCCGAAAACATTAATAATTCCATTAATATGTTTCTCGGTATTTATGATATGACCGGCTTGATCCATAATTCCGATATGACAAGTGGCACATTTATCCAAAGCGGAAGGAATATGTCCTGCCGGTGGCAGACCGTGGCAAGTGTTACATGCTTTTTGAGTACCATCAACTTTATTCCAAACCGGTGAATAGTTCTTACCTGTCATCTTATCTGCAGTATAAGCAAACTTAAATCTTGAGTTTTCTTTTGCAAATGCAAAATTACCATGACAGTAAGTATTAGAACATTTAATTCCCGCCTTATCATAATTAGAAGCACTAGGCCCCATATTACTCAAAGTTCCGAAAACTAGTTCTGCACCGATGCTGTTATCAATATGACCGGGTGAACTAAAATGTGCCGGAATTGTATGGCATTCTTGACATTCAACCACTTTTCCTAATGCTCCTGCATTAAGATGTGCGCTATGAGCACCAACAGATGCATAAGAAGTCTCGCTATGGTTATTAATATCCTGTGGAGGAGCGATAAGAGAAGGATTATTAAAATCACCATGACATGTATTACAAGCTTCCGGTCCGGCTTCTTGATTATGGCAACCAGAACTTAAACAAGATACTTCAGTAGGCCCGCCTGCATAATTTGAGGCATGACATTTCTGGCATTGAGTTAAATCCCAATTACTATTTTTGATAAAATTACCATGAAAATTCGCCGAACTTTTTTTCAAAAACTCAGGTGAATGAACATTAACCTTCTGAGGAGTTGTAATATCATCTTTTAAATCACTGCATGCAAATGCAGCGAGAGCTAATACAACGAATAAATAAACTTTGATATATTTCATAATTAACCTGTATAAATAACTTTTCTAATTATGACAGTAACCGCAGAAACCAATATTTCTATTTCCACCCGGTCTGGCATTTGCGTCTGTATGACAATTATAACATACCGAACCTTGGTCAGTATGCCAATCCCCATGTTCACTTCTCATATAACTAAGAGCATGTGTTTTTGGATTAGTACCTTTAATTCCATCATTATCTGCATGGCAGACAATACAACTTGGATCTGAACCTTGCAGATCATGACAAGAAGCGCATCTTTCGATATCTCTTTTAGCCAATATTGAATGTTCTCCGCCACCTGAACCGACACCGAGCATTATGAAACCGGGTTTGCTATGTGATGATGGAGTCATTCCGCCTAAAGCAAAATCGCCTCCTTTAGAGTCATGACATTCGGCACAGAAGGTTTCTATCTGATGACATGTCTGGCATTCGGTTGTTTTTCCTTTAAGATCAACCCCATGTGTAAATCGATAATTTAAGTCATGCACTCTAGTAAGCTGCTGTTTCTTTGTATTATCCAAAAACTTATGTGGAGAATAAGGTGTATAAAAATCACCCGATGAATTTGTTTCGGTCAGTGCAGTAGTCCCAACGTGGCATGTGCCGCAAAATTCATCGTCATGACACATCTGACAATTAGCATCAGATGAACCGGCTGCGAATTTATGGTTCCTATTGAATGCAACTTGTTTATGATCCTGAGGAAGAAGATCAACAGTGGATATATGACATGATTCACATTCGTTTGAGGCAACCGTAACACCATTATGGCATTGGTAACAGTTTGACATAGGTGGATTTAGAGATGCTGATTTGAAACTATAATCAACTTCCGTTAATCCTTTATGGCATGTCTCGCAATCTTGTTTCTGCTCTGTAACATGGTATTTATGATTGAACATTAGATCAGATTTTTTCTGAATTAATGGTTCTAATACATCTTCATAATGACACATATTACAATTATCAGTATCTTCTACGTCATGACATTCAGCGCATTTGGCTTTATCCGGCAGAAGTCTGTCCGTAAGCTTTTCGCTTCCGGCTACATTAGTATGGCAGTCTGCACAAGCACTTACTTCTGCGTGAACCGCATGAGAGAATTTAATCACATCTTTATTGTTCTTTTCGCCATTGCCTGCTTTATCTTCACTTATTGCGGCAATTCCCAAAAAGGCAATTGTGATAATTAGTATTATTGAATAAAAGTGTTTTGATTTCATAATTTTCTAAAAGTTTGTATTGAACCAATAATTTATTTTCACTAAGACACGGAAGTCATTAGTGTATATTTTGTTGTTGAAGTATTGTCCCTGTAAATCAAATGATAATTTATTCCAAGGTCTTACGTTCAATCCTGCTAATACTGATGTGATATTATTTTCTTCTGAATCTTTTGATAATTTGTAAGTAGTAAATGCAACGCCAATAGATGGTGTAAGAGTACCTTCTAAGAATGAGTGAGCAGTATAAACAGAAATATTATCTAATTCTCCTGCATATCCCATTGTTTTACGGTAACTAACGCTTCCGTAATTTGAATTTAATCCGATTGTAACTCTTTGAGAATTTTCATCTTCATATTCCACTTGTCCGAATTTACCTGTCAGCGTAATGAATTTATTGATCTTATAATCTAATCCGCCTTCGATTTCCTGAGAATTACCATAATTAAAAACAGCGAAAATAGAATTATATCTTATCATTGGTTCTCTTAAATTAAAATATGCATTTGCACCTAATTCATCGGTAATTTGAACTCTACCGGTTGCTTCTATCTTAGAAGTTTCATTGAAGTTAAGATCATAATCATATTTCGTATCGATGCTGAATACACCTTCCATTGAGTAAGATGCTTCGCCTGATAAGAATTTATATTGATTGGATTTTTGTTCAATTAAGATTTGGATGGGGTCTAAGTTTTCTGCAAGTCGCATTGCATAATAATTAAGCGGTTTGAAATTTTTATCAACATAACTTACTGCAAATCTAAAATCTTTGAGTGCGGTAACTTCAAATGTACCGCCTAGGAGGTAATCGTTTTCGATATCATCTGTAAACTCAAGTTTTTGATAAGCAGGGACGTTGCCGCCATAATAGCCGCTCAATGCGAAGCCATTATATCGTAATTTAAGATTAGCACCATCAAATAAACCGCCTGTAATAGAATTATAGATCGGTTGTCTGCCCAGCTTGATAGTTGCTACATCAAAAAGATCTCGCGCTTCGAGATAAAGGTTATAGAAACGCAATCTTGATGTGCTGCTATCAACTGCATTCCATAAATTTGTCTCGGCGCTCGTTCTTGTTTTGAAGGAGAACTTTCCATAATTGAAATTAAGATTTAAAGATTGGAAAGTCCTAATATAGGTGTCAGATTCATTCAAAGAGTTAAATCTCTCAAATGTATAAAATGACGATGAAAATCTGCCGTTAAGGTTTTGAGCAGAAACCAGTAACGGCATTGAAACTAAAAGTAAAAAGAATATTTTTTTCATTTTTTGCCCGCAGCAGTTAATTAGCTTTTTGGAACGTTATGTTTAATTTTTGAATACATTGTTTTGAAATCAAATGGTTTGTAAGTCGGGCTTTTTTCGTTGTGGCAAGTCTTACAATTTGCTTCAATTGCAGCTTCATCTGCCCATACGATTAACCCACCGGCAACAGAAGCAGCTTTATCTTTCATTATTTTTAATGCCTTATAATCTGATCCGGCACCATGGCAAGTTTCGCACTGAACGCCATCTTCCATTTTGAATTTTGCACCTAATAATGCTTTATCTACATCATGCCCTGAAACGTGGCAGTCTAAACATTCTTTAGATTCTGCTGCTTTGCCAGCCAAACCTTTTTCTTTTGCAATCTTATCTGCTTCTTCAGTTTGAAGAGTTTTGAAAGCATTTGCATGTCCGCTTTCTTGCCAGATTTTTAATTGCTGTCCTTGTTTTTCGGTTTTGTGGCATGTTCCGCATACTGTTGTTCCTTCGAAGCTATGTTTTTTATCTTGTGCGTTATTTGCATTTGGAACTAAATACACAACAGCAGCAAAAAGTACAGGAAATGCTATTTTTCTTAACATTTTCTTCTCCTATTAGTTATAGAGTCTTATTATTTATTAATAATATAAAAGTTACGTTTATCTCTTTTTAATATATAGACAATATCATTAAGAGGCAATATTGTCTTATTATTTATATGTTGTCTAAACTATACTTATTCTTTAGATTTTTCAGTTTTTTTATCATTTTGTTCAGGAAAAACTTGTGATTCGATCCATTCTCTTAATTCGAAATCATTATCTAATTCTTTATTTAATACTTCATCAGGATCGCAATTATTTTCTTTCATTGTTTTTATAAATAATTTCGTGGAATTGCTTAACACTTTTTCACTTCTTTTTCCTGTCTTTAATTCATACCATTCCAAAATAATTTTTCTGAAATGTTTATCATGATGATGTCTATAATGTTTTAAAGTCATTCTACCATCGATCCAAACAAGAGACATAGGATATTCACTCGGCTGGAATATAACAAAGAACCAATGCCAAACTAATATAGCGAGAGATGCAAGAATAGCTTCATAAAAGTGAACCATCTCGCTTACTTTAATGAACCAGATTGGTGCCCAATCATTTACTAAAGTAGGGAACCATAAGAATAGACCTGTAACACCCATTACTAAAGTACCCCAAATCAATGCCCAGTACTCAGCTTTCTCAGTGTAATCATATTTATCATATTTCGGTTTTTCGCTTTTGATATTTAAATAATAGAGTATTGAGTCTCTGGCTTCAATAACATCGCTCCATTTAGGAACGAGGTTTTTTAGAATATCGCGTCCTCTTGCAGTAAATAACAGATAGGCAATATGATATAATCCTAGAACCATCATTATAACTGCTGCAACTCTATGAGTCAATTGACGGTAGTTTTCAGTCATTCCAAGGTCTAGTAATAAATTCGACCACCAGCTATGGCTATATTTTAGTGCAAATCCGGTTATTACTAATACAATAAATGAAGTGAATAAAAATATATGTTGAACGACTTCATTTTTAGTAAAACGTGGAATTGTAATTTCTCCTTTCTGACGTTTTTTCTTTCTTCTGATTGCGTGAATAACAATTAAAGTATTATGGAGGAACATTCCTCCGATGACGACAACAATAAACCAGAAATAAATATTAGATACTGTATTTTCTACTGACTGAGCTTCCAATGATTGAGTTACATGGGAATAACTTTTTGCAAATGTTGGGTTAGAACCCTTATGACATTTACCGCAAGTCTCTGTAACGTTCTTTTCGCTAATAGAGGATTCGGGATGCGACTTTGGCAAAATTTTATGAACATTATGGCAATCCACGCACATTGCCGCATCGGGATCACCTCTCATTACTGCTAAACCATGATAGCTATCTTGATATAGAGTGGCAATGCCTGATTGAGTGCCGTAGCGTTCAGTAAATGCAACACTTTCATGGCAAACTACGCATGTCTTCTGCTGCAATTTTCTTGCTTCAATTTTTGCAATCTTTGGGTCTTTAGATGTAACCGGATTAATGCTATGTTCATTATGGCAGTCATTACAAACCGGAGCTTCTCTGACGCCTTTCTTGGCTCTTATCCAGTGAATGGATTGAACATAATCTGCCGATTCCTTTTCGTGGCATGTACCGCATAAATTAGGAATATTAGCTGTCGCTATTCTTGAACCTTCCTGCATTTTGTTTTTTATATCATGGACTCCATGGCATACTGAGCATGTGGCACCATCGAATTTACCTTCTTTAATTAATTTTCCATGAACTGAATTGGAATAGAGGGCTCCAGGATTTTTTACAATAAGATCAAATTTTGCAACTAATTTCGGATCGTCGTGGCAAGTGCCGCATGTGGCGGATAAATTTTTTGGGTGTACCGGACTATTTTCATCTTTTACACTAATTATATTATGACCGCCATGACAGTTCCAACACTGTGCTGCTTCATCAATACCTTGACTTAAAGCGATGCCATGAATACTTTCTTTATGTTCCTTTGTAATATCACCATGACATGTAGAACAATCGGCTATTAGTCCTGATTTAATTCCGTTTTTATGTGTCGCAATATTATTTGCTGCATATTTATGACAATCTGCACAGTCTAATTTTGAATGAACGGATTTAGAAATTAAATTTATTCTTTCTTGCTGATGACATTGAGTGCATGAAGAAGATGATACAAATTTTGCATGATATTTGGGAGTAGTCTTAATTTCATCCTTATGGCATTTAGCGCAAATTTCTTTCCCGGTATTTTTAATTAATGAAGGAGATGTTACTTCATGAGTGCCATGGCAAATTTTACAAGTGGGAGAATTTTTTATTTTTAAGCGATTATGTATATCGCTTTTCATCGTTGCATAGTAATCTTCATGACAAGATTCGCATTTAACTTTTTTCGCACCGCTTTCTATATGTTCTTCATCTTTAACGTCTTCGTGACAGCTAGCGCAATCAATGATTTCATTGTGAACTGATTTCTCAATAACATTCTCGTGGCAGTCTAAACAATTAAAACTCTGCCCGAAGGAATTGGAGTTCAAAATGATAAAAAAGAGAAAAAGATTGAAAAGTACTATATTTATACGAAACATTGATTTTATCATGAGTTACCATTTACTTTTTTTGAAAATATAACTAAAACTAATGAATCAAAAAAGATTCATTATCATTTATTTATTAAAAAATTCACCGGATAGATGATTCCAAATTTTTTCATTCATCTTACCCATGTGACCGCTGAAGAGTGCCTCTTCAAACATGTTGTCTTTTGGTTCAGTTAATTCTTTTACTTTCTCACTATATCGGTCGATCTCTTCCTGATAGAAAGTAACCGCTTCTTTACCGATTTTTAATTCCTTTAATTCTGTATCTAGTTTATCTGCAATTATCTTGCATAAAAAGTTCTTACCATAAACCGAGTGATCCAATGCTAATAAGTTTTCGAGCAAGTCGTGATTAATCTCACTGACAGTTCCAGAAAGAGGGGATAAGAATGTAAGTAATTTATCTTTTTGTTTTATTGTAAATAACTTATCGCCTTTTGCTACTTTAGAACTTACAACCGGTAATTCTAAATCATCAATTTCACCGACTAATTTTTTACTAAAATCATCCATACCAATACTGGCGGTTCCGTCAATAGATACTGAAACCCAAGTATGACCCGGAGCAATAAACACTCCACCCGGAATTGCAAATTCACCTTGGCTTAATTTGCTTGATTCGGATATATGAGCAATATGCACTCTTGGTTTTAATTCTCTTTTAATTCTATCATTTCTTTTGATTAGACATTTTTTTACAAATTCTAAAAGTTCATCTTCAGTAAATGGTTTCTGAACATAATCCATAGCACCGACCTTCATTGTCTCAACTGCGGTTTCCACTGTTGCGTAACCTGTAATAATTATTACATCCATATCTGGACGAAGATATTTAACTGATTTACAAACTTCCACGCCATCCATAGTTGGCATTTTAAGATCAGTAAAACAAAAATCATAATTATTGGATTTTACTAAATTGAGAGCTTCTTCACCTGAATTGACAGTATCAATAGAATAACCGTCAAGTACCAATATTTTTCTAAAACTATCAAGAATAACATTTTCATCATCCACACAAATTATACGAGCTTTAGGATTAGGTACTTCAGCCCTTTTTAATGAAACTGCTTCTGTGCTAAAATCTATATTCATAGATTCATTCAATACAGATTCTCTTTCTTTCTTAAGTTTCTTATCATTAACAACCTTAAGAATATATCTGATTAAAATATCTGCTACTATAAAGATTATTAATGCAACAACAAAAATTGCCATTTTATGTTTCTCCTTATAAATAAAATTTAATTTCTATCCGAGCTGCAAGGAATTAAATGCTTTGTTTCATACTCAAATTCATTTGGAATAATTCTATATAACCATCCGTCAAAATAGGGGTCTTTTTCTACTAATGTCGGATCGTCAAAAAGTCGTTCATTTCGTTGAATAATTCTCCCGCTTAAGGGAGATAATATACTATGTACTAATCCATCGTCTGTGCTTATTTTTACACAAACGTTTCCTTGAAGCAGTTCTTCATCTATATGAAAAAGTTCAATTGAAGTAATATTCTTGGTTGTTTTAATTAGATAGTTAGTCAATCCAATTAATGCAGAACCATCATCTTCGGGAAGCATCCATGAATTATATCCCAATCTCAAATATTTTGCCGGGCATGGTACATAAATAATTTTATCAGTGCTAAATATTTCAAGACGCGAAATCTGTGCAAATTTAATTGAGCGACTAATCAAGCTTTCCATTTCATCGATAGTAAAGGGCTTAGGAATAAATCCAACTGCTCCTTGATATAATGATTGAACCGCATTATCGACCGTAGAATATCCTGTTGTCATAATAACGGGTATCTTAATTCCTCTTTCTTCCAATTTTTGTAAAAATGCAAAACCATCTAGTTCGGGCATCATTATATCAGAAATAATAATAAGGAATTTTTCTTCTTCAAGTTTTTTAAGTGCTTCTTGTACATTAGTTACACCAACGGCAGTAAAGCCATCTAACTTCGATATCTTTATAATCGAATCTATTATTACTTGTTCATCATCTACTATTAATATATCGCTCATTTTTCTTTCAATTATTTATTGGCAATCGAATTGTAAAAGCAGTTCCACTTTCAAGCTCACTTTCCACCGTTATCGTTCCACTATGATTATCAATTATACCCCAAATTACAGAAAGTCCTAAACCGGTTCCTTTCTGCCCTTTGGTGGAAAAGAATGGTTCAAAAATTTTCGATAGATGTTCTGATGAAATTCCGCTTCCATTATCAGATACTTTTATTTCAATAAATTTTTGTGGACCGGCAAGATCGATATGCTCCCACTTTTGATAATCATCATTAAACTTAGCACAGCCACAAATATTTCCGGCATTAGCTACGTTAATTTTGTATAGTGGCTCTCCACATTTTGGGCAGACACCCGATTTATGAATTAATGAAATTTCACATTCGGGGCAGTGGAGAGATATTGGTTTAGATTTATCGATCTCTAATCCAAAGCTATGACGCTGTTTTCCATAGACCGGATCCAAATGAATAATGCCCGTTGAATCACCCGATTTAATTCTCATTTTTATCGATGCGTGTCCTTCAATCTTAAAATCAGGATCAAGCAAACTGTGATTCTTATCGCACATTGCAGATTTTATTACAACAATTCCTTTTGGAGGGAGACTTGTTAATTTTGTTTCAACAATTAATTTTCCCCCTTTCTTACTAGAAGCGTCAATCCCATTAACGAAAAGATTGATAAATACTTGCTGAATCTGATTTGCATCGGCAGTCAATTTCGGCAGGTTTTCATCAAAATTTCTTTCTAATACTACACCGCTAATTTTTAATTGATTTGCTACAACCGTAGCAGCACGTTCAATAATTTCATTAATGTTTATTAAACTTTTTTTAGGAGTTGATTGACGTGCAAAATCCAATAATCCTTTTACTATTTCGCGACTTCGGAGTGTTTCCCTGACTATTACATTAAGGTCTTCTTGCATCTCTGGATTGTCTTTTGTCCTTTTGAGTAGGAAACTGCTATAAGTAAGTACTCCGGTAAGTGGATTATTAATTTCGTGAGCTACACCTGCGGCTAATTGGCCTAATGAAGCCATCTTTTCGGATTGGAATAATTGCATCCTTACTTCTTTTATTCCTTGAGTCATTTTATTAAACGAATTAGCTAATTTGCCTAATTCATCTTTACTAAGTTCAGCTATCTTATAATCAAGATTTCCTTGCCCTATCTCTTCAGTTGCTTTAACTAATTCCGCTACCGGTTTATCTACGTAACGTTTCACAAAAATTCCGATAATAAATGCTATTCCGATAAAAGATATGATACTAAAAATTATTCCTCTTATTTCATTATCGACAATTTTATTATCTATTTCTGTTAGGTAGAATGTTACATCTAATACTCCAAGTATTTTTGATTCTTTAGAATGAACGTGGCAATCAGAAGTGTAACATGATTTTTCGTTGTAGATGGGATTAATGATTCCAAGTACACGTGAAGAATCATTATTAGTATTAAAAACTCTTTTTCTTTCTGGTACTGATATTTTTTCAAGCGTTACATTATCATTATGACAAACGCTGCAACTCTTTTGGGACTTATTAACTAAATTGCCAACTTCGGAACTGTTTGTGGAATATGCTATTTCACCCGATTTATTATAAATCCGAATTGCATGAATCTGTCTATCATTGCCGATTGTTTTAATAATTTCATTTATATGATCTCGTTGATTGAGCAGCATGCCATACTTAGTGGAACTTTTTACCGTCTCACTTAATTGTAGTGCATGCCGCTCAACTTCATCGAGCATAACTTCTGAATGATACGAAATACTCAAATAGGCATAAATACCCAATATTATCAGTGTTGTAATACCGATAACTAGGATCAATTTTGTGCCTATTTTTCTATATATCTTCATATCTATCTAACTAATTTCCCCGGTTTATCTTTTGGATATGTTTTATCGTCATGACAATCGGAACAATCAGGTTTATTATAAACTGCATCTTTATGACAGCTTTCACATTCAAATTCGGCGTGTGCTTCGTCAAATTTTAATCCTGTCTTAGCATGATTGAAATTCGTTAAATCCCATGCACCATGACAGGTCGAACACTTAGAACTCAATCCGGTAAACTTACCTTTAGAAGTGTGGCATCTAACGCATGTTAATTTAGTATGGAATTTGGATAAATCAAATCCTGTTCTTGCTTTATGATTGAAGCTTGCTTCTTTGGCTTCATTAGCGTGGCACATAGTACATTTCGAAGCGTTATTTGTATCATGACAAGCTAAACAATTTTTATGTTTTTGAGTAAATGTAGCCGGTTTTGCTTTTGATTTATCTCTTTGATCATGACATTTAATACATGCATCGTCTTTATGACAATTTTGGCATTCTAATCCGAATGTATTTATATGCTGTGTATGTGCGAAATTAACCAATTTACCTTTATTGGTTTTTGGTGTTTCGTATTTGATCATTTCGGGAGTTTTAATTTCCGGATGAATTCTTTTCTTCTCTTTGGAAATAATTGGCTGTTTTTTACCGCCGGTATATTGTGCATTAAGTGTATGACATGCATTGCAATCATTTTTTCCGCTCCATGCTCTATGGCAGTCATTACATAGACGGTGATAGGCACCTTTTAAATCAGGTTTAGATATATCAGAACGCTTGCGTGTAGTTTCATGACAATTTGAGCATGGAATTACATCTCCAGGTGGATTATAATGATGACACGATATACATCCACCGGACATTTCAGCCATTTCAGCATGTGCTAAATGTGTAAATTTAACCGGTGTATAAAGGTCTTTCCCATCTTTTATTTTATTTATAATTATTTCTGCCGGGGCATCTTTTGGTTTTTGATAAATTGTAACCATTAAATCGCGAGGACAATTTATTAGGCATGGATTCTCTTTTGTAGGTATATCGCAAGAGTGGCAAGTTTTGCAAGTTAATCCTTTTACCTGCGAATGATCAACTGCGGCTTTTTTGTTTTGCCCAAAAATTAAAGCAGAACTAAATAAAATTAAGGTAATTATTAATAGGTTCTTTTTCATTATACACCTTTAACGGAATATTTGGAGGCTGATTCTGCCGGTTTTGGCTGACTAATAATAGGGAATATCATCACTGCTGCACGATATATTAATACTTCTAAAGCAACAAATCCTAAAGTAACTAAAATTTCACCAACTGATGGAATATAAGGTCCGGTTGCATAAGGAGGAGTATATGCAACTACAAAATTATTAAGTCTATTTAATAATACACCAAGTATTACTAAACTCGAGGCGATGAATAATCCCGGAATGGATTTAGTCATCGTTCGTGAGAAAAACATCCGCAATGGGACTATAATTCCGACTACCAATTCAATGGTGTAAAGCACGCTTACAGTATTAATTTCCATTAAATAAACAAATGATTTACGAATAACCATATCGCCAATTTTGAATGCAAGATAAATTGCAAGGAGTGGACCAATGATATCAGCCAATCCTTTCAGAATATCTGTTTCCGGTTTTAGTTTGAAAGATCGTGCCGAGATAATTGATTCGAAGATTACCATCGGGAAACCAACCGAAATAGCTGAAAGAAGGAATAAGAGGGGGAGAACAGGGGTTTGCCATAACGGATGCATCTTTTGACCGGAGATAATCATTAATGTCCCAAGTGAAGACTGGTGAAGACAAGACAAAACAACACCTGCAATAATAAAAATAAACATTGTTTTATCTAATACTCTATCTAAGAAGCGAAGTAATTTATCGATAGACTTATTGAATGCAGATAGAAAACCGGGAAGGTTTACTTTTCCAATAAATCTCTCGGCTACAATTGGTAAAAATTCTATATATAGTACAGTTAAGTAGATCATTACACAGATACCGACTTCAAAAAGTGCTGAATTGCCATTCCACATAATTAATGGATGCCATATATAATACCAGCGACCAAGATCAGTCATTACACTTACGGCAACGAACGTATAGCCAAGTGCCGCGGTTAAAAGTGCGGGACGAACAATTGCATGATACTTATCTTTATGGAGGATATGACCAAGAGCAGCAGTAGTAAAACCGCCGGCTGCAAGAGCCACACCAAGAGCCACATCAAGTCCGATCCAGATTCCCCACGGATATTGATTGCTTAGATTAGTTATTGCTCCAATACCAAGTATATATCTTAATAATAGAGCTGTCATTCCTAATGCGGCAATAATTATTAATACTATTACACCCGGAGTAATAAATTTCCTTTTAATTGGCATCGGTTTTAAATGTTCTTCCATCTATTCCTCCGTATCAGAATTTTTACGATTTTTATTAATCCACATAACGCCGCCTAAAATTGCATAAAGAGCAAGTGGAGGAACGAAATATGCAAATAAACCATGCTGAATAGATTCCGAAACGCCAGGTGCAGTTGCTCTTGGCAGATCCGGTAATCCTAATTTTGGCATCTCTTTACTCGATAAATACATCCACGAAGTACCGCCGACTTCAAATTCACCGAAAACATGATTAATGTATTTGTCGGGATATAATTCAATTCTTTTATGTGCAATATTTACTAAGTCTTCTCTTTTACCATAAGTAAGCACTTCATTTGGGCATATCTCAACGCATGCGGGTAATTTCCCTATTTCTGTACGTTCAAAGCAGAAATCGCACTTTTTAATATCCGGTTCAATAGCTTTTTCAAATTCAAATGCAGGTACTTGAAACGGGCATGCAACCATACAATAGCGGCAACCTATACATTTATCTCCATCCCAAGTTACTGTACCATTTGGGTGTTTATGAAATGCTTTTACGATACATGCAGAAACGCAAGCTGGTGTATTACAATGCATACATTGAACTTTAACATCAATAGGGAATTGATCTAATTCGTTTCCAGGATATTCATTAACTACAGTTAAAGCTGTATGATCGGGTCTTCTCATCTCATTAAAGACTGTTCTATCGTTGTATGTATCTAAAGAAGCGGTAGGCATTTCATGAGCTACTTTGCAAGCCCATTCGCATCTTCTGCATCCAATACAAGCAGTTGTGTCTATTAAAACACCCATTGCTTTATCAGGTATGTAGTCTTTCGACTCTGCTTTTATCTTAGTTGAGGTAACTCCCGCAGTTACTGCACTTAGTGCAGCGGTTGTCTTAAAGAAGTCACGCCTTGACTGTTTGGGCATCATTTCCTCCTTACTGATGCAAATTAATAATAGTAATGGATTGTTTTATCCGGTTCTAAAATAGCTTAATAATACTTTTTTGTCAATTTAATTACTCCCCTTATTTTCGACTATTTTTTTACTTATTTTAGCCTTTCAATTAATTATTATTAAAAAAAAGACCACCAATGGCTAAATCAAATAAAAATCAACTTGATAAATTCCGTATTGGAATTAATAAAATAGATAGTGAAATATTAAAACTCCTTTCTACAAGAAGAGATTATAGTAAAGAAGTTATCAAGGTAAAAGAATCGCGTAAAAGTCCTATTCGTGATTTCAAAAGAGAAGAGGAGCTCCTGAGGCGTTTGATTAAAGAGGGGAAAAAGTTCAATCTTGATTCGCACTATATAACTAAGCTTTATTACGAAATTTTAGAAGATTCAGTAAGAATGCAACAAAATTATGTACTCGGTTTTATTAATGATAAAAAAAATAAAAAATGCATTAAAGTATCTATTCAAGGGATTGAAGGTTCTTATAGTTACTTGGCAGCTACAAAATTTTTCTCTAACACCGGATATAAAGTCATTTTTAATTCTTTCACAAAATTTGAAGATGTGGTGAAATCGACAGAAAATGGTGAAAGCGATTTCTCTGTTTTACCGATCGAAAATACTACATCCGGTGGAATTAATGAAGTTTATGATCTTCTTTTACATACAACTTTATCGATTATAGGTGAAGAAAAATTTGAAGTAAAACATTGCCTTGTTTCAGGAAAAGATATTAATATAAATTCTATCAAAAAGGTCTATGCACATTATCAAGCAGCGGCTCAATGCAGTAAATTCTTGGACTCGCTTAAAGATGTATCAGTGGAATATTTTGCCGATACAGCAATGTCGGTTCAAAAAATTAAAATGGAAAATAATTCTGAATATGCAGCTATTGCAAGCGAAGAGGCAGCCAAACTATTTGGAGTGAAAATTCTTAAAAAAGATATTGCTAATCAATCCGAGAATTTTACTCGATTTTTAATCGGGGCAAGGAAGCCGCTCAATGTAGATGATCGGATTCCATGCAAAACTTCGCTTGTTCTTGCCACTTCTCATACTCCGGGCTCACTCGTTGATGCGTTAAATATTTTTAGAAAGTATAATGTCAATTTGACAAAATTAGAATCTCGACCTATTATCGGTAATCCATGGGAGGAGATGTTCTATCTCGATTTTGAGGGAAATCATCAAAACGAGAATATTCTCAAAATGATAGATGACCTTGGACATTATACTCGATTTATAAAAATTCTCGGAAGTTATCCATCTCAACAATTGGTTAAAGCTAAGTTAGAATATTCACTCTTATTGGATGAAAAGGGAACCCCTAAAGCAGACCTAACACCGAAAGCGAGTGCTAAAATCTCTTCTCCTAAATCTAAGAGCTATAAATTAGCAAGCCGCGAATACAAGCAAGAAGATACTATTATAAAAGTGAAAGATGTATTTATTGGCGGAGATAGCTTTATTGTAATGGCGGGTCCCTGTTCTGTGGAATCTGAAAACCAAATTATGCAATGTGCATTAGAAGCAAAAACTAATGGTGCGCAGATTTTAAGAGGCGGATGTTATAAACCAAGAACATCGCCATATAGTTTTCAAGGATTAGGTATCGAAGGTGTAGAAATTCTTGTGAATGCGGGTAAGACTTATGATATGCCAGTAATTACTGAAGTTATGGATAGTGAGCACGTAAAAGATGTAGCTAAGTTTGCTGATATCCTTCAGATTGGGGCAAGGAATATGCAGAATTTTTCTCTATTGAAAGAGGTTGGAAAAACGCATCGTCCGGTAATGTTGAAGCGCGGTTTGATGTCATCAATAGATGAGTTGCTTAATGCTGCTGAATATATTTTAGCTCAGGGTAATAGACAAGTAATTCTTTGTGAAAGGGGAATTAGGACTTTTGAAAATGCAACGAGGAATACCTTAGATTTAAGTGCTGTGCTTGTATTAAAAGAACTTTCTCATCTACCGATTATTGTTGATCCATCTCATGCCGTTGGTCAAAGAAACAAAGTTATCCCATTGGCAAAAGCTGCTAAGGTTATTGGTGCACATGGTGTAATGGTAGAATTTCATCCTGAACCGGAAAAAGCTTGGAGCGACGGAGAACAATCACTTTATTTTAGTCAGTTCGAAGAGATGATGAGAGAGCTTTATGCCCTTCAAAAATAAAACTGTGTTTGAACCATATATATGAGATAGCTAGCCGAAGTGTTTGTAACGGTTGAAGCAAAATCAATGCCTCCGCTAATCCTAAGATTTTGTTTCAACCTAAAGCCGGCTGCAATATGAGCTTTTACACCAATATCCCAAGATGTCCGATCATTATATATCCTGTCATTAATAGTAATTAAACCAACTCCTTCTTCAAGAAAAAAAGTATCATTAAAGAATTGTGATATATTGGCAGAAAGGTAATATCCTTTTATGAAAGGATAAAATTTACCGGTTCGATTTTCGGGAATTAAGTTCTCGATTTTTTGTGCGTAAAAAAATCCGCCTCTAAACTCAATATCTGCTGAGAACCATGCATAAAATCCGATATAACCATTAAGCGAATAGACAGAAAGTGATGGAGAGTTTCCTTTCATTTCACCAATTCCAACTGATGCGCCAATGCTCGGATTCATAAACTGAGCATTTAAGTATAATGGAACAAATAAAAATATCAATACAATTTTTTTCATATTCAATCCTAGTAGTTAATTAATAGGATTGTTAATTCCTTTGATTCTTTTACACTTTTTAGAACTTCTGAAACTTCCAATGGATTATTAGGGTCGGTAAGATTAATAATATTATTTTCATAACCTGCCAAAATCTTTTGTACTAATTTTTTGTTTATTGGCTGGCCGCCAGTGGCTGCTGCAGATTTATTATAAAAGAGAACAATCTTTAAAGGTATTTCTCTATTGACTGCTTCTAAGAGACCATAATGACCCGCAGCAATAAAACCAAAATCTCCTGTTAGACACCAAATATCTTTATATCCTGCATAATAAGCACCGATACCAAGCGGGATACTGCCTCCCATGTATGTAACTGCATTTATACATGAATAAGGAGGAAAGGCAAACGAACTCGATGCACTCGTATCTCCTGTTACGATCTCTTTTTCTTCGGATTTGAATACATCAAAAAATGTAATATATTTTTCAGCTCCTGCTTTAACGCTTGGGGATAAACTTTCCGGTACTATTGGCAATGGAGGTCTATTTATTGAAGAATAGTTACCATCCAATTTCTTTGCCATATAGACTTTAAATTGATAATCAGAAAGAAGTGGATGGATTATATGGGAATAGATATCTTTTTCATAATTAAAATCGATCTTTAAATCTTCTTGACGTCTTAACTGTTCTTGCTCCCCTACAATATAAGAATCAATTAAAACAACTACAGGTTGATTTCTTCTTTCTGAATCTGTCATTGCATTTGTTATATCGGAATAGATTGATGCTTGATCAGCTTTGTGGTATTTAATCCCCAAACCCTTTATTAAAGCCTCAGTTTCAAGTATGTTATCTGAGTGTTTGCCGCTTTTATCATCAAAAACAAAAATCAAACATCCTGCTGTTATATCTGTATATAAGGAATCAGTAACGCTATTTGCAGCTTTCATTAATCCATGAGCTTTAATAAAGCAAGCCGATCGCTTACCGAACATGCTCATACTATGACAAATGGTAAAAGCAACTTCTTCATGATATGAATAAGTAGAAATTTTATTGTTTAGTTCATTAAAGGCAGAGAAGGTTTGACTTGCGCCATATCCCGGTACACAAGTAGTAGTTTCTACACCTAGATCTATAAGTGCATACGATATTACTTTATCAATAGTTGTTATCACAATTTATTTCCTATTTGTCTAAAATCATTACCTGTTGGACTTTGGAAAATTCTTAAATCAAATGATGGTACCACAGCTAAAATATGATCGAAAATATCCGCTTGGATAGATTCATAGTCATCCCATTTGGTTGTATTTGCGAAAACATAAATCTCAATTGGCAGACCCTCGGCACCCGGAGCTAATTGACGAACTAAAAATGTCATCGATTTATCTATATCATTTCTCTGTTTTAAATAATTTATAAGATAAGCTCTAAAGGTACCGACATTAGTTAATCTTCTTCCGTTCACTAATTCTGAATTATCGATATTATTTTCTTCGTTAAACTCTTCTACATCCTTTGATTTTTGTTTGAGGTAATCAGTAATAATAGATATATTTTTTAATTTGGCTAGTAATTCATCATCGGCAAATTTAATACTGCTTTGATCAATAAAAACGGAACGCTTAATTCTTCTTCCACCCGAGGCAGTCATCCCACGCCAATTCTTAAATGAATCTTCTACTAATTTATAAGTGGGGATCACAGTTATAGTTTTATCAAAATTTTGGATCTTTACAATATTAAGAGAGATATCAATTACATCTCCATCGGCACCATATTTAGGCACTTCAATCCAATCACCTACTTTTACTAAATCATAATTCGAAATCTGAATACTTGCAACGAATGAGAGGATAGTATCGCGAAAGACTAAAAGAAGTACAGCAGTAAGAGCACCCAGACCACCAATTAATGCCCAGGGGGATTGATCCAATAAAATTCCGATTATAACAATAGTACCAAAGACCCATATTATTATTTTGACAATTTGAAGATAACCTTTGATTGGTTTATCTCTGTTTTTGCTCGTTAGTTCATAATACTCATATACGCCTGTTAAAATACCGTTTGCCAAAGCAACAAATAAATAAACAATTACAGCACTGATAATTTTATGAATTAATGCCGTTAATTCAGGGATGAGATAAGCAAAAGAATTAATAATAATAAGAGAAAGCACATAAGATATTCGTTTAAGGAATTTCTCTTGGAATAGTACATCATCCAATTCTGTGCGTGTTTTTTTTATCAGTTGTTCAGCTACTTTTATTATTACATTTTTAGATATAAAGTAAAACAGAACGGAAATAATAATAACTGTTAAAAAACGAAGGGAATCATCGTACCACGCAAATTGGTCTAACCAAAGGGAGAACTTTTGTATAAAGGAACTATTTTTGTAAATCAATGCTAACATAGGATCATTTTTTTGTTATTTTACACACCAATTTATGATTTTTTTCATTTAAATGAACGCTATATACTTATGACCGAGAAAAAGAATATAAAAGCTTATGCCGCATGGATAACAATTTGTATCATTTGGGGTACTACGTATCTTGCAATAAAAATTGGTGTGGCAGATTTCCCTCCTGTATTATTTGCCGGGTTTAGATGGTTAATTGCAGGACCAATACTGATAGCGGTTATGCGATTACGGGGATATAAATTCCCTGAGAAAGGTGATTTAATCCATCTTGGAATTGTAGGAATCCTTTTGTTAGGGTTTGGAAATGTTTTGGTTGTGGTTGCAGAGCAATATATTTCAAGCGGACTAACATCCCTAATAATTACAACAACACCTTTTTGGATGGTGCTCTTTGAAAGATTTATGTATAAAAAAGGGAAGGTAAATAAGTTCGTTATTATTGGATTACTTCTTGGATTAGCAGGTGTAATCTTAATATTTTCACATGATATTGATACCGTTTTCAAAGGGTCATTCTTTATCGGTGCCGCTGCCCTTTTGGTTGCAGTTATCGGATGGGCTAATGGCACTCTCTATTCTAAATATAAAAAAGTGTCTGTTGATCCATTAATGGGTGCTGCATTTCAAATGTTTATTGCCGGAGTAATCTTAACATTGTTGGGATTTTCAATTGGAGAATATTCCTATATTAAAGCCACTGATGCAGGATTGCTTTCTTTACTCTATTTAATAGTATTTGGTTCCTTGATTGGTTATACATCATATATTTATGCAGTAGCTCATTTACCTATATCTTTGGTATCTACCTACGCATATATCAATCCGGTAATAGCAGTTTTTCTAGGATGGTTAGTTCTTTCTGAACCATTAAATATTCAATTAATTCTGGGTGGAATTGTAATTCTATTTGGAGTTTGGATGGTAAAAAAAGGAGCGCATTAAATAGCACTCCTCTTGAATATCTTCTTTTATTAATTTATTTCTTGCAGCAAATAACCTTTATCTGTTTTTAGGAATGAGAAAGTTGCCGGAAGTTTTTGTGATCCATTTACAAAATAAAGGTTCACTTTATATTCTTTATCTGAAATTTTTTCAACATCTCCAACTTCATAGGTTTCTGAAATTGCTTTCATTGCACTTATTTTAGAACATACTTTCTTAGCATATTTTAGTTCATTAACATTTTTAGGATCTAAGCTAACCTTATTATTTCTTTCTGTATCATCGCCTTGATAAATAATCAATACTGCTGCTTTTTCATAATTTTTTGAACCGCTTAAATCAATTAGTGATTTCGATGCGGCTGTTATTTCTTTATCTTGAGCATTAACATTAATTAGAAAAGCAAAGAATAAGAACAAGATTGCGAAGGATATTTTTTTCATGGTTGATTCCTTTCATCTATTTGATTCTTAAACAAACAGATCGAAACAAATGTTTCATAAATTTATTTAAATCTTAATAAACAAAGTGCTTGATTTGTTCTCCTTTTTTACCGATTTCTGTCATAGCTTCAATTCCTAGTTGAAGATGAATATCTACGAATTGACTGCTTACTTTTTTATCAGATTCTTCGGTTTTTATTCCTTCGGGAATCATGGGAAGATCTGAAACTAATAACAAAGCACCTCGAGCAATATTATTTGCATATCCAACAATAAAGATAGTCGCTGTCTCCATATCAATTCCTATTGTGCCAAGACCTCTAAGATATTTTTTGAATTGATTATCCCATTCCCATAATCTTCTATTTGTCGTATAGATTACTCCGGTACGATATTCTAGTTTTCGAGCTACTATTTTATCAGAGACGAATTTATGAAGCTTGAAAGAAGGAAGAGCAGGAACTTCAGGCGGTAAATAATCATTACTAGTACCGTCTCCTCTGATTGCTGCTGTCGGTAAGATAAAATGACCCAATTCAGTAGATCTTTTTAATCCGCCGCATTTACCTAGGAACAAAACGCCTTTTGGTTTACGTGCAATTAAAAGATCCATTATCGTAGCGGCATTCGCCGATCCGATTCCGAAATTAATAATTGTCAGTCCCGAAGTGTTTGTTGCTGTTTGCATCGGTTTCCCGATTCCTTGAACATCGCAATTAAATATATCTGCAAATTTCGTAACGTAATTGTGGAAATTGGTCAGCAGTAGGTAATCTCCAAAATCATCAATATTTGTTCCTGTATAACGTGGAAGCCAATTTTTAGCTATTTCTAATTTAGTTTTCATTTTTCGCCTTAGAAGTAATTTTCTTATTTGTGAATTTATCTATTTCTATAACTAATAACGAAAAAATATATCCAATCGACAAACCTATTAACATACCTCCTAGGATATCGGAGGGATAATGAACTCCGACATAAGGTCGGCTGAAGGAGACGATCGATGCCGTAATAAAGAGAGGGATTTTTATCTTTGGGAATAATTTTGCAAAGAAAATTGCTGCCGAGAAATTATTAACTGCATGTGAAGAGGGGAATGAATAAGATCCGGTGCAATGAACCAGAACATTCAAATCCGTAAATACATTGCAAGGGCGAGCTCTCTCAAATAAATTCTTTAAGAAAAAACTGCTGAATTGATCACTTGCTAAAATTAAAAAAGGGAGCACGAGGACTGCTATTTTTCCTTTCCTTCCTCCATACTTGAAACTAATGCTCAAAAGAAGAAAATATGCCAAATACCAATTCTTTACGTCTGTGATATAGGGAAGAAATTTATCAAAAAGTGGATTAGATAAGGTTTTATTGATAAAGTATAATAAAAAAATGTCGATACTATAAAGTATATCTATCATAATATGTTTTGCATAAATTGTTTATTTTAGTTAGCTAATATAGTTAACATTTTGGAAAATATATTTAAATATGGAATTTCTTAGTTACAAAAAAATTTTAGGAAGAACAAAGGGAATTGAATAATATAAAAGCAACAAGGACTACATCGGAATTAAGGAAGATTAACTACTTCAAAGAAGAGAGCAAGAAATCATTAATTTCTCCTTTTCAATCATTGGCTAAATTCACGGCAATTGCCGGAATTATAGCCTTGGTTTTTGAAGTACGGTATTTTAGTGAGTTTTCTTATCTGGTTTATATTTCTCGAGTTACATCGATCCTTTTGGCATTTTTATTATTAATTATTTCTTATACAAGTACGGGTAAGAAACATCCCGTTAGTTTGATACATGCTCTTCTAATATCGATAATTACTTCATTCGGCATAATAATCTATTTATATCCAAAGACATTAACCTTCAATTCGCATATAATTGGATTGATAATCTTCACTGCCGCACTGTTTCTTAGCTGGGACGTAAAGAATCAGATTATAGCAGCAGTATATTATATTGTGGTATTTGCCGCGTCTATAATTCTAAATGATCAAGCAATGTCGATGCTTCTATCGGGAATTGAATCTGTAGTACTTGTAGTGATTATAAGTATAATGGCAATCATAGCAAGTTATATAAATTATAAATTGCGAGAGGAGGCAGTCCTTAGTTCTTATGAGACTAATGTTTCGGAAAGACGATTTAGAAATTTATTTGAAAATGCTGCTGAGGGAATTTTTCAAATAAATTCGGATGGAATAATCTTTACGATAAATCCTTCGTTTGTAAGGATGCTTGGCTATACAAGTGAAGATGAATTAAAAAAGGTAAATGCAATTGAAAGTATTTTCAAAACTTCATCTGATTTTGATTTGCTAAAAAAACTTTTGGAAAAACAGGGGAAGGTAAGAAACTATCGCGTTCAATTGAAAAAGAAAGACGGGCATGAGATTACTGTTAGAATGAATGTTCGTCTCAATGATGAAGAATCGAATCAAAAAGAAATTTATGAAGGAAGTCTCCAAGATATTACTCAGCAGGTAATTGCAGAACTAGAGCGCCAAAAAGCAATTGATGCACTAAAATCTGAAAAAAATAAAGCAGATATCGCAGCCAAGAAAGCACAGCAGGAAAGTAAATTCAAAACTAAATTCCTCGCAAGTATGAGCCATGAAGTAAGAACTCCTATGAATTCCGTGATGGGGTTTTTAACTCTTGTGGAAAATGATCTCTTTGAAAGTAAAGAAGAATTAAAACAATTCAGTAAAGATGCTAAACTTGCCGCTGAATCACTTTTAGATATAATTAATAATATCTTAGATATCTCGAAGATTGAAGCAGGTAAGATGGAATTAGATGAAGAAGAATTTGAAATTACCGGTGAAATTAATAAAGCCGTATCAATCTTAAAACAAACCGCTAAAAATAAAGGATTGGATTTAGAACTAAATATTGATGAAAATATACCCAAAGTAATGTTCGGAGATCCGACACGCTATCGGCAAATTGCAGTAAACTTAATTGCTAATGCTGTTAAATATACAGAAGTGGGAAGTGTAAAAGTTAATCTTAATCTGATTAGTACAAAAGATAATATTATTGAGATTGGAACTGAAATAATTGATACAGGAAGAGGTATTGCGCCGGAACAAATATCTCAATTATTTGAAGCTTATTCTCAAATTAAAAATAAAAATTCGGTTAAAGAAGGTACTGGGCTTGGACTCGTT
>Ga0209643_1001224_pt1 | contig 26435 bp, 26 predicted proteins | sample AutmiccBRH37_all_FD_187383 | JGI IMG/M metagenome (GOLD analysis project Ga0209643, IMG submission 187383) | Deep subsurface microbial communities from Mt. Terri, Switzerland - Autotrophic microbial communities BRH/37_all (SPAdes) (version 2) | ecosystem: Environmental > Aquatic > Deep... | reverse complement strand
AAGGATGCTCCAAAAAGTAGCAAATAGTTGTATATTTTGCCTATATTTGTTATTATTTAATAAAAAGTCAGGAGGGATAATATGGATAATAAAAAAACACAGGGTTATGAGAAGCCTGTATTAACCAAGCATGTACAATTGAAAGAAATTACGTTAAGTAGTACTGGCGGCGGCGGAGGAGGCGGCAGAAGCCACTGATTTAGCCTGAAGTTATTGTGCTGTTGTGCTATTGACGCCTCATTGTTGGGAGAACACTGTTTTCAGAAAATAAATAAAAGTTTTTAGTATAGAAAAAAAATATTTTACATAACTGCCAGAAAAATGAAGGTTAAGAAATGATCTCCTTGGAAATATAATTCTTAGTAAGCATTGTAACTTCGAGGTAAAACTGGGAGTTGTGATGAACTGAAGAAGGTGTTTTTCCATAGTGTTTAGATGTCTTTTGCTTAAATTGAAAATTATTTGTTCATATTCGCCAAGTTTTTTATTTCCAATCTCATTTAATACTGAGGTTGGAATTATTTTTTTAGGAGCTAGTTCCGATGCTTTGTTAAGGCTATAGACTACTGGAAGATTGAGCTTATTTTCCTTCACAATATGGTTGAACCGATCCCAGTTAATAGAATCATGTTTATCTAGAATAACAGCAATAATATCACAGCCTGATTTTTGCCAATTTTCATTATGATGTTGAAATAGATGAAGGCATAAGTGAATCAGAAGAATCTCTGTCTGGAGCACATTGTACTCTCCAGATGGGGTTGCTAACTTTTCAGTATAGCTCTCAAACAACATCTCTCCATTAAGTCTACCAAGGTAAGGATATGGCCCTAGAGAGAAATGGATATCGATAGGAATGAAAGGCATTGTATGGTTAGTATACGTTATTTTATTAGAAAATTGCAGGTGGGTCCAGATATCTAAACCAACAGAACAATCAGAATAGCCCATATCACGGATAATCTGATCGGCTAGAATAAAATCTTTCCTTTGTAGCAACAAGTCAATATCCTCAAGTGGTCTTATACCAAAGGGGTATATATCATGAATAAGATGGGATCCTTTAAGTATTACGACTGATATCTTTTCACCTTCAAATTTTTGGATAAGGTCCTTTAGTTTTTGCTGAATGAACATGTTACGAACACCTACTTCACGGATGGTGTTCGTAATTTCAATGGTAAAAGAAGAGTATTCAGCATGACAATTGTTACGTATGTATTCAAGTAGCGGTTCCTGGCTTAGTTCATCCAATTTTATTGCCTCCACGAATGAGAAATGAATTCCAAGACCAATGAATGCCAATTTTCCCTGTCATATCCGAGTATTAATCTGCTTAAAGGAGTTTTACTCACTACTTCTCCTAAAAATTCAAAATGGGTTTTACTCGTAGCAGTATCAAAACAAACCATAGTCAGCGGAAGAAGTTCAATAAGAGCTTTTCCAGGTGATAAAGTCTCTAACCGGCTTTTTTCGCTAGGCGACCAGCTGGGGAAAATAATACCGTTCAACGGAGTTTTTAGTTGGATTTTCTCTGGATAGTAGATACGAAGATCCAAGTGATTCTTCGTGTGGATATCAGAAGAAAGACCCTCAATACTATTGAGTTTTGAGATATGTTTTATATTAAAGGCAAATACTTTGGCTGGCTCGTAAATCCCAATTACTTCAGTGCTTCCGCTGTCATCTAATAGAAAACAGCGGTCATCCGACAAAAACGAGAATCCTTTCTCAAGCAAATCAACAGAGAGAGTCGATTTGCCTTGCCCCGATTTCCCGGCAAGAAGAAGGCCAAATCCGTCATAGCTGACGGCACCGGAATGCTGAGTATATAAACCTAATTGACGCATGAGTTCATACAATGGATGCATGAAAATATCAAAATCCCATACTGATTCAAGTAGGATTTCACTATAGACTAACCCTAGAACATTGAGAGTGGACCGGTTAATAATCATAATTCCCGCTTGAGCAAACTCAACAATCCATAAATTACGGTAGGTATAATATTTAGCATCATTATTTTGATCGGTAAGCTTAGCTTGATTAGGTATATTATATGGAAGCGGCTGATTAGGCTCAAAATGGTGTAGCCTAACCTTAATCATCTTCTGAGGTTTTTCTGGAATTGATATTTGAAAATCTTTTAACCATTGCTGAATGGCTATACGTAAATCATCATTATCTACTGAAAAAGATATATTCACGTGACCAATTTTAAAAGATATAAAGTTATCGGACGCTATTAACATGCTTATACTCCTGAAGAATAGATTACGATGTACTTCGAAACGGATTCTTCCGGTTCCAAATAAACGCATTCTTGTATGGTCAGCCAACAATGACCGGCCAGTTTCATGTTCTCTTTGCTTATCCCTATATTGATCTTAATATTTTTTACTCCATATTGGACGAGAAAATAGTATAACAATAAGTTTTTTTTAAGACAGTTGTTGCGAATTAAAAAAAACTTCCAGCGAGCGATCCTGTATAAGATGGTTACCATTTGTTCGATTTCTTCTTGTTCAACAAAGATGTTCTTCTGCTTAGATTCTATATATGCTAATAATTGAAGAATTTTTTTGAAAGCTAGGAGATATTGTAACCAAATAGTCACGAAGACCACCCGAATAATAAAGAAACATTTGGGTAATTTTCTATTAAACTTCATCATTTTGGATTTGCAGGAGCCCCTCTTTCTTCATATCAACAATAAAACTAAGAACATCATTTTTAATCTCATCAGCAGAAACATTGTATTGGTTGCTAATGTGTTTAATAATATCTATTATAGAGTGTCTGCCATCACAGCAATCCCATACTTCAGCACCTATCTCGTTCGTACTATAATAGAATCCGTTATCCAAATTCAACAGAATTGTGTCAGGAGGCATAGACTGATATACAATATCTTTCTTTTTTACTGGATGAGAGTGATTGTTAAGGATGGTCATACACTTCCTCTCCTTATAAATCATATTACGATTATCTGTTCATTTATTTGACAAAGGGTCAATAATTTCCTTCTTTAAATTTACATAATAAGCGAATATGTGATTCTATTATTAGGATTTGGTCTTGTCCCCTTTATAACAATACTATATTATGTAATTAACTATTGGTGAGAAAGGAGTACTTGATGACAACAAATACCTTAACTATTGATATCGAAGATTGGTATCATACTGAATTTTTTCAGAATAAATTTAGTTATAAAGAATGGGATAACCTGTCATCAGTTGTACCCGCTGCTATTGATTTTATCCTGCCTTTTTTACGTGAAAGAAATATTAAAGCTACTTTTTTTGTTTTAGGCTATATTGCTGAGAGGTTTCCAGATGTTGTTGATAACCTAATCGGAGCCGGCCACGAAATTGCTTGTCATGGGTATAGCCATACATTTGTCTCCAAAATGAGTTGTAAAGAATTTAAAATAGATGTCCAAAAGTCTTTAGACATATTAAAAAAATCAAGAGATATTGACATTATGGGTTTTCGTGCCCCGGCATGTTCAATAACAGATAGGGAAAGTTGGTTTTTCCCGGTTCTTAAGGAGAATGGTTTTAGATATGACAGCAGTATATATCCGAATTCTTTTCTGGTATTAACTAAGCGTAAAAACTCAAAGTATACTGCCTGGAACGTATTCGAAGATTTATGGGAAATTCCATTAACTTCTTATAAACTGTTTTCTAATATAGGAATTCCACTAAGCGGCGCGTTTTATTTCAGACTAATACCTTTTTTTATTTACAAATACTTAGTATCAAATCTTAATAAGAAGGACATCCCACTTAACATTTATATTCATCCACGTGAAATTTGTGAAGACTTTCCAATAATCAAACAATCCATGTTAGCTGACTTGGTACACTATTGGAAAATTGGAAGACCTCTCACAAATAAATTAGATAAGCTAACAAATAAATTTAACTTTATATCTGTATCTGAAGCTTATTTTAATTCTGATGGTTCGTTTAAAGGAAATAATATATGAGTCAACATATTTCTGAAAACACACACAAACTAGCTGTTTTTGACTTTGATGGAACCATAACTAGAAGGGACTCCTTCAATGATCTAATCATTTGGAAATTTGGTTTGTTGCGCTTTCTGATACGTATGTTTAGCTTGACTCCTCTTATCATTCTTTATAAATTAGGCTTAGTAGATAATGCTGTGCCTAAATGTAAAATGTTTAAAAGCTTTTTTAAAGGCATGAAAGAAGAAGATTTTATCGACCTATGCCAGACATATTCTTTGACTAGAATAGATTTCTTGGTGCGGGAACAAACTCGCGAGCTTATTAAAAGGCATAAAGAGAAGGGACATATACTAATCATTGTGAGTGCTTCCTTGGAGTCGTGGATTTATCCATGGGCTAAGGAAAATTCTTTTGAAGAAGTGATTGGTTCAAAACCAGAAATAGCAAATGGGTCACTCACGGGTAATTTCCAAGGAGAAAACTGTTACGGAATAGAGAAAATAAATAGACTTCAGCAGCTATACCCCAAACGTTCCGGCTACTATATTTATGCCTATGGCGACAGTAAGGGAGATCGGGAACTTATTAATTATGCTGATCAAGGATACTATATTTCTCGCAAACTATTTTTAAGGAACGAATTATGAATAGAAAATCTAATCCTATTCAGACAATTGTAACTGACGGCCTATGGAGAAAGAGTATTAGTGTTATACGTTCTTTAGGCAAAGCTGGTTGTGAAGTAAGTGTCATGGGAGATTCTTTGTTCACAACCGGATTTTGGTCCAAGTACACCAGTAAGCGCGTACTTGCTCCAACTGCTGAGCATAATCCTGATGCCTTCGGGCAGAAGCTGATGGATCTCCTGACCCAATATGATGGCAACCCAAAACCAGTCTTGTTTCCTATGGAGGATGCAACGCTAATGTGGGTCGTCCATAATTACGATGAAGTTGTAAAATATGCGAAAGTATTGCTTCCCACTAATAAGTCGTTGGAAGTAGCTGAAGATAAAGCGGCAACGATTACCCTTGCTAAAAATCTTGATTTGCCTGTCCCACAAACATGGGAGCCAAGTAACGTGGATGAACTAGAAAAAATAATCTCTGAAATTAGATGTTCTGAGTTTGTGATAAAACCTAGAACAGGTTCTGGTTCGGTTGGGATCGTTTATGCTAGGCCAGGTGACAAACTGGCTTATCGTTCTCATTGGGAGAAGTATGGACCCCTAATTATCCAGGAAAGAATCAGTGCCAAAGGCCGGGGAATTGGTATCTCTCTTCTAATGGATCAAGATGGAGATTGTGTGGCTTACTTTGGACATGAAAGAATAAGACAATATCCGGTGTCAGGTGGACCTAGTACGGATAGAAAGAGTATATTTGCACCTCACTTAGTTGATTTAAGCATTAAACTGCTTACGGCATTATCATGGCGAGGAGTTGCAATGGTTGAATGGAAAGAAGATCCGACAGATGGTACTCCAAAGCTAATGGAAATCAATCCTAGATTTTGGGGAAGTTTAGAGCTTGCAGTTCGTTCAGGTGTAGATTTTCCCTATTTATATACCCAAGCTGTGCTGGGGCAGGCTTCCAAAACCCCACCTTCTTATGAAGAAGGTGTAAGATGCAGATGGTTAATCCCTGGAGATATATTAAGGTATCTCAGCGAAGAAAAACAAAACCGAGAAGAAGTAATGTCTTTTATAAGAGGACTTCCTTCTGAGGCAGAGGAATGGGACAAAGAAGATATTAGAGGTAGTTTGGCCTGCGGGATTTGTCCGGCTTTACTGGCGCTTAATCCATACTATTGGAAGTACCTGAAAAGAACGTAAGATGTATTGAATAGGAATCGGAGATGTTGAATGATGAAAAATGCCTTGACCATCGATGTAGAAGACTGGTATATGACCCAGGATTTTAATTTTCCATACGTTACTTGGGATAAGTATGAGGACAGGGTAGAATATAGCACTAATCTCATCTTAGATTTACTGTTAGAAGTTGATGCTAAGGCTACATTTTTTGTGTTAGGATGTGTGGCTGCCCGTCACCCTGAATTGGTCCGCAGAATTGTCCAACAAGGACATGAACTGGCTAGCCATGGGTATACTCACCAAATGATAACGCAGATGAGTAAAGAAGAATTTAGGGATGATCTTGTCAGAAGCAAGACGTTACTGGAGGAAATATCCGGAGTAAACATTACGTGTTTTCGGGCACCGACTTGGTCAATCACGGAAAGCTCTCTATGGGCCTTAGAGGTTTTAGAGGAAGAAGGATTTCTCTATGATTCAAGTATCCAACCGTTTAAGACACATCTTTCAGGGATAAGCAATGCCCCACTTGCCTTCTTCCACCCTAAAGTAAAAGGTAAAACCTTGAGAATATTAGAGGTTCCACCTACTCTCTTTGAGATAGGACCGGTTAGGACTCCTTTTGCTGGAGGTTTATACTTTAGAGTATTGCCGTATTTTATAGTGAAGTATTTATTACAGACGGTTAATAAAACCCGCCCGGGAGTTACCTATTTTCACCCCTGGGAGGTTGATCCTGGTCAACCTCATCTGGAAGTCAGTACTTTCACTAAAATTACCCATTACGCTTATCTGAAAAATAATCTTGGAAAGATAAAGCATTTTTTGCACAATTTCCAATTTTGTCCCCTAAAAGAACTGATTGTGGAAACAAAGGAATACCCTGTGTTTGAGCTCAGTTGAAAAGAAAATAAGTTTGGCGGAAAAAATGAAAATACAGGATTTGCTAGATAAACCTTCATCCAAATATATAATCATGGTAATTGCCGTTAATTGTCTGCTGGCTGTTGTCTCGTTTGCCAAAGATGTTTATATGGCAGCCTATCTTGGAACATCTGCGATTGCAGACACTTTTCTTCTTAGCTTTTTTATTGTGGATACATTAGGGAACAATCTAATGGCTGTTGCTTTAGGAGTGGCTGTAATCCCTGTTCTTTCAGAAGTGTTTTTATACAAAAATAAGAGAGAGCCTCAAGCGGTAATAGCAGGAGCGGTCCTTTATACAGCCATAGTTGGAGTAGTAATCACAGCACTCTTATTTTTTAACCGAACGACAATTATCGCGTCTCTGGGCAGTGGTTTAAGTCTGGAAATGCAAGAACTTGGAATAAAGTTACTGATTATCCTTATCCCGGTTCTGACCATTTTTCCTCTCAACACTCTTGGGATGGCTGTGCTCCAGGTTAACAACCGTTTTGTTAGTTCCACAGCAGGTCCTGTTGTTTTCAATGCACTACTCTTTTTAGGTTTAGTTTTCTTATATCAGAAGAGTCTTATTTTAGACAAGGGAGTATACTGGCTTAGTATTTTTTTAGGGTTTGCTGTTATTGGACAATTCACTTTCATCTGGTACTTTGTGGTTAAAAAAGTTGGGATTATTCCTAACTTCAAAAGATTGAAAGAATCTCAAGCTGACCTAGTCGCAATCTGGAAGAACTTCCTGCCTTATGTTCTGGTATTAGGCTCAACCCAAATTATATATACTGTTGAAAGATATCTGGCTACAGGACTAGATACAGGTACGCTGTCAGCCTTAAATTATGCTTTTAGGCTTGTACAATTCCCTATATGGGTTTTTGTAGCTGCTGTAGCAACAGTGGCTTTCCCGGAGATTACTAGAAAAGCCTTGTCCGGAGAAAAGAAGTCGTTTTCAGATAGTGTATATAAGTATCTTTTCGTTGGGGCATTATTTACTGCTCCGTTAACAATAATTCTTTATGTATTAAGATATCCCATTATTAAAACCCTTTTTGAAAGAGGAGAGTTTAATTCTCATTCGGTAGAAATAACGGCTACAATCCTTTCCGGATATGTTTTCTGTATTGTTTGGCAGGGTTTTTCAGCCTTATTAATAAGAGTCTCGATGTTAAAAGGCAGTAAAACTATTCCTCTCAAAGCAGCATTTCTCTCCATGTCCATCAATCTCTTCCTAGTCTGGTATTTGGTTGAATCATTAGGCCCCGTAGGCATTGGTTATGCAGCAGCAGGAGGCACGTTTGTTAATGCCCTAGTCTTGTATCTTCTATTGAGAAAACACCTTACTGATATTCGTCCGTATCTTTATTCTTTGATTCCATTGTTCGGAGCAAATATTGGTTTACTCTTCACCAGTTATGGTGTAAAAGATCTATGGTTCAGCGTAGAGAATGGTTCTGAGATACTGAAGTTCGCTTATTTAGCATTGATTAGCATTATTTGTATTGGGGCCTACCTCTTAAGCTACCTGGCCATTAAGAGACTAATGCCTATAAATACTAATACCAAGTATTTACAATAACAGTATGTTTTTTATGAGGAGATGGATTTGTGAAAATTGCAATCATTATTCCCGCATATAATGAAGCTGATACTATCGGACAAGTAATTCAATCCGTACAACAAGTTCTGCCAGAGAGTACAGTTGTTGTTATAGACGATGGATCAGCTGATAATACCTACGAGAAGGCTAAGGAAGTAGGAGCAATTGCCATAAAACTAGTTGTGAATTTAGGTATTGGCGGAGCGGTTCAAACCGGTTATCTGTACGCATTTCAAAACGACTTTGACTATGCCATTCAGGTAGACGGAGATGGGCAGCATGATCCTGAGTATCTAACTAGAATACTTGCCCCCCTTATCGAGGGCAAAGCGGATCTGGTGATTGGTTCTCGCTATATTAATAAAATTGGATTCCAATCGACGGTGATGCGGAGGATTGGGAGCAGATATTTTAATTCTTTGATACATTGGATTACCGGACAGAAGATTACTGATCCGACTTCAGGTTTTCGGGCATGCAATAAAAGAATTATTAAGGAGTTTGCACTATCATATCCTAAGGATTATCCCGAACCGGAATCGATTGTTTACCTTAAACGGAAAGGGTATATCATTCAGGAAATACCTGTCACAATGAAGGAAAGACTGGCAGGCTCCTCTTCTATTCATCATTATAGGTCGATTTACTATATGGTTAAAGTATCTACTGCCATTATGATTGAAGCCTTTAGAAAGTCGGAAAATAGGAAAGGGACGATGAATTACGATGATGGAGCTTAAATTAAGGATTATTCTTTTAGTTTTCTCATTATTGAGTTTAATTATATTGACAAATCTGGTTAAGAGGTATCGCTTAGAGCTAAAATATGCGTTGTTATGGATTTCCATCAGTATTTTGTTTGTGGTATTAGCCATTTTTCCATCTATTGCTGATTTTACTGCAGATATAATGGGGATTAAAGCTTCAGTTAATGCGATATATTTCTTGGGGATTATTTCATTATTGATGATCTCTTTTAGCTTAACAATCTCATTGTCTAGGACGTCAAACCGGGTTAAAAACCTTACCCAAGAGCTTGGTCTAATAAGGCAAAAAATGGATGATATTGAGAAAAATATATCTATAGACAAACCTAGTAAAGATTAGAAAATAAAGAATAAATTTAAAATGATGATTTCAAAAAAGACGGTTTAAAAAAAGGGAATCAGACATCGAGGACGAAATATACTAATAACAAAATATATCTAAATATTCTGAAAGGATAATTAAAAGGAGTGGAATTATGGTCATAAAAACGAAAGCAGCTTTACTTGAAGCAGCATACAACATCTATTTAGTGGACAGGGAATTGGAGTGCGGTGATGATGAGGTCATAGTAAAAAATCATCTTATCGGTATATGCGGATCAGATAAAACTTTTTATCGTGGTCAACTACCTCCGAAAACCGCTGAGTTCCGCCAAGAACCCAAATTTCCTTTTTATTTAGGGCACGAAAGTGGTGGAACTGTTGTAGAAGTGGGTTCCAAAGTTAGAGAGTATAAAGTAGGGGATAAGGTTATAGCTTTTGGGTGGAACAATAACTTAGCAGAGTATTTTAAGGCTAAAGTCTGGGAACTTCAGCCAGTACCTGAAGGTTTAGATATGGACATAGCCAGCCTCGGAGAACCTATCGCCTGTGCGATGTATTCTGGGCTTAACTCTCAAGTACAGGTAGGAGATCAGGTCGTGGTTATGGGCGGCGGTTTCGCCGGTCAAATCATTGCTCAAGTTGCCAGGTTAAAGGGTGCCGCTCAAGTTATTGTAGTTGATGTTTTAGATGGGAAATTACAGTTGGCTAAGAAGTTAGGGGCATCAGTTGTCATTAATGCAAAAAAAGAGAATGCTGTAGAAAAGGTTTTAGAATTAACAAAAGGTATAGGGGCAGATGTTGTGATTGAGGCAGCAGGAAGTCAAGAATCTATCAACATGTGTACCCAAATGATTAAACATAATGGAAAGTTCGTATGGTATAGCTGGATTACTCAACCGGTAACTCTGGATATTAGCCGTTGGCACGATGATGGGATAGAATTTATCAATACCTGCTTGGTCCATCATAGTTGGCGGGAGAGGTATGTGTGGACTCCTCCTTCACTGAAACCCGTTATTATGGGGATGATTGATATAAAGACACTTATTACCAATGAATTTCCTTTAGCTGATATTAAAGAAGCTTTTGATCTTGTGGATAAGGATGATACAGCAATTAAGGTAATTCTTCGTCCTTAATGGAGTAACGATAGTAAATAGAGTGTCCGATAGGACACTCTATCTTTTATATAAAAGCAGGATTTTACAGCCTATATGTCGAATTTTTTTAAAGTAACAGAATAATATCAATGTTCAAATAATTATGCTTATTTATGGGAGTATAATCCAGAAAGTGTTAATCCGAAGTTTCAAGCATGAAACAGCATTTCATCCGGGGAACAGATAAGCGTTTCAGTATAGATACAAAACAAGAAAAAATGTCAATTGAGATTAATAGTACAATTCAATATTTTTTGAAAATTAAATTATATTTTTTTAAAAAACAAGCAAGAAACCAAGTTGTAAGAATAATGCAAAAAATCACAAGATGTTCAATTGCAGATTTGTCCAAAAGTTGGCATGGAAATTGCAATACTTAATGCAAGAAGAGAATTTTTTTGGGAGAAAAAATAATCTCTCGAAAAATTAGTTCTATTTTCTGATACAAAAAATTTAATGGAGGTGAAAAAGAGGAAGTTAAAATAAAAGCGTACCTATTAAACTTTTTACGAAAATGAGAGGGGAGAATTTTAAATGAAGAAAAACCGTATTTTTACTGTACTACTTGTTATGGTGCTCGCTATCGCCCTGATTGGGTGTGGAACTACTCCTGCTGCTGCACCTAAGGATGATGCTAAAGATGCACCTGCAGAAAAACTAACTTTGAAACTTTCCAGTACATCCAGTAAGGGTGGAGCATTATACGAAAGTGGAGCTAAATTTAAAGAACTTGTTGAAGAGCGCTCCAAAGGAGCTATCGAAGTTCAATTATTTGCAGATGGACAGTTAGCAAAAGATCTAGATGCTATTGATGCTCATCAGACGGGTGCAATTGAAATGTCACTTCCGTCAACAGCTATGGCGCAAGTAGATCCTAAGTTTGGAGTTTTTGATATTCCATTCTTATTTAAGAACCATGCCGCAGTGCAGATGTTCTCTGAAGGAGATGTATGGAAAAACGAATTACAACCTTTATTTGAAGAGAATGGTCTTGTCGGAATAGGGTTCGTGGAAAATGGTTTCCGTCAAATAACCAATAATGTTCGTCCTATCAATGTACCTTCAGATTTAAATGGAATTAAACTTCGCGTCCCACAAAGCAAGCTCCGTGTAGCAGCCTTCCAGCAATTTGGTGCTAATCCAATAACAATGGACTTCAGTGAAGTATTTACAGCTCTCCAACAGGGAGTCGTTGACGGACAAGAAAATCCATACGTTCAAATCGAAGCCGGAAAATTCTATGAGGCTCAAAAATATCTATCCATTACGAACCACACCTATACTCCAGGTTACCTAACCGCAAGTAAAGTATGGTGGGATGGATTGACTCAAGATCAGAGAGATCTTTTAGAACAAGCTGCTATTGATGCAGGTACATGGTCACGTCAGTATGGCGAAGAAGCAGGGGATACTTTACTCAAGAAATTCGAGGATGCAGGAATGGAAGTTAACACCGCAGACTCAGCCGCATTCCAAGCTGAAGTAGCACCTGTAATTGAAATTCTTAAAGAATCTATTGATCCTGCATTCGTAGATATGGTAGTTGAAGAAGCAAAAAGATGTAATGCTGCATCATAAGTATATTTAGTATCTATCATAATAGTAAAAAAGCCTCATCGGGGTAATAAATAGGATCTTAATGAAAAACTCATGTCCCTTTATTCTTCAATTGCTGCTTAAATATCTTTAGAATATGAGGGACATGAGTTGTCAAATTATAAAGGTTAAGGAGGCAAAAGAGAAATGCTATTTCTTGATAAAATGGAACAGGCCATACTGAAGTTTTTAAAATGGGCTCTCATTATTCTTTTAATAGCTGTTACTGTTAGTGTTAGCTGGGGAGTGTTTACCCGGTATGTATTAAATGCTGCAGCACAGTGGACATTCGAGTTTTCAGGATTTGTTTTGGTTTGGATTACATTCCTTGGATCAGCCTATGCTCTTTTTAATGGAAAACACATTCGTTTTGAAACGCTCTATGATAAATTACCCAGGCCTATGCGACTTGCCGTTACTACTATTTTCAATTCAGCTATGACTATTTTTGTGCTATACCTTTCGTATTATGGATATTTCTTGATGATGAGGTCTTTCGGAAATGAGACAGTTTCCCTTCCTCTTTCCAAAGGATTTTTCTACTCCATCATACCGATAGGCGGAGCATTGATGGCACTGGCATTGATATTCGATACGATTAAGGCGTTTAAGGGGCAAGAGAAAGTTGAAACAAAAGTTGACGAGGAGAGATTGATTTAAAATGAGAAGGCGTTTAAGGAGTGATAACAAGTGATTGGAACTATATTATTTGTCGGACTTATCGTGTTTGTTCTTTTAGGGATGCCTATCGGTTTTGCCTTAGGGGTTGTCGGATTTATTCTATTTATAATTTCAAATGCTCCTATGGAAATGATGCCTATCGTTTTATTTGACGGAGCAAATAAATTCCCTCTGTTAGCCATTCCACTATTTATGTTGGTTGGAGAATTGATGGATGCTTGTAACCTCTCTGCAAGGCTCATAAATTTTGCAACCAGTCTGGTTGGTTTTATGCGCGGAGGATTAGCCCAGGTAACGGTTCTTACTTCCATGATATTTGCTGAGATTTCAGGATCTGCTGTTGCAGGCGCGGCAGCTCTGGGTGGAATTTTGATACCCCAAATGAAGAAACAAAATTACCCAGGAGGCTTTGCTGTAGCAATCGTATCCGTTGCCTCGACAATGGCGATTATTCTACCTCCAAGTATCCCGATGATTTTGTATGGAGTTATGTCCGGTACAAGTATCACGAAGTTGTTTATAGCGGGAATTGTCCCGGGGATTATTGTTGGAACAGCCTTATTTATAACAAACTACTTCTTTGCTCGTAAATATAGTTTGGGAGTTCAACAGCCATTTACAATGCCAAATGTTGGCAAGACCTTTAAAGAAGCTTTTTGGGCCCTAACAGTACCATTTATTATCCTTGGTGGAATCTGGGGCGGAATATTTACCCCGACTGAGGCTGCCGGGATTGCAGCTGTTGCCGCTTTTGTAATTGGTGTATTTATCTATAGAGTATTGAAATTGTCAGATATTCCTAGAATTGCACTTCGGGCAGCTAACCAGACTGCACTTACCATGATTATAATCGCTGGTTCAGCGATTATCGGCTGGTTCCTTACTGCTGAGCAGATTCCGCAAGGTATTGCTGCTTGGACAGCTGCGTTATCAACTAACAAGTTTCTTATCCTTGCAATCTTTAATGTTTTCTTCTTAATTGTTGGGATGTTCTTGCATTCCGCAGCTGCTATCATTATGCTAGTTCCAATTTTAATGCCTATAGTTCATCAGTTGGGCATTGATCCAGTACATTTTGGTATTATCTTGACTATCAACTTAGGTATTGGTCAACAAACACCACCAGTTGCCTCTGTTTTATTGACAGCCTGTTCTGTAGGAAATACTCCGCTAGTAAAAGTACTTCCCTATCTGAAATATTATTTAGCTGTCATGCTCTTGATTCTGGGACTGATAACCTACATTCCTATAATCAGTACTTGGTTACCTTCAATAATGTAAAAAAGAAAATAAGCCCATTTACGGCTTGAAAGAATGAAATAGATTCCCTAGTTCTGACGAAGATTCGAGATTAATGCAAAGAACCCCGATTTATATCAGTATAATAGGGGTTCTTGCCTTGATAGCTTTAGGAGAGTATCAAGACTTCTTAATTACAGTTAAGAGCATCTTAAATCGCTTTCTGGCCTCAAGGCCGTGTGGAACATCGGAAGGCATGATTACTGTTTCTCCTTCTTTTACGGTAAGGACTTGGTCGCCTATGCATATCTCTGCTTCGCCATCAAGGATTTGAACCATCGCGTCTCCGGAAGTGGTGTGGGTACTGATACCTTCTCCTTTGTCAAGAGAGAAAAGGGTGATATTGGCGGCAGGAATCTGGGCTATGGTCATACTTACTATTTGACCAGATTGATATTCAATTAAAGTGGCTAGCTTAAGCGGGATCGAGAACTCAATATTTTTTATTAGACTCATGAAAGATACCTCCTACCTCAGGTTAAGTTTTTGTATAGTATACCCAAATTGATTTGATATTTACGGTTTTAGATTTGTTTGAAAGCTATGGACTCGTAAAGATTCTTCTGGGCTATTGTTGTTACAATTTTTTCTATGGATAAAGTAAATAAATGTGATAAAATACTAAAGGGAATTGCAACGGTGAATGTGTAATCATAATGGTTAAAAAGAATGATTCGCAACACCGAGAAAGAGATAATCTCTGTTTCAAGTAATCTTCCTTGACAAAGACTTTATTATTGTGTTAAATTATTCTGTGCGACTTGCAAAATAATGCAGTTAATGCTGCCGATGGCTGGGGAGGTGTTCGAAGTGCGCATTGCAATTACCTTGGCTTGTACAGAGTGTAAAAACAGGAATTATCAATCCAACAAAAATAAAAAGAATGATCCTGATCGGATAGAGATTAAAAAGTATTGCAAATTCTGCAAAGCTCAGACCGTTCATAAAGAAACGAAGTAATCTGATTACCGGTATACCTCTATTATACCGCTAAGGATGTGATTTTAATGGCAGTTGCAAAAAGAGAAGATGGAGCAGGTTTTGGTGGCCGTTTTCTCAACAGGTTTAGGAATATTGGAAGTCGATTTACTTTTCTGCGTGATGTCTGGAATGAATTGAAGAAAGTACACTGGCCGACTCGTCAACAGTTGCTTATTTATACAAGCGTAGTGTTGGTGGCTGTTGGTATATTCTCTGTACTTACTTGGATAGTAGACAGTGGATTGACGTACGTAATGAACTTCCTAATCGGCAGCTAAAGTAGGTTAAACTTTTTAGGGAGGCCTCAGGTTGATGGCGAAAAACTGGTATGTTATTCACACTTATTCCGGTTATGAGAACAAGGTGAAAACAAATCTGGAGAAACGCGTAGAGTCCATGAATATGGAAGATAAAATATTTCGCGTTCTTGTGCCTATGGAAGATGAAATCGAGATTAAGAATGGCAAGAAGAAGGTCTCCAAACGTAAAGTTTTTCCGGGATATGTGCTGGTAGAAATGGATATGACTGATGATTCATGGTATGTAGTACGTAACACTCCGGGGGTAACAGGGTTTGTGGGCAGCGGAAGCAAGCCGATTCCGCTCTTGGAACACGAAGTAGCAGCTATTCTGCGGCAGATGGGCTTGGAGAAAACACGTGCTAAGATTGACGTTGTTGTCGGGCAGTCTGTTAAAGTTATCGCCGGTCCTTTCAAAGACTTTATCGGCGTAGTTAAGGAGATTCTCGAAGAGAAACAGAAGCTTAGAGTTTCCGTCTCGATGTTTGGAAGAGAGACTCCGGTTGAATTGGAATTTGGGCAAGTCCAAAAACTTGACTAAATAATTGAATTTTACTGGTAAGGAGGTGTAATGAACATGGCAAAAAAAGTAATCGGTATGGTTAAATTAGCTATCACAGCTGGTAAGGCGAACCCTGCACCTCCTGTTGGACCTGCACTTGGTCAACATGGTGTAAATATTATGGGATTCTGTAAGGAATATAACGAGAAAACCAAAGATCAGGCAGGTTTGATTATCCCTGTTGAGATCACAATATATGAAGACCGTTCCTACACATTTGTCCTTAAGACTCCGCCGGCATCAGTTTTGCTTAAAAAGGCAGCAAACATTCAATCCGGTTCCGCTGTACCTAATAAGCAAAAAGTTGCTAAAGTAAGCCAGGATCAAGTTAGGGAAATCGCTGAGCTTAAGATGAAGGACTTAAACGCTGCTAGTGTTGAAGCTGCTATGCGTATGGTTGAAGGTACTGCACGCAGTATGGGAATCGAGACAAAATAGTTTCCTGTCATATAATCTGTGGGAGGGTAATACCCGACTACCACTAGGAGGAAAATTTACAATGGCTAAAAAAGGTAAGAAATACCTTGATGCAGTAAAGACTTATGATATTCAAGCTCTATTTGAGCCGACCGAAGCATTGGTAATGGTGAAAAATAATGCCAAGGCTAAGTTTGATGAGACAATTGAAGCAGCTTTTAAATTGGGAATCGATACGCGTCATGCTGATCAGCAGATTCGCGGAGCGATCGTTCTGCCTCACGGAACAGGTAAAACACGTAGTGTTCTTGTTTTTGCTAAAGGTGAAAAAGCCAAAGAAGCTGAACAAGCCGGAGCAGACTTTGTTGGTGCTGAAGAAATGGTGGAGAAAATCCAACAAGGATGGTTTGGTTTCGATGTAGCGGTTGCTACACCCGATATGATGGGAACTGTAGGTAAACTTGGTAAATTGCTTGGACCTAAGGGTCTGATGCCTAACCCCAAGACCGGAACAGTATCCTTCGACGTGGAAAGAGCAGTTAAAGATATTAAAGCGGGTAAGGTTGAATACAGGGCTGATAAAGCAGGTATCATCCATGTTCCTATCGGCAAGGCTTCTTTTGATCAAGAAAAGCTGATAGAAAACTATAAAACGATAGCTGATATAATTGTGAAAGCTAAACCTGCTGCAGCTAAGGGACAATATGTCCGTAGCGTGACAATATCTTCCACGATGGGTCCAGGAGTGAAAGTCAATCCTTTAAAGGTCGCTGCTGTAAAGGCTGCTGACTAATAAAGGTTGATATATAATTAAAGTTAATATTTTATGGAATTCCGCTGTAGATAGCAGGGGCCTTAGGGCTTAATATCCTGCTGAGGTGGAGGATGGGTTTTCAGGCTGGTACAACTAGCATTTGAAATATTCTCGCCTCTGCGATATATAGCAGAGGCTTGTTTATTTATTTCTAACAAGTGAGGAGGTGCATTTATGCCGAATTTTGAAGAGAAACAAAAAGTAGTAGATGATATTAAACAGAAGATGGAAGGTTCCACTGGGATCATTCTTGCGGATTATCGAGGATTAACTGTTTCTCAAGTAACAAATTTAAGGGTAGAGTTACGTAACGCTGGAATAGAGTACAGAGTACTAAAAAATACCATGGTTCGTAGAGCTGCTAACGAGATTGGACTAGAAGGACTTGATCCGTTCTTAGAAGGTCCGACCGCTGTAGCGTTTTCACCCGATCCTGTTGCTCCGGCGAAGATTTTGATGGAGTACAGCAAGAAGAATAAGAGTTTGAAGATTAAAGCGGGGATACTCGAAGGAAAAGTAATAGGTCCGGAAATGATAAAGGACCTTGCAGACCTTCCGTCCAGAGAAGTTCTTCTTTCCCAGGTGCTCGCAGGTATGCAAGCTCCTATCCAGGGTATGGTCAATGTTCTTCAAGGGCCTATTCGCAAAATGGGCTACGCTCTCGAAGAGGTTCGCAAGCTGAAGGAAGCACAAGCCTAGATCGAGATTCGAGATTCTTAGAGAATCAATAAACAAAATATAATAATTATGAAAATTTAAGGAGGATATATAAATGTCCAAAACTGCTGAAATTTTAGAAGTCATCAAAGGTATGACCGTACTTGAGCTTTCTGAGCTCGTTAAAGCTTTCGAAGAAGAATTTGGTGTGAGTGCAGCAGCCCCTGCTGCTGTTGCCGCTGCCCCTGCAGCTGGAGCTGCTGCTCCTGCTGCTGAAGAGCAAACTGAATTCGATGTTATCCTGAATAATGCTGGCGCAGCTAAGATCAATGTTATCAAGGTAGTTCGTGAAATCACCGGTCTTGGTCTTAAAGAAGCAAAAGAATTGGTTGATAATGCACCAAAACCTGTTAAAGAGAAGATCTCCAAGGAAGATGCAGACGCAATCAAAGCTAAGCTTGAAGAAGCTGGAGCCGGGGTTGAAGTTAAGTAATTGATAATCAAATAAGCAATAAGTTTACCGAATTAGATAAAATAATACCTACTTGTTAAAGAGTAGGTATTATTTTATCTAATAATATAGTATTTTCGGAATCTTTTCTTGACAAGTAGCTGATTGCTTGTTAAGATTAATAACTGTTCACTCAAACTTTTGTTTGATGCAAACCAATAGTTGGGAGATAATAGTGTGGTTGTACGGGATCTCTTTTGAGGTATCTACACAAACGAAGGAGCGAGGTTTTTTTTCGAAAAGCCTTGCTTTTGGTTGTTTAAAACACGTCTCCAAAATAACCAGCATTAATTATTCTTTTATATTTATTAATAGAGGTACTTAATAATCGCAATCTTTAATTATAACTTACTAGTTGTAGCCTTTTATTATTACTTATTACTGAAAAGCAATTGAATTTAATTATATTACTTATTTTAACGTAAGACAAATTATCTGGAAGGGTGAAGCGCAATGGTTTATCCTATTAAAGTTGGCACTCGAGAACGCTGGAGTTACGCTAGGCTGCGTGAGGTTCTAGAGATGCCTAATTTAATTGAGATTCAACAGAATTCCTACAAATGGTTTTTAGAAGAGGGGTTGCGCGAAATGTTTCGCGATATCTCTCCTATTCAGGATTTCACCGGTAATCTAGTTTTAGAATTTATAGATTACAGTCTTGGTGATCCCAAATATGAAGTTGAAGAATGTAAAGAACGAGATGTTACTTTTGCAGCACCCTTGAGAGTTAAAGTGCGGCTCATTAATAAGGAAACCGGAGAGGTCAAGGAACAGGAAGTGTTCATGGGTGATTTTCCGCTCATGACCGATAAGGGGACTTTTATTATAAATGGAGCAGAACGTGTTATTGTTAGCCAGTTAGTACGTTCCCCGGGAGTTTATTATAACGAAAACATCGACGCTAGTGGCAAAAAACTATACGGTGCCACCATTATACCAAATCGGGGTGCCTGGTTAGAGTTCGAAACAGACATTAACGATAATATCTTTGTCAGAGTTGATAGGACGCGTAAACTACCTGCCACAGTGCTCGTTAGAGCACTTGGATATTCTACTAATGGTCGTATCTTGGAAATATTTGAAGATAACGAAAATATCAGGATTACTTTAGAGAGAGACAATACAGAATCTACTGAAGAGGCTTTGGTCGAGATTTATAAACGTCTCCGCCCAGGAGAACCTCCCACTGTAGAGAGTGCCAGAGCACTCCTGGAATCATTATTTTTTGATCCCAGGCGGTATGATTTAGCTAAAGTTGGACGGTATAAGCTGAACAGAAAACTATCTCTTGATGTTCCTAGTAATGTTCGTAACCTTACTAGAGAAGATGTAGTAGCTTCCATAGCTCGTTTATTGAAGATAATTAAAGATGAAGGAAATGTTGATGATATTGATCATCTTGGTAATCGTCGTCTGCGTTCTGTTGGTGAACTCCTCCAGAATCAGTTCAGAATCGGTTTATCTCGTATGGAGAGAGTTGTGCGGGAACGTATGACTATTCAAGATATTGAGGGGATTACCCCCCAGGTTCTTATTAATATTCGTCCCGTAGTTGCTGCTATCAAGGAATTCTTTGGGAGTAGCCAATTATCACAATTTATGGACCAGACGAATCCTTTAGCTGAGCTTACCCATAAGAGACGACTAAGTGCCTTAGGCCCAGGAGGATTAAGCAGAGAGAGAGCGGGCTTCGAAGTCCGAGACGTTCATCATTCTCACTATGGTCGGATGTGTCCCATCGAGACTCCTGAAGGTCCGAATATTGGATTGATTGGTTCTCTGAGCACATTCGGAAGGATTAATGAGTATGGGTTCATCGAAGCACCTTATCGAAAGGTCAAGGATGGTACTGTGACGGATGAAATCCACTATCTTACGGCTGATGAAGAAGAAAAATATATTATCGCTCAGGCCAATGCTGTAGTTTCTGATAGCGGCCAGTTCCTTAGTGATAAAATAGAAGCTCGTCATGGTGAGAACTTTGTTCTTGTTCCACCTGTCAGCATTGATTATATGGATGTCTCTCCCAAACAAATGGTTTCCATTGCTACCGCTTTGATACCTTTCCTTGAACATGATGATGCTAACCGTGCCCTGATGGGAGCCAATATGCAGCGTCAGGCTGTTCCCCTGCTCAGAGCAGATGCACCCTATATAGGGACTGGGATGGAATATAAGGCTGCTGTCGATTCCGGAGTATGTGTAGTATCGCGGAAACCTGGGAATGTTGCCAGGGTTACCTCTGATCAGGTTATAATTCAACATGATGATGCGACAACATCGAAGTTTAAGCTGCTAAAATATATGCGTAGCAACCAAGGCACTTGTATTAATCAACGTCCGATTGTGACCAAGGGACAGAAGATTGAAGCAGGACAGGTAATAGCAGATGGACCCTCTACTGAGAATGGAGAGTTGGCCTTAGGACGAAATATCCTCGTAGCGTTCATGCCTTGGGAAGGATATAACTATGAGGATGCTATCCTCATTAGTGAAAAACTCGTAAAAGAAGATTACTTTACTTCAATTCATATAGAAGAATACGAAGCAGATGCGCGTGATACCAAACTTGGTCCAGAAGAAATCACCCGAGATATTCCCAATGTGGGAGAAGATGTTCTCAAAGATCTTGATGAACGTGGGATAATCAGGATTGGTGCTGAAGTGCGTCCTGGTGATATCTTAGTTGGTAAAGTTACACCTAAAGGTGAAACTGAACTTACTGCTGAAGAACGATTACTCAGAGCTATCTTCGGAGAGAAAGCCAGAGAAGTGAGAGATACCTCTTTAAGAGTTCCTCATGGTGAAGCAGGCAAAGTAGTTGACGTTAAGGTCTTTAAGAGAGAGAACGGCGATGAACTTGCACCTGGAGTCAATCAGCTCGTCCGAGTCTATATAGCACAGAAACGTAAAATTTCTGTGGGAGACAAAATGGCAGGAAGACATGGAAACAAGGGTGTTATCTCGAGAATCATGCGTCAGGAAGACATGCCGTTTATGCCCGACGGAACTCCGATTGAAATCGTTCTTAATCCTCTTGGCGTTCCTTCTCGTATGAATATTGGTCAGGTATTGGAGACTCATCTTGGCTGGGCGGCTAAGGCACTGGGGATATATATAGCTACTCCGGTATTTGACGGTGCCAGAGAAGATGATGTGTTTGAGACTTTGAGAGAGGCCAAACTGCCGGAAGGTGGAAAATCAATTCTTTTCGATGGACGTACTGGAGAGCCTTTCGACAATGAAGTCACAGTTGGCTACATGTATATGCTGAAACTCCACCACTTAGTCGATGATAAGATTCATGCTCGCTCGACTGGACCATATTCGTTGGTTACCCAACAGCCTCTGGGAGGTAAAGCTCAGTTTGGAGGTCAGAGGTTTGGGGAGATGGAAGTTTGGGCCCTTGAAGCTTACGGGGCAGCCTATACCTTGCAAGAGATACTGACAGTCAAATCAGATGATGTGGTAGGACGTGTCAAAACGTATGAGGCCATAGTGAAGGGTGAGAATATCCCAGAACCGGGAGTACCTGAATCCTTCAAAGTGCTGATAAAAGAACTACAAAGCCTGGGTCTTGATGTCTCTGTTCTCTCGGAGGAGGATGCAGAAGTAGAAATCAAGGAATATGATGAAGATGTCACAGAAGTTGCTCACGAATTGGGGATGGATGAACCGTTTCCAGCTATAGAGGAAGACATCGATACTGACCAGCTGGGATATATAAATGTCGAAGATATAGAAGCAGATGCTGAGCCGGAAGAAATATATCAAGAAGAAGATATCGATGACTTAGAAGATGATATATACGAAGATGTAGAAAAAGATGATGATTTACTAGATGAAACAGACTATGAAGATAAGGGAGAAGCGTAAAATATAACTCTAACAGTGAAGGGAGATAATGCCGTGCTTGATGTAACTAATTTTGAGAGAATGCGTATAGGGTTAGCTTCTCCGGAGATGATTCGTAAGTGGTCGTATGGTGAAGTAAAAAAACCTGAAACCATAAATTACCGCACATTGAAGCCCGAGAGAGAAGGCCTTTTCTGTGAGAAAATATTTGGGCCTACCCGTGACTGGGAATGTCATTGTGGCAAGTATAAAAGGGTCCGCTACAAAGGGATAGTTTGTGACCGTTGTGGTGTAGAAGTAACAAGATCCAAGGTCCGCAGAGAAAGAATGGGTAATATAGAATTAGCCGCACCCGTTTCTCATATCTGGTACTTCAAAGGTATACCAAGTCGGATGGGGTTACTCTTAGATATGTCTCCTCGTTCCTTGGAGAAAGTATTATACTTCGTTGCTTATATTGTCATAGATCCGGGTGAAACTTCCTTACTGAAAAAACAATTACTCACTGAAACTGAGTTTAGGGAAGCCAGAGAAAAATATGGCAGTAGTTTCAGAGCAGAAATGGGAGCTGAAGCCATATGGGAACTGCTCAGAGAGATAGATCTGGATAAACTTAATGATGAACTTCGCACAGAACTAAAAGAAGTATCTGGACAACGGAAAATCAGAGCAATAAGAAGGCTGGAAGTAGCCGAAGCTTTTAAGAAATCCGGAAACCAACCTGAATGGATGATTCTTAACGCCATTCCTGTAATTCCGCCTGAACTTCGTCCTATGGTACAACTGGATGGAGGGAGATTTGCTACTTCTGATCTCAATGATCTTTATCGTCGGGTCATTAATAGAAACAATCGTCTGAAGAAGCTTCTTGATTTAGGTGCTCCTGATATTATTGTTCGTAACGAAAAAAGAATGCTCCAAGAAGCAGTTGATGCTCTGATAGATAACGGTCGTCGTGGACGTCCCGTAACCGGTCCGGGAAATCGTCCTCTTAAATCATTGAGTGATATGCTTAAAGGTAAACAAGGGAGATTCCGTCAGAACCTGTTAGGTAAGCGTGTTGACTACTCAGGACGTTCAGTTATTGTTGTAGGTCCCAATCTTAAGTTAAGTCAGTGTGGTTTACCTAAAGAAATGGCCCTGGAGCTGTTCAAACCGTTCGTCATGAAAAACCTTGTCAATGAAGGATATGCGCATAACATAAAAAGTGCGAAGCGGATGGTTGAGAGAGTACGTCCTGAAGTTTGGGACGTTCTGGAGAAGGTTATTTCTGAACACCCTGTGCTCTTAAACCGTGCACCTACCCTGCACCGTCTTGGTATTCAGGCGTTTGAACCAGTGTTGGTAGAAGGACGTGCTTTGCAGATTCACCCCTTAGTATGTACGGCATATAATGCGGACTTCGATGGAGACCAAATGGCTGTGCACGTTCCCTTATCCGCTGAGGCTCAGGCTGAAGCAAGATTACTCATGTTGTCTTCTCATAATATCCTTAATCCCAAAGACGGCCGCCCCGTGGCTTCACCCACTAAAGATATGGTTCTTGGCTGCTATTACCTGACTATGGAAAGACCAGGAGCTTTAGGAGAAGGTAAGATATTTAAGGATACCAGCGAAGTTATCTTGGCTTATGATACAAAAAATATCCATTTGCAGGCTTTGATTAAAGTTCGTATAGATGGAAAACTTTTAGAGACGACGGCAGGCCGACTTATATTTAATACTGTCATACCAGATGAAATCGGTTATATCAACGAAATGGTTAATAAAAAAGCGTTGGATAAAATAGTAGGAAAAGCGTACAGGCTGAGTGGTTATGACAAAACAGCCAAACTTTTGGATGGAATTAAGAGTTTAGGTTTTAAATTTGTTACTCAGGCGGGATTAACTGTTGGTATCAATGATATTCAGGTGCCTAAAGTCAAGAAAACTATTCTTGCTGAGGCCGATGTTTTAGTTGCGAAAACAGAACAACAGTATCGTCGTGGACTTATCACCGATGAGGAACGGAAGACATTAGTTATTGAGCTTTGGACTAAAGCTAATGAGGCTGTAACCAACGCTTTAATGGAATCCTTGGATAAGTTTAACCCTGTATATATGATGGCTAACTCCGGAGCACGCGGTAACGTCCAACAGCTTCGTCAGTTGGCAGGGATGCGTGGTTTAATGGCAGACCCTTCAGGAAGAACCATTGAACTTCCCATTAAAGCTAATTTCCGCGAAGGCCTTACAGTGCTGGAATACTTCATCTCCTCTCATGGTGCTCGTAAAGGATTGGCTGATACTGCTCTTAGAACAGCAGACTCTGGATATCTTACCCGAAGACTAGTCGATGTTTCTCAAGATGTCATCGTTCGCGATGATGATTGTTCCACTACAGAAGGTATCTTCGTTGAAGATATCAAAGAAGGAACAGAGATGATTGAGAAGCTGGAAGAAAGGCTGGTTGGTCGTTTCCTGGCAAAAGATGTTTATCATCCCGAGACTGGGGAATTGTTAGCTTCTCCCGATAGCGAGATTACTGAGGAACAGGCTAAAGAAATCGCCGAACATCATGAGAGAGTTGAGATAAGGTCTGTATTAACTTGTAAAACACGCTATGGAGTATGTAAAAAGTGTTATGGTCGTAATCTAGCTACAGGCCGTCTGGTGGAAATAGGTGAAGCAGTAGGAATTATCGCTGCCCAATCTATTGGAGAACCCGGCACACAGTTAACCATGCGTACTTTCCATACAGGAGGGGTAGCTGGAGATGATATCACCCAAGGTTTGCCGAGGGTAGAGGAATTATTCGAGGCTAGGAAACCTAAAGGCCAGGCCATTATTTCTGAGAATTCCGGTACCGTTACGATCAGAGAGGTCAAAGGACGTCGAGAGGTAGAGGTAATGGATGAGAATGGTCAACACGAAATGTATACCATCCCTTATGGTTCCCGTTTAAGAGTGAAAGATGGGCAAGTCATATCACCTGGAGATGAATTGACCGAGGGCAGCATCAATCCTCACGATACACTTAAGATTAAAGGTCCTACCGGTGTCCAGGTTTACCTGCTCCGAGAGGTTCAAAGAGTGTATCGCCTCCAAGGGGTTGATATTAATGATAAGCATATCGAAGTTATGGTAAGGCAGATGCTCAGAAAAGTTAAGGTGGAAGAAGCCGGAGATGCAAGTCTCTTGCCTGGAGGTTTGATCGATATCTTCGAGTTTAATGAGGAGAATGAGAAAGTCCTCCAAGAAGGCGGAGAACCTGCCGTAGCTAGAGCTGTTCTACTGGGAATCACCAAAGCTTCGTTAGCTACAGATTCCTTCCTGTCCGCAGCTTCTTTCCAAGAGACAACCAGAGTACTAACAGAAGCTGCTATTAAAGGAAAAGTAGATCCGCTTATCGGTCTCAAGGAAAATGTTATTATTGGAAAGCTTATTCCTGCAGGCACCGGGATGTCTAGGTATAGAAACATCAAAGTACCTGAAGATGTTTCAAATGTCTAGAAGACAATTCTTGACATAGAAAAACTGTACTGCTAAAATAGTATAGTCTCATTACGAGTAGGGGAGGAAAGCATTATCCAATGCTTGATGATTCTTTAGAAAAAACTCAGAATGTAGTTATAGGGCTAAAACAAACACGTCGTGCCCTGGAGAAAGGTCATGTTTGGCGTGTCTATATCGCCAAGGATGCTGATAATCGGCTCTTAAAACCGATTATGGAAATGTGTCAACTCAAACACATTCAACTCCAAGAAGTATCGAGTATGACTGAATTAGGTAAAGCCTGCGGTATCAAAGTAGGTGCTGCCGTCGCGGCAGTTTTGGAAAAGTGAGTCTAAGATTTTCTATATATTGTTTGTGAGAAAGGAGGTGCAGCAATGCCGACAATTCACCAGCTTATTCGTAAAGGAAGAGAAAGGGTTATTGAAAAATCAACTGCTCCTGCAATGCAGTGGGGATATAACTCCCTAAAGCGTAAAGATTTTCCTTCCGGAGGTTCTCCTCAAAAAAGAGGGGTATGCACGAGGGTTTACACAACCACACCTAAGAAACCTAATTCTGCACTAAGAAAGGTTGCTCGTGTGCGTCTGACCAATGGAATTGAAATAACCACCTATATTCCGGGAATTGGTCATAACCTCCAAGAACACTCAGTAGTACTTGTGCGTGGTGGCCGTGTTAAGGATCTTCCTGGTGTGCGT
>Ga0209643_1001222_pt1 | contig 26457 bp, 24 predicted proteins | sample AutmiccBRH37_all_FD_187383 | JGI IMG/M metagenome (GOLD analysis project Ga0209643, IMG submission 187383) | Deep subsurface microbial communities from Mt. Terri, Switzerland - Autotrophic microbial communities BRH/37_all (SPAdes) (version 2) | ecosystem: Environmental > Aquatic > Deep... | reverse complement strand
GCCGGCGAACACGGCAAGGGCTTTGCCGTCGTCGCCTCCGAGGTGCGCAAGCTCGCCGAGCGCTCGCAGTCGGCAGCCGCCGAGATCAGCGCCATGTCGGGCGAGACCGTACAGTCGGCGCAGAACGCCGGCGAAATGTTGAACCGGCTGGTGCCGGACATCCGCAAGACCGCCGAACTGGTGGCGGAAATCTCGGCCGCCTGCCGCGAGCAGGACATCGGCGCTGCCCAGATCAACGAGGCGATCCAGCAGCTCGACAAGGTGACCCAGCAGAATGCCGGCGCCTCGGAAGAAATGTCGGCGACCTCAGAAGAACTGGCCGCCCAGGCCGAAGAACTGCAAAGCTCGATCGCCTTCTTCAAGGTCGACACAGCCGCCCGCGCCGTTCAGCCGAGGCCGGTAGCCGTCGCTCGTCCGCAAGCTGTCGCCAAGCCGCTGGCACGGCCGGCTGCAAAGGTCAGTTCGACCGTCGTCGCCCAGCAGGCGCGGGTCAAGGGTTTTGCCCTCGACCTCAGCATGGGCGGACCGGACGCCGCAGACAACGAATTCAAGGAGAGCGCATGATGGCCACCGGCATGTCCGACGAAGCACAGTTCGTCACCTTTGCCCTGGGCAAGGAAGTCTTTGCCGTTCCCGTCGGGGTGGTGCGCGAGATCCTCGACTACGAGGAACTGTTCCGCATTCCCAATGGACCGGACTACCTGCTCGGGCTGCGCGATGTGCGCGGCCAGGGCGTGCCGACCATTGATCTGAGACTCAAGCTCGGTCTCTCCAAGACCGAGCCCACATCGAGTACCCGCGTGCTGGTGCTTGATATTCCGCTCGAAACCCGAGTGCTCTCGCTCGGCATGGTCGCCGACAAGGTATTCGAAGTCATTCCGTTCCGCCGCAGCCAGATCGAGGCGGCCCCGGAGATCGGCGTGCGCTGGAGTTCGGACTACATCGCCGGTGTCGTGCGGCGCGACGAAGGCTTCGTCGTCATCGTCGATCTTGCCCGGCTTCTGTCGAGCGGCGACACCGCCCTTCTTTCCGCGCGCAATGCCGCCTGATCCGACTGGAGCCGAATGAATGTCTGCAGTCGCCACAGTTGCCTGCGTCGAGGAGCATATCAGCAAGCGAAATTTCGACCATCTCGCACGGTTCATCTATGATTACAGCGGCATCAAGATGCCGCCGACCAAGATGACCATGCTGGAGGGTCGCCTGCGCCGCCGACTGCGGGCAACGGGCATTTCGAGTTTCGACGACTATTGCGACTACCTGTTCAAGCAGGACGGGCTCGAGCATGAGAAGGTGTACCTGATCGATGCCGTGACCACCAACAAGACCGACTTCTTCCGCGAACCGAACCACTTCACATACCTGCGGGATCACGCCCTGCCGAAACTGGCCGCAAGGGATCTGCGCCGCTTCCGGATCTGGAGCTCTGCATGCTCGACCGGTGCCGAGCCCTACACGCTCGCCATGGTGCTCGACAACTTTACCGGCGCAAACCCGCATCAGGACTATGCGATCCTGGCAACCGACCTGAGCACGGAAGTGCTGCAGACCGCCCGCCGCGGCATCTACAGTGCGGACATGGTTGCGCCCGTTCCCGCGGTGTATCACGACCGCTATGTGATGCAGGCCCGCGATCCCAGCCGCCGCGAGGTGCGCATCCATCCCGACCTTCGCTCCAGGGTCGGCTTTGCCCGCCTCAACCTGATGGATCAGACCTATGGCGTCGGCGACCCCATGCACATCATCTTCTGCCGCAATGTGCTGATTTATTTCGACAAGCCGACGCAGCACCGTGTTCTTTCCCGGCTCATCGAATGCCTGGCCCCGGGGGGCTACCTGTTCATTGGACATTCCGAGACGGTATCGGGCTTCGACCTTCCGATCCGCCAGGTGGCCAACACCGTCTTCGAAAAGGTATGAGACAGCTTGATAACCAAGAGAGTCCGCGTCCTCATCATCGATGATTCCGCCAGCGTCAGACAGACACTGAGCCGCGTACTCGAGGCCGACCCGGAAATCGAGGTCATTGGCACGGCTTCGGACCCGTTCATGGCGGCGAGAAAGATCCAGGACGAGATCCCGGACGTCATCACGCTCGACGTCGAAATGCCGCGCATGGACGGGATCACCTTCCTGCGCAAGTTGATGGCGCAACGCCCCATACCCGTGGTGATGTGCTCGTCCTTGACGGAACAGGGATCGGAAACGCTGCTCCAGGCTCTCGAGGCCGGCGCCGTCGACGTGATCCTGAAGCCGAAGATCGGCGCGGCCGATCACCTGGCGGAGTCCGGCATGCGGATCTGCGAGGCCGTCAAGAGTGCGGCCCAGGCCCGCATCATCGGTCGGCCAAGGCGCGCCGCGTCACAGAGCGGCCCCGCGACCCGGCTGACGGCCGATGCCGTGCTGCCGCCGCCGAGCGGCAAGGCGATGGCCAAGACCACCGAGATGGTGGTCTGCGTCGGCGCCTCCACCGGAGGAACCGAGGCACTGCGTGATTTCCTCGAACGGCTCCCCGCCAATTCCCCCGGCATCGTCATCGTGCAGCACATGCCGGAAAAATTCACTGCCGCCTTTGCCAAACGCCTTAACACGCTCTGCGAGGTCGAGGTGAAGGAGGCCGTGGACGGGGATCCCGTGCTGCGCGGTCACGTCCTCATCGCCCCGGGCGACCACCACATGCTGCTCGAACGGCAGGGCGCCCGCTACCACGTCTCCGTCCGTTCAGGCCCGCTGGTGTCGCGACACCGGCCCTCGGTCGACGTGCTGTTCCGCTCGGCCGCGCGGGCCGCCGGATCGAATGCCATGGGGGTGATCATGACCGGCATGGGCGATGATGGCGCGCGCGGCATGGCGGAAATGCACGACGCCGGGGCCTATACGCTTGCTCAGGACGAGGCGACCTCGGTCGTCTACGGCATGCCGAAGGAGGCCGTGGTCCGCGGCGGGGTCGACAAAATCGTTCCGCTCGAACTGATCGCCCATGAAATCCTCGCCGCGGATCGGCGTCGCTGAGAAGCGCAGCGCTACAATTCGCCGAGACCGTTCAAACAAGATTAACCATGTCCGGCGGAGAATCCGCAGTGGAAAACGGCGCAAGCCCAATGGGTTCCGATCAGTTCTGAGACGCGGGAAATCGACTATGCCGGTCATCACCTTTGCCAATACCAAGGGCGGCGCGGGAAAGACCACGGCGGTGCTGCTGCTGGCGACCGAGCTCGAGAGAATGGGATTCCGCGTCACCATTCTCGATGCCGATCCGCAATACTGGATCAGCCGGTGGCGGGAAAACTCCGGCGACCGGACCAAGGTCAACGTCGTTCCCTACGTCACCCAGGCCACGCTCGAAAAGCACATTCAAGACGGCAAGCGCGAGGCCGACTACGTGTTGATCGACCTGCCCGGCGCCCGCACGCCGCTGCTCGCCAAGGCGATCGGCTATTCGGACCACGTTCTGATCCCGATCCAGGGTTGCTCGATGGATGCGCAGGGTGGCGCCCACGTGATCGAACTCATGCAATACCTGGCCGACAGGGGAAACATCCACATTCCCTTCTCGGTCGTTCTGACCCGCGTCAATTCGATGGTCACCACACGCGCGCTGCAGACCGTCAAGGCCCTGCTGGCTGAGCGGCGCGTGCATGTGATGGACACGCCGATCATCGAGCGCTCCGCCTTCCGCGACGTGTTCGATTTCGGCGGTTCCCTGCACACGCTTACCACTGCCAGCGTCAGCAACCTGGGCAAGGCGCGGGACAATGCGCGCGCCTTCGCCGACGAGGTGCTGATGCACGAGGCGCTGCGCCAAAAGCAGCGGCAGGACCAGCCTGGTGCACTGCGCGCGGTCGCCTGACTGACAATCGCTCTCCTGCAACTGTCGAACCACTGGAAGCCGTGGGCCGCGCGTTCTATGACTAACCAGGATCGACGGCGATCGCCGTCTCGGCTGCTCCCGGCATGCCTGCCTCGCCCTTATCGACCTCTCAATGGAGCCTTGCATGTCTCATCATCTGAAATTCTTCATCGACGGCGCCTGGGTAGACCCCGCGGTACCGGCAACCCTGGACGTCATCAACCCGGCGACCGAAGAGGCCTATACCCGTATCTCCCTCGGTTCCAAGACCGATGTCGACAGGGCCGTTGCCGCCGCCAAGAAGGCCTTCGCCAGCTTTTCCAGGACACCGGTCGCCGATCGCCTGGCATTGCTGAAGAAAATTCTCGACGTCTACAATGCCCGTTTCGAGGACATCGCGGTTGCCGTATCCGAAGAAATGGGGGCGCCCCTGTCCTTTGCGCGTGATGCCCAGGCATGGGCCGGGCGCGCCCATATGGAGTCGACCATCGAGGCGCTCCAGAATTATGAGTTCAGCGAGAAGCGCGGCTCGACCATGGTGGTCAAGGAGCCGATCGGCGTCTGCGCACTTATCACGCCGTGGAACTGGCCGCTCAACCAGATCGTCTGCAAGGTTGCCCCGGCGATCGCCGCCGGTTGCACCGTCGTTCTGAAGCCCTCGGAAATCGCCCCGATCTCCGGCATCGTCTGGGCTGAGATCATGGAAGAGGCCGGCGTGCCCAACGGCGTGTTCAACCTCGTCAACGGCACGGGTCCCGATGTCGGCCAGGTCATGGCCGGCCATCCGGACGTCGACATGGTGTCCTTCACCGGCTCGACCCGCGCCGGAATCATCGTCGCCAAGACCGCTGCCGACACCATCAAGCGCGTCGCCCAGGAACTCGGCGGAAAATCGGCCAATATCATACTGCCCGACGCCGACCTCGAGCGCGCCGTCAGGAAGGGTGTGCGCGGCTGCTTCGGCAATTCCGGCCAGTCCTGCGACGCGCCCACCCGCATGCTGGTTCCGGCCGATCGCCATGAGGAAGCGCTGAAATTTGCCAAGGCCGCCGCCGAAGCCCACAAGGTCGGCAGCCCGACCGCCGACGACACCGATCTCGGCCCGGTCGTCTCCCAATTGCAGTTCGACAAGATCCAGCGGCTGATCGAGGCCGGCATCAAGGAAGGGGCGACCCTCGTCACCGGTGGCCTTGGCCGCCCCGAGGGCCTGAACCGCGGCTATTATGTCCGCCCGACCGTGTTCGGCAATGTCACCAACGACATGACTATCGCGCGCGAGGAGGTCTTCGGCCCGGTTCTGGCGATCCTTCCCTACAAGACCGAGGAGGAGGCGATCGCCATTGCCAATGACACGGTCTACGGCCTTGCGGCCTATGTCCAGTCGCAGGACATCGAACATGCGCGGGCCGTAGCGCTCGAGATGCGCGCCGGCTCCGTCTACCTCAATTACCCGGAATGGGACACGCACGCGCCGTTCGGCGGCTACAAGCAGTCGGGCAATGGCCGCGAATATGCCGATTGGGGCATTCATGACTTCCTCGAGATCAAGGGCATCGTCGGCTACGGCGACTGATCCGAGTATCTGCGATCCGCATGACAGGCCCGCCCTCGGCAGGCGGTCGCTGTTCTGGTCCGAACGGTCATTCGACGGCGCTCCGCAAGGTGGAGCGCCGTCCAACCACCGGAGCAGAAATTTCCACGTGAGCGGAACGCACCATCGCGACACTCCTCTCTGCACGTGTGAGAAGAACGCGGTGCCGCTGGCCCAGCTTTCCAGGCCCAAACTCCATCGTCCGCTGGAACCGGATTGATGAAAACAGTTGCGCAGTGCGTCTGTCGACAATATGCATGCAGGCGAGACCATTCTCGCAGACGACCCCATGCAGGCCCAGACATGAACGATACGGCAGACGACAGCAGACCCGAAACACCGAGGTCAAGAGGCTCCGGCACCCAGACGGTCTATGATCGCCTGCGCCAGGAAATCCTTTCCATGCGCCTGGAGCCCGGCAGCCCGCTCGATGAGGTACGGCTGTCGGAACGCTTCGGCATGTCCAGGACCCCCGTGCGCGAAGCGCTCCTGAGGCTTTCCTCCGATGGCCTGGTGACGACGCTGCCGAACCGCAACACGATCGTCTCGACGATCGATTTCGCCAGCCTGCCACCCTATTTCGACGCCTTGACGCTGATGTACCGCGTCACCACGCGTGGAGCCGCCGGGCGCAAGGACCTGGCGCGCATGGCCGTCATCCGTGAGCGTCAGCGCGAGTTCGAAGCTGCGGTTCGGGCACATGACGCCTATGCGATGATCGAGGCCAACCGCGAGTTCCATGTCGCCATCGCCGAACTCGCCGGAAATCCTTACTACACCGGCTACTTCGGCCGCCTGCTCGACGAGGGCCGGCGCATCCTGCGGCTCTATTATTCCACCTTCGACGACCGGCTGCCGCTGCAATATGTGGAAGAGCACGAGGACATGATCGCCGCGATCGAGGCCGGAGACATCGAAAAGGCCGACCGGTTGGCGATTGCCCATGCGGCGCAGATCGTCCGGCAGATCCAGGACTATGTCGCGCGCGACATGCACAAGGCGGTGGCGATCGGCAATCCCTGACGCGAAGGGCCGACCGTTTCATCCACCAAACATCTGAACGGGAAGAAGATATGACTGCCGAGACAAATGCCGATGCCGTCGTCGTCGGGGCCGGGATCGTAGGCGTCATGGCCGCCCTCTACCTGCAAGCCGAGGGGCGCCAGGTGCTGCTCCTCGAGCGCGAGGAGGTTGCAGCCGGGGCGAGCGCCGGTAATGCCGGCATCCTCGCCTTTCCCGAGATCATTCCCGTTGCCTCGCCCGGCATCATGTTCAAGGCGCCGAAATGGCTGCTCGATCCCCTGGGCCCTTTGAGCGTGCCGCCCGCCTATGGGCTGAAGATCGCCCCGTGGCTCTTTCATTTCTGGCGCGCCAGTTCGCGCAAGGCCTTCGCCCATGGCATCGCCGCACAAACGGAGATGATGCGCCTCGCCGCCGCCGAAATGCTGCATATTCGTGAAACCCCGGAGCTTGCCGGCTTCTTCGACACGACCGGAACGCTGGATCTCTATGACAGCGAAGCGAGTTTTGACGCGGCAGCTTCCGACTGGCTGGAGAAAGAGAAGGCCGGGTTCCAGTTCACCAGCGTCGGACGGGCGGAGATCGATCGGCTGCAACCGGGCCTCGCCCCGCAGTTCCGCCATGCCATGTATTCACCCGCCGGCATCCAGGTGAATGATCCCAAAGGCCTGACCCGGGCGATCGCCGATCTCCTGACCGCCCGTGGCGGCGTACTGCGAAAGGGCGAAGTCAGGGACATTGCGCCGCATGCAGACGGTGCGATGATCACGCTTGACGACGGAGCGACGATAAAGGCTATAACGGTTGTTGTCGCGGGCGGTGCCTGGTCGAAGGTGCTGGCCGCACGGCTGGGCGATCCGGTGCCGCTCGAAACCGAGCGCGGCTACAACACGACGCTCCCCGCCGAGGCGTTTCCCCTCCAACGCCAGCTCTATTTCAACGACCATGCCTTTGTCGTCACACCGCTTTCGGAGGGTATCCGTGTCGGTGGGGCAGTTGAACTGGGCGGCCTGGAGCTTGCCCCCAATTATCGCCGTTCGAAGGCATTGCTGGCCAAGGCCGCGCGCTTCCTGCCTGACCTGAAGACCGAGGGCGGACGCGAATGGATGGGTTTCCGTCCCTCCATGCCGGATTGCCTGCCGGTCATTGGCCGTTCCAGCGCCAGCCCCGCCGTCCTTTACGCCTTCGGCCATGGCCATCTCGGCCTCACCCAGTCGGCCGCGACCGGCAGGCTGATTGCTGAACTTGCCGCCGGCCGCCCCGCCAGCCTTTCCCTTGCCCCCTTCCGCCCCGGCCGTTTCCGCCGGGGCGCCTGAACCCACTGTCCCGACGATCCGAAAGAGAATGCCGATGACCGCCCACCCGACCTTTGTCCCGATCTCGCCCCAGGAAAGAACCGAGCGCCTGGCGCGGCTTCGGACAACCATTGTCGAAAAGGGGATCGGCGCCGTGCTGCTCGGCTCGACCGAAAGCCTGCGCTACTACACCGGACTGGTCTGGCATCAGAGCGAGCGCCTGCTCGGCGCCGTGGTCACGCCGACCACGCTGCATTACATCGTGCCGGGGTTCGAGCAGAGCCGCGTCGAAAGCCTGCCGCACCTGCCGGGCGAGATCCATGTCTGGCAGGAAGAGGAGGATAGCGCCGCCCTCGTCGCCTCGCTCGTCGGGCCGCGCGACACGCTGGCGCTCGACGATGCCTTGCCGCTGTTCGTCTATCACGCGCTCGCAAGGCGGTTCGGCGCGGACCGCCTGATCGACGGCGCCCCGGTTATTCGCCGCCAGCGCCTGCGCAAGTCCCAAGCCGAGATCGCCATCATCCAGTATGCCATGAATCTCACGCTCGAGGTCCACAAGCGTGTTCACGCCCTGATCAGACCGGGCATCCGCGCCTCCGAAGTCGTCCGCTTCATCGACGACCAGCACCGCGCAGCGGGAGCCGAGGGCGGTTCGACCTTCTGCATCGTCTCCTTCGGCGAGGCCACATCCCTGCCGCACGGCGCCGACGGAGACCAGGTCTACAAGCCGGGCGACGTCGTTCTGGTCGATACCGGCTGCCGCTTCGACGGCTATCATTCCGACCTGACGCGCACCTATATGCTCGACGAGCCGACCGCCGAGTTCGCGCGGATCTGGGCGATCGAGCGGGAGGCGCAGCAGGCTGTGTTTGACGCAGCTCATCTGGGCGCCCCGTGCGAAAGCCTCGACGCGGCGGCCCGCGCCGTTCTCGTCCGCCACGGTCTCGGCCCGGACTACACGCTGCCCGGGCTGCCCCACCGCGCCGGCCACGGCCTCGGCCTCGAGATCCACGAGCAGCCCTATATCGTCCGCGGCAACCGAACGCTGCTGGAGGAAGGAATGTGCTTCTCCAACGAGCCGATGATCGTCGTCCCCGGCCGCTTCGGCATCCGCCTCGAAGACCATATCCACATGACCGAGAGCGGGCCGCAATGGTTCACCCAGCCCGCCAAGGGCCCGACCGAGCCCTTCGCCTGATCGCCGGCATCGGCGCCCGGCGGAAGCCGGGCACCTTGCGGGGGTTCGAGGCATCCTTCACGCTGCCTCCCGCTCCATGAAAATTCCTGCGCCGCCCCTCCTTGCCGTCTGTCGACAAATTGTATACTGATATATCACACCAACCCAAGGAGATTGCGATGACCACTGGCTGGCGCGGCGTCATTCCCGCTGTAACGACCCAATTCAACGAAGACCTGTCGATCGATTTCGAAAACACCCGCCGGGTGCAGGACGCGCTGGTTAACGACGGCGTGCACGGCCTGATCGTCATGGGCACCTGCGGCGAGAACAACTCGCTCGATCCGGATGAAAAGCGCGCCATCCTCAAGGGTGCCGTGGAAGTGGTCGCCGGCCGCGTTCCGGTCATCACCGGCGTCTCCGAATTCGACACCCGCCGCGCCGTCGCCTACGCCCGCGACGCGGAAAAGGCCGGCGCCGACGGCCTGATGCTGCTGCCGGCCATGGTCTATGTGCCGAAGCCGGAAGAACTGGTCGCTCACTTCAAGACCGTGGCCGAGGCGACCTCGCTGCCGATCATGCTCTACAACAACCCGCCGGCTTACCGCGTCAACATCGGCACGGACGTACTGCGCGCGCTCGAAGGCGTGGCCAACATCAAGGCCGTCAAGGAAAGCGCCCCGGACACCCGTCGCTTCACCGACCTCATCAATGAATTCGGCGACCGCTTCGACATCTTCGCCGGCCTCGACGACGTGGCGCTTGAAGGCATGATGCTCGGTGCCAAGGGCTGGGTCTCCGGTCTCACCAGCGCCTTCCCGCAGGAATCGGTTGCACTCGTCGCCGCGATCGATCGCGGCGACTGGGAAGAAGCCCGCCGCATCTACCGCTGGTTCATGCCGCTGCTGCACCTCGACGCCGAGCACGACTTGGTCCAGACCATCAAGCTCGCCGAACAGATCATGGGTCGCGGCTCCGAACGCGTCCGCATGCCGCGCATGATCCTTCAGGGCGCCCGCCGCGCCGAGATCACCGCCATGGTCGAAAAGGCAGCCGCCACCCGTCCGTCGAAGATGGCAAAGGCCGCCTGAGCCGCATCCGGCCCGTCCTGCAGAACTCCGGGCCGCCAGCTGCATCGCGCTGGCGGCCCTTTCTTTTCAATCCGACAGAAAGCCACCCATGTCCCAGGATCTCCAATACATCCGGCTCGAAGACGCCAAGCGCCTCGCCATCGACCTGCTTCGCGCGGCCGGACTTTCCGAAGGGCATGCCGAAGCGATCGCGAAGTCCGTCGTTTCGGCCCAGCGCGACGAGTGCTATTCGCACGGCCTGTGGCGCCTGCTCGGCTGCGTCGCCACGGTGCGCAAGGGAAAGGTCGATCCGAAGGCCGTGCCGACGGTTGACGCTTCGGCACCCGGCATCGTCAAGGTCGACGCCAAATATGGCTATTCCCTGCTCGCCTTCCGGGAAGGCCTTCCCGAGCTGATCGCCAAGGCCAGCCACCTCGGCATCGCCGCCATGGCGATCAACCACTGCTATCATTTCTCGGCGCTCTGGCCGGAGGTCGAGGAAATCGCCGAGGCCGGCCTGGTGGCGCTCGCCATGACGCCGAGCCACAGCTGGGTGGCGCCGGCCGGCGGAAAGAAGCCGGTTTTCGGCACCAACCCGATCGCCTTCGGCTGGCCGCGCGTCGGACCCCACCCCTTCGTGTTCGACTTTGCCACCAGCGCTGCCGCCCGCGGCGAGATCGAATTGCATCGCCGCGCCGGCAAGCCCATACCGCTCGGCTGGGCAATCGACAGCGACGGCAACGACACGACCGATGCGGCCAAGGCGATGGAGGGCGCCATGCTGACCTTCGGTGGGCACAAGGGTTCGGCGCTGTCCGCAATGATCGAACTGATGGCCGGCCCGCTGATCGCCGACATGACGAGCGCCGAATCCATGGCTTTCGACGACGGCGCAGGCGTTGCTCCCTGCCATGGCGAACTGATCCTCGCGCTCGACCCCAAGGTCTTCCTCGGCGGCGCCATGGAAGAGCATATGCGCCGGGCCGAGGACATGTTTGACGCCATCACCAGCCAAGGCGCCCGCCTGCCCTCGCAGCGCCGCTACGACGCCCGCGCCCGCAATGAAAGCCTTGGCGTTCCGGTGCAGACCACCCTGCTCGATGAATTGAGGGCACTGTTGCCCTCGCTCGTCTGAGCCTCGTATGTGATGGTCCCGACGCGCGGTCGGAGAACTCTGGCGGGCCAATGATCGAGGCTGATCGAAAAGCCGTCGAAACTCTTGGAAAAAGGGTTGTGCTGATGATCGTTCACGGTCACATTGTCGATCGTCGACTTAAGAGGTCTGACAACATGACAACACGGGAGGAGCATCCATCATGACGTCGCTGAGCGACAAGAAGGCCCTGATCACGGCAGCGGGCCAAGGGATCGGCCGGGCAAGCGCGCTTGCCTTTGCCCGCGCGGGCGCAAGCGTGGTGGCGACCGACATCAACGCCGATGCGCTCGACAGCCTGGCGACCGAAGCGAAGGAAGCCGGCCTTGCGATCGAGACCCGCGTGCTCGACGTGTTGAAGGACGAAGGCGTCGAGACGGTCGTTTCCGAGAACGGTCCCTTCGACATCCTGTTCAATTGCGCCGGCGTCGTCCATGGCGGCACGGTGATGGACATGGCCGACAAGGATCTCGACTTCGCCTTCGATCTCAATGTCCGCGCCATGATCCGCACCATCCGCGCCGTGCTGCCCGCCATGCTGGAGCGCGGTGACGGGTCGATCATCAACATGGCCTCGGTCGCTTCCAGCGTGAAGGGCGTGCCCAACCGCTGCGCCTACACCGTCACCAAGGCCGCCGTCGTCGGGCTGACCAAATCGGTCGCCGCCGACTACGTAACGCAGGGCATCCGCTGCAATGCGATCTGCCCCGGCACGGTGGAAAGCCCGTCCTTGCAGGACCGCATGCGCGCCCAGGGTGATTATGACGCCGCGCGCGCCGCCTTCATCGCCCGCCAGCCCATGGGCCGCCTCGGCACGCCAGACGAGATCGCCGATCTCGCCGTCTACATCGCCGGTGCCACCTATACTTCCGGCCAGGCCTTCGCCATCGACGGCGGCTGGACCATCTAATTCTTCTGGAAAGGACAAATCCCATGAAACTCATGCGCGTAGGCCAGCCCGGCCAGGAAAAGCCCGCCCTGCTCGACAAGGACGGCAAGATCCGCGACCTGTCCGCCCATGTCGCCGACATCGGTGGCGCAGCCATCTCGTCCGAGGGCTTGGCGAAGATCGCTGCCCTCGACCCGGCCTCGCTGCCGGAACTGTCGGCGGACGAGCGCATCGGCGCTTGCGTCGCCGGCACCGGCAAGTTCATCTGCATCGGGCTGAACTATTCCGATCACGCCGCCGAAAGCGGCATGGCCGTCCCGCCCGAGCCGGTGATCTTCATGAAGGCAACCTCGGCCATCTGCGGCCCGAACGACGACGTCTTGATCCCCCGCGGTTCGGAAAAGACCGACTGGGAGGTCGAACTGGGCGTAGTCATCGGCAAGACGGCCAAGTATGTTTCCGAGGCCGAGGCCATGGACTATGTCGCCGGCTACTGCGTCAGCCACGACGTCTCCGAGCGCGCCTTCCAGACAGAGCGTGCCGGCCAGTGGACCAAGGGCAAGTCCTGCGACACGTTTGGCCCGATCGGCCCCTGGCTTGTCACCAAGGACGAGATAGCCGATCCGCAGAACCTGAAGATGTGGCTCAAGGTCAACGGTGAGACCATGCAGGACGGCACCTCGGCCACCATGGTCTACGGCATCGCCCACCTCGTTTCCTATCTCAGCCAGTTCATGTCGCTTCACCCCGGCGATGTCATCTCCACCGGCACGCCCCCCGGCGTCGGCATGGGCATGAAGCCGCAGCGTTATCTGAAAGCCGGAGACGTGGTCGAACTCGGCATCGACGGCCTCGGAACCCAGAAGCAAACCTTCAAGGCCGACCGCTGAGACGAGATGTGGCAGGTGGGCTGTCAACACGGCCCTCCTCCCTTCAAAACGCTCTTGGCAGTTTCAGAAACCTGTAGTACAGGTTTTTGAAACCCGTAGGATTAGCCATGAGCATTCCCCATTCTTCGGCGCCGATCACGGGCGATCTCGTCACCGGCGCCGTCGCGCATATCTCCTCCCTTATCCGGCAGGGCGAACTGCGGCCAGGCGACAGGCTGCCCTCCGAAGCGAGCCTGAGCCAGGAGCTCAAGGTTTCCCGCACCGTCGTGCGCGAGGCACTGCGCTCGCTCGCCGCGCTGCGCCTGATCGACCTGGGCGCCGGCAAGCGCCCGACCGTCGCCGTGCTCGACGACAGCTCCATGGCGCTGACCTTCCGCCACGGCCTGTTCACCGACCAGATCGACATCCGCCAGCTGCTCGATGCCCGCCGCACGATCGAGGCGCGCACGGCGACCCTCGCCGCCCTGTTGCGCACCGATCGCGAGGCGGCCGAGATTCTCGGTCATGCCAAGGCGATGCAGGACGCGCTCGACCGCCCCGCCGTGGTGATGGAACACGACCTGGCCCTCCACCTTGCCATCGCCCGCGCCTCGCACAACCCAGTGTTCGCGCTCATCATCGGCGCCATCGAGGGGGTGATCGTCGAGACCTGGCCGATCGGCTGGAAGAGCCGCGCCGACGATCACGAGCGCATGGCGATGAACCGCCTGCATCTCGACCTCGCCCAGGCGATCGCCGATTCCGATCCCCAGGCCGCCACACGATTGATGAACCGGCATTTCGACGAGAGCCTGAAGGCGCTCGCCTCCGCCGGCCTGCTTTAGCATCCAGACAGGAGCCCTCCATGAAAATCACCCGCCTCGAAACGGTGCGCGTCGCCGAGCGCGCCAATCTGCTCTGGCTGCTCGTCCATACCGATGAAGGATTGACCGGGCTCGGCGAGACCTTTTTCGGCGCCGAGACGGTCGAGGCCTATGTGCATGAATATATCGCGCCGCGTGTGATCGGCCGCGATCCGCTGGAGATCGACCGGTTGTCCGCCGATCTCGTCGGTTATCTCGGCTTTCGCTCGTCGGGCGCCGAGGTGCGCGGCAATTCGGCCTTCGACATCGCGCTCTGGGATCTGTTCGGCAAGGCGACCAACCAGCCGATCGCCCAGCTTCTGGGCGGCTTCACCCGCCGCGAGATCCGCACCTACAATACCTGCGCCGGCACCGAATACATCAAGAAGGCCACCGGTCAGACGACCGCCAATTACGGGCTTTCCGAGGGCCGCGACTATGACGACCTGAACGGCTTCCTCCATCGCGCCGACGAACTGGCCCACTCACTGCTGGAGGACGGCATCACGGCGATGAAGATCTGGCCCTTCGACGCCGCCGCCGAGAAGTCCCGCGGCCAGTACATCTCCATGCCGGATCTGAAACAGGCGCTTCAGCCCTTCGAGAAGATCCGCGCCGCCGTCGGCGACAGGATGGACATCATGGTGGAGTTCCACTCCATGTGGCAGCTGCTGCCGGCCATGCAGATCGCCAAGGCGCTCACCCCCTACCAGACCTTCTGGCACGAAGACCCGATCAAGATGGATAGCCTTTCGAGCCTCAAGCGCTATGCCGAAGTGTCCCCCGCCCCGATCTCCGCTTCGGAGACGCTCGGTTCGCGCTGGGCCTTCCGCGACTATCTGGAGACCGGAGCGGCCGGCGTGGTCATGCTCGACATTTCCTGGTGCGGCGGCCTGTCGGAGGCGCGCAAGATCGCCGCGATGGCCGAGGCCTGGCACCTGCCGGTCGCGCCGCATGACTGCACCGGCCCGGTCGTGCTCTGCGCCTCGACCCATCTGTCGCTCAATGCCCCCAACGCACTGGTGCAGGAGAGCGTGCGCGCCTTCTATCGTACCTGGTACCGGGATCTGGTCACCGCCCTGCCGGAAGTGAAGAACGGCATGATCACCGTGCCGCCGGGCCCCGGTCTCGGCATGGAACTCAACCCGGATCTCGAGCGGGCCTTTACGGTCTCCCGCCGCATCTCCGATGCATCCACCATCTGAACGCCGCAAGAACTCGACGGAAGAAGACACAAATGGCAAACACCTCTGAAACCTACGGCAGCAGCCGATACCGCGCCATGGCAGGACCGGCGGTCATGCTGCTTGGCATGCTGATGTTCGCGCTCAACGATGCCATGGGCAAATGGCTCGTCGCCAGCTATGGCCTCGGCCAGGTCATCCTGATCCGCAGCATAGCCGCCTTGCTGATCCTTTCGCCTTTCCTCTGGCTTGCCGGCAGGAAGCCGATCCTTGAGGCGGAGCAGCCACTGATGCAGCTGGCGCGCGTCGTCTTCTCGACGATGGAGGTCTTCTGCTTCTATTACGCGGTCATGTACCTGCCGCTAGCCGACGTCATGACCTACTGGCTGGCAGCCCCGATCTATGTCGCTGCCGCCTCGCCGCTTCTGCTCGGCGAAAAGGTCGGCTGGCGCCGCTGGAGCGCGATCTTCATCGGTTTCGTCGGCGTCATCATCACGCTCGAGCCGTCGAGCGCCATGTTCACCATGCCGGCGATCATCTCCATCATCGGTACTTTCGCCTTCGCCTTCATGCTGCTCTCCGGCCGCAGCCTGCGCGGCACGCCGGACAAGACCCTGGTCCTGTTCCAGGTGGGCGGCGCCGGCCTTGCCGGCCTCGTCTTCGCGCCGTTCGACTGGACGCCGCTGACGTCCGTGTCCGAGATCGCGCTTCTCGGCCTGCTCGGCGTCGTGGCCATGGGCGCGCATATGCTGGTCAACCGCGCGCTGAAGATATCGGATGCGGCAACGGTTGCCCCGTTGCAATATACCCTGCTGCTCTGGGCGATCCTGTTCGGCTGGATGTTCTTCGGCGACGTGCCGCGTCTCACCATGCTGCTCGGTGCCGCTCTGATCGTCGGCTCCGGCATGTTCATCTTCTTCCGCGAACAGCAGTTGAAGCGTCGCGAGCCGGATCGCCCGCTCGACCTTCCCTGAACCGACGCGCATCCGCCCGGTGGATTGAAAAGGGGCCGCCCCCGATGCGGCCCCTTTTCGCTGCCGGGACTCCGATCGGTCAAGGCAGCCAAAAGGAAACGGCCCGGGAGGTTATCCTCCCGGGCCGTCTTCATTCTTGTCCGGCCGCGACTGGCGCGGCCGGCATATCGATATCGGCTTACTTGCGGATCTCGGCCAGGTTGGCGAGGATAGCATCGACGACATCGGCGCCGATCTCGGCCTTGTGCTTTTCATAGACGATCATCGACTTCTCGCGGATGCGGGCCTGTTCCTCGGCAGACAGGGCATTAACCTCGAGACCGGCGGCCTTGATCTTCTCCAGCGACTTCTTGTTCAGATCCTGGATGACCTTGCGCTCTTCGTCACGGCCGACTGCGGCGCAATCACGAAGGGCTGCCTGCTCTTCCGCGGAATAGGTATCGAAGATCGCCTTCGAGAAGAGGAAGAGGAACGGCGTGTAGGCGTGGTTGGTCTCGGTGACGAACTTCTGCACTTCGTAGAACTTCGACGTGTCGATCGTCACATAGGGGTTTTCCTGTGCGTCGATCGCCTTGGTTTCCAGCGCCGAGAACACTTCGCCGAACGCCATCGGGGTGGCATTGGCACCGAGATTCTGGAAGGTGTCGAGGAAGATGTTGTTCTGCATGACGCGAACCTTCATCCCCGAGAAGTCTTCCCACTTGGTGACCGGACGAACCGAGTTCGACAGGTTACGGAAGCCGTTTTCCCAGTAGGCGAGGTTGATGAGGCCTGCTTCTTCGAGCTTCTTGTTCATCTGCGTGCCGAAGTCGCCGTCGAGAACCTTGTAGGCCTCGTCAGCGCTGGCGAACAGGAACGGAAGGTCGAAGACGCCGAGTGCCGGCACGATGCCGACCAGCGGCGAGGACGAGGTGACGACGGCTTCCTGAACGCCCGAGCGCAGGGCCTGGGTTGCCTGAAGGTCACCGCCGAGCGCGCCGCCCCAGAAGGCGGTGAGCTTGAGCTTGCCGCCCGACTTCTCGTCCAGGCAAGCCTGCATGGCCTTGATGCCGTTGCCGACGGGGTGATCGGCATTGATGCCGTTTGAAACGCGGATGTTGCGCTCGGAAAACTCGGCGAAGGCCGGCGCGGCGGCCGAGCATGCGAATGCGATGGCAGTCGTGGTCAGAAGCAGTTTTCTCATATTATCCTCCCATTGGATTGTTGAGTGAGAAGTCTGGTGCTCGCGGGCTGTCAATGCAGCCAGCGGGCGGGGACGAGAACCAGGTCCGGGAACAGGACCAGGATGAAGAGAACGAAGACCTGCGCGACCAGGAAGGGCCAGACGCCGATCGTCACCTTGCCAAGCGGCACGCGACCGACGCCGCTGACGACGTTCAGCACGACGCCGACCGGCGGGGTCAGAAGGCCGATGCAGGTGTTCATGATGAACAGGACGCCGAAATAGACCGGGTCGATGCCCGCCTGCTTGATGATCGGCATCAGCACAGGCGTCAGGATCAGGATGGTCGGCGTCAGGTCCAGCGCGGTACCGACGACCAGCACCACCAGCATGATGACGAACATCAGCAGCGTCGGGCGGTCGATCAGGGGCTCGATGAAGCCGGTGATCTCGGCCGGAATATTGGCAGCCGTGATGAGCCAGGCCGAAACGAGCGCTGCACAGACCAGGAACATGATCACGGCCGTCGTCTTGGCGGCCTGAAGGATGACATGCGGCAGTTGCTTCGGCGAAAGCTCACGATAGATGAACATGCCGACGAACAGTGCATAGGCGGCGGCCACGACAGCGGCTTCGGTCGGCGTGACGACGCCGGCCTTGATACCACCGAGAATGATCACCGGCATGCCGAGTGCCCAGAGGGCGCGACCGGTGACCCGCAGACGTTCCTTCATCGGTGCACGCGGCAGGGCTTCCACGTTATCCTTGCGCACGACGATCAGCCAGGTGACGATCAAGGCTATGCCCATCATCAGGCCCGGCACGATGCCGGCCATGAAGAGTTGCGTGATCGACACGTTGGCGGCGACACCGAAAACGATGAAGGCCATGGAGGGCGGGATGACCGGCGCGATGACGCCACCCGCGGCAATCAGGCCGGCGGAGCGCGGCACGTTGTAGCCGGCCTTGGCCATCATGGGAATGAGAATGGCGGCAAGCGCTGCCGTATCGGCCGCGGCGGAGCCGGAAATGCTGGCCATGATGACGGCGGCCATGATCGCCACAATGCCGAGACCGCCACGGATGTGGCCCACACAGGCGATGGCGAAATCGATGATGCGCTTCGACAGGCCGCCGGCATTCATCAATTCACCCGCGAGGATGAAGAACGGAATGGCGAGCAGCGTGAAGGTGTCTGCGCCCGCGATCATGTTCTGGGCAATGATCTGGGTGTTGAACATGCCCATGAACCACATGAGCACGACGCCGCAGAACATCAGCGAGAAGGCGACCGGCACGCCGACTGCCATCGCGCCCAGGAGCGAAACGATGAATACGAGCAAAGTCATCAGGCACGCTCCGAGAGATGCTCGAGGGACATGTTCTCGCCGGCGAACGCGGCAATTTCTTCTTCGGTGACGCGCCCCGTCAACAGGCGGAACAGACGCTCCAGCGCGATCAGAACGATCCCGGCGCCGGTGAAGAAGCCGATACCGTAGATCCAGATCATCGGCAGCTTGGTCACCGGTGAGGTCATGCTCGCATTGATCGGCGCCTGCTTCCAGGTGCCCCAGAAGAAGATCGCCGATACGGCGATGATGACGATGTTCGACAGGATCATGCAGACGATGCGGCCCCTGCGGCCGAACAGCATGACCAGCGTTTCCACGCCAAGATGCGAATGCTCGCGAAACGCCACGACTGCCCCGATGAAGGTCAGCCAGACGAAGAAGTAGCGTGACAGTTCGTCGGAGATATTGAGGCCCGAATTGAAGCCGTACCGCATCACCACGTTGACGAAGACCATCACCGCCATGGACGAGAGCAGGAAGATCAGCAAGAATTCAAGAATTCGATAGAATGTGTCGATTGCCTTTTGCATGGCCATCCCCCTCACACCTTGTCCAGAAGGCCGCGGGCGGCCAGATTTCGGATCAGAGCCGTCACGCCGAAGGTCCATTCGCCACAGGTGTCGCTGCGCTCGACCCAGTTGACAAGCCGTCCGAGCTTCGGAGTGGCAATTTCCACGCGGTCGCCGAGCTCGTGGGTAAAACCCTGACCGGCACCGCGGCGATCCTTGACCGGCGCGAACATGGTGCCGAGGAACAGCACCGCGCCGTCCGGATATTGATGATTGCGATTGAGCAACTGGCGGGCAAGATCGGCCGGCTTGCGGCTGATCGCCTCCATCGGGCTTTCCCCGGTCATGACGAACCCGTCCTTGCCCTCGACCAGCAGCGAGACCCGGACCCGGCCGAGATCGTCGAGCGAGAAGCCGCTGTCGAACAGGCGGATGAAGGGACCGATGGAGCACGACGCGTTATTGTCCTTGGCCTTGCCGAGAAGCAGGGCGGAGCGACCCTCGACGTCGCGCAGGTTGACGTCGTTGCCGAGAGTAGCACCGACGATTTCGCCGGTGGAGCGCAGAACGAGCACGACTTCCGGCTCGGGATTGTTCCACTCCGAGATCGGGTGAATACCCACCTCGGCTCCGCAACCGACGGCCGACATGGGTTGAGCCTTGGTGAAGATTTCCGCGTCCGGGCCGATGCCGACTTCGAGATATTGCGACCACAGACCCATGTCCTGCAGCAGCGCCTTGACATGAGCGGCCTGCTCGGACCCGGCCACCACGCCGCGCAGGCTGTCGCCGAGGACCGGCGCCAGTCGCTGGCGGATTTCCAGGGCGCGGGTCGCGTCGCCCTTGGCCTGCTCCTCGATCACCCGCTCCAGCATGCTGTCGGCAAACGTGACGCCCGCCGCCTTGATGGCCTGCAGGTCGACCGGCGCCAGAAGCGTTCCAGCCTTACCGGACAGGAAGTCATCCAGCGAGCCGAGCTCGGGAAGGTCGCTTGCGCTCTTCAGGCGGGCCGCGATGCCGTCTAACTCCAGGAGCGATGATACGGTCGCGGCGATGGACGACAGGTCGAGCAGCCGGCCATTGCGGATCAGAACGGGACAAGGGCCCGAGAGCGCCGCCGACCACACGCGTCCGACCAGCAAGGCCTCGACGGCATCGTCCGGCAAGATCTGCCCGGCGCTCAACGAATGCGTGGAACTCAAAACCATCCTCCCGTCTTATTCCCATCAGGCTCACCCTCCAGGGAGCCTTGCCTAATTGTCAGGATGTCTGACAACAGAACCTAAACCGTTTTAATCGGTCTCGCCTCACCTGTCTAGCAGCGAAATGCCGCTTTCCCGACTCAATTTAGCCCGGATGTCGTTCGGGCGGACGAGAAAGCCGGGTCAGTAGGATTCCAGCTTCAGACCGAGCCTTCCGGTCGCTCCGAGCAAGTGACGACGCATGGCCTCGCGCGCGCGCTGCGGATCGCGGCTGGCGATGGCGTCGCGGATCGCCAGATGTTCGGCGATCGTCACCTCGACGATTTCCTCCAGCACGGCCGCGGCCCGCGCGGCATTGATCGCAAGGCTGATGCGTTCGGCAATGAAGCCGATGAACAGTGAAAAATACTCGTTCTTGGTGGCAGCGGCGACAACGCGATGAAAGGCGAGGTCGGCAACGATGCCCTGGTCCGTCCATTTGTCGGCGCCCGTCATGGCCGTCAGCGTCTCGTCCAGCTTGTCGAGGTCGCCCCGGTCGTGATGCACCGCCGCCAGGCCGGCCGCCTCGATTTCGAGCGGGAGGCGCAATTGGAACAATTCGCGAAAGCTCTCGCGGTCATGCAGGTCGTCCTGCTCGATGCGGATCGATTGCCGGCCCCGATGCTCGGTGACGAAGGCGCCGACGCCCTGACGGGTTTCCACCAGTCCCTCGTTGCGCAACTGGGCAATCGCCTCGCGCACGACGGAACGACTGACGCCGAAACCCTTGGCAAGAACATGCTCGGTCGGCAGTTTCTCGCCGGGCAGGATGCGGCCTTCCGCAATGTCGCGGGCAATCTGCGAGGAGATGCGCGCCGGCAAATGCTCGTTACGCCTGATCTGACCGAAACCCACCGTCATGCCGCCCCCTCCTGGCCGTCTCCGGCGTTTGTCTACGAATTGTCCACAAAGTTCAATTGGCAACCCGGATTCATGACGAAAGTCGGATCGACCGCTCCCTTGAGCGCCGTCAGCAGCTTGCGCCGAACCGCCGGCAAGCGGGCTTCGAAGTCCGCCTTCTTAAGCCGTCCAATGCCATGCTCCGCACTGATCGAGCCCTGGTAGGTGTCAAGCACGGCATTGATCGCCCCCTTCGCGGCATAGATCTGCGCGGCGCATTCCTGCGGGGAGAGACCTGCGGGCGGCAGCACGTTCAGGTGGACATTGCCGTCACCGACGTGCCCATAGGAGACGCTCACACAATCCGGCAGCGCCTCGGCCACCGCCGCCTCGGCATCGCGGACGAAATCGGCAAGCCGCGACAGGGGCACGGAGATATCCGTGCGCAGATGCGGACCCCTTTTGGCCTGGCCCTCGTTCATTCCTTCACGGAAGAGCCAGAGATTGCGCGCCTGGCTTTCCGATGTGGCGATGACGCCGTCGGCGACCAGCCCCTCTTCCATCACACCCCCGAGGAAGCGCTCCATCAGGTCGGCAATGTCGACCAGGCCGGATCCGGAGATTTCCATCAGCGCATAGGCCGGATAGTCGCCTGCCATTGGCATGGCGAGATCGGGGATCGCCTCGCGCGCCAGGACGAAGGCCAGCGGCGGCATGAACTCGAAGGCCGAGAGCAGGTCGCAGCAATCGCGGCGGGCCCGGCGATACAGGGAAATGACGTCGTCCAGCGCGTTGAGGCCAACAAGCGCCGTCGCGACCTGGTCCGGCTGGGGCATGAGCTTGACGGAGACCGCCGTGATGATCCCCAATGTTCCTTCCGCGCCGATGAAGATCTGCTTCAGATCGATGCCGCGATTGTCCTTGCGCAGCGTCGACAGTCCGTCGAAGATCGTGCCGTCGGGCAGGACGACCTCGAGGCCGAGCACCAGTTCGCGCGTCATGCCATAGCGCAACACGTTGATGCCACCGGCATTGGTCGAGACATTGCCGCCGATCCGGCAGGACCCTTGCGCGCCGAGCGCCAACGGAAAGAACATGCCCTGACGCGCCACGGCATCCTTGAATTCCGAAAGGATGCAGCCCGCTTCGACCACGGCGGAGAAATCGTCTGCGTCGATGCGTCGGATCTGGGCCATGCGCTCGAGGCTGATCACCACCTGGCGTTCGGGCTGGTCCGGCGTCGCGCCGAGCACGAGACCGGTATTGCCGCCCTGCGGCACTATGGAAAGGCCGAGCGAAACGCAGGCCCGCACGGCGTCGGCGACCTGCTCGGTCGTGCGAGGCCGCAGCACGGCAACCGCGCCGGTCGCCACATCGCCATGCCAGTCCCGGCAATAACGCGCGACCTCATCGCCGACCAGCACCATGTCCGGCCCCAGCGCCCGGCGAAGGGCCTCCTGCTGGTCACCCGACACCACCACCGCCTCGCCCCGTTCGCTCAAGATCGCATTCTCCGTTGGCCGCAGAACTTCGCAATTGAGGCGCGCGGCGACATTGCCAATAATTGTGTTTTCAAACCCATCATATAAGGTTATCAGACAACCTTACAATATTTGTTTTGAGTGGCCTGTCTTTTGTCCAAGCTTGACCGGAGCGGCCCGCAGGAGGAGGAAGATCCATGCATATCCTGATTATCGGCGCAGCCGGCATGGTTGGTCGTAAACTCGCCGATCGGCTGACCCGCGACGGCGCGCTCGGCGGCAAGACGATCGATGCCATGACCCTGGTCGATGTCGTCACGCCTGAAGCTCCGGCTGGCTTTTCCGGCAAGGTCACGCTCGAAACCGTTGACCTTTCGGCCCCCGGTGAGGCGGACCGCCTGATTGCCGGCCGTCCCGATGTGGTCTTCCATCTGGCGGCCATCGTCTCCGGCGAAGCCGAGCTCGATTTCGAGAAAGGCTACCGCATCAATCTCGACGGCACGCGCTATCTGTTCGACGCCATCCGAATCGCCAACGGCAAGGACGGCTACAAGCCGAGGGTCGTCTTCACCTCGTCGATCGCCGTCTTCGGCGCGCCCTTGCCCTATCCGATCCCCGACGAATTCCACACCACGCCGCTCACCAGTTACGGCACCCAGAAGGCCATCTGCGAGCTCCTGCTGTCCGATTATTCGCGCCGCGGCTTCTTCGACGGCATCGGCATCCGTCTTCCGACGATCTGCATTCGCCCCGGCAAGCCGAACAAGGCCGCCTCCGGCTTCTTCTCCAACATCCTGCGCGAGCCGCTGGTCGGCCAGGAAGCCGTGCTTCCCGTCTCCGACGACGTGCGCCACTGGCATGCCTCACCCCGCTCGGCGGTGGGCTTCCTCATCCACGGCGCGACCATCGACGTCGACACGGTCGGCCCGCGCCGCAACCTCTCCATGCCGGGCTTGAGCGCCACCGTGGGCGAACAGATCGAGGCGCTTCGTCGCATTGCCGGCGAAAAGGCCGTCAAGCTCATTCGCCGCGAACCCGATGAGATGATCATGCGCATGTGCGCCGGCTGGGCCCCCGGCTTCGAGGCCAAACGCGCTCGCGAACTCGGCTTCACCGCCGAAGCCTCGTTCGACGAGATCATCCGCGTGCATATCGAAGACGAACTGGGGGGCAAGCTGTGACCCTTTCCGACCGTGCCGGCGCCAAACCGCGCCAGATCGCCTTTCTCGGCACCGGGCTGATGGGCGCGCCGATGGCGCGGCGGCTTCTCAAGGCAGGCTTCCCCGTCACCGTCTGGAATCGCGACCGGTCCAAGGCCGAAGCGTTGTCCGTTGAAGGCGCTGCCGTTGCCGCCTCCGCAGCGGATGCCGTCCGGGGCGCCGATATCGTCTTCACCATGCTGAGCGACGGCAAGGCAGTCACCGACGTGCTGTTCAACCAGGGCGTTGTCGGCCTGCTGAAACCCGGTGCAATCGTCGTGGACACCTCATCGATCACCCCGCCGATCGCCCGCGAGCATGCAGAAGCACTTCGGCAGCAGCAGGTGCACCACATCGATGCGCCGGTATCCGGCGGGGTGGTGGGCGCCGAGGCGGGTACGCTCGCCATCATGGCGGGCGGCGATGCCGCAATCGTCGAAAGCCTCGCCAAGGTCTTTGCAGCGCTTGGCCGCGTCACCCATGTCGGCCCCTCCGGCGCCGGGCAGATCTGCAAGCTCGCCAACCAGCAGATCGTCGCGATCACCATTGGTGCCGTCGCCGAAGCGATGATCCTGGTCGAGGCCGGTGGCGCCAGCCGCGAGAAATTCCGCGAGGCGATCCGCGGCGGCTTTGCCGAAAGCCGCATCCTCGATCTGCATGGTGGCCGCATGGTGAACCGCAGCTTCGCTCCGGGCGGCCCTTCGCGGCTGCAACTGAAGGATCTCGACGCGGTCGCCGCAATGGCGGACCTGTTCAGTCTCGACCTGCCACTGACCGCCATGATACGCGACGAGTTCCGCGATTTCGTTGCAGACGGCGGCGGCGATACCGATCATAGTGGTCTTCTGCTGCATCTCGAAAAGATCAATCAGCGCATGGGTGAGGAAAAATTATGAGCGACGACAAGAACAAGCCCCGCCGCCTGCGCTCGCAGGACTGGTTCGACAATCCCGACCACCTCGACCTGACCGCGCTCTATCTCGAGCGTTTCATGAACTACGGCACGACTCCGGAAGAGTTGCGCTCGGGCAAGCCGATCATCGGCATTGCCCAATCCGGCAGCGACCTCAACCCCTGCAACCGCCACCATCTCGACCTCGCCAAGCGCCTGCGCGACGGCATTCGCGACGCCGGCGGCATCCCGATCGAATTCCCGACCCATCCGTTGTTCGAGAACTGCAAGCGCCCGACCGCGGCGCTCGACCGCAACCTCGCCTATCTCGGCCTCGTCGAAATCCTCTACGGCTACCCGCTCGATGGCGTCATCCTCACCACCGGCTGCGACAAGACCACCCCGTCGGCCCTGATGGCCGCCTCGACCGTCGACCTGCCGGCCATCGTCTTCTCCGGCGGGCCGATGCTCGACGGCTGGCATGACGGCGACCTCGTCGGCTCCGGCACCGTGATCTGGCGTTCGCGCCGCAAGTTCGCCGCCGGCGAGATCACCCGCGAGGAATTCCTCGAGGCGGCGCTCGATTCGGCGCCCTCGGTCGGCCACTGCAACACCATGGGCACGGCCTCGACGATGAACGCCATGGCCGAGGCGCTCGGCATGTCGCTGACCGGCTGCGCCGCCATTCCGGCCGCCTATCGCGAACGCGGCCAGATGGCCTATCGCACCGGTCGCCGTGCGGTCGAACTGGTCCTCCAGGACATCAAGCCGTCCGACATTTTGACGCGCTCGGCCTTCCTCAACGCCATCCGGGTTAATTCGGCAATCGGCGGCTCCACCAATGCCCAGCCGCATCTCGCGGCCATGGCCAAGCACGCCGGCGTCGAGGTTCATCCCGACGACTGGCAGGTCCACGGCTTCGACATTCCGCTGCTCGCCAACATCCAGCCGGCCGGCGCCTATCTCGGCGAACGCTTCCACCGCGCCGGTGGCGTACCGGCGATCATGTGGGAACTGTTGAAGGCCGGCAAGCTCGACGGCTCCTGTCCGACGGTCACCGGCAAGACCATGGCCGAGAACCTTGAAGGCCGCGAATCGGAAGACCGCGAAGTCATCAAGCCCTATGACGCCCCGATGCGCGAACGCGCCGGCTTCCTGGTGCTCAAGGGCAATCTGTTCGACTTCGCCATCATGAAGATGAGCGTCGTATCGGAGGGCTTCCGCGAGCGCTACCTGCAGGAGCCGGGCCGTGAAGGCGTGTTCGAAGGCAAGGCAGTCGTCTTCGACGGTTCGGAAGACTATCACGCCCGCATCAACGATCCCGCCCTGGATATCGACGAGAACACCATCCTGGTGATCCGCGGCGCAGGCCCCATGGGCTGGCCGGGCTCGGCCGAAGTGGTCAACATGCAGCCACCGGATCACCTGCTGAAAAAAGGCATCATGAGCCTGCCGACGATCGGCGACGGCCGCCAGTCCGGCACGGCCGACAGCCCTTCGATCCTCAACGCCTCGCCGGAAAGTGCGGCCGGCGGCGGGCTCGCCTGGGTGCGAACCGGCGACATCATCCGCATCGACTTCAACCAGGGTCTTTGCAACATGCTGGTGGACGAGGCGGAAATCGCCCGCCGCAAGGGTGAGGGCATCCCCAAGGTGCCGGCTGACGCGACCCCGTGGCAGCGCATCTACCGCCAGACGGTCACACAGCTCTCCGAGGGAGCGACGATCAAGGGCGCGGACGAATTCCGCCAACTGGCGAAGACGCCGCCGCGCCACAACCACTGACGCCGGTTCGATCGCGGGAAACCGATCCCCGATCACACCCTCGTTCCTCGCGGCCCGCCGG
>Ga0209643_1001219_pt1 | contig 26484 bp, 27 predicted proteins | sample AutmiccBRH37_all_FD_187383 | JGI IMG/M metagenome (GOLD analysis project Ga0209643, IMG submission 187383) | Deep subsurface microbial communities from Mt. Terri, Switzerland - Autotrophic microbial communities BRH/37_all (SPAdes) (version 2) | ecosystem: Environmental > Aquatic > Deep... | reverse complement strand
ACCCACCGGTTCACCCACTGCCGGTCTGCGTCGATCGGCCGGCAGCACGAAACGCAATCCGGCTCGTCGCAGATCTTACGGAGATTGAACCCGGCAGGGAGCGGTCCGTGGCGGTCTTCAAAGAGGATCCGGCGCGCTTGAAATTTGTAACGAATGTTATCGCGTTGAAGAACGATGTTCGATGGTGGGTAAATCAAGTGCTCTCCTCGGATGATCGATCGACGGTGAACACGTGCGACGAGCTTTCCCCGCTCAGCCGCGGAGAGGTCTATCATTTTCTTTGCCCTGAATGCGGTGCATGTTCATAGTTACAATAACGCGCGGGATGAGTCGAAATAGAAAAAGTCGGGAAAAGCTCATCATCTGCCGCGCGAATGCGCCTTTTATCGTGTGCGGGCGTTAGCTATGGCAAAGTCAGGCCCCTATGCGGGACTATCGGCAAGCACCCCAAAAAGCATAGTAATTACTCATTCATAGCCAACGACTAAAAGCACCCCAAAACCCAGAGTATCCTTCGGATACTACGAGCATTGAGATTCTTCCAGCCGAAGGCCCGAAGACGGGGCCAGTTCCGCCTCAAAACCGGGTTGTCGCCAGTCGGTTCGGCCCTTCGTATCTGGCACCGTCCACGGCTTCGGCAGCCGCGGCTGCGCCGCGCCCGCCGGCACCGTCGAAATCGGTCATCGCGTCGCTCGCTCGCACCCGCTGCGCGGCTGCTCCCGAGCTTCCGCGATGGTCCGCTTGCGCGGGGATCTCGTTCCGAAATGGGCGCAGCCGCGCCCCTCGGTCGAAGACCAGGTGGCGATCCTGGAGCCTGAAGACGCTTCCAGCTTCGCAGCGTTCGAGGGCTTCTCATATCGGCCTGGAGCCGGCTCAGCAGCGCCGCCAGGCGCGTCGGGTAGGTTGGGGGCACCTCGGATCAGTTCGGCTCCCAGCGTGGCTCCCAGTGCGCCCTATCCGGAAAAGGAACCCGAAGGTTCGCGGTCTATTTGAACGAGCAGCCCGAAACGTCGAGACCGGATCGTTTAGCGCACTGCATTCCCTCGGACGATAGACGGTGCGACCCGATAAGCGAGCAACCGTCTCAGTCACGAACGGACGCCCCGCCTCGAAATCCATCTGGCTCGCGTGTATCCTGGCCTCGTCATCTGGTCATCGCTGCACCTTGACCGTCACCCGGTCGAAGACGACGGTAGCGACCGATTCATCTGGCGGACCGCCGTTCGAGGCAACCCTCGGCGACCTCTTCGAGCGGAAGGTGTCACGCTGGCTGACCATGAAGGCGGCACCTGAAGCAGAATAGTTGAGGGGCGCGTTGGCACGCTGGCGCTCTACCGTCACCTCGTAGCCGGCGAGGACGTGCTTGACGAAGAAGCCCATCCACTCGCCGACCGCGAGTTTCCACCAGCGTCGCCCCGGCGCCCCGTGGTCATGGCGCCCGATCACCTGGTTACGCGCCGACTTGGGATTGAGTATGCGGCCGGCTGCGCAGACGGCCAGCACCCGGCACGGCCGGATCTCGGCGGTCGCGGCATCGACTTGGACATCGAGGCAGGGAGGGCCGACGTTCGGGAGGTCGGTGCGTCTTGCTCAGGTCGGCGAACCCGATCGCATTCTCGCCTCCGATCCGTGATCTGATCGGCGAGGCGGCCGAGCGGCTTCGTGATGGTCTCCCCCGATTGCCCCCGTCCTTGCCCGCCTCGACCCGGCGCATAAATACGTTGCAGACGAGCAGCTTAGGATTCTGGAGGAAGCATGGCGAAGAAGCAGACGGCCGCGAAGGCGGGTGAGGCGGGATCGACCGAGAAGAAGGTGAACCCGGCGCTGATGAAGCCGCTTCAGCCGTCGAAGGAACTTGCTGCGGTCGTGGGTTCCGACCCCCTGCCGCGCCCGCAGGTGGTCAAGAAGCTCTGGGAATACATCAAGAAGCACGATCTCCAGAACCCCGAGAACCGCCGGAAAATCAGGAGCGACGACACGCTGCGGGCTGTGTTCGGGAAGGACAAGGTCACGATGTTCGAGATGAACAAGTACGTGGCCCAGCACCTGAAATAGCCAGCCCGACCGAATCTTACCGTCGACGCTTAGCATCCATGACGTCATCTTCCAGCATGTCGAGCGCGATATCATCGATGCGCTCGGCGCGCTCGCGAGCAATAGCGGCGAGCCTTTGATAGAGATAGTGACCCAGGCGGATACGGATGATGCCTCGGGCGTGTCGGGGTCAGTGATTTCTTCGCCGTTCATTAGAGCGGCCTCCTTGTACACCTTATTTATGCTGGCTTGGCGCGTGGTAGTGCGGGGACGCCTTGAGACCTGGCGGCAGGTTCGGGAGGAGGGGTTCCCCCGGTCACGTTCGATCCGCGACAGATAGGCGATCGAGCTCTCCACCTTCGCCGCACCTCGGTCAGCGTCCGGCCGGCCTGTTCCCATCGTTCCCTGATAAAGCTTCCGAACGCCACCGCGATCCTCCAGACCGCCGGGCCGGAAGGCGTGAAGGCTGGCCGTCCTTGCACCAAATGTTCTTGATATGTTCTTATGCTGGTGCGTGGCCAGTCGTTTTGCAGCGTCGCTGGTCACGGCACGAGCAGCGGCAACGACCCGTAGCAGGGGCAGGTTGCTGCTGCGGGAGCTGTGGTCTAGGAGAAGCGGGATGGGCAGGCAGTCATGACGGACCATCGGGAAATCCAGGTCATAGACCGCAGCAGTGGCGAGGTGGTGCACCGGGTCGACGTGACCGGCAAAAGCGGGGTCGAGTGCGAGCGCATCGCGTCCAAGCTCCGTCAGACGATCAACGAGGAAGAGTTCTATCTCGATGACACCGCAGCGGGTCGGCTGGACTGACGGACGGATGCCAGGGTGCACCGCATGATGCTGCGTGCGATGGCGCTGGGCGCGATCCTGATGGTCTCAGCCGGACAGGTCGTTGCGCAGGAGCGACTCTCCGGCGTCGCCAGCGTCATCGACGGGGACACGCTCGAGATCCATGGCACGCGCATCCGCCTGCATGGCATCGACGCGCCGGAGAGTGCACAGCTGTGTAAGCGACCCTCCGGGAAAACGTGGCGTTGCGGCCAGCAGGCGTCGCTCGCCCTGTCCGACCGGCTCGGCCGCTCGCCTGTGACGTGCCGGCGCACCGACACCGATCGCTACGGCCGCATGGTCGCGGTGTGCACCGAGGAAGGCGCCGACATCAACGCGTGGATGGTCGCCGAAGGGTGGGCCGTGGCCTACACCCGCTATTCCAGGGACTATGCCGGCCTGGAGGTGAGGGCGAAGGCAGCCAGCAGCAACATCTGGTCGGGCGCGTTCGTGATGCCGTGGGACTGGCGGCGGGGCCAACGCGTCGTAGAAACTCGGCCGCCGAGGGGTGCCCGCCGTCCCACCTGCGACATCAAGGGCAACATTAATCGGCGCGGCGACAGGATCTACCATTTGCCGGCAGAGCACTCCTACGCCCGGACACGGATCGACGAGGGCGAGGGCGAGCGCTGGTTCTGCTCCGAGGAGGAGGCCCGGCAGGCGGGGTGGCGTAGATCGGGTCGGTGATCGTGATGGTGTGCCGGTTGCAAGCCGTCGGCGGCACATGGAGCAAGGGGGAATGACCGCTGAGCAGGAACTGCGGGAGAAGCTCCGCAAGATCGAGGCGTTGTTCGCCGGCGCTGCCACCCCCGGCGAGAAGTCGGCCGCGGGCGCCGCGGCGGGACGGATTCGCGAACGCCTCGAGCGTTCCCGCCAGAAGGAAACCGTTGACGAGGTCAAGTTCAGCCTGCCCGACCCGTGGTCCCGCCAGCTGTTCATGGCGCTTTGTCGCCGCTACGGACTGCGCCCGTACCGCTACCGCCGGATGCACCGGCAAAGCCTCCTGGTAAGGGTGCCGGCGAGCTTCATCGACACGGTGTTGTGGCCCGAGTTCGAGGAGCTCGATGCGGCGCTCCGCACCTACCTCTCGGAAATCACCGAGCGCGTGATCCGCGAGGAGGTGCACGGCGACACCGGCGAGGCGGACGAAGTCGCCGACCCGGCGCGGATCGGACGTTGACGGGCGACGGCGGCACCGACCGCGAGGTCCTCGCCGGTCTTGTCGAGCGAGTGACCTTCCACAATGAGGAGAACGGCTTCTGCGTGCTGCGCGCGAAGGCGAGGGGTCACCGCGACCTCGTGACGGTTATCGGCCATGCCGCGACCATCTCGCCCGGCGAGTGGATCACCGCCTCTGGCGAATGGGTGAACGACCGCACGCATGGACAGCAGTTCAAGGCCCGCTTCATGCGCGCCTCGGCGCCAACGTCGATCGATGGCATCGAGAAGTATCTCGGGTCCGGCATGATCCGCGGCATCGGCCCGGTATACGCGAAGAAGATGGTGAAGGCGTTCGGCGAGAAGGTGTTCGACATCATCGAGGCGGAGCCCGACCGGCTGCGCGAGGTCCCCGGCATCGGCCCCGTGCGCGCCGCGCGGATCACGGCTGCATGGGCGGAGCAGAAGATCGTGCGCGAGATCATGGTCTTCCTGCACAGCCACGGCGTCGGCACCGCGCGCGCCGTGCGCATCTTCAGAACCTACGGCGTCGACGCGGTCCAGGTGATGAGCGAGAACCCCTATCGGCTCGCCCGCGACATCCGCGGTATCGGCTTCAAGACCGCCGATGCGATCGCCATGCGGCTCGGCATCGAGCCGACGGCGATGATCCGCGTCCGCGCCGGCATCTCCTATGCGCTGGCCGAGGCGATGGACGACGGGCATTGCGGCCTGCCGACCGCGGACCTGGTGCCGCTCGCCGTGGCACTGCTGGAAGTCCCGGACGACTTGGTTCAGACCGCGCTGCATCTCGAACTGGCCGAAGGGACGGTCATCGCCGATCACGTCCGCGAGACGCCGTGCGTTTTCCTGGCCGCGCTGTACAGGGCCGAGCGCGTCATCGCCGAGCGCATCCTGCGGCTGGCGAACGGGGAACTCCCGTGGCCGTCGATCGATCCCGACAAGGCCCTGCCGTGGATCGAACGGAAGACCGGCCTGTCGCTGGCGGAGAGCCAGGTGGCCGCGATCCGGCTGGCGCTGCTCTCCAAGGTCCTCGTCGTCACAGGCGGTCCCGGGGTCGGCAAGACCACCATCGTCAACGCCATCCTGCGCATCCTCGCGGCGAAGGGCGCCGAACTGCTGCTCTGCGCCCCGACCGGCCGGGCGGCGAAGCGGATGACCGAAGCCACCGGGTTCGAGGCCAGGACCATCCACCGACTGCTGGAGGTCGATCCCAAGAGCGGCGGCTTCAAGCGTGGCGAGGACAACCCGCTCGACTGCGACCTCCTGGTGGTTGACGAGACGTCCATGGTCGACGTCCTGCTGATGCAGGCGCTGGTGAAGGCGGTGCCCGATCGCGCCGCGCTGCTGATCGTGGGCGACATCGACCAGCTGTCCTCCGTCGGTCCGGGTCAGGTGCTGGCCGACATCATCGCGTCCGGCGCGGTGCCCGTCGTCCGACTGACCGAGATCTTCCGGCAGGCTGCCCAAAGCCGGATCATCACCAGCGCGCACAGGATCAACCAGGGCTCCATTCCCGACCTCTCTAAGCCCGAGGGCGACAGCGACTTCTACTTCGTCCCGGCCGACGATCCGGAGAGCGCCGTACCGCGCATCATCGAACTGGTAAAGACGCGCATCCCGCAGCGATTCGGCCTCGATCCCGTCCGCGACATCCAGGTGCTGTGTCCGATGAACCGCGGCGGGGCCGGTGCCCGCTCGCTCAACATCGAGCTGCAGGCCGCCCTCAATCCTGCAGGGGAGCGCAAGGTCGAACGCTTCGGCTGGACCTTCGCGCCCGGCGACAAGGTGATGCAGATCGAGAACGACTACGACAAGGAGGTCTACAACGGCGACACCGGCTATATCGACGACGTCGATCCCGACGCCGGCGAACTCACCGCCAGCTTCGACGGCCGCGCCGTCACCTACGGCTTCGGCGAACTCGACACGCTGGTCCCTGCCTATGCCGCGACCATCCACAAGAGCCAGGGGTCGGAATATCCGGCCGTGGTGATCCCGGTGCTGACGCAGCACTATGCGATGCTGCAGCGGAACCTGCTCTACACCGGCGTCACCCGGGGAAGGAAGCTGGTGGTGCTGGTCGGCCAGAAGAAGGCCATCGCCATCGCAGTGCGCAACGTGTCGGGGCGGCGCCGCTGGTCGAAGCTCGGAGAATGGCTTTCCACCGGCCACCACGATCGCGAACGGGTGTCCTGGACGTCAGCTTCGACGGCATCGACCTCCGGCTGAGGATCGAAGGGCTGGAGCATCTGGTCGGCGAACTGGCGGCGCGCCAGACGCGGCGGCCCGCGTGAGCGCCACCCTCTCCGCCGACGGGCGCACGCTGACGGTGCGGGTGCCGATGACGATCCGGAGACGCGGCGGGCGCAAGCTGGTGGTGGCAGCCGAGGGTGCCGCCTGGGCGCCGGAGCGGCGAGAGGTGGACAACGCGCTGGTGTAGGCGCTGGCGCGGGCGCACCGCTGGCGGCGCATGCTGGAAACGGGCGTCCACGCCACCATCGGCGAGATCGCCGCGGCGGAGCGGATCAACCCCTCCTACGCCAGCCGGGTGCTGCGGCTGACGCTGCTGGCGCCGCGCATCGTCCAGGCGATCCTGGACGGGCGGCAGGGGCCGGATGTGACCCTCGACAGGCTGCTCAGGCCGTTCCCGGTGGCGTGGGGCAGGCAGCGTTGCGCGGTGCAGATCAGCATCTGATGCTGAGCGTTTCTACCGGTGCAGCGGATGCTACTCCTCGGTTGATGGATCCCATCGAGACATCGGGTGTAGCTTGGTTCCGGTATCGACAGATGGTTCAATATCCCCCCGGCGTGATTCGGAGGAACAGCCATGGCCATGCTCACAGTCGAACGCCTGCATCCTGACTTCGGCGCCAGGGTCACGGGAGTCGATCTCCGCGAGCCGCTATCCGATGCCGCCCGGGAGGAGATCCTGGCCGCAATCGACGGGTATTCGTTCCTGTGCTTCCCGAACCAACCGTTCGACGACGAGCGTCAGCTGGCGCTGACACGGCGCATCGGTGAGCCGGAACCCAGCCACGTCGCTTTGGGCCAGGAGGGCAGAATCGAGTATTTCGGGACGATCGGGAACGTGCAGCCCGACGGCTCCGCCCTTGGCAACAGCCATAAGAAGACGGTCTTTCTGACCGGCAACAACATGTGGCACTCGGATGCGTCGTTCAAAGCGACGCCGGCGTTCGTCTCGATCATGTGCGCCTACGAGGTGCCGGCCGAGGACGGGCTGACCCAGTTCGTCAGCACCCGCGCCGCGTACGATCGGCTGTCCGACGATCGGAAGACGGAAGTGGATCCGCTGATCGTCATCCACGACTATGTCTATTCCCGCTCGAAGGTCGCGCCCGACGCAGTATCGCCGTCGCTCGCCGCATCCCTGCCGCCGGTTCGCCATCGGCTTGTTCGCGAGAATCCCAGATCCGGCGCCCGGAACATCTTCATCGGTTCGCACGCGCGATCCATCGAAGGGTGGAGCGACCCGGACAGCCGGGCGCTGCTGGACAACCTCGTTGACCATGCTACGGCCGAGGAGCACATCTATTCGCATTCCTGGCAGCCGGGCGATCTGGTGATCTGGGACAATCGTTGTCTGCTGCATCGCGGAACGGGATACGACGCCGACCGTTACCGGCGCTACATGCGCCAGACGCGCGTGAGTGGCGAGGGGTCGACGCTGAGCCAGTAGCTCTGTCGTCGGCGCAATTGCCATTCATGCATACTCCCGTTCGAGAAGGAGCATCGATGGCGGCGGTGCGGCGAAGCTGACGAGCCGGACATCTAGCCCGAAGTCTCTGGCCAGGGAGAGGGCCCGGCGCATGGCCGCATCGATCCAGGCGTCATCGTTGCCGAAGCTCCGCCGCCGAGCCGGGTCAGCAGAACGACCTTAGATGCACTGCGCCGCGCGTTCAGAACCGTCGCCCACAATGTCGCTTTGTAGGCGGCTTCCCGGACGAGCGTCGCGAAGGGCTGCCAGCGCTCGGCGGCGACGTCGGTATAGGCTACCGGTAGCGCTGAACAGAACACCTGCGACACCAACCGACCGCGCAACTCGCCGTCGGTGACCTCGACGTCGGAGTGCAGGCCGACCCGGAGCAGGCTCCGCAGCCGATCGATCTCGGCGTCATCGGCTGTCTGCGGGCAACCGCCGATGGCCGACAGTTCCTCGGCGCTGCACAGCGCGTAGCCGTTCCTCATCGTCCACAGGTCCCGCACCGGCCTGTCCGACAGCCGAGCGAGAGCCGCGCCGACGTCTGCCAGGCCATCCAGCTGCCGTCCGCTCGTCTGCCCCCTCGCTTCCGCCGTTCGGTACGAAGTAGTTGCGGTAGAGCGTAGCGGCGCCAGCCGCGATCGCGCAGGCCGGACCCTGCGTTCGGTCGTACGCGTAGCGCGTGACGCCATCCTCCGGCGTCACGTCGGGCGATGTCATTTCGAGGAGGTTGAACTGTGAGGCGACCTGGAACAGCGCGCCGGCGTATTGCGGGTCCTGATGCATGCGGCGTATCTCGCCGCCGACGTTCGAACGGCCAGCCGACCCGGCAATCCCTGATCGGCATGGACCCGCTCACGCAGATCCCGCAGAGAGACCAGTTCGAAACTGCCGATACCATAGGTTCGATCGTTGACGTCCGAACGGAGCCTGGTGCCGTGGACGGATAGTCGACCCTTCGTTTGGGCGTAACCGTCCTCGACAAACCCCACAGTTTTTCGAACCAGTCCATCCGCCCGAACCCTCCTCGGCCGTCAGGGAGTGTTTCGTCAGGTGCAGACAGTCCCGCTTGGCGGGCAGCGGCGGGAGCTTCCTCAGCATGGCGGTTGGCGCAGCTTAGCCGGAAGCGGCATCCTGATGAAGCATGGGTGCAATTGACGGTCGTCGGACGGCGTCATGTGCCGTGCGGGGGGAACAACGACAGGTATGGCCGATCGCCACCAACCATGCGCCGTGATGCCTGAGCGCCATGGATAAGCGCAGCCTCAGCGAGCGCGACATCTGCAGCATGTTCATCACGCCGGCGTTGCATGGCGCCGGATGGGACCCGATGACGCAGATCTGCGAGGAGGTGGGCTTCACCAAGGGCCGCATCATCGTGCGCGGCAAGCTGGTGACGCGCAGGCAGGCGAAGCGTGCCGACTACATCCTCAACTACAAGCCGAATATCCCGCAGGCCCTGATCGAGACGAAGGACACCACGCGCTGCGTCGGCGACGGAATACAGCAGGCGCTCGGCTATCCTGAAATTCTGTTCATTCCCGTCTTCTCCTCCAACGGGGACGGTTTCCTTTTCCACGACCGCACCGACGCCGGCGCCGCGGCCGAAACGCCCCTCGCCCTCGGCACCTTCCCGTCGCCCGCCGATCTTTTGAAGTGAAGATTCCATCCCGGGCCGTGGATGCAAAGCGCGTGGAGGTTGTGATAGCGTCTCGGGGCAAGGGGAGGCTCGAAACAACTGCCAGCGCACAATCACGCGATCATCCGGAGGCTGTCGATCCGAAGATATCGCGGCATCGAAAGTCTGGATTGGCGACCGGGCCCAACCATGAATCTCGTCCTCGGCGGAGGGGATGTCGGCAAGACTACCATTCTCGATGCGGTGGGACTGCTCTTGAGCGCCTCGAATGCGGCGAGCATCTCTGAGGCCGACTACTGGCGCCGCGACAACAACGACGAATTTTCCATTGAGGGCGTCGTTTCGCTTCCGGCCAACGTCGATCCCAACAACTTCTCCGTCCAGCTGATGCCCTGGGATTGGAATGGCGCCGATGCGGTCTTACCCGGCGACCCGCAGAATGGCGACGTCCCGGAAGCCAACCACCCGGTCTATCGCCTTCGGGTACGCGGCACGGCTGACCTAGAATTGGTTTGGGAGATCATCCAGCCAGATGACAGCATGATCGTGCTGTCGGCAGCCTTCCGCAAGAAGATCGGTTTGATCCGTTTGAGCGCCGACGACCGCAACGACCGTGATCTGCGTTTGGTTTTCGGCTCGGCACTGGACCGGCTGCTGGCCGATCCGGCGATCAAGGCGCGGATCGCGAAGAAGGTGGCGGAACAGGACTTCTCCAGCGCGGTGGGCGAAGCCGGGGTCACGGCGCTCGGCGCGCTCGATCAGCGCCTGAAGGCGGCGTCACTTCCATCGGGCGTGAAGCTGGGTCTGACGTCCAGTCAAGGCCTGTCGATCGGGGCCCTGGTCGGATTGCTCGCTGATCGTGACGGCGTGACGCTGCCGATGACCAGTTGGGGTGCCGGGACGCGACGGATGGCGGCGCTGGAGATCGCGGCGGCCACCCAGGCGGATAACTCCGTCACCGTCATCGACGAGGTGGAGCGCGGCCTTGAGCCGTACCGGCTGCGGCAGTTGATCGGCATTCTGAAATCGACCTTCGGTCAGTCGTTCGTCACCACCCACAGCCCCGTGGCTATCCAATGCTCGGCTCACGCCGCGCTCTGGTATCTCGACGCCGCCGGCACCATCGGGGCGCTCGATCGGGAGAAGATCGCGTCGCAGCAACAGCGCGACCCGGAGACCTTCCTCGCTAGACTCGCGGTCATCGCCGAAGGCCCCACGGAGATCGGCTTCCTGCGGCGGCTTCTACGATTGGCGTTCAAGGGCGATCCACTTGATTGCGGAGTGCGGGTCTGCAACGGCCAGGGCAACGCTCAGACATTGGCTCTGCTGGAGGCGATCTGCGTCACCGGACTGAAGTTCGCCGCCCTCGCCGACGACGAAGGCGTGTGCGGCGGTCGATGGAGCGCCGTGAAGGCCGCCATGGGCGCCCGTCTGCTCCAGTGGGAGGGCGGCTGCACCGAGGAAGCGGTGCTCGGACAGCTGCCAGAGCCGCGGCTGCCGCAGTTGTTGAAGGACGCGGAGGGCGGCTGGAACGGCGAGCGGTTGCGCACCCTGGCCGATCGCTTGGGCCTCGAGGACAAATCTCTGGCGGCGATCGAGGCGGCGCTTGCCGCTCAGAAGCGCTCGCTTATGGCCGTGATGATCGAGGCCGCCACCGGCAAGGCCGATGCCGCGCCCAAAGATAGGCGGAACGAGTGGAAGGCGCACGGTCGAGCGTGGTTCAAATCAATCGCCGGCGGCGACGAACTCGCCGGCTACGCCTTGGCGGACGACGTCTGGCCGAAGCTTGAGGACAGCATCCTGCCGCTGCTCAACGCCATTCTGATAGCGGTCGACCGGGCCGCTATTGGGCGCTTCGATCGTGTCTGACGCCTCGGTCGCCGCCTTACTGAGATCCGCCGAGCCGCTGGTGGTGATTGAGGCACCGGCTGGCTGCGGCAAGACCTTCCAGGGCGCGGCCTACGCGCGCGAGGCTTCGCAAGCTCTGCCCCAAGGCCGGGTTTTGATCCTCACCCACACCCATGGCGCCTGCGGGGTGTTCGCCGAGCGCACGCGGGGCCTGTCGTCCCGCGTCGACATCCGAACCATCGACTCCCTGATCAGCCAGGTCGCCAACGTGTATCGCCGGGCGCTCGGCTTTCCGGACAACCTCTCCACCTGGGCCTATCAGAACGACGGCGAGGGTTTCGACATCATGGCGACCAAGGTCGCCGGCTACATGGAGCGTCATCCGATCGTCCGTGAAGCTCTGGCCCGGCGCTATCCGCTGGTGATCTGCGACGAGCATCAGGACGCGAGCGAAGCCCAACACCGCGTCATCATGGCCCTACGCGCCGGCGGCGCGCGGCTACGGATCTTTGGCGATCCGCTCCAGGCGATCTTCGCGAGCGGCTCGAAGTCCAACAAGGCCATGGCCGCCGCGCTTGATCGCTGGGAGGCGCTGAAGGCGCCCAGCGCCTTCGACGAACTCGATCATCCGCATCGCTGGGATGATGGCTCGCCGGAGCTCGATCGGTGGGTCCTTGATGCACGCTCAGACCTGAGGGCGCGACGCCCGATCTCTCTGACCGGACCGCCCGTCGTCGGCCTAAGTGTCCTGCGCGCCAGAAATGTCGCCCAGGTGCGCACCGCCTATCAGGTCAGTCATGACGAGCGCCGTCCCATTGATTTGGCGGCGGCGAGGGAGGTGATGGTGCTGGCGGCCAGCAACGATCGTGTCCGGGGACTGAGCGCGTTCTGGGATCGCCGCATTCCGATCTGGGAAGGCCATACGCGGCCCGCGCTCGCCGATTTGGTACGCACCGCCCGCGAGCAGGCCGGACAGCCCGTGGGGATCGCTCAAGGCATGCTGACGTTTGCCGGGGCCATCGGGGTCGGCTTCTCGCCGAGCAGCCATGGCGATCGGCTGGTGAAGGAGGTTCGGGAGGGCTGCGCGCGTCCGGCACGCGGTAAGCCGGGGCTTATCCAGCGGCTCGCGAGGCACATTCTCGATGAGCCAAATCATCACGGGGTAGCCGGTGCCTTGAGTGAGCTTCACGATTTAATCGAAGCCAAAGCCGAGGGCTTCGGCGACATCAAGATCGTCCATCGCACTGAGCTGCGGGACGCCATACGGCTGAAGGCTTTCGCCTGTCCGGACGAGGGCTATGCCGAGATCGCGCGGCGGCGCTCGCACGCCTTGCCCGCCCCGCCCAGCCGCTCGCTCAGCACGATCCACAAGGCGAAGGGGTTGGAGTGCGACAACGCCATCCTGATCGCCGGCGACCAGGATCAGTTCGGCGACACCGACTACGCGCGGTGCAAGCTCTACGTCGCCCTCAGTCGGGCGAAGCGGCGGCTGACGCTGGTGGTGTCGCGCGACAAACCTAGCCCGCTGTTTCGCTTGGCCTAGGAAGGCGGACGTGCTCCAGATCGCTTCCGGCAATCTATTCCAACGCTAGGCTGGGCGGCGCAACGCATTGCGCGGCGTGATCTGCAGCAACCTGCCCATCTACCGCGACAAGGGCATCGAGACGGCGGCCGGCCGCATACTGCCGCTGGAGGTGTCTGGGCGGCCCAATGCGTTCGCTTTTGAGTTCGCCGAACTGATCGAAGGCGAAGCTGAGGGGCCTGGTGTCTAGGTTTCGCGCACCGTGGCACCCTACGTCTCGGAGTTCGCGGAGCAGGCCATTGTTTTTGCAGTTCGGCGGCTAACGCCGCCGGGGCCTCGTATCCAAGGGCCGAGTGCGGTCGCTCACCGTTGTAGTCCTCCACCCACGCTGTGATCTCGGCACGGGCGTGGTCCAGGCTGAAGAACAGCGTCTCGTTGAGCAGATCGTCGCGCATGCGACCGTTGGAGCTTTCGACGTAGCTTTCTGCATCGGCCTTCCCGGCGCGATGTAATACCAACGGCCGAATCGTCTGACTCGCGAGGGGATTCCCATCGGTGTCGGGATCTGATTGAAGAGTGGCGAGGGAGGACTCGCCATGGCTTCGAGCGTGCAGCTTCGGGACGATTACGATGCCGGCGGGCTTCGGGCGCTCGCCAAGCGCTGTAGCGATCCGCGCCAGGTCCGGCGTCTTCTGGCACTGGCGGCGGTCTACGCCGGGAAGAGCCGCGAGGAAGCGGCTGCGATCGGCGGCATGGATCGTCAGACGCTGCGCGACTGGTCGCACCGCTTCAACGAAGGCGGGCCGGAGGGTCTGAGGAACCGCAAGGGCGCGGGCCGGCCCCGCCTTCTGACGGAGGAGCAGATGCGGGCACTGGCCGACCTCGTCGAGACCGGACCCGATCAGGCGGTCGACGGCGTCGTCCGTTGGCGGCGCATCGACCTGCGGCATGTCCTGGAGAAGCGCTTCCAGGTGAGCGTCAGCGTCCGTTCGCTCTCGCGGCTGCTCGCCGAACTGTCCTTCACGCACATCAGCGGCCGGCCACGGCACCCGCAGCAGGACGCGCGGGCGATCGAGGCTTTTAAAAAAACTTCCCCCAGACGCTCGCGGCGCACATAGCCCATCTGCCCAAGGGCAGGCGGGTCGAGATCTGGTTTCAGGATGAGGCAAGGCTGGGTCAGAAGAACGGCCGCACCCGGATCTGGGCGAAGCAGGGCACGCGACCGCGCCTGCCGGCCGACCAGCGCTACGCCAACGCCTACCTGTTCGGCGCGATCTGTCCGATGCGCGGCAAGGGAGCGGCGCTCGTGCTGCCCTTCGCCGACACGCGCGCCATGCAGATCCACCTCGACGAGATCAGCCGTCATGTCGCCGCCAGGGCGCATGCCGTCGTCCGCATGGACCGGGCCGGTCGGCACGGAACGGACAAGCTCGACGTCCCGAAGAACCTCACCATCATCCTGCTGCCGCCCCGCTCACCGGAACTCAACCCGGTCGAGAACGTCTGGCAGTATCTTCGGCAGAACTGGCTCTCCAACCGCGTCTTCCAAGACCACGACGCCATTCTCGACGCAGGCTGCGACGCTTGGAACAAGCTCGTCACCCACCCCCAGACCATCATTTCGATCGGTATGAGAGACTGGGCTCATACAGGTCATTAATTTCGGCCGTTGGTATGAGAGTCGGTTCCGAAACTCAAGCCAGCGTTCCGAGGCGTCGCGTGAGCAGCATGATGGAGGCGGCGGAGAGGAAGGCAGCGGCGGAAGCCTTGGCTTCGAAGTCCTTTGCGAGCCGTCGGCCTTCTCCAATGCTTTGCGGAAACGATGTAGTCGCCCTGTTGTGCCCCCCACCGGTGATCCTCCCGAAGGGCTTCGGGTCGTGAGCGTCGTCGCAAATAACAACGCCGGAACTGGCACCAAAGTGTCACCGGCAGCTCCGTGCCCTCTCCACACTCTGGTGGCTCCCGCGACCAAAATGGACTTGGCCGGTCCGCATCAGCAGTCACAGTGTTTGATGTTCTCGGTTGCCGCGGCTGAACTGGTGCCGGGCGCGGTTGCGTCCGCTGAACTGGCCGCGGGAAAGCCTGGCACTGTTCTCAGAGCGGTTACCTGGTCGTCAATGGATGGTAGCGCTCCGCCACAGGAAGCTCAGAGTACCAAGCAGAAACCGCCTCTATCTGCTGGTCGGTCATGTTCCGCGCAATCTCATCCATGAGATGTGCATATGCAGTTCCCCCGCGCCGGCCCTTCTGCCATAGCCGGAGTTGTCCGGAAAGGTACCATTCCGGCTGACCGGCGAGATACGGATAGTACGGGCTTTTCCGGTGCTCCGCCGGCCCGTGGCATCTCTGGCAGGCGGGAATCTTCCGGGGCCCGATGCCTTCGGTTGCAATGCGCCTTCCGAGTTCGAGCAGTTTCATCCGCGTCGTGGGCGGGCCTGCGGCCGCAGCCGCCGGGACCATTGGATAGGGATGGTCGCCTTCGCCTTCCAGAAGGCCGGCCTTGTCTTGCCGAGGAGCCAATGGCACGAGGGAGAGTTCGACCGATCCGCTAGCGAGAGGCTGCTCGGTGACAGGGGCGTCGTCAACATGACTGATGCTCGCGTCCGAGAGCGCCGGTGTGGCGCTTGCATCCGCGGCATCGACCGGCCGCAAACCCGGTGCCGGCTGTTCCGAGTAATGACGTGCCACTGCCTCCAGGACTTCCGGTGGGTGGCGGCTCGCAGGCGGTTCCATAAACCCGCTTTCTCTTCGTCCGAGCGCGAAGGCTCGCAAGGTGGCATAAAGATACGGCGCGGGCTGACCGGCAATGATCGGAAAGGCATTCTTGGCGTCGCCTTGCCCCCGTCCCAGGCCGTCGCGATCGTGGCACCGAGCACAATCGGCGATCGCATTCTCGACTATGTCATCGACCGCGACGGTGGTCTTGCCGCCCGCCTCTAGATCGGTGCCCCCCGGCCTGCCGCCCAGCGCGAGTTCGGCGTACTGGGCTCGTGTCATGTCCGGCAGGGCGCGCAGGAATGCGACTTGAGCCCACACCTCGTCCTCGCGCTCCTGCGTCGGCCAAGCTGGCATCCCAGAATATTTGATGCCGTGCTTGACGATCCAGAACAGCTCCTCGTCGCTCCACTCCGCGACCTTATCCTCCAGGCGCGGCGGGCTAGGCGTCATCTGCAAGACCACTGGCGACTGCGGCACGCCGGGAGCGCCGTGACAGGGTGCGCAGCCCGTCGCAAAGTGGCCGGCTGAACGGCGAACGAGCGCCGAGTCCTCAAGGTTGATGTTCTTGGGTTTCAAGAGCAGCATCGACTGGGTCTCGACTGCATTCTCCATCGTCCACCCGAGGAACCAGCGCGTCACCGCAAAGTGACCTGATGAAGCCGCGATAGAGACCAAACCTGACCAGCCGACGAAGAGCGCACCCGCAGCCCCGAGGAGGATCAGGCCGGCCGCCTTCTTCCAAGTCAGAATGATCCTCATCCTCATTGCGCGATCTACCCGCTCTACGGCGGTGGAGAAACGCGTGCCGCGCCCGGAAGTGCCGGTGCGGTGGCCGAACCCGAAATGGTTTGCAGAAGGCTCACCGGCAGTCCTCGATCAGCAGGATCGGCATGGTTTCGAAAACCACCGCAGCGAACGAGAACCCGGCCAGGAGCAGTGTCGAGAACTCTAGGAAGCGCTCTCGCGCCTCAGGCGTGTCCTGGTTGTTCCGGAAACCGCCGCCGTCCGTACGCCACTCGCGCCAAGCGCGTCGCAGGACCAGCATGATCAGAGCGAGGGATACAATGGTGACTATCGCAATGGCCCCGCGCGTGCTGCCGATGTTTTTGAAGGGATCGGCGTTGGGCGCGCATCGGAATGCGGCGAGAAAATAACCAACGAGGAAGTGGCAGCCCCAAATGACCGGCGCGGCGATGAGCGTCCAGAGATTGTCTCGTGTCTTGCCGAAGACTTGCATAGGTGAACTCACGCCAACATCGGAAACAACACAAGCGTGCCGGTGGTGAACAATGCGGTGGCGCCCATAAAATGCCAATAGAGGGCGACGTTCGATAGATCGATGTCATGCTCGGGCGTCATCTGTCCCGCGAATGAGCGCGCCAGGCAGTAGCTGAGCATTAGACTGCCTACAACGCCATGGGCAGCAGTCCATATCGCCAATACCCAGACAGTCGCGGGGTATACGTGGACCGTCGGATCAAGGCCGCTGACGAATGGCCCCCAAAGGAGCGCTGCGCTGGCGCCGAGCGACATCACGGCGCCGCCCGCGATTAGGGCGCGCGCCATGCCGACCCGTCCGGCACGATTGGAGAGACGCGCTAGTATCGCCTCCGCCCACGCCACCGCGAAGAGGACGAGCGCTACATTCGGCCAGAGGGTGCCGGGACCCGCTGTGACCGGAGGCGGAAAATCCGCATGAATAGTGAAGAAGTAGTAGTAGCCGAAAATCAAACCTGCAAAGGCCGTCGCGTCACCGATCATGGTGATGCACATCGCCCACCAGCCGATCGAGTGTGGCCCCGACTTGTAGAACGGCAGCCTGAGGCCGAGGCCGACGTCTTTCTCTGCCTTCTCCGGGGTTTGGGCCGTGCCACGCCACAGCCAGACGATGATCGATAAGGTCGAGAGCACCATCGAGGCGATCGTGGCGGCCCACCAGTGGAATGTCGCGAAAATAAACACCGCGCCAAGGAAGATTGCGGCGATCATTGGCATGAAGCTCGGGCCGGGCACCCGCAGGCATTGCAGCGGCTCTCCGTCGAGCACCGAGGTGACGAGGGTTTCGCGCTTCATCTCTTCGGCGTCGGGCAGGTAGAATCGTCCCTTGTCGACATCGTCGATGAAGTTCGGCTGCTCCCAGATTGGATAGCGCGAGGTGACGATCGGCACCGACCGGACACCCCAGTTCTCACCGGGCATATTGGCCAGCCATTCGAGCGTGCCGGCACTCCAGGGGTTGCGCTCAGCATAGGGCGCGTCGCCGCGCGGACGCAGCACGTCCCAGACGATCACGAGGAAACCCACTGCGAAAACGAACGCACCGATGCTGGAGACGAGGTTGGCCGTGCCGACGCCCAATGCCTCGGGATAAGTCCAGACGCGGCGCGGCATGCCGGCTAGTCCCGAGTAGTGCATCGGCAGGAATGCGGCGTTGAAGCCCACGAACATGAGCCAGAATGCCACCCTTCCGAGCTTTTCGGATAGCAGCCGGCCGCCGACGATAGGCCAGTAGTAATAGATTCCGGCCGCCAGTGGGAACAACATGCCTCCGATCAGCACGTAATGCAGATGGGCGACCACAAAATAGGTGTCATGCGCCTGCCAATCGAACGGAGCTAGCGCCACCATCACTCCGGTCAGCCCGCCGATCACGAAGTTCGCCAGCGCCCCGGAGACAAAAAGCATCGGCACCGAGTAGATCACGCGACCGGTAAGGAGTGTGGCCAGGAAGACGAAGATCTGCACGCCGGTAGGAATGGCCACCGCCTCGGACGCAGCCGAGAAGAAGCCGACCGAGATCGAGGGCAGGCCGGTGGTGTACATGTGGTGCACCCAGAGCCCGAAGGAGATGAAGCCGGTTCCCACAGCCGCGAGCACGATCCAGGAATAGCCGAGTATCGGGCGCTGCGCGAAAGTCGGCACGATCATGGCAACCAGCGCGATCGCCGGCAGGAACACGATATAGACCTCCGGGTGGCCAAAAATCCAGAAAAGGTGCTGCCATAGGATGGGATCGCCACCACGGCTCGGGTCGAAGAACGGCCAGTCGAACATGCGCTCGAGTTCAAACAGAATGTCGCCCGCGATCAGCGGCGGGAAGGCGAAGAGGATCATCCCCGCAACTACCAGCACGTACCAGGCATAGAGCGGCATGAGGTTCAGCCGCATTCCCGGTGGACGACACTTCAGCGTCCCCACAATCAGCTCGACCGCTGCTGCAATTGAGGCGACCTCGATGAAGGACAAGCCTAGCAGCCAGATGTCGGGCCCGTAGCCTGGGGTGTACTGTTCGTTCGTGGTGAGCGGCGGATACATGAACCAGCCCGCGTCAGGCGCCGCGCCGAAGAAGATCGAGCCGCAGACGAAGACGCCGCCAATGACGAAGCACCAGAACCCAAAGGCAGACAGTCGGGGGAACGGAAGGTCGCGCGCTCCCAACATCTGCGGCAGGAGAATGATCGCGACGGCCTCGAAGATCGGCACCGCGAAGAGGAACATCATCGCGGTGCCGTGGAGGGTGAATACCTGATTGTAGAACGTGGCCGAGAGGAAATCGTTTTCTGGTGCAGCGAGTTGAACCCGCATCATGAGTGCGAGCACGCCCGCGAAAAGCATGAACGCGAATGAGGCGGCGGTGTACCACACGCCGACTTCAGTGTTGTTCACCGCCGACCAATAGCGCCAGCCTTTCGGTGCTGCCCAGACCTCGCGAAGCCGCTCCTCCTGACCGCGGCGGACCTCCCCATCCTCCTGGTCCGGCTCACCAGGACCTTTGCTCATGCGCTCGGTCACTCCAAGCTCCCCAGCCATGCTGCGATGTGTGCAAGTTCCTCGTGCGGCAGCATGCCGAAGGCGGGCATCTCGACACCCGGTTTGAGGTGGTCGGGTGAAGCGATGAAGGCGGCGATGTTCTCTTTCGTGGTCGGGAGGAGGCCAGCAGCAATCGTGCGCCGGCTCGCGATATGCGTCAGGTCCGGACCAATGTCCCCGTCGGCTGGGGTGCCCCGGACGGTATGGCACGCCGCACAGCCGTAGCGCATGAAAAGATCAAGCCCGGTGCTGTCCGTTACCGCCGCAGGTGCGGCCTGTTCCTTGACGAACTTCGCAAACTTGCTCTCGCTCACCACGACTACCCGAAGTCCCATCTGGGCGTGCGCTGCACCGCAAAATTCCGCGCAGACGCCATTGAACACGCCGAGCTCTTTCGGCTCGAGTATCAGCCGATTCACCCGCCCGGGTATCGCATCCATCTTTCCGGCAAGCGACGGCACCCAGAGGGAATGGATCACATCCGGACTGCTGAGGAGGAGCTCGGTGCGGCGGTACAATGGTATCCAGATCTCGTTGGCGCTGGGTATCCCGCCCTTCGGAAGGTTGCGGACCACACCGGGACCGCCTTCGACGTCGTAGGCGATGCGCCACCAGAACCGTTCGCCTGATACCGCGATGGTCGGACCGTCGCCAGGACGACGTAGTTCGGCCATCATGCCCAGGCCCCAGAAAAGCAACCCTGCGAGAACTACCGTGGGAAGGACGCATCCGCCCCAGATGATGAGCCGCAGGCCCGTTATGTCGGAATGCTGCTCAGGCGCGGCCTTCACGGCATAGTAGCTGATGCCGACGACGACGACCCAGATCGCTACGGCACCGGCCGACATGATCCAGAAGAGCGCAAGGACGCGTGCAGCCTCGGCACCGGCCGCATTGAACGCCGTCTGCGGGCCTGCGCAGGCAGACAGCGCCAGGATGGCGGGAAGTACTGTGCTCGGTCGGACCTTCCTCATCCTGTCGGATTCTCCTGCGCTGCGACAATGGCGCTGACGGGGGCCGAGCCTGTCCGGGAGCTACCGGGCTGCTACAGTGGAGTGCCAAGATTTTTCGGGTGCGGGGCAGCGTTTGAGCATCATCCGTCATGGTGCGAGGCATTTAAGGCGCGCGCGAAACCGCCGCCAAGCTCCGCCTCGAACAGATCCGATGGAACGGTCTCGTCATCATCGTCGATCACGAAATGGATGCGCCTCGGGTCGCGGGGATTGCGCGACAGGCCTTCGATCTTTCCGCCGAACGGCCCGCCGTCCATCGTAGTCAATTCCGTCCAGCGCGCTGTCCCGTCGGGCTCGATCAGCCCGAGCACGGAACCGACGACTCGTCCGTCGGGTGCTTCCGCAGACGCGGAATACAAGATGCGCCCATGTTCGAGGCGCTCCGCGTCTGAGAACGTCAGGCGGACTCCATCGAGCACACCGAGGTCATATTGCGTCACGTTCTCCAGCGAGGGAGGTGGCACGTTGGCTGGATCGGCAAGGTGGCGCGCCAGCGCACGCCAAGGTACTTCACCGGTCGCATCGACCGGCGCCGTTTCCGCACCGGCGGGTGCGTTGCCGCGCTGAAACAGCATCAGCCGATCATCGTCTAGCGTGACGGCTCCTTCGATGTTGAGGCCGGCGCCGGAGAACGCGCGGTCAGCACGGAGCGCGTCATAGAAGGCGGTGGCGTCGACAAACTCCGTTGCCACACGCACGCCGGCTTGTTCATGGACAGCGTCACCGGAGAGCGCAGCGGCCAAATGCGCACCCTCGTGGACGCGGAGGATCCACTCGCGGCCTGAGTGCGACCCGGATCCAAAACCAATCAGCTCGTGACCGTTCTCACCAGGCACGGTGGTGCACGCTTCTAAGTCGAACTTCTCGTGCTTGTTACCGCGATCACGCCCGAAGACCCGCGCTCCGCTCCGCGCGGGTGGCAGCGGAAGCGCATAGACACGACCATCCGCGTCGATCAGCGCCAACCAATTCGCGTCATCCTGGATGACCGCGAGGTACTCTTTGAACGTACTGAGGCCCGAGGCGGCTCGAACATGCGATGGCCTATCATCGACATCGCACGAACCCTCGTCATAGAGCATGGGATGTCGCCGGATCACCCGCGCCTGAAGGCCGGGATCATGCACGGCAACGCGGTGGGCAATCTGGATCACGGCCAACTCCGTCGGTCGCTGAGCGAGGTGGGTGGTTAGGGTGCGTCGTTGGGTGCCTTCGTTTGGTCGTTTCAGTGCGCGTAACTCTGCCGCACCTCAATGCGCCATGCGCCGTTTGCGCGGACATCGAAGTGGTAGCCGCCGCCTCGGATGTAGTTTCGCGAGCCGCCGCGCGGCTCGATCTGATCGGCCACAATGCTCGGGATGCCGCTGTCCGTCCCCATCAGCGTCAGCTGAAAACGCTGCCCCTCGGTCTGCCAGCTCACCTCCCAGGCATCTTGCACGGTGAATTGTTCGGTCACCGCATCGCCCGTGCCGGTAAAGACAATGGCTGGCGCACCCGCGGCGTGAGCAGCCTGCATCCGTAGCGCGGCAAGAGCTGCCGCGCCGACCAGTGCGTACACGAATGGCGAACGACGGTGTGTGCTTGCTGCCATGGATCTTGCTGTCCCTGTGCGTGGTGCCGCGGCGGGATCCCCAAGGCGAGTCCGGTCATCCATGTGCCACATGAAGCCGCAAACGGTGACTGTTCCAAGCAGTTCCGGGCGAACCCATTCCCGCGCGCCGGGTGCCGTTCCCCACGTGGGTCCAAGCGAGGGCAGTTTGACCTCTGTAAGGTTAGTCGCCAAAAACGATGGTGATTTTGGCAGCGATCTCAGTCGCTTGCATGTGCGCAAGGTTCATTGCTCAATTAAGGGGTTGCCCTCCTAGGATCAGAGGCTAAAATATGGCGACAAGAAGGCGAAAACGCCTGCAGTGAAAATGGAGGTTTTCATGGATACTCAGTGGATCAAACCCGCTATTGGCGGTCTCGCGGTCGGCGTCTTCGGAACGGCCATCGTCGGTTTCACGTCTCTTGGCTGGGTCGGCCCCTCGACCGCAGAAGAGATGGCGGCTGCCCGCGCGGAGACCGAGGTGGTTGCGGCGCTGACGCCGCTGTGCGTCGCCAACGCGAAGCTCGCGACGCCGGAGCAGATCGCCAAGATCAAAGAGGCGAGCTACTACCGTCGGGGCGATGCCGTCGAGAGCGCCGGGTGGGTAGCGAAGTCGAGTACGGAGTATCTCGACGAGGTCGCCGAAGAGTGCGCGGAGAAGGTCGTTGCGGGGCTCGAAGGCGCTGCTGGGTAAGAACGTGGGGTCGGTAGGGAGCGGGGGAAGAAGGCGGAACGCCTCGCCCTCGCTCCCGTCTTTCAGTAGTGCAGAAGGCTCCCAATTCCGCCCCTGAGATAGTGCCCGAACCCCGCCACCGCACCGCGGCGAAGCGGCGAGCGGAGAAAGCGGGCGAAGGACGAACGCCCGCCTTTGCGCCATGCTGCGAAGCAGAGTTTCAGCCAGACTTCGGCGGCGGCTTCCGACAACGCGCGTTGGTCGTAGCGGCGGGCGCGCTCGTTGGCCTGCAACAGCCTCAGTAACCACTCTTCAGCGCGACGCAGATCCAGGCGAGGTGGGCCGGCCTGGCGTTGCCGCGGCCGTGACAGCGCTACATGAAAGGCGAGATCCTCCTCCTTGGCGGAGACGCCGAGATCGGCAAGCTGCCGGGCAGCGATCTGCCGCTTAAAATGCCCGCCGTCATCGGCCGTGAGGCGGGTGTACTGATCGGCATGCTCGCGTCCCTCGACGAGGATCTGCGGCAGGTTTCCGAGGCGTTCGTGCGCGGTCATCCGCACGAAGAGATCATAGTCCTGACAGCGCGAGAATCCATCGTCGTAGCCGTAATGGCGCAGAACCGAGGTGCGGCCCATCACCGACCGATTGCTGATACAGCAGCGGAACAGCAGGTGCGCGTCGACATCCGCAGGTGCGATCGGTTGAAACCGCCGGCGTGGCAGCAGGCGCCCCGCAGCATCGATGGCTCGGCCCCAGGTGCCGAGCAGCGCAATGTCATGATGGTTGTCCAGATATGCGACCTGCTGCTGGAGCCGCGTCGGCCGCATTCTGTCGTCGCTGTCGAGCAGCGCGATGAACTCGCCGCTCGCGAGATCCAGCCCCCGGTTGCGCGTGTATGGGATTCCGCGGTTGCCGATATTGCAGATCAGCCGAATCCGGTCTTCGCCGAAGGAGCGGACGACATCACGAGTGTCATCTGTCGACCCGTCGTCAACGATCAGAAGTTCGAAGTCGCGATAGGTCTGCGCCAGAACGCTGGCAATGGCATCGCCAATCAGCGCCGCTCGGTTGAACACCGGAATGAAGACGGTGACCCTCGGCGGGCGACTCACGCTGCGACCGAGGCCGGCGCTGCGACTAGGTCGCGCAGGCCCGGGATCTGCGCCACCGCCTGGTCCACGACCCCGGTGAACTCGATTACGACGATGAACACACGACGCAGCCGATCAGGCGGGCAGGCGATAGCCCGGACGCCGTGCCAGGAGTGCGGTTTGCGTGCGAAGATGAGGCTGCGATTGCCGAGAGCCTGTGCCGGTATCGCTTTATCGAATGCATCCCAGCCCGGTGCTGAGCGGCTCGAGAATTTCCCTTTGTCGTCGAGGATGACGGTCTCGCCGCCCCAGGCCGGATCCCAATCCTCCGGCGTGTTGAAGTAGAAGATCTGCGAGCCGATCTTGCTCAGCGAATCGCAGTGCGGCGAGACCGATTTGCCCGCCGGCGTGTAGTGCCAGTGCATCTTCAGACGGAAGTTCCGGCATCCGAACATGCGGCGCACGAAGGCGGTGTACTCGTCTCCCTGCAACTCCTCGATAAAGGCCTGCCAGGCGGGGGGGAGATCGAGGCCAGCACGGTAGTCGAGGGAAAGGCGGTCGTGGCTCATCTGGCCGTACTTGCGGCGCTTGCCGAAGATCGCCTCGAACTGCGACACGTCCGGGAGTGTCCGGTGCAGTTGGTCGAAGCCGGCGTCCGTCAGCAAGCCGGCGGGGTTAGCCCACGGATACGGCTTCCGTGCACGGAAGCCGTGCGCGTCGAATGCGCGCAAAGCTGCGGCGTCGAGGTATGCCACTGCCGAACTCCACTTAATCGGTCGGACGAGGGCTGGGTGTGGCGGCGCAGTCGCCGGTGCCCCCGTGCCACCAGACCGCCCATCGCCCAGCATCGATCATGTTCATGGAGCCCATCCCGTGCTTATGCATTCTTAGCGGCGCGGGTACCCCTTCAATGGGGCAGGACTGTGGCGTGACTGAAATGCTCGCGGGGAGCGTGGCAGTGGCCACGCTCCTCGCTTCAGCAGTTGGGATCAGCCGGTAACGGAGGCCGGCGACAGGGTGATGATCGTATTCGCCTCGATCTCTCGCTGATCGAACAGATCAGCATCGTCCATCTCGCCATACACGGAGACGCGCTCGCCGACCTCGATCTTCTCGATCCCATCGTCATCGAAGGGATTGTAGCCGAGGTCACTGGCATCGACGCGATAGGTCTGGCCGCCGGTGTCGAGCGTAAGATGGTTATCGTCAATCTTGGTCACTCGTCCGGTGACACTGACGTTCTCGTCGTCATCGAGGTAGTTGAACGTCACGTAGGGACGGTAGTCGCCCTCTTCGTCGACACTGCTCGCGAAGAAGTATTCGTTGAGCTTCTTGACGTAGACGCTGCTGGCTTCGATCTTGCGCGTCTCGTAGAAGCCCTTGTCCATACGGCCGCTGACGGTGACCTTGTCGCCCGGCACCAAGGCGTTCTCGGTGTACCAGTCGTAGTCGTCCATCTCGACGGTGATCTGGCCCTTGCCGTAATTGAGCTCGAACGTATCCAGCCCCGCCGACTTCACGGTGCCCGAGAGAGTGATCCACTCCGCGTCTTGCGCATGCTTCACTGCCTGCTTCGGCGAAGTGGTCGATGCGGTTGGGTTGGCCGCGTAAACCGGCGTCACGGCGAGGGATGCAAGAAGGGTGGACGCGGCGAGTGCCTTCAAACGGTTCATATCGTGCCTCCTGTTCGAGGTTTCTGGACTGGACAAGCGCGTGGCTGGCTTGCCTCTGCGTGCGGTTGCTGGCCAGCGACGCAGGATGGACTCCGTATCGTCCATTCTTATCAACCCGCGGAACGGCAAGCCTTGTAACCGGCGGCTTCGACACTGGGAAAAGCGGTTGGTGATGCAACCGTCGCCGGCGATGCGGAGGGGGTAACCGACTGAAATAGGTAATATTTTTGAGAAGATTAAATTCTGGATATGTTGGGGAGACGAACCAGCTCAGTCGACTGCTGCTGCCGGTCGCGACGCTGCGCAGGCTGCCGCCGTGCACCCCTCCCAAAGAAAAGGCTCGGAACTGCTGGCCGAGATCATCGGGCACAGTCTGACGTTGCAGGGGCGGGCAGTGGTTCTGGTCGCGGCGATCGAGGTCGCTGAGCGCGTGGCGGCGCGCACCTCGCGCCGGCAGTCGGCGTTGGCGCGCCGCCGCGACGATGCGGCCCGCCTGGCGCACCTCCAAACAGGTGGTGTCGATCCACAGATAGGGCGAGTGGCCCTCAATCGGCCGGGACAGGAACCGAGCAGCGCTGCGATCTCTATCACTATGGCTATCTCCTACCCCTATAGGGCAATAGCGCTTTAATCGGCGAGACCGCTTATCTGCTAATAAGGTATAAGCATGCTCGGGGGGTGAGGATCGCCTAACGAATAAGCCGGCGTCGTCAAAACGAGAGCTATCGGAGAGGCGGCTAAAATGGTGGTTTCTGGCGAAAGCAAAGGTGTCTCTCCCGGGACGGGCGCTGTGGCCGGGCTGGACGCATCAAGCATTGGCAGTTCCGGCTTGGGGGGCGAAGACGCAACGCGTGCCACTATTTCGGTAGTGCTGGTCGACAACAATGCATTTAGTCGGGAATGCACGGTCGGTGCACTGGAAACTACCTACGGCTGCGCTTCCATCCTTGGATGCGGCAGCGTCGCCGACCTGCCACGGCACGATTTGCGGACGGGGGCCGTCCACATCGCGCTGCTTAACCCGGATCATTCATGAGGGTGTCCGGGGCAGCCCGTTTCAGGCGCGCGGACGTGTGGCGCCTTGGGCGCATTCAGTCTGGGTTTGGAAGTTGCCGGGACGGGTTCGTTCGGGGGCACGCTGCCCCGT
>Ga0209643_1001217_pt1 | contig 26527 bp, 25 predicted proteins | sample AutmiccBRH37_all_FD_187383 | JGI IMG/M metagenome (GOLD analysis project Ga0209643, IMG submission 187383) | Deep subsurface microbial communities from Mt. Terri, Switzerland - Autotrophic microbial communities BRH/37_all (SPAdes) (version 2) | ecosystem: Environmental > Aquatic > Deep... | reverse complement strand
ATAAAGAAAATAGATAAATTATTAGTAAAGTATTTTGATATTCCAAAGAGAAATTTAAATCCGCCCCCGCCAATAGATATGCTTATAGCTACAATACTTTCGCAAAATACAAACGACAATAATTCCTATAAAGCTTATATCAATCTAAAAGAAAAATATAAAAAGTGGGAAGAGATTTTGAATGTGGAACGAGAGGAGATTGAGGAAGTAATAAAAATTGCGGGATTGGGGAAACAGAAATCCGCAGCGATAAAAAATGTTATTAATGAACTGCATAAAAAGTTCGGTAAAATTAATCTCGATTTTATAAATGAGCTGACCGATAACGATGCAGTAAGTGAATTAATTTGTTTCCCGGGAGTGGGAGTGAAAACGGCGAGTTGTGTTTTATTATTCTCGCTCGGAAAAGATATCTGTCCCGTTGATACTCACGTACATCGAACACTCAACAGAATCGGAATAGTAAAAACCAATTCGCCGGATAAAACATTCGAGGCAATTAATAAAAATTTTCCGAAAGGAATTGCTCATCAATTTCATACTAATTTAATTAAATTGGGGAGAGAGATTTGCAAACCGGCTAAACCGGCATGCTCGATTTGTCCGCTTGTTAAAATCTGTAAATATGATGAAAAAAATTTTGAAAAGAGAACTAAATCAAGAATAGATGCTTTGCTTTTATTGGATAATATTTGATAAAAATTTCTGCGAGGAAAAACTACCACTCTGTTGATTTATTTAAATAATATTTAATATTTATATCTACGCGGGAAGCATCAACTCACTGTGGAAGCTATACTTGATTTAGATAGTATTTATTAAGGATAATGGGATATTTAAGGGGTATTTCATAATTGGAGTAAAGGTTTCTTTTAATTAACTATATAGCTATATTTCAGATTAATGGTAAATGGAATCAGGTGAAATTATGACAAAAAAGTATGATATTGCGATTCTCGGAGGCGGTCCGGGCGGATATGTAGCTGCAATCAGAGCAGGGCAATTAGGTTTTAAGACGGTTGTAATTGATAAAGATAATTTGGGCGGTATATGCCTTAATTGGGGATGCATCCCCACCAAATCACTTCTAAAGAATGCCGAGATTTATGATACGATGAAAAACCATGCAAAAGATTTTGGGATTAAAGTCGAAGGTTTGAGTATCGATTTTAATCAAGTGATTAAAAGGAGCCGAGATATTTCGGGACGTATTACAAAAAATGTAGAGATGCTTATTAAGAAAAACGGCATTGATAGAATAAGAGGATTCGGAAAATTTATTGATAAAAATAAATTAAGTATTACCGATGATTCAGGCAAAGAGATAGAGACAATCGAAGCAGATAAAATAATTATTGCAACAGGTGCAAGTCCAAGAATCCTTCCAAATATCCCCGTAGATAGAAAAAATATTATTACAAGTACAGAGGCAATGTCGCTCGAAAGCCAACCAAAAGAATTAATTGTAATCGGTGCTGGTGCTATCGGAATTGAGTTTGCATATTTCTATAATGCACTCGGAACGAAAGTAACAGTAATAGAGATGCTCGAAAATATTTTGCCTATTGAAGACAAGGAAGTTTCAGAAACTTTAGAAAAGATTTTCAAGAAAAAAGGGATAACGATTCATACTTCAACTAAGGTGGAATCGGTAGTTTCAAAAGATGATCATGTAATCGTAACGATAGAGAGCAAAGGTAAAAAAGTAGAATTAAAAGCAGATAAGGCATTGAGTGCGATTGGTGTGGCAGGTAATATTACAGGATTCGGTTTAGAGAAACTCGGAGTAGAAATTTTTAAAAATCATATAAATGTAAATAAAGAAACTTATGAGACCAACGTTCCCGGAATTTATGCAATAGGAGACGTGATAGGACCACCTTGGTTAGCGCATGTAGCATCGGCTGAGGGAATAAGATGTATTGAAAATATTAAGGGACTGGATACAGCTCCGGTGGATTATGATTCAATTCCGGGGTGCACATACTGTCAGCCGCAAGTGGGGAGTATCGGGATGACAGAAGCAAAAGCTAAGGAAGCAGGTTATGAATTAAAGATTGGCAAATTCCCGTTTATGGCAAGCGGAAAAGCATTTGCTGCGGGTGATAGAGATGGATTTGTTAAATTAATTTTTGACGCTAAATATGGTGAGCTGCTTGGTGCTCATATTATTGGCTCGGAGGCGACAGAACTAATAGCGGAGCTTGGAATAGTAAAAGCATTAGAAGGAACGTATGAATCGATAGTTCAGACGGTTCATGCACATCCTACACTATCGGAATCAATAATGGAAGCAGCGGCGCAGGCGTATGGAGAAGCAATACATATCTAAAAAAATTGAATATATCGATCTTGGTACGATAGATTATAAAGAGGCATGGGACCTTCAACAGAGGACATTTGAGCTTCGTACCAAAAATGAAATAGATGATATACTTTATCTCCTTGAGCATCCTCATACTTACACTTTAGGTAAAGTAGCGGATAAAAATAATCTTATTACAACCGATGCAGTTTTGAAAGAGAAACAGATTTCGGTTTATGATATTGATCGGGGCGGGGATATTACATATCACGGACCGGGACAGATAGTCGGTTATCCGATTATCGATCTAAAAAATTGGAAGCAAGATACACATGAGTATCTTAGGAATCTCGAAGAAGTGATTATTTCGGTTTGCAAAGATTACGGAATTAAAACAGGGCGCAATCCCAAATATACAGGAGTATGGGTGGGCAATAGAAAGATTGCCGCTATTGGTATTAAAGTAAGCCGCTGGATAACGATGCACGGTTTCGCTTTTAATATTAATACTGATTTAGGGTTGTTCGATGGAATTATTCCATGCGGAATTAAAGATAAAGAAGTAACTTCCTTATCTAAAGAATTAGGAAGAAAGATTGAACTCGATGAAGTGAAAGAAAAACTATTATTTCATTTCATTCGACTTTTCGAATATACAGAAAAAATTGAAAATCAAAAGAAGGGGACGTGATGGCAAAGAATAATAAGCCGGAAGAGATAGAAGTAATTGAAGATAAAAATAATGGTAAGCAGCCAACAGGGAAGATAGATCATTTCGGAGGACTTACGAAAGATGAATTGATGAATGCATTAAGGATAATGTTTCTATCGCGCTCAATGGATATAAAAGTATTGAACCTATTAAAGCAGGGGAAAGCGTTTTTTCATATTGCAGGTGCGGGACACGAAGCCACGCAGGTTGCATTCGGTTTAGCAATGGAGAAGGGGAAAGATTGGGGATTCCCTTATTATAGAGATATGGCGGTAATGCTTTCGCTCGGAGTGAAACCGGAAGATATTTTTCTTCACATGCTTGGAAGAGCGGATGACCCTATGACAGGTGGCAGACAGATGCCATGCCATTGGGCATCAAAAGAATTTAATGTCCCTACACAATCAAGTCCTACGGGCACACAATTTTTACAGGCAGTTGGTGCGGCATTAGCACAAAAGAAGAAAGGGATCGATGCGGTAGTTTATGTATCGAGTGGTGAGGGAACTACGAGCAACGGTGAATTTCATGAAGCAATTAATTGGGCGAGCAGAGAAAAAATTCCTGTTGTCTTTGTAATTCAAAATAACAAATGGGCAATTTCGGTCCCGGTGGAAAATCAGTCGGGCGGAAGAAATGCTTCCATTACAGAGATGATGAGCGGATATGAAAATTTACTTCGTCTTGATGTCGATGGAACTGATTTCCTTGCGGTTAATGCTATAGCTCAATCGGCATTCAAATATGCTCGACAAGGGAAAGGACCTGCACTAATTCAAGCGCATGTCGTGAGACTTTTTTCTCATTCATCTTCTGACGACCAGAAAAAATATCGTCCGATGGAATCATTAAATGAAGATCTGAAAAAAGATCCGATAGAGATGTTTGCAAAAAAATTAATTGAGAAAGGAATCCTTACCGAATTAGCTTATGAAGAATTTAAGAAAGAGATAGTTAATCATGTAAATGAAGCAGCCGAATGGGCGTTAAAGCAAACAGAGCCGGCGGCAGAGACGGCTCTGAAATATGTATCTGATGAATCGGGAAAGAAGGATCGATTAAAGTACAAGCATGGCAACAAAGAGGGGAAGCCGGTAGTAATGGTGGACGCTATTAATCATGCACTGCGCGAAGAGATGGAGAGGAATGATAAAATCTATGTCTTCGGTGAGGATGTGGCAGATGGAAAAGGTGGTGTATTCACGGCAACTAAAGGTTTATCCACTCAATTTGGAAACGAAAGAGTTTTTAATGCACCATTAGCAGAGGCAAGTATAATGGGTGTTGCAATCGGTATGTCGCTTACAGGATTAAAGCCATGCGTAGAGATTCAATTCGGGGATTATATCTTCCCTGCATTTATGCAGATACGCGATGAACTTGTAATGTATCGTTATCGTTCAAATAATTTATTTGAGTCACCTGTAGTTATAAGAGTTGCAGTCGGTGGTTATATTCATGGCGGATTATATCATAGTCAAAATATAGAAGCATTTTTTGCGCACATGCCGGGGCTGATGATAGCTTATCCTTCTAACTCCCATGACGCAAAAGGATTATTAAAAACTGCGTTACGACTTAATGACCCGGTACTTTTTCTTGAGCATAAGGGATTGTATCGACAGAGTTATGCAACTTCACCCGAACCCGACGCAGAATATTTAATTCCATTTGGCAAGGCGAAGATTGTAAAAGAGGGATCGGACTTAACTGTGGTAACTTATGGAGCGATGGTTCACGAATCTAATTTTGCAGCGAAGAAATTAGAAGATGAAGGTTACTCGGTGGAGATAATTGATATACGTACTATTGCACCGCTCGATGAAGAAGCGATTTATAAATCGGTAAGAAAGACAGGCAAGGCAGTTGTAATTCATGAGGATACTTTAACAGCAGGATTCGGAGCGGAGATAGCTTCAAAGATTGCAGAGAACTGTTTTGAATCGCTCGATGGTCCGGTAAAGAGAATTGGTGCAACTGACTCACCGATACCGTATCATCCGAACTTGGAAAATTTTGTATTGCCCTCGAGAAATAAAATTTATTCATCATTAAAAGAAATTCTATTATACTAAGGAGCCGAAGATGAAAGTGGAAGTAGTGATGCCTAAAATGGGCGAGAGTATTAATGAAGGAACTTTAATTAAATGGCATAAGAAAAAAGGTGATAGTGTAAAGAAAGATGAGATAATTTTTGAAATAAGTACAGATAAAGTGGATACTGAGATTCCTGCACCTGAATCGGGAGTGATTTCCGAGATAAGAGTATTCGAGCAGGAGACTGTGGATGTGGATACTGTTGTTGCCATAATTGATACAGGCGGTGAGGAAGCGGTAAAAAAAGAAGAAGAAACGAAGCCGCAGGAAAAGCCATCGACTACACAAGTGGGCGGCGAGCTTAAAGATATTACTATGCCTAAGATGGGCGAATCCGTAATGGAGGGAACAATTATTAAATGGCATAAGCAAGTGGGAGATAAGATTAAGAAAGACGAAATTATTTTTGAGATAAGTACAGATAAAGTAGATACTGAAGTGCCGAGTGCCGAAGAGGGATTTCTTGCAGAGATTTTAGTAAAAGAGCAGGAGACTGTAGAAGTCGGAATGACTGTTGCACGAATCTCTACGACTGCAGGATTAGTGAAGGCAGAAGATGCCGGAGTGGCAGGTGGTGATGTATCACGCGGCAGAGCAGATGGAGCGAGTGGTAAAGCATCCGGCGGTTCAGGCGGAGCTGATAGAAAGTCCGGCGATAAAGCCGGTGGCGCAGACGCGCACTCAGCGGGTGGCTCAGAAGCCGGAGTAGCTGGTTCACATGATGCTTTAGGGCAATCAAATAAATCGAGCGGTTTCTACTCACCTTTAGTGATGAATATCGCAAAAACCGAAGGTATCGGATATGATGAATTAAAAAGAATCAATGGTACCGGTCTTGGCGGAAGAGTATCTAAAAAAGATATTTTAGAATATCTAAAGAATAGGGGTGCTCAATCGAGCAAATCGCAGCCAAGTCAATTTGGTCAACCAAGTGATAAAGCGAACACTCAACAGCAGAGACATAGTGAATCCGGTGCAAAAGAAACTTCACAATCAAAATCCGGTCAATCATCTTCACCGACTTCACAAGCGAAATCGGATCAATCTGCAACTTATTCCACCGCTTCGAAGTCCAAAGGTGCTGTGGAAGTAATTCCGATGGATAATATCCGTCAAAGAATTATGTACCACATGAAAAATAGCAGAGATACTTCGGTGCATGTTACTGCTGTTATCGAAGTTGATATGACTAAGGTTCATAATTTCATAAATACAAACAAAGACAAATTCTTTGCTTCGGAAGGTGTGAAGCTAACCTATATGCCTTTTATCTCTTATGCAGTAATTAAAGGATTGAAAGAGTATCCATTTTTGAATGCTTCCATCGATGGGAATAATATTTTGGTAAAGAAAAATATTAATCTTGGAATTGCGGTAGCAGTAGAGCCAAATGGGTTAATTGTTCCTAACATAAAAAATTCTGATGAAAAAAATGTTATTGGATTAGCAAAGGCAATTGCGGAATTGGGATATAAATCGCGCAATAAGAAATTGGTACCCGATGATATAATGGATGGAACGTTCAGCATAACTAATTATGGTGTATTCGGTTCATTATTCGGAACCCCGATAATTAATCAGCCGGAAGTGGGCATATTAGGAATTGGCGCGGTAACAAAGAAACCGGTGGTTGTAGAAGTGGACGGTATGGATACAATTGCTATTAAGCCGATGATGTATTTATCATTAAGTCATGACCATAGATTAGTGGATGGTATGTTAGGCGGAAAATTTCTTAAATTAATCAAAGATATATTGGAAAATTTTGATACAGGGATTGTATGAGTAAAATAAATCAGCATCAACAGCAATTCAAAGAAGCGATAGAAAAAGAAAAACCGGAACTCGGCAAAAGACCGGATTGGTTAAAAGTAAGACTGCCGAGCGGATCGAATTATAAAGATGTTTATAAATTAATGAGGACATCTAAACTCAATACTGTATGCGAGGAAGCGAAATGTCCTAATTTAGCGGAATGTTGGAATAGGAAAACTGCCACATTTATGATATTGGGCGATACATGTACTAGAAGCTGCGGATTTTGCAACGTGAAATTAGGTCTGCCTAATGAATTGGATTTAGACGAACCACGAAGAGTGGCAGAATCAGTGGAAACATTGGGATTAAAGCATGTAGTTATCACCTCCGTAAATAGAGACGAATTATCTGATGGAGGTTCGGGAATTTTTTCGGAATGCGTACGCCAAATTAGAGAAAAGATGGGAGATAGCACGACTATTGAAATATTAATTCCCGATTTTAAGGGTGATGAAAAAGCGTTTGAGATAATTATGCAAAATCCACCTGATATATTAAATCATAATATGGAAACAGTGAATCGATTGTATCATGGAGTAAGACCGCAGGCGAAATATTCGAGGAGTTTAGAAGTCATAAGTTGGTTTAAGAAACGAGGCTTGCGGACAAAGAGCGGTATAATGGTAGGTATCGGCGAGACTAAGGAAGAAGTACTGGAACTGATGAAAGACCTATATAATGCCGGATGTGATATAATGACGATAGGGCAGTATTTGCAGCCGACTAAGAATCATCTTCCCGTATCGAGATATGTTACATTAGAAGAATTTAAAGAGTATAAAGAATTTGGATTGCAATTAGGGTTCAAAGCAGTGGAATCAGCTCCATTAGTAAGAAGTTCCTATCATGCAGATAAGCATGCAGAGACTTTGAACTAAAAAAGAAGGGAAATTAGTCGGTGCATTCCGGTGGGAAATTGGCTCTTGCCCGATAAACCTTTTTTCTATATATTGGAGCGAATTATCCGATTATATATTGTTTCTTAGTTCGGAACTGGTTTTTCTCAACTTTGAAAAGTAATAAGGGTGTAAAGAACTATTAGTGGTTTTAATCAGGATTTTCGACTCTTAAAAGCGATTTTAAGACAAAAATAGATTGGCACGATTGTTCTTATTTAATTAAAAAGTGTTCCTTTATGCTAAAAAATAGAGGTGTAAATGGCAAAAGTAAAAGGTGATATCGTAATTGATATCGAAAAATGTAAAGGATGTGAGCTTTGTATCGCTGCATGTCCGCAAGATTCATTAGAGCTTTCAAGAAAGCTAAATACAAAAGGTTATCAGTACATGGTTAGGATAGAAGATAACTGTACCGGATGTACCAATTGTGCGTTAGTTTGTCCTGAAGGTATAATAAAAGTATATCGTCAGACTACCAAAAAGAAAGAACCGGTAGCGACCATATCAAACTTAACAGGTGATATAACAGTAACGGTGAACTCATGAGTGAAACGAAATTAATGAAAGGAAATGAAGCATTGGCAGAAGCTGCAATTCTAGCAGGCTGCGATGCTTATTTTGGTTATCCTATTACTCCGCAATCCGAAGTATTGGAATATTTGGCTAATTATGCTCATCGGACAGGAATGGTTGTCTTGCAAGCAGAAAGCGAAGTAGCAGCCATTAATATGGTATATGGAGCTGCAGGCACCGGGAAGCAGATTATGACTTCATCATCAAGTCCGGGAATGAGTTTAATGCAAGAAGGAATATCCTATATTGCATGCGCTGAACTTCCTTGTCTATTGGTCAATGTTGTAAGAGGCGGTCCGGGTCTTGGTACAATCCAACCTTCGCAGGGAGATTATTTCCAATCAGTAAAAGGGGGTGGACACGGTGATTATAAATTAATCGTTCTCGCACCTTCCACTGTTCAAGAAATGGTTGATTTTGTAAGAGAGGGATTTGCACTGGCATTCAAGTACAAGAATCCGGTTTTAATTCTTACTGACGGTGCATTAGGTCAGATGATGGAAAAAGTTGATCTATTCCCGCAGATGGAAAGAAAGACTGTATTTGAAGATTGGGCAACAGTCGGCAAACCAAAAACTCGTGAAAGAAATGTAATTACATCACTTAATATCAAAGCCGATGAGATGGAAAAAATTAATATTCATCTTCAAGCAAAATATAAAGTGATTGAAGAAAATGAGATCAGGTATGAAGAATATATGTGTGATGACGCTGAGATATTATTAGTCGGATTTGGATTAGTTGCGAGAATTTGCAAGAAAGCAGCTCAATTAGCACGCGAGAAAGGAATTAAAGTTGGAGTATTCAGACCGATTTCTCTATTCCCATTCCCGACTGCAAAGATCAATGAATTAGCAGGAAAAGTAAAAGGAATTATGGATGTAGAGATGAATGCAGGTCAGATGGTAGAGGATGTTCGTCTTGCAGTTAATGGTAAAATTCCGGTTGAATTTCATGGAAGAATGGGTGGAGTAGTTCCATCGCCCGAAGAAATTCTACAAAAGTTAGAAGAAAAATTTGTAGGAGAAATAGCATGAGCGAAAAGACATTAGTAAATGAAGAACAGCATTTTGAAGATATGATTGCTGAAGAGAGTATTTGTACGACAGAAAACTTAGTGTATGAAAAGCCTGATACATTACTAGATACACCGATGCATTACTGTCCGGGCTGCGGTCATGGTGTAGCTCATAGATTAATTGCGGAAGTAATAAGCGAACTCGGCATACAAGAGGAAACTATTGGTGTGGCACCGGTTGGATGTTCGGTATTCGCATATAATTATTTGAATATCGATATGTCAGAAGCTGCTCACGGAAGAGCTTCGGCAGTGGCTACGGCGATAAAAAGAGTACTTCCCGAAAAATATGTATTTTCATATCAAGGTGATGGCGATTTAGCGGCTATCGGTACAGGCGAGACAATCCATACATGTAATAGAGGCGAAAATTTATTAATTATTTTTATTAATAATGGTATTTATGGAATGACCGGCGGACAGATGGCTCCGACAACATTACCGGGGATGAAATCAACCACCTCGCCATTCGGAAGGGACGTTTCCACTATGGGAAGTCCATTAAAAATTACTGAATTAATTGCTCAATTACCGGGAGTTTATTATTGTACAAGAACAGCAGTAAATAGTCCGGCGAATGTAAGAAGAGCAAAGAAAGCGATCCAGAAGGGATTTGAATATCAAAAACTGAAAAAAGGACTTAGCTTCGTTGAGATAGTATCTAATTGTCCATCAAATTGGAAGATGACACCATTGGAAGCGAATAAATGGATGGAAGAACAGATGTTCGCATTTTATCCACTCGGCGATTTGAAAGTGCCAAACGATAAGGAGAAATAAGATGACTGAAGAGATCATTATTGCTGGATTTGGAGGTCAAGGCGTTCTTTCGATGGGACAGATTTTATGTTATAGCGGAGTAATGGAGAATAAGGAGGTAAGTTGGATGCCTTCGTACGGACCTGAAATGAGAGGCGGAACTGCTAACTGTATGGCGATAATCAGCGATACAAAAATCAGTTCACCGATTATTAATAAGTTCGATACGGTAATTGCACTCAATCAGCCATCATTGGATAAGTTTGAGCAAGCGGTGAAACCGGGCGGTTTACTTATTTATGAAGCAAGCACGATAGTGAATCCTCCGACTAGAAATGATATTGAAATATTAGCGATTGAAGCCTCGAACGAAGCGGCAAAATTGAAGAATAGCAAAGTTATGAATATGATAATTCTTGGTGCATTCTTAAAGAAGAAACCAATAATTGAGCTTGATAATATTATTGAAGGAATAAAGAAAGTACTTCCCGAGAGATATCATCATTTAATTCCGCTCAATAAAGAAGCACTACAGAAGGGGATGGAATTAGCGGAGATGGTGAAAGCCTAATACTTGAAATAGTTTATTGAAAAGAAAAGCTGCCTCAAAAGGGCAGCTTTTTTTGCATATAGATTTTTTTAGTACTAAAAATAACAGCGGAGTTTAAAATGAGGAAAGAAATGAAACGAGTATTTGTTTGTGCTTTTGCAATTGTTATTGTATTCAACACCATCAATTTCGGACAAAAAGAATTTCTTGTAGTAAATGGAAAAAAAAATGAAGTATTCACAGCCGGATTAGAAAATAATCAAGAGAATAAACCGGTTCTGGTATTTGAAAATGGGATGGCATCCAAGCTTGAAAGTTGGATGACCGTTATTAATGAAGTTTCTAAAACTTCGGCTGTCTTTTCTTATAACAGACCCAGAATTGGAGAATCAGAAAATGACAGCATTCCACCCACTACCGAACACATTATAAATAATTTAAGAACTATGCTTTTTGAGAAAGGTCTTAAACCACCTTATCTGCTAATATCGCATTCATTTGGAGGGGCATATATAAGAAGTTATGCTGCGAAATATCCTAATGAAATTGCGGGACTTATATTTGTTGATCCAGTAGATTTTACAAAAAAGAAAGGCGATGGGGATCTCCCATATTTAGAAATTGGATTAAAACAGCATCAGATTGATTCAATGTTCGCTACGCCTTACAAAAATTTCAAAGAAAAACTCTATGAAGAAATGCCAAACTTTTATGTTGAGGAAGTGAAAATATTAGGACAATTAACAAAATCAGAATTTAACGAATGTGATAGCATTCCATTGCCGGATGTCCCGGTACATTTTATTAAGGCAGGTGGATATCCCAAGACACCTGATGATAGGGGCGAAACAATTTTTGATAAAGAAAAATTGTTTAGAATTGATGAGAACCTAAAAATGAAAAGATGGATTCAACTCCTTAATCCCCTAAGTTATGGCAAATTATTTTATTGTTCAAATTCCGGTCATACCGTTCAGGTTGATGATCCGGACACAGTTATTTCAAGTATTAAATTAGCCTTGATTGATTATGAGAAAATTCAGGCAGCGAAAATTAAGAATTGAAGATAAGGCATTGATACTAATTTCTGTTAAAAAACAATTGTGGATGAATTTTCTCAAAAGGACGATTATGCGATTCTTTGGGTATGTGTTTGTTTTTAGCGGTTATAAGAGATACTATTGAAGCACTAATATTAAATATATATTAAATCGTAATAAGTAGGTTGGTAATTTCTGAAAGTTATTTCCATTACATACTTCGGTATTATCTTAACCTATATTGGGAATATTCTTTAAGACAACCAATTAAATAATTGCAATTGGCGGAACTGATATTTAGGAATTAAACATTTTTGAAGCATGAGTTATATAATGTATATTGGATAAAGTAATTACGATAACAGTAAGTTACAAAATAAAATATGTGAGGTTACGATGAGTTCTAAGAATTGGGATGCAACAAATGTTCCTATGCAGCAGGGGAAATTGGCTATTGTTACCGGCTCGAGCAGCGGTATAGGATTTGAAACTGCAAGAGTTCTTGCGAGCAAAAACGCCAAAGTGATTATTGCCGTGCGTAATATCGAGAAGGGCAATAAAGCCATAGAAAAAATCAGATCAGAATTTCCAAACTCTAATATCGAAGTGAGGATTATCGATTTAGCTGATTTAAAATCGATACATGCTTTTGCGGAATCTTTTAAGAGAGATTATGACGGAATTGACCTATTAATCAATAATGCCGGTGTTATGATCCCTCCTTATACCAAAACAAAAGATGGATTTGAATTACAGTTCGGAACGAATCATTTAGGTCATTTTGCTCTTACCGGATTATTAATAGATTTAATAAAGAACCGAAAGAACTCAAGAATAGTGAATGTATCGAGCAAGGCGCACAATATGGGGGAACTGAATTTCGACGATCTTAATTGGGTAAGGAGAACATACAAACCGTGGAAAGCTTATGGCGATAGCAAAATAGCCAATCTATATTTCACTTATGAATTGCAGAGAAGATTAAACGAAGGGGGATTTGATGTAATAGTAGCGGCAGCGCATCCCGGACTTACCAGTTCAGAATTAGAAAGGCATAGCAGTATTGTGGGAGTAATAAATAAGTTATTAGCACAATCACCGGAAATGGGAGCTTTGCCGACTCTTTATGCCGCCACGGCTAATGACGTAAAAAAGGGAGAATTCTTTGGACCATCGAATTGGAGTGAATGGAGAGGATATCCTAAATTAGTGCAGTCCAAAGAACTGGCACATAATAAAGAAATTGCCAAAAAACTTTGGGACGTATCAGAGAGATTAACAGAAGTGAAATATAGATAATTCAATTCAAAATTCATTTCTTTGTTTGTAATTATAGCGTATTATCTTTAATTTTGTAGTTCGTAAATCTTTTTAAAGGAATAAAAATGGCAAGTAATATTGGTGAAATTGTTCAGGTAATCGGACCGGTTGTTGATATCGATTTTGAAGAGGGGCATCTTCCAAGTATATATAACGCAATTAATATCCCACGTACAAGTATTGAAGGTAAGGAAGAGACGCTTATCGTTGAAGTGCAGCAGCATTTAGGCGAGAATAGGATCAGAGCGATTGCTATGGATAGTACGGATGGTTTAGTAAGAGGAATGAAAGCAGAAGATACCGGTGCACCAATTATGGTTCCTGTCGGTCCAGAAACTTTAGGAAGACTTATAAGTGTTACAGGCGAAGGTATCGATGGTAAAGGTGAAATTAAAACAGAAAAAAAATATGCAATCCATAGGCATGCTCCTACATTCGATAAGTTATCTGTAAGTCAAGAGATGTTTGAAACAGGTATCAAGGTTATCGATTTATTAGAGCCATATTCAAGAGGTGGAAAAACCGGCTTATTCGGCGGAGCAGGTGTAGGAAAGACGGTTGTTATTTTGGAATTGATTCATAATATTGCAAAGGAGCAGAGTGGATACTCAGTATTTGCAGGCGTGGGCGAAAGAACACGTGAAGGAAACGATTTATACCGAGAAATGAGTGAATCAGGAGTAATTGATAAAACAGCTTTAGTATTCGGACAGATGAACGAACCACCGGGAGCACGTTTAAGAGTTGGATTAACCGGTCTTACAATGGCAGAATATTTCAGAGATGAAGAGCATAGAGACGTACTTTTATTTATAGATAATATGTTCCGTTTTACACAGGCAGGTTCTGAAGTGAGTGCACTTCTTGGACGTATGCCCTCGGCAGTCGGATATCAACCAAACCTTGCCACCGAAATGGGTGAGCTACAAGAAAGAATCGCTTCTACTGCGAATGGTTCAATTACATCGGTTCAGGCAGTTTACGTACCGGCTGATGATTTAACCGATCCTGCTCCGGCTACAACATTCTCGCATCTTGACGCTACGACAGTATTAAGCCGTCAAATTTCGGAGCTTGGTATCTATCCTGCGGTTGATCCATTAGAATCAACTTCAAGAATACTTGAGCCGGGAGTTGTGGGAGAGGAGCATTATAATACTGCTAAAAGAGTAAAAGAGATATTACAGCATAATAAAGATTTACAGGATATTATTAATATTCTAGGTATGGATGAATTATCGGAAGAAGATAAAACCGTAGTAAGAAGAGCAAGAAGAATACAACGTTTCTTAAGTCAACCATTCCACGTTGCAGAGCAGTTCACCGGTATCCCGGGTAAGTATGTTAAGTTGGCTGACACTATAAAAGGATTCAAAGAGATCCTAGACGGCAAGCATGATAGTCTTCCGGAGCAGGCATTTATGTATGTCGGCACGATAGAAGAAGCGGTAGAAAAAGCTAAGAGTATCGAATAATGAAACTTCTTGACTTAGAGATAATAACTCCGGCAATGAAGATTTATGAAGGGAAAGTCCATTCAATTACAATTCCCGGAACAGTTGGTAGTTTTCAGGTATTATATAACCATGCTCCCATATTAAGTACTTTTGAAATCGGTAAAATAATAATAGAAGATGAAAAAGAAGTAAAGCATGAATATGCCACAAGTGGTGGCACGGTGGAAGTGCTCAATAATAAGATACTGGTTCTCGCAGAAGCAATAGAAGCAAAGGAAGAGATTGATGCTAATAGAGCATTAGAATCATTTAAGAGAGCTAAAGAGAGAATTGCAAAAGATAAGAGTGATGAACTTGATTTAACACGTGCCGAAGTATCATTGCAGAGAGCAATAAATCGATTGAAAATAGTTGGTCATAGTTATTAGAAAAGAAATTAAATAAAAGCCGTTAATTTATTGTTTTGCAATAAGTTAGCGGCTTTAGTTGATGTAACCATCCCTTTGTATTAAATCCCTGAGAATAGTTTTTTTATCGATCAAATTGTCAATTTTGATAAGATGCTCCTTAATCAGTTCTAGTCGAGCATTTTCACTTTGAAGAGAAAGTATTGTTTGACGCTGCTTCAGAGTTAGTCCTGCTTTTTCGCCAATCTTGAATGATTTCAGGGGAGCACGATTTAGGTTGCTCCAATATTCCGAAGATAGATTTAGTTCGGTTAATTTGAGAATATTATTAAATTTTTCCTTGATATCGGTGTATATGCTAAAATCTATATTATCATCGAGAATGTCATAAAAATTATGTATCTCAGCAATAAGGTAACCGTGCTCCGAGAATTCTGATCCCACAATATGAAATCGTTCAGTCCCTTTGACTATAATATCTAGCTTTCCATCTTCGTATCTTTTAACAACTTGATTAACCATAACTTTACATCCAATCGTTTCCATTTTGTCTTCCGAGGAAAGAACAATACCGAACGGTTCATTATTCTCGATACAATTGTTAATCATAATCTTATACCGTTCCTCAAAGATATGAAGAGCATATTCGGCATTCGGAAAGATTACCAATTTAAGAGGAAAGAGAGCAATTTTTTTTAACATTTAGTTCTCAATAAATTTAGAAATAAACCGGTCATTTGCATGACCGGTAATAAAGGGAAAATTATTTAGCATCCGCAAATCTTTTTGCCACTTCATCCCAATTAACAACATTCCAGAAAGCTGAGATATAATCAGGGCGTTTATTCTGATATTTTAGATAATAGGCATGTTCCCATACATCTAATCCTAGCACCGGATGACCTTTAACGTCGGCGAGATCCATTAATGGATTATCTTGATTAGGTGTAGAAGTAATTTCTAATTTACCATTAGCAACTATAAGCCAAGCCCAACCGGAACCAAAGCGAGTTGCAGCAGCTTTTTCAAATTGTTCTTTGAATTTATCGAATGAACCGAAAGAAGAATCGATAGCTTCGGCTAAAGCACCTGAGGGTGAGCCGCCTTTTCCTTTACCCATTACAGTCCAAAAAAGTGAATGATTCCAATGACCACCGCCATTATTTCTTACAGCTACCGGAAGTTTAGATACATTTTTTAAAAGTTCTTCTAAGCTTTTACCTTCCATATCGGTACCTGCAAGGGCATTATTAAGATTATTAACATAGCCAGCATGGTGTTTACCATGATGAATTTCCATTGTTTTAGCATCAATATATGGTTCTAAAGCGTCAAAAGCGTAGGGTAGTGCTGGCAATTCAAATTTAGTCATTTTTATACTCCTATTATTATTTAGAAAATTTAGTTTATTACTGAAAGCATTTACGTTACTCACTGCCGAGGCAGTGGTTAAAAGTCCGAGGGATACAAGAAATTTTTTTCTATCCATATAGATTTGCTCCTTATACTCCGAATGATTCGCCGCATCCGCATGTTTTTGTGGCGTTTGGGTTATTAAATACAAAACCTTTTCCATTAAGTCCATCGCTGAAATCGAGCACCGTACCGGTTATATAGAATAAACTCTTTGGATCGATAAAAAGTTTCACTCCGCTTTTTTCTATAACCGTATCGGAATCTTTCATTTCGCCATCGAATCCGAGATTATAAGTGAGACCGGAACAACCGCCCCCTTTAACTCCGATTCTAAGGCCATGTTCAGCGGGGATATTATTTTCTTCTTTAATTCTTGCTACTTCTTTTACTGCTTTATCTGTAATTTCAATTTCGCTTGTTTTTAGTTCTGTGCCGGTCATTGAATGCTCTCTACTTTTTGTTCTTGATTTAAATGAAAATTTACTTTCCATGTGTCGTTAGAAACGGCGGTTAGTTCATTTGATTTTACCATGTAATCAGTAAGTTCTAAAGCATATTTTTCAGCTTCGGGATATTTTAGATTTATTCCTCGATTTTCAAAATAACTTCTTACTGCATATTGGATATCTCTCAAGAAGATATTGGAATTAAAAAATACTTTGTATTTTTCTCCCATATATTTGAAGAATATCTCTTTTTCGTTTAGAAGTTCGTTATAGTGGCTCATAAAGTTTCCTTATTATATTAATTCTTGAACAGTAGTGTGATCAAACAGCAAATTTATTTTATCTTGAATTTTCGATATCGGGCTTCTAAGACAACAGGTTTTAAATCTTGCACAATCAGATACAGTAGGATCATGAACGAGGCAATCAGTCATCTGAATTTTAAGCCCAAGTGCGCCAACAATCTGTCCAAGGAAAATGGCATCAGGTTTATTATTCAAGATATAACCGCCATTAGTTCCATGTTGAGAAGTAATAATACCATTTTTTACCATTCTTTGCATAATTTTAGCCAATAATTCGTATGGAATATTCATCGAATCCGAAATCTCTTTTACACTCACGCATTCTCTATTTCCCGATTCATGTATATACTTGATAGCAAATAGAGCATATTCAACTGATTTAGCAATTTTTAACATATATCCGACTAAAATTATCGTATATCTAAAAGTAACAAACTTGCTTATAAAAAGCAAGTTTGAATAGTTTATAGACCTAAAATTGTAATACAGTTTTTGGCGAGATCGATTATCGGAGTGAAATAGAGACCGAAAACCAATACAGGAATGAGCAATGCAAGTACGAGAGCGAAAGTAAATTTATCAGGAACGATTGTGATCTGATTTGCTTCGGCTTTGCTTAAATACATGTGCTTTATTATGCGGACATAATAATAGAGTGAAACAACGGTATTAAGAAGTGCAATAACCGCAACGGCAATCATTTGAGCATCGACAAGTGCGATAAAGATATATAACTTACCGATAAATCCGGCAGTAGGCGGAAGTCCCGTAAGAGCTACCAAGAAGATAGTTAATGATGCCGCAAGGAACGGTGAAGTATATCCGAGTCCATTATAATCTTCCACGTTTTCGCTTCCTGATTTATTTGCTATCAGCATAACGACCAAGAAAGCACCGAGATTCATGAACATATAAAAGAAGAAATATACAAGTATTGCTATAAGACCTTGATTAGAGAAAACTACAAGACCTAAAAGCATATAACCTGCATGTGCAATTGATGAGAAAGCTAACATTCTTTTTATATTATTCTGCCAGAGAGCAGAGAAATTTCCTAATGTCATTGTAAGAATTGAAATGATTACGAGAATAGTTTTCCAATCGAATGAATTTACAAGATGCCAGTAACCGGAAGTATCATCCACCAATGTAACGAAAGTGGTTCTGATGAATCGGATTAAAAGAGCAAAACCTGCTGCCTTACTTGCTACCGAAAGGAAAGCAGTTATAGCGATTGGAGCACCTTCATAAACGTCAGGAGTCCAGAAATGGAACGGTGCAGCAGAAATTTTATATCCGATTCCCACAAAGATAAGTACCAATGAGAAGGCAAGAGTAAATACATTAATATTCGGACCTTGTAGAACCGAATTAATTACATAAAGATTAGTGCTTCCCGTAAGCCCATAAAGGATTGAGATTCCATAAAGCATAAGTCCCGAAGAAACTGCGCCATAAATAAGGTACTTAAGTGATGCTTCGCTATTGCGGTCTCTAAGTTTTGTGAATCCTGCTAATACATAAGAAGAGAGAGAGAGCAATTCGAGAGATAAATAGATTAGAACAAGATCGGAAGCAGAGATCATAACCAACATTCCGAGAATCATTCCGAACATTAATGCGTAGTATTCGCCGCTTTTTTCTTGAATTTTCTGAATCTCTTCGGAAGCCAGTGAGAAGAAAACAATAAAGAAAGAGGAGATAAGAATAATGATTTTGAAAAAAGCACCAAAATGATCAACTGCAATCATACCGTAGAAATTATTGGCATCGGAAGCAGGGAATGCGAATCCGCTAATTCTAAATTGGTCAATTACAAAATAAATTGTTAATAAAATACCGAATAGCGCAACATAAGGGATTATCCTTTTATCTTTATTAAAGATAAGGTCCAATGCAACGATAAGAATAAGAGCCGCCGAAACGGCTATTTCCGGTAAAATATAACTTAACGAAGTATATAAGTTTGTTAAATCCATTCTTTTTTATAAACCGCTTAGTAATGAGATTGAATTTGCATTATTTGCTATAAAATTCACTAATGTATTAACTGATGTATTCATAATATCGAGCATTGCAGATGGATAAATTCCTAAGAAAATAATCACAATTGTTAAAGGAATAAACATTACATATTCACGAGCATCTAAATCGCTTAGAGTATTCCATTTTTCATTTAATTGACCGAGATAAACTCTTTGAAGAGTCCAGAGCATATAACCGGCACCGAGCAGAATTCCGAGAGTAGAGATAATAGCGATAATTCTAATACTTGAAACGCTGAATGCTCCTAAGAAAACTAATGCTTCGGATACGAATCCGCTTAAACTCGGAAGACCAATAGCGGCAAAGAATGCAACGGTTACGAAACCTGTATAAACGGGCATTTGAACTCCGATACCGCCGAAATCATCCAAACCTCTTGTATGTGCTCTATCATAAAGAACACCAACGATAAGGAAGAGCATAGCAGTAATTGTCCCGTGATTAAACATTTGGAGGATTGCGCCATTGATGCCAATGGTAGTTAGTGAAGCCATACCGAGAAGTACATATCCCATGTGAGAGATTGAGGAATAGGCGATTAATTTTTTGAAATCTTTTTGAGCCATAGCCACTAATGCGCCATAGATAATATTTATCATTCCGAAAAGTCCGATATACCACATAAGGTCACGTGTGATATCAGGGAAGATAGGATAGCTGATTCTGATAATTCCATAAGTCCCCATTTTAAGTAATACACCTGCAAGAATAACTGAAATAGGTGTCGGAGCTTCCACGTGTGCATCGGGTAACCATGTATGGAACGGGAACATCGGAATCTTAATCGCGAATCCAACGAAGAGGGCAATATAAGCTATCAGACGGAGATTATGAGGGTTAGCCGCCGATAAAATTCCCGAATCTAAATAGTTTGATTGATTCATTAATGCAAGGAGATTAAACGTGAAAACTTTAGTTCCATTTGCGAGAGTCTCTTGAGCACTAAAATAGAGACCAATCATCACGAGAAGAATGAATATCGAGCCAAATAGAGTATAGATGAAGAACTTAATAGCTGCATATTCTTTTCTAGGCCCGCCCCAGATTCCGATAAGGAAATACATAGGAAGAAGCATTAATTCCCAGAATACATAGAAGAGGAAGAAATCTAATGCAACGAAAACGCCCATCATTCCCGTATCGAGAAGAAGGAACATCATAAAGAAACCTTTGACAGACTTATTGATATTCCATGAAGAAATTGTTGCAATTAAGGAAACGAATGCAGTTAAAAGAATCATCGGCATACTGATACCATCAATACCGAGGAAATAATCGATTTTAACCGTTCCTAACCATGAAACGCCATCAATTTGAATCCATCGGAATTTCTCGACGAATTGGAATGTGCTCTGGTCTGATACTCCTGCCGAGGAATAACCAAAATTTGCTAATAGAACTACTGCGAGTACCAACTGAATAGCAGTAACTATTAATGAAGTATATTTGACTAACCTATCTTGGTTCTTTGGTAAAAATAAAATTACCAACATACCGATAATAGGGAGAAACGTAATCAACGAAAGAATAGGGAATCCCATCATTTTAGACTTAACCTGTTATTTTTAATTTTTATTTAATTATCATCTTATTAGAATGGTCTAATGACTAATAAGATTATTATTACCGAAAATATTACTAAAACTAAATACGTCTGAACCTTACCGGTTTGCAATCTTCTAAAAGAAAGACCGATAAATCCGCTAACAAATGCGGTAAAATTGACGAAACCATCGACAACGAAAGTATCGAACCAGCCGCCGAGTCTTGAAATAAATTTTGTTGTATGTCCCGCACCGTTTACGGCACCATCTACGACTTTACCATCAAAGAGCGATAGGAAACGTGCAAGAACTAATGTACCCGCAATTACAGTGGCATTATAGATTTCGTCTATATACCATTTATTTAATGAAAATTTATAGATTGGTTTAATACTTTCGGCTAATTTGTCTGCATCGACTTTACGCCATTGATAAAACACGAACGCCAGTAAAATTCCTAGTCCGGCAACAATGAGAGAGGCGAACATTGCAGGGTAATGCGCCCAGTGCATTGTTTCCGTATATAATTCCGAATGAGTAATTTCGCCATGAGCAGACGAGTTAGCTTCTGAGGAATGAGACTTATTAGTAACTGCTTCAGAAGAATTAGTTGCAGAGTGAGCATCATTATTAATAGCTTTGGCAGAATGAGCTGCTGAATGATCCACCATAAAATCGAATGCTGCACTTGCCGGCACTACTGTATGAGGAGTTTTTACCCAATCAGAAATAAACCAACCATCGCCTGCCGAAAGAGGATTAGGAGTATAGAAGAAAAATATTGATAAAGTTGCTAATACTACTAATGGAGCTGCCATAACGAATGGTGATTCATGAGCATGGTCAAACTTATGTTGATTTTTTGGTTTACCGTGGAAAGTTAAGATTACCAATCTAAACATATAGAAAGCAGTAAGAGCTGCAACTAAGAAACCGATTGCAGGGAGTAGCCAATGACCTGTAAGTTTACCGAAAGCCAATGTCCCGGCAAGGAGCGAATCTTTGCTAAGGAATCCTGATGTAAGCGGGATACCTGATATAGCTAAGGTAGCAACTAAAAATGTATAGTATGTAATAGGCATTTTTTTGCGCAAACCACCCATCTCTCTGATATCTTGTTCATGGTGCATAGAATGAATTACAGAACCTGAACCAAGGAATAAACAAGCTTTGAAGAATGCGTGAGTAACGAGATGGAAAAATGCGAATGCATAAGCACCGACACCAATTGAAAGAACCATATAACCGAGCTGACTAACAGTTGAATATGCGAGTACTTTTTTAATATCGTTTTGAGTAATGGCGATAGTAGCTGCAACGAAAGATGTAATACCTCCGATAACTGCGATGGTAAGCATAGCATCGGCAGTTAGCATAACGAAAATTTTTGTTAATAGATAAACACCTGCGGCGACCATTGTAGCGGCATGGATAAGGGCTGATACGGGAGTCGGACCTTCCATTGCATCAGGAAGCCATACATGAAGAGGGAATTGAGCTGATTTACCAACTGCACCCATAAAGATTAATATTCCGGTGGCAGTAAGCACCCAGGTGCTATTAAAAGGAATATTCCCTAAAGCCATTTGTGCGAAAATAGTATCGAACGTAAATGTTTTATAATGAGTAAAAAGAATCATAATACCGATAAACATGCCGATATCGCCGACTCTATTTACTAAGAAAGCTTTTTTACCTGCATCTGAAGCAGATTTTTTCTCAAACCAGAAACCGATTAATAGATAAGATGAAAGTCCAACCAATTCCCAAAAGATATACATCATAAGAATATTATGAGTGAGGACGATACCGAGCATTGAGAAAGTAAAGATTCCAAGATAAGCAAAATAGCGATTATATCTTTTATCTCCGCGCATATATTCAATTGAATAGAGATGAACTAAGAAACTAATCAGGTAAACAACGAAGAGCATTATTACGGCTAAATTATCTAACTTAATCCCTAATTCCACGGTGAAGCTATCTTTCATTCCGGCAATACCGATAGAGAACCAATTAAAAGCCATAATGATATCATGGGATTGATAATAAGCTAATTTCACAAACATAAGAGCCATAGTGGCAATAAGAGCAATGCCGACAATAAACACTTCAAATAAATATATTTTGGGTACTTTTTTTCCCAAAAAGATTACAGTAGCGAAGCCCAAGAGAGGTAAAAATAATAGGGCAATCGAGATATTTATTAGTAGAGATTCGTTCATAATCCTAATCTTTTAAATGGTCAATTTCATCAACATTTACATTGTTGAATGTTTTATAAATATTTAATACAATAGCCAGTGCAATAGCGGCTTCTGCGGCTGCTAAAACTATTACAAATAAAGCGGTTACCTGTCCCGTTAATCCGAGATTACCGAATTTTGAAAACGCAATAAAATTAATATTAGCGGCATTAAGAATTAATTCGATTCCCATTAATACCATTACGGCATTTTTTCGTGTAACGACTGCATAAAGACCCAATGAGAATAAAATTCCGCTAACTATTAAAAAGTGATTTAATCCAACATTAATCATAATAGTTATTCCTTATCTCTTCTAGCAATTGAAGCAGCGCCGATTAGTGCAACCAGAAGAAGAATAGCGAGAAGTTCAAAAATTAGTACATATTCGGTAATTAATAATTTACCAAGTTCATTAGTAGTTGTAAGAGGTGTTTCAGTAGGGAGAGATACCCATTTAGTCCAAATCATTATAGAAGTAACAAGTCCCATAAAAACGCCAATTGCGATAGCTGAAGGGAGGACATTAACTGTGCCTGTTCTGATATCCACGCTTGTAATTTTGTTAGTAAGCATTACGCCGAAGAGGAGGAGGATCATAATACCACCAACATAAACAAGGATTTGTACAACACCAATAAAATCAGCACCAAGGAGAATATAAAGACCTGCGACACCGAAGAATGTGAGTACGAGTGAGAACGCAGAATAGATAATATTCTTGGAGCTGACAACTACTGCAGCCGAAAGTAAAGTAACGGCTGCAAACAAATAAAATATAAGATCGTATAAGTTCATTTATATTATTCAGTTTTATCTTGCGGTTTTTCAATTTTTGGTTTAGCGGCTGCTTCGGCTGCTGCTGCAGCTTTAAGAGCTTCTTTCTCGGCATTAAACTTTTCTAAATTTGCCTTCTTCTCGGCAGCTTGTTCGGGAGTAAGAGTAGAGAAATTATATAATAATTTACCTCTTTCATATTCCGAAAATTCATATACATCTGTCATATAGATACATTCAGTTGGGCATGGGAAAACACATAATTGGCAATAGCAGCATTTAGCGAAATCGATATCAAATTTGGTTACCCAAAGGGCCTTTTTCTTTCCGTTTGATGTAACGCCAAGATCTTCCGAAGGAAGACTTTTTACAGTATCGATACTAATACAGCTAACGGGGCATGCTCTTGAACATTGATCGCAACCGATACAATCGTCCATATTAACGTAGAGGCGATTCCTGACTCTTTCGGGCATAGGAACTCTAACGCTTGGATATTGAATTGTAACATTCGGTACAAAGAGATGCTTAAAGGTAATTTTCATACCTACAAGTACAGTCCAAATACCTTCCCAAGAATCCTTAAAATATTGCTTTAATCCACTCATAAACTTTTACTCTTAATCCAGCGAGCAGTTAATCCGCTCAATTTATATTAATGAAATAAGACCAATGATAATTAAATTAGCTATTGAATAAGGGATCAAATATTTCCAGCAAAGGTTCATAAGTTGATCCACTCTAAGACGAGGCAAAGTCCATCTTAGCCACATTTGAACAAAAACGAAAAATAATCCTTTTGCCACGAACCAGAAAAGTTGTTCAAAAGGTATAAGCCAAGAGACACCAAAAAGATCACCAAGATAACCTACAGGGGATTGATAACCGCCAAAGAAGATAATACTAACGATAGCAGAAACGGCGAACATATTAGCATATTCGGCAAGGAAGAACATTGCGAATTTCATTCCTGAATATTCAGTATGATAACCGCCTACTAATTCCGATTCTGCTTCCGGAATATCGAATGGAGTTCTATTTACTTCGGCTAAGGTACTCATGTATAAAATTAAAAATCCAACGAGCATAAATGGTATTAATAAAAATTTAGTTAATCCCCATTCAGGACCACCGAAAATAAACCAATTCCAGAAATAACCGGTTTGCATTGCGCTGATTTTTTCGAGACTCAATGTGCCTGTAATCATAACCATTGAAAGAACCACTAGAGCAGTAGGGATTTCGTAACTGATAATCTGTGCGACTGCACGCATGGCTCCTATAAGAGAATATTTATTATTAGAAGCCCATCCACCCATTAGAATACCTGCAACCGCGAAGCTTGAAACAGCAAGGATAAAAAATATTCCTATTTCAGCTCCGGAGCCGATAAATCCACTCGAAAAAGGGATTACGGCAAATGCAGCATAAGATGCGGTAAAGACCAATGCAGGAGCAATATTAAAAAGTTTTTTATCTGCTTCGGCAGGGACTAAATCTTCTTTCTGTAAAAGTTTAAGCACATCGGCAAAACTTTGAAGCCAGCCGTGCCAGCCCGTAATCATTGGTCCTAAGCGATCTTGCATGTGAGCGGATACTTTTCTCTCCAACCAGATAGCTACCAATGCATAAGGTAAAATAACTACAAATAAAGGAAGCGCGGCTATTATAATCCAAGCTAACACTTCATTACCGATTAAGTTTGTCAGGAATTCGTACATTATCTATCCACTTCTCCTAATACTATATCAATGCTACCTAAAATTGCCACGACGTCAGATACCAAATGACCTTTACAGAGTTCTCCCATGACAGAGAGACTTACGAAAGAGGGGGCTCTTACTTTTACTCTAAAAGGACTTGTACTTCCGTCACTAATTATAAAATAACCTAATTCACCGCGTGGGTTTTCCACTCTTGTATAAACTGATCCTTTCGGAGGTTTAATACGTTTAGGAATAGCAGATTGAACGTCTCCCTCGGGGATTTGATCTAGTGCCTGCTCAATGATTCTTAAACTTTGTTCCATTTCAAGAACTCTGACGTAATAACGATCCCAGCAATCGCCGACTGTACCGACAGTACCTTTACCGACAGGAATATCGAAATCGAAGCGATCATATATAGAATAAGGGTCTTCTTTTCGGATATCGAATGCGAGTCCGCTTGCTCTAAGATTGGGACCGGTCATGCCGAAATTAATTGCCGCATCGAGAGGAAGAATTCCTACATTAGCAGTTCTTTCGATAAATATTTTATTAAATGTAAGAAGGTTATTGACCTCTTGAATATTCGGACGGAAGTATTGAACAAATTCTTTAGTTTTTCGAATAAAATCGGGATGGATATCGTGTGATAGTCCGCCAACCCACATATAATTATATAGAAGACGAGCGCCGCAGGTTTCTTCAAAAAGAGTGAGAATTTTTTCGCGGTCGCGGAATAGATATAGGAAAGGAGTGAATGCGCCAAGATCGAGTCCGTAAGTACCAATAGCCACTTGATGAGAAGCGATTCTTTGAAGTTCACCCATAATCACACGTATATATTGAACTCTTTCGGGGACTTCGATACCGAGCAATTTTTCAACTGCAACAACGTAGCCAAAATTATTATACATAGAAGCGAGATAATCCATACGATCGGTATAAGGGATCACTTGCGGATAGGTCATAGCTTCTGCATGTTTTTCAAAACAGCGGTGAAGGTAACCGATATGCGGTTTAACGTTT
>Ga0209643_1001214_pt1 | contig 26560 bp, 23 predicted proteins | sample AutmiccBRH37_all_FD_187383 | JGI IMG/M metagenome (GOLD analysis project Ga0209643, IMG submission 187383) | Deep subsurface microbial communities from Mt. Terri, Switzerland - Autotrophic microbial communities BRH/37_all (SPAdes) (version 2) | ecosystem: Environmental > Aquatic > Deep... | reverse complement strand
ATAATAAAAATTATTTTTTGCGGCAATTACCACTGCATCGCTCAATGCATAAACGGGAGTGCCTTCCGAATTAGCAATATCGATTCCATTATGCGGATTCTTTTTTACTCCATTCAAAATTCTTTGACTTCCGAAATTAGATGAAAGTTTTCCTTGGGCAGGGAGAATAAATCCGGCAGAATATAGAGGTGTGTCAATTTTACCAACTTGAGATCGAGCAAGTTTCATCTCTTTTGCTTCTACTTCAATTCTCTCTAACTCTTTTTGGGGAGGTTCAATGTATTTTGATGCGACGCGAAGACGCTGAATTTGATATTTCCTTTTTTCAAGTACTAATTTTTTTGTGAACTCCTTTCCCTTATTGAATTCTACTTTAAGAGTATGAGTACCTTTAGCATCTCTATCAAAACCAAAAATGAAAGTCCCTGACTTATCGAACACAATATTATTGTTATCTAGAGTAACCGATTTTATATTATCTGCTTTCCCGATCATAATAGAAGCAGGAACGGGATTGCCGAAGAGTTCTACTTTTTGAGCATAAAGATTCGCTCCCCATAAGGAGAGGAGTATTAAGAATATTTTTTTCATATTTTTTCTTTCTTAGAAGATTGACCAGTAAGCACCAACTTGTCCCGAGAAATATCGGTAACTCGAATCATCACGGGATGTACTTCCGGCAGCAATTCTTCCGGCTACATTTAATCTCTCATATACCTGATATTTTACATCAAGATAACCTTGGAAAAGGACGAAATCATTCAAAGGTATATATCCGAGTTTTCCGCCGATTGTAACTGTCAATTCTTTATTTTTTTCTAAATCATTTTCCACCCACAAATTGTGAGCTTCAAAATTTGTCGGTGAATAATAATATTGTGACTTGAGTTTGTAATTAGTGTACATATATTCGTAGCCGACAATCAAGTACCTATAAAAATATTTTCCGATTCTGAGATAAAAATCATTTCCTTCGTTGCCATCGGTTACGGATAAATAATTAAATGAACTCATTATTTTAAGTCCGTTATAATGCTGATAATAGCCCTCTAACTTATATATCTTAGCATAGAGACGCAGATCAATTAAATAAGGAGAATAGAGAATAAGTGAAGCATCTGAATTTTGATATAAAGCTACGATACTAAGTGTATCTGGTCTATCGAAGCGAATAAAGGCATCAGTTTCTTTACGTATAAACGCACCGCTCGAATTAGCAGAGCCGGAACCCACGCCAAGATTTAAGTATTTCGAAAGACGTATAAACAGATGCCCTTTGAAAGTCGTGAAATCGCGGTTACCCACGAAATTAATTCCATTGTCGTATAATGTTTGTATCACATCGGCATTGAGGGATTCGTAGTTACTCCTTAAATATGTTTTATAAAAAGAAGCACCAATAGATAGAAAGCTTGTAAGACCGAGTTCTAATCTGGAGCCGAAAGTGCCGATTCTAAAACCAAGATTATCTGCATAGTAAACGCCCGATGGAGCTAAGGAGACGTAATTAGGGAAAGTCTCGAATAGAGCTGCAAGCCCCGTTATCGGCAGCCATCCTTTTCTCATTTCCACTTGTTTGATTTGAGTAGAATCCAAGTCCCATGAAAGAAGATGATTATATGTAGCGCGTGCTGAATCAGGCTCGCCGATCTTTGCATAAGAATCGCCGAGATATAAATTTGCATCAAAATCTGCGGAGTCTTCCATAACTAAAGATCTAAATTCATTTACTGCAAGAAGTGAATCCCCTTTTACGAAATAAACTTTAGCTCTTTGCATCTTCGCGTCATAGTCATCTGTTTGAGAGAGGACTAAATTATACTGGTCAATTGCAGCATTATATTGTTTGGCGCAGAAGAGAACGTCTCCATATTCTTTATTTACTAAAACGTTGGGCTCGGCTTTTGACATATATTCTTCGTAATAGGGCAAAGCACCGGCGCAGTCATCATTCATTACATATCCGCGTCCCTCTTCGAGGATTTGATATAACTTTTCTTCTTCGGCGCGCATCTTCTGCCAATCGATATTCGATTGAAGCTTGCCTACATCTTCGTTATTTGGGTCAATCTCTTTTGCCTTATTGGCATATTCCTGTGCCGCATCATAATCCCGATCAATTAATTTTAGCGAACCCATCGAGATAAGTGCTTCGACACTATTTGGACGTGCTTTTAGAGCATTTTCTAAATAACCACGTGCTAGTTCAATATCTTGATTTGTCCAAACGGAAATTTGTGCACGGAAAAGTTGGTAATCGATATTATTTGGATACTCTTGAATCAAGCCATCTAAGATTTCGAGTGATTTAGTAAAATCTCTGTTCCATGCGGTAATTCTTGCATATTTGTAACGAAGTGCCGGGTCTTTTTCGTCCGGAAATTCTTCAAAATATTTTTCCAAATAGACCGTTGCAGTATCATAAGCTTGGAGATATTCGTAATATTCTGCAATTTTTTTGAGTGATTCTTTGTCTTTGGGGTTCTGCTCTAATTTTGTATTAAAGTAATCGATCTTCTCTCGGTATGTTGTCGTCCGGTAATTAGTAACGTAATCCCATTTTTCGATATAGCGTGGATCGGATGAATTATTTAGTCCGATTATTTGTAGCTGTTGATATGCTTCTTCTATTCTCTCTGCTTTTATTAATTCATCAACTAACTTAAATCGTGATTCCAAATCCTGCGGTTTGGAACGGAGAAGTCGGTAATATTTATCAATTGGATATTCTTTCTCGAAAGCGCGTGGGTCTTCTTGAGTAACATAAGCTTCTCGGTTAACGATATCTAATCCGTCTTGAGCTTCTTTGAAAAACGGTTTAAAAGAAAGAGCGGTCTCAAAAGCTTTTTTAGCAATCGGGTATTTTCCAAGCCATAAAGTGAAATAACCGTAACGGCTTTGAAGTCTCCAATCGCCTGGATAGCGTTCAGTATAAATTTTTAGAATTTTTTCTCCTTTAACGATGCTACCGGTTTTAGCGAGAATTTCAGTATATCGAATTATTTCATCGGGAGAAGCGTTCGGGTCCATTGCTATATATTTATCGTACCATTCTTCTGCTTTATCCCAAATCTCCATTTGTCGATATGCTTTTCCGATTTCGAGATAATCGAATGGATTATTGGGATTGATTGCAATCTCTCTTAAATGCCCGTCAATTTTTTTCAAAAGTATTGCATAATAAACTTGTTGAGTGCGTTTAAGATTATTTTCGTATTTGCTTTTTTTTCCGGCATCGGAACTTTCCACTGCAATAGCGCGGCGATAATCTAAAATAGCATTAGAAAATTCAGATCTTTTTTCAAAACATTCTGCACGTAAATTATAACCATCGGATTCGCGGGGACGTAAAGAGATATATTTATTGAGCTGATCAATCGCTTCGCCGAATCTCCCGTTTTGCATATGGTTGAGTGCATTTTTTTTAAGGTTATCGGCTTCTTGCTTATCTTGAGAATAGAGAGAAAAAGAAACCAATAAAAATAGGGCGATAAATAGATATATGAATTTTTTCACTAATGAAAACACCGATTATTATATTCCTACAATTTAAAGAAAAAATTACTAAAAGGTATTGTTTATAATCGGGTAAAAAGCATTGACTAAGTATTTATGTTTGGAATAAGTAGAGGTAATTTTCAATCCCCTGCTTGTCGGGCAGGGGATTAATGTTTTAAAACTGGAAATAGATGAATGGCTGGATGCCTGCACTCTTGAATTGATATGCGATCCAGATAACTAATGTCAATAAAACTGCCTGACCGTAAACGGGTGTATCGCCTATCCATTTTTCCATTCTTGCAACCCAACGATCGGGAGTAAAATGGGATAAATATCCAAGTATCATTAAGCTAAATACTAAAGTGAATCCGCCGATAAATTGAGTGAAGACTTCCGGCTTGAAATAGTTAAATATCTGATTGAGTATATCTTTTGATATATCAAGCGAAGATGGACGGAAAAACAATAAAGAAAAAGTCCAAATATGGAAAGTAATAATCACACCTAAAAGCTTTAGATACCATTTCTTTGCAAAAATCTTAGGGATATTAAATAGTTTTTCTAATGCTAAAGCAGCGCCGTGAATAGTACCCCAAATTACGAAACGCCATGCAGCTCCATGCCATAATCCGCCTATTACCATTGTGAGAAGTAGATTGATATATGTTCTGACTTCCCCTTTTCTATTTCCGCCGAGTGAAAAATAAAGGTAATCGCGAAGCCAAGTCGAAAGTGAAATATGCCAGCGATGCCAAATGTCAGTCATACAATATGCTTTATATGGAGCATTAAAGTTCGTCATTAATCTAAATCCGAATAATAGTGCAATACCAATTGCCATATCTGAATAACCGGAAAAATCGCAATATAGCTGAAGCGAATAACCATACATTGCAAGTAAATTTTCTACTCCCGTGAATCTTGTGGGCCATTCCATTACTCGATCAACAAAATTGATGCTTATATAGTCAGCAATAACCGCTTTTTTAAGCAATCCCGCACTAATAAGGAAAATAGCTTTTCCCATATCGGCTTTATTAATTTTAATTGATTGATGAATTTGCGGAAGGAAATCAGACGCTCTTACAATAGGACCTGCAACTAATTGCGGGAAGAATGAAACGAAGAAAAGGAAATCAATAAATTTCTTCTCCGGCTCCATGTGCCCTTTATATAAATCAATTGTATAACTCATTGATTGAAAAGTAAAGAAAGAGACGCCTACGGGAAGAAATATATCAATAAATTCAAATTGCGGTCCGCCTAGTCCCGCTACGGTATCAAGAAAGAAATTGCTGTATTTGAAATAACCGAGAATACCAAGATTCATTACCATCGAAAGAGTAAGAAGGATATTTCTTTGAGATTTTGACTTGGAATCATAAATCCAGTTACCTGCATAGAAATCGATTATGCAGCTAAAGATCAGAAGAAGGAAATAGAAACCACTGGATTTATAATAGAAAAAGAGGGATGCGGCAGTAAGAAAAAGAACTTGAGCTCTTCTATTATTTATAAATATATGATAGAAGGCGATACAGGCGAGGAAGAAGAATAGAAAAAATCCGCTGTTGAATAATAGAGGTTCCAGCGGATTATATTTAATCTGTTCCCAAAGCCGTTCGAAAAAAGCAGTATCCATATACGGTCCTGTTGTAACGTTATTTTTAGAGTTTATTTATCTTTTATTATATGAATCTAATAACGCATCTGTAAATAATTGAGCAACTTTTGCGGCACCTTGACCATTAAAGTGAATAAAATCTTTGAAAGCTAATGGAGGATTAGCATTCACCCATTTGACCATCGAATTTTGTCCGCCCATAGCTTGAAATAAATTCCAATAAGCTACGTTAGATTGCTTTGCAATATTTTTTTGTGTTTCAAGCAGCGATAGGATAGCGGGATCGCTTACAAAATTAGAACCTTTCTTCATCGCCTTATCATGAACCGTTACCATTAATATCCCTGCATTCGGGAAGGCTTTTTTAACGTGCTCAACTACTTTAATCATCTCTCTTTCGTACCAGCTATAGTCAGTTTTTCTTGTACCGGCGATATTTAAACCAAATTCGAGAATAACCAATTTATAATCCATATATTTTGCGAATTGGTTTAATAGACTTTGATCAATATTTGCTAAATCAACACCCGTATTGCCTCTTAAGGGAAGATTATCCACATATACACCGGTTTCATTTTCTAATGAAACTCCATAGAAATAAGCTTGATCGGCTTGAGTAACTTCGATCTTTACACTTTTTGCTCTGCCTGATGGTTTAAGAACTAATTCTTGTAAATCTTTTCCTGCTTTAAGAGCTACGCTCTGTTTTGCTCCACCATCGAAACTATAATTAATAGTAGAAGGTTTTGCATTAGCATAATATAATTTTACAATACTGAAATCTTTTAATTGTCTTCTTGCTCTGGTGGTTTCATATTGCACCCATGCACCCGTTGCTTTCGGGACGAAACATTCTCCGCTTACGCCGAGCGGATAATTATTTGGATTGCTCGAATAGAACGCTGCAGATTCCCAATTGCTTGAGAATGTATGTTTGGTTGTTGTTCTAAACGATATATCCTGAGAAGTAATCCCAAGCCAGCCAACTCCATTGCCGCCAAATTTATTTTGAATTACTTCTCTTATATCAGCAGTAACTAAATCACCCTCGATTGCAGAATCGCCAAAATGCGCAATGCGGACAGATTTGGATTTTGCATTTTTAAGAGCATCAAAAAATGGTTTTAATTGCGAAACATTTCCCGATAATGGTTCTGCCTGCCCTTGAAAAGGAGCTTCGGCCAAAAATCCTATTCCTGCATAATTATATGTTGCCGGATAAAGCTCAAATATATTTGGTTGAAAATCATTTTGATTGTAATATTCATCTTCCTCAGGTGCAGGTTTTAAGTCAGCAAGTATATCCACTTGTCTGATTTCAAGACCCCAAAATTCGTAATCAACTTTTACGAATGAAACAATCAATAGGAGAAAGAGGATTAAAAATCCGAGGTATAAGGGTTGTCTTATTCTATTGTCTTCCATATTTATCTTTCCTTGTATTTAAAACTTATAGTTTGTATTTCGATAAAACTTTTTCCACTTCAAAAGCCCAGATTTTATATCCTTTAGCATTGAAGTGAAGCCCATCCCAAGTTAATTCGGGACGTAAAAAGCGGTCAATCCCCGCAGTCTTACCATTAAGATCAATAATATCAACATTATTTTGTTTTGCAAAATCAAAAAGCATTTTATTAAGTTTATCTACTTCTCTATTTCTGCCGGCATTGACTTCCGGAGTGCCACCCCAATCTTTAGCCCATGTCTTCGCAGAATAAGTAGTAGTTTGAATAACAGGAATAATATTTTTTGATTTTAGTTTATTTATAATACTTACGTACTCAGCATAAACTTCTTCCGTAGGAATCCAATTATATAAATCGTTTAGTCCGCCGCAAATAAAAACAATTTTTGGATTTAATTTGTAAATATAATTCATTCTTGCGCTAAAACCTTGCAAAATATCTGAAGGTATTCCTCGTTCTGCAACGCTACTCCTACCCAAAAGCTCATTCCAGTTAGCGCCATTAGTAAGAGAATTGCCTAACATTACGATATTTGCTTGGCGTGTTTTATAAATATCATACATATCTATTTGTAATTTATATGCCGGGTTTTTTAGATAGCGTAATGCAGGGTCTTCTTGTGCTTCAATTCGATTTGAAAAAAATAACAAAATTATTAATAGTGAAATAGTATTTAAAGTAAATTTGTATCTCATCTGACCTTTCTTTCGTTTATAAATTATACTCTTATAAAAGAAAATAGTTCTTGATAGAAATCACTTTGTTTTTTTTGAATCAGTATCATTGGACTTAAACTTCAAAGTTTTTTCTAAACTCACAAGTTCCGAAATCTTCGCCGAGTATTCTTCTTTCTCTTTTTCTGTTTTGCGAGTTTCAAGTTTTACATTTCTTAATTCTTCACGCGATGATTTTAATTCATCTTTTATTTTCGTCAATTCATTTTTAGATTCGGATATTTCTTGCTCTATTTTCTGCTTTATATCTTCCAAGTTAGTATAGTAGGAATTAGATTGATTAATAATCTGTTTCAATTCTGAATTTATGTTATTCTTTCTCTGCTCCAAAGATTCCGATTCTGTTTTTACGCCATTCATGTGAAGCTTATATTTATTTATATCCTCTCTCATATCAGCGAGATCATCAATCAGCTCTTTTTGTTCGTCTTTTAGATTAATAATGGTCTGTTCCAATGTAGCTTTTTCTTTTTGAAGAACTTTAGATATACCGCCATACTCTGCTATTTGCGTACTCTTCTCAAGTATCTGTCGTTCTCTTTGATTAAGCTCTTTCTCTTTTTCAATTAATTCTTGTTTTAAGTCTGTGAGTCGTTTCTTTTGATCATTAAATTCGCTTAAATACGTTTGAAGTACAGATGAAAAATTTCTTTCGACCGTTAGATTACTTTCTTCTATGCTGAATTTTCTTTTTTCTAGTTCTTCAATAATTTCATTTTTCGATTTTATTGTTTCGGAGATTTTTTCAATCTCATTTGTAAACTCAAGTAATTTTTCCTGTGATTCTTTTAGAACTACATCTAATCTTTTTATATCCTCTTGAAGAGCATTTTTCTTGGTGAGCAGTTCTTCGGTAAGTTTACTCTCTTCTTTTAATTTTTCATCGCTAAGTTCGATCCGCTGTTTTACGTTTTGGTAATCGTTTTTTGCTTGAAAAAGGTCTTCTAGTAATTTTTCTTTTTGATTATTATAATCATTAAAAAGCTTTTCTTTTTCGGTAAGTTGAAAAACCATTGCCGAAACTGAATTTTCGAGATTGTTTTTAATCTCCTCGCTTAATACGAGTTTAGAATCGATCTCTTCAATTGTCTTGGTTTTTCTTTCTTCTTCATCTTTAAGGTGATTTAGTTTTTCTACATAAACGCTTATATCTTTTTCGTATTTAACAAAAGACGCTTCTTCTTTCCTTAAGTTATTCAGATGCGAAGTTAATTGAATCTCCTCCTCTGATAGTTCTGCTACTTTTGCAGAAAGAGTTTTAAATTCTGAAGACATTCGTTCGTATTCCGATTTGAAGTTTAAAGTCTTTTCGGATATTTCATTATATTCAGTTGTAACTTGATTGAGAAGATTATGTTTCTCTTCATAAGAGACATATTCGTTTTCAAATTGTTCTACTGATTTTTGGAGATCTTCTTTTCGTTCGCTTAGATGTGCTATCTGGTCGGTTAATTCATGTAGAAGGATTTCTTTTTCATTCTTTTCAGTTTCATATCCGGTTACAAGTTTACGTAATTCTTCCACACTGCTCGAGAGTTCCGTAAAATCTTTTCTTGTTTCTTCGAGTTTCTTTTCAAGTTCAATAAGACTTGTATGTTTTTGAAGAAGAGTATGAAGAGTGTTTTTCAGATCATCATTTTCTTCAATTAGTTTATCTACTTCGTTTCTGCCTTTTGATGCAAATAGACTCATCTATTCTCTTTCCGGATTATTTTATAAAGATAAGAAACTTTACAGAAAGTATCAGGGAAAATTACGAATTTAATAATTTATGTGCTTAATATTATACTGCTTCAGGCACAGTTTTTAATAATAAAAGATAAATAGTAACTCCTACGGCTATTATAGCAAGCATAATTCTGATATATATAGAATCCACAAAAAATAAAATAGAAGATAAAATTGAGAGATTAAGCATTAAGATAGCAATAATCTTAGCTCTCATTGGCATTCCCCGATTTTCTCTATAATGTTTTATTAAATAACCAAATATTTTATGATTAATAAGCCATCTATAAAATTTTTCAGAACTCTTAGCAAAACAGCTCGCGGCCATTATTAAAAATATTGTCGTTGGCATTACCGGTAAAAAAATTCCTATAATACCTAAAACAACAAAAATCCAACCGCATACAAGGAGCAAACTTTTTTTAATAAAATTTAAAACCAAAAGATCCCTTTCTTATTTTTCATCAGCTAAAATTCTTTCTAAATATTCCCTATACGAAGAACGAGGTAGTTTTGTCGTTATCAGTTCTTCAAATTGAGTTTTATTTATAAATCCTTTTAAGTAAGCAATCTCTTCGATACATGCTACTTTCAGACCCTGTCGATCTTCAATGATACCGAAGAAATTGGATGCTTGAAGCAGAGCTTCCGGAGTGCCTGTATCAAGCCAAGCCACACCTCGACCGATCTTATTTACTTTTAATTTTCCCATTTCAAGATAAACTTTATTAACGTCCGTAATCTCAAGCTCACCGCGAGCCGAAGGTTTAAGATTTTTGGAAATTTCCACTACACTATTTCCATAGGAATAAAGACCGGGGACTGCAAAATTTGATTTTGGTACTTTTGGTTTTTCCTCGATACTTAATGCCTTTCCGTCTTTATCGAATTCCACAATTCCATATCGCTCGGGATCGGTTACTTGATAAGCAAAAATTGTTGCTCCATCTTTTTCTTCTTCCACTGCTTTATAAAAGAAATCAAGTTTGCCATAGAAAATATTATCACCGAGGATTAATGATACCGCATCCTCTCCGATAAATTCTTCACCGAGAATAAAAGATTCCGCAATTCCGTTTGGTGCTTTTTGAAGCTTATAACTTATATTAATTCCAATATCTTCACCGGTCCCAAAGAGTTTCTGATACATTGGGATTGTTTCTTCGTTTGAAATAATAAGAATATCTTTGATGCCGCCAAGCATTAGCACCGAAAGCGGATAATAGATAAGCGGTTTATCATAGATGATAGTTAATTGTTTGCTATAAACTTTTGTAATAGGATAGAGCCGAGTGCCGGATCCACCTGCTAAAATAATTCCTTTCATTTTGCCCTCTTTAATCGGTAACACTAATATAAATTGTTTTTATAATTATTTCCTTATCATTATAAATTATAAACTTATAATCCCCCGTCCCCTTAAATGTATATTTCATAAATGTTTGATTCCAGTTTTTATTGAGAATATATTTTTTTATCTCTATAAACTTATCGTATTCAGGGTTAGTGCCCGTTTTCCAAACCTCAAATTTAATTAGAGAAGTATTTAGCGGCTTATTGGATTTTACGAAAAGTTTTGCTTCGGGCGTTTGATATTTAAGAGAAAGCCTATCAAATGTATTTATTGGTTTTCCATAGATTACTTTTTCGCAGAACTGTGCATTGACTTTTGAGTAATAATAAATTTCTGAAAAAGGAGTATCTAATTCATTTCTTACTGTTTCCCAAACAGTAATTGTCTTTGTGGCTAATAGATTCCCTTTAGAATTACGAATATAGATTTCATATTTGCCCGATTCTTTTAGCTCATAATTATAAGCTACCCAATTACTGTTTTTATCCGGTTTTATTACTTGGCTGTCATAGTCTTGGTTTCGATTATTTACTTTTTTATCGACATATAAATATAAGAGTGGGTCGGAGATAATTTTTATATTATCATATAGTATGAAGATATTATTTTTCTGGGAAGTATTAAGAGTGAATTTAAGTGAGGCATCGATTGGCTCACCATTCTCTGTAAACGAGCGGCATAAATATAGCTCTTGTGAAAAAGCTGCTGAAGAAAAAAATAAAAAAAATATTAAAAATCGATAAATGATCACTTCCTTATTAAACGAAAAAACTCTCAATTTTATTAATTGCTCCGGGGAGTGCAAAAACAACCACCTTATCGTTGGGTTGAATTTGGGTTTCTCCAACAGCAATATAGGCATCTTCATTGCGTATATATCCGCCGATAATTGCATTATCAGGAAAATCAAGATTCTTTATTTTCTTTTTAACGATTTTCGATTTTTCGGATGCAGAATATTCTAAGACTTCAGCATCTATCCCGAGTATATTAATATTTGCCACAAGATTTCTCTTTCTGATTGCTTTAGTAATGTTATTTGCGGCAATTAATTTTTTATTTATAAGCGCATCTAATCCGATAGTTTGAGTAAGTGGTATGTAATCAACATTATCAACAAGCGCAATCATTTTTTTTACTTTAAGATGTTTTGCCATGAGGCAGGTTATAATATTGGTTTCGGCATCATCAGTAACTGCAATAAAACCATCCATATCGATTATACCTTCTTGAGCGAGGAGATCAATATCTCTTCCGTCTCCTTGAATAACCATAGTTTCATCAAGATAATCAACAAGAAGATGAGTTTTATCTTTATTCGATTCAATGAGTTTAACGTTATACTGTTTTTCTAAGTAATGAGCTGTTAGTCTTCCAATTTTTCCGCCGCCAAGAATCATAATGTTCTTCATCTTAACCAATTCTTGCCCCGAAAGCCGAACAATTTTTTCTACTGCATCGGGTTTAGTAATAATAAAAATTTGATCCTCGGGCATGAAAGTATCTTCCCCTTTTGGTATAACGGTGTTCAAACCCCTGTGAATGGCGACTATTCTGAAATCGATAATATGAAATTCTTCTGCTGTTTGTTTAATAGTCTTATTTATTGTCGGAGAATCATAACCGATTCTTATTCCTAGAATAATAAGTTTTCCGTCTTCAAATTCTATTACGTCAGTAGCGGCGGCCCTTTCAATTAATTTTACAATTTCCATTGCTGCAAGTTCTTCGGGATAAACGAGATGATCAACACCGATCGATTTAAATAACTCACTGTTTTGGGGATTGACATATTCATCATTTTCCACACGTACAACGGTAGTCTTTACTCCTAATTTTTTTGCGAGAATAGCCGTAGTAATATTTTCCGCTTCGCTTTCATTGACCGCAAGGAGAAGGTCGCAATGTTTAGCATCTGCTTCTTTTAATTTCTCTATTACAGTCGATTTACCTAAGACGGGAAATATTTCAACCGTTGAATTGATTCTCTCTAGTCTTGATTCAACCGGTTCAATGACCGTAATGTCATGATGTTCGTGAACGAGCTGTTTAGCTAAGTGGAATCCCACTTCGCCTGCACCTGCTATTATAATTTTCATATTTATTTAAAATCGATTATTTCCGTATCGGATATAAAAGCGATCCCCGAATAAGTCCTCATTATTGGTTTAATTTTTTCTATAATCTCTTTAGTTTTTTCATCGGATTCGATAATAATAATCATTGCATATTTTATAATGTCCGAGAGTCCAAAAGTGATTTTTTTGCCGAGAGCTCCTTTACCGGTTACTTCTGGTATGATTGTATAACCGGTAACTTTAGCATTATCTAATATCCGGCATAGATTATCTAATTCAATATTCTCGATTACTATTTCTAATTTTTTGTTATTCATTTTATTATCCGTACCAGCATTTCGCTGATTATAAAATAGATTGGAATACCAAATATAATATTAAATGGGAAAGTAACCGCCAAAGACATTGTAAGATATATCGAAGGATTGGCTTCGGGAAGCGCCATACGAATTGCAGCCGGGGCAGCTATATATGAAGATGAAGCCGATAATACAGCAAATAATGTTGATGTACCGGTATCAAACCCAATTAGTACAGCAAGAAATGCAGCGAGAGAACCATTTAATAGAGGCATTAATATAGCCGCTGCAGATAGTTTAATTCCCATTTTAGAAAATTCTTCAATTCTTCTTCCTGCAAGCATACCCATCTCTAATAAAAATAAAGTCAAAACTCCTTGAAACGGATCCACGAAAAATGGTTTTGTAAGTGTCATCCCTTTCTCCCCGCTTACAATTCCAATAAATAAGCTTCCGAAAAGAAGAACTATGCTTCCATTAAAAAGAGATTCTTTTACTATCTCCTTTATCTTAAACTCATTTTTAGTGGTTTTTTGATAATACCTTACTAGCAGTAGAGAAATAAAAATTGCCGGGGATTCCATTAATGCCATCATCCCGACCATAAATCCTTCGTAATGAATCGATGATCTTTCGAGAAATGTAATTGCCGTAATAAATGTAACTACACTCACCGATCCATAATGCGCTGCAATTGCTCCTGCATTTGTAATATCGTTTTTTAATAATTTCTTTATTATAAAAAATACTATTATCGGAACAACCAGACCAATTAATAGCGATAAGAAAATGGATAAAAAAAGATTTAAATCGCTTCCATTTTTAGATATCTCGACACCGCCCTTAAATCCCAATGCAATCATCAAATAGATGGAAAGTATTTTAGCTATTGAATCGGGTATCTTTAGGTCTGATTTAAGGATTGATGCTATAAATCCAAGAATGAAAAATAAAATCACCGGAGTTCGGAAATTTTCGAGACCGCTATTGAAGATTTCTATCATATATGTATTTTTTCAGTTGTTTAGACCCATAATATAATATGAAAGGTTGGTTGGATGCAAAACTCACAACGTCTTATTTTTGATGAGAAAAAAAATGCGCTGCAGCTCACCGAAGTGATAAGGCGGAAAACCCTTTCCTATTTTTATTTAGTGAATAAAAATCACACTTAGTCTTATCGACACTGCAACGCAATTGCAAACTTAAAAATATTTACAAAAAAACCAATACCAAAAATTTTGCACTTATTTGCTAATTAAGGTTTTTGATTGATGGAAGAATATAATCTCTAAAAGCATCGAAAAATCTATTTTGAGTTGTGAAATTGCCCGCTGTAGATACAATTATCATATTCAGATGTGGGATTATAAGGATATATTGTCCAGCAAAACCGGACGCATAATAGATATCGTTATCACTAAATCTATTGCTCCAATTGCTTCCTAAGCGCCACCAACCCATGGCATATTCGCTTCCGGAATCGATGGTAATTATCTTTGCCGTAGATTGATTAATCCATTCCTCGGAGATAATTCTTTTTCCTTTATATAATCCTTTACCAAGCATAAGATCACCGATAATTGCCATATCAATTGGACGCATTACTAAACCCCAACCCGTATTGGTAAGATTTTTTGAGCCTGTTTGCCATTCGTAACTAAGAATATTTAATGGTTGGAAAAGTTTTTCTGCCCCATAAATAGCTGTTTCTTTTCCTACTGCGTTTTTAATAATCCCCGAAAGGAGAATAGTGTTTCCGCTATTATAATTAAAAACTGTGCCCGGGACTGCTGCCATTGGTTTATCAAGCATAAATTTAATCCAATCTTCTGCCAGAGATAATCCGAATAAATCGCTTGTCGGGTTAGAATAGGAATCATTAAATTCTGTCCACTTTATTCCGGATGTCATTGTTAGTAAATTCTTTATTGTGATTGCCATTTTTCTATCATCAAGATTAAGTATCGGTACCTGATCGGAGAATGAAGCAAGAATTTTTTCGTCTATGGATTTGATTTTTCCTTCGTATAGAGCTGAACCAATTAAAAGTGATGTTATGCTTTTGGTTACAGAAAAGATATTATGCGGAATCTCACGCGAATAACCTTTATAATATTTTTCAAAAACAAGTGAACCGTTCCTTATAATTAAGAGACTATGAATTTCGCTATAAAAACCGGCACTAATTTTAGTGTCAAGCTCATTAAGTTTGTTTCCGTCTATATTTTCCGATTCGGGAGAAGAGACAATAAACGGGAAATTATCAATTGCAGGTGGATCTCCCGGCAAGCCCCTCTCCGAACAGCTCCAATACGGAAATAGGCTTATCAATAAAACTAATAACGATAATTTTTTTTTCTTCATAATAATTCTTTTTTCAATAAATGATTATATTAAGAACATTAATATATATTTAAGGAAATCTTAATGAAAACCAAATTTTTTTCTCTGATTGTTTTGATGCTATTAGTAAGTGGCTGTACTAAAGAAGTGCCGGAATATGAAAGAAAAATAAATTCAAATGTAGACGAAAATGAAGTAAGAAAAAAAATTGAAAGTTATGCAGAATCTTATAATGCAGGCAATCCCGACGCACTTTCAAATATATTTGATGAATCTTATGTAAGAATTACTCCCGAAGAAAATGATCTAGTAGGATTAGAAAATTTTGAAAAAGAGATTAGTAATTACATGTCTCAGTATCCGGGTGGAAAATGGAAAATAAATATTGAACAAGTGGACGTATCGGGCGAATTAGCATCCGTTACTACACGATCGGTATTTGAAATGAAATATGACGGATCAGATCTTCCGAGTACGGTTTATTCCGAAAGATCTTTATACATTTTAAAGAAACATAGAGAAGGGACTTGGAAAATAGCGAGAAGCATGAGCTTTCCTACTTTTACATATACAGATAAAAATTAAATTTGCCACTCGATCTCTTCCCACCACATTTGAAGCATGTCGGGATCGAGTCGCATTATCCCGGTTCTTGTAACTCCGATTGGAGGTGGAAAGAAATTACTTATTGATTGAAAAAGAATTTGCCGATCCACGGCAGACGCTTTCTTTAATAGTTCTAATAAAGTAAGTGCGTCTTCCTCTCTGGCTTTACTTGTGATTTTATCTAATAATTCAGCGGTATTCTTTGTATTTTCATAACTTAGAACTAAGTCAATAAATTCTCCGGGTGCATCAGTTCTAAATGGTGTTGAAATGATTTTTCTATTAATAATTTTGCACGAATATTTTTCATTAATAAATATTTCCGAATCTGCTTTCCGGATCCCTACATAACCAAATTCCACAACGAGATCAATATTATTAAGAGGATCAAAACCAACAGAATATGAAGCACCATAATCAATCAGGTCAAAATTTGTAAATTTGATTTTGAAGTCTGGTAAATCTGCATTAGTAACAATTTTTAATGAGCCCGATATGAAAGAGATAACATTATCGCCGCTCTTAGCAGTTAATAATTGAATAGATGAATTTGGTTCTACTCTTATTGTTCCTGTGCGAGGTACGTTGATAATAACCCTGGAATCATTCTCTGTTTTTAGTGAATTATTTACTTCTAATTTTGTCGATGCGGATTCTTTATTATTGATAAGATAAGTACCTGTTTCGGTCTTAATTTTCCAAGGTGAATTATCACGTTGATACTGATAATAACCGTATCCAATTCCCATTACCAAAATAATAAATGCAAAAAAATAGATTAAAAATTTATTCCGCTTTTGAACATTTGAGGTGTTATAGTAAATAGTGGAATAACCTTTTTTATCATTCAGTAAATTTTTTCTGGCTTCTAATCTGTATGTTTTAAGTAGTTGTTCTTGTTTTAATTTTTCTTTATTAATTCTTTTTAATCTATCGATTTCGGATTCTGCTTCATTAGGAGCTTTTTCTTTTACGGCTTTAGAATGAAGATTCTTATTAATCTCTTCAATAATAGTAGCGGGCGGATCAATACTTAATTGTAGATCTTTTAGTTTACTAAAAAGCTTTCTAAGTTTTTTATATTCTTCATAACAATGGGGGCATTTTCTAATATGCTCGTCAATTTCCGCTTGTGTATTATCATCAAGTGATTCATCAAAAAAATGATTTAAGCCAATTTTTACTTCCTCGCAATTCATAGGATTACTGCCTTTATCAATTTTTGTCTCGCATCAATAATAATAGATATTACTTCATCAATGTTTTTATCGAAGAAAAATGTGGAGATCTCTTTATAAGAATACCCCTCAAGATCGTGAAGAATGAATACAATGCGCTCATCTTTTTCTAAAGATGCAATAGCAAATTCGTCAAGATCGTTATAAAGGGAATGCTGTTTATCAAATTCATAAATTGATGGTCTGGAATGGAGAAAAACTAGTATATCTCTAACCGCTATATTCTTGAGCCAAACCGAAAAGGTTTCTTCCGGATTGTAATTATTAATTGTCTCCCAAACATTAGAAAAAATATTCTTTGTAATCTCTGAAGCATCCTTTTCTGATAGAGTTAATCGAAAACAAAGCGTATATATATTTCGTATAGTTATTTCGCAGAGGTCCAAATACGATCTTCTTGCACCCGTCTTAGCGAGGTCAATTAAATAATTGATATAGTTAGTGTTTTGGTTTGACATATCAGTTATTTATTTTTATTGAAAAACCATTAGAATTAATAGTAGCAACAGCGCGAATTTGAGTTTTGCCATTTTTTCCTATATAGTCACCCTTGCCTGTAAATTTGATTTGATTATCTTTAACGTTTGCCGAAAAAGTACCATAGTCTGTTTTTTTATACTGTTGAGGTAGAATAAATCCGGAGAAACTTCCTCCTCCACCGCCAGTCTCGGATGGTTTTTTATAATGCATCTGTGCCATTACGCATAAGTTTTGTAATTGAGATACAATCTCATTGCGGCTTGATTCCGTGGAATATTCAGTATAAATATTAATTCCTACTGCTATCATCAGCCCAACTGCAATCGTAGATAATATAATTAATAGTAATTGCTGTGTACCCATTACTCTCCCAATATATTAATTCTTATGATATAAATAATTTCCTGATACAGCAAGTATTTTTTTTCATTTATTCAAAATTGATTAAATAATATTGAATGTTTACATTAATGGATAATATTATATATGATCTAAATAAAGGCGAGAAAATATGGAAAAAGTGAAAAATGGGTTTGCCTTTTCTAATTCACCAGAACCCCATAAAGAAAGAACGAGGGCAATTCTAAAGTCACACCCTGAAGTAAGAGAATTAATTTCAAGAAATCCTTTCAGCGCAGTAATTATAATTTTTGTCGTGGCTTTGCAATTAACTATTGCAGTTCTTTTATCTGGTCTTTCCTGGTGGATAGCTCCGATAGTTGCTTTTATTATCGGTGCTTTTGCAAATCATAGCCTTTACGTGCTTATTCATGAAGCATGTCATAATCTAATAGTTAAAAGTCGCGTAGGAAATATGATACTAAGCATTATTACCGATATTCCAAACACTCTTCCATCAGCGATATCCTTCAGGACATATCACTTGAAACATCATTCTCATCAAGGGGATTACTATTATGATGCCGATCTTGCAAGCCATTGGGAGGCACGATTGATCGGTCATTCCTTTATAGGAAAAGCTACTTGGCTATTTTTATTCCCTGTCTTTCAAGCGCTCCGCCCCCCGCGTCTTAAAATTAATTTCGCAAGCGGATGGACGTTCGTCAATTGGATTGTCGTTTTCGGAGTTGATTTCTTAGTTATCTACTTCATGGGTTGGACATCATTTCTTTATTTACTCTTTTCGTTTATGTTTTCGATCGGGCTGCATCCGCTTGGTGCACGATGGATTCAAGAACATTATCTTACATATCCGCCGCAGGAAACATATAGTTATTATGGATTTTTGAATGTGCCTGCGTTAAATGTGGGGTTTCATAATGAACATCACGATTTTCCGTCAATTCCATGGAATAAACTCCCTGAACTAAAAAGAAAAGCACCTGAACACTATGATAATTTGATTTCACACAAATCTTGGTCTAAATTGCTGTGGAGATTTTTAACCGATTCGAATTTATCATTATACTCAAGAATGGTAAGATACGATAAATAATTAAGGAGAAATAGAGAATGAAAAAAATAATTCAATTGTTTTTATTTTTATTCATAATAGTATTTACAAGCAGTTGTTCTTCCCAGGATAATAATAATCCCGCAGAATCAAATCTAAACATTGCTGGATACAAGTTAGTGTGGAACGATGAATTCAATGTAAATGGATTACCGGACATTAAAAAATGGGGTTATGATATAGGAGGAAGCGGTTGGGGTAATAACGAACTTCAATACTATACTTCTTTCAGAGAAAAAAATGCGCGCGTGGAAGATGGTAAATTAATAATCGAAGCACACGGCGAAATTTTTGAAGGTAAGTCATACACATCTGCTCGTTTGGTTACAAAAGGAAAGGGCGATTGGAAATACGGAAGATTCGAAATAAGAGCCAAACTCCCTAAAGGTCGAGGTACCTGGCCGGCAATATGGATGCTTCCGACGGTGTGGAATTATGGAGGGGGAGGCTGGCCCGATAATGGTGAAATTGATATTATGGAACATGTTGGTTACGATCAGAATGTAGTTCACGCTTCGGCTCATTCATTAAAATATTATTGGAGAATTAATACACAAAAAACCGCAACGATAACAGTGCCGAAAGCATCTGAAGAATTTCACACTTATATATTAGAGTGGGATGCTGATAAGATGACGGCTTCTGTGGATGATAAATTATATTTCAAATGTGAGAACGAAGGAAATGGATGGCAATACTGGCCCTTTGATAAAGCGTTTCATTTGATATTGAATGTGGCTATTGGCGGAGATTGGGGCGGTTCAAAGGGTATTGATAATACTATCTTCCCACAAAGAATGGAAGTGGAGTACGTAAGAGTGTATGAGAAACTTTAGAAAATAAAAGAAAGAAATTTCAATAAAAATAGTTGATTTATCTTGATTAGTAACACATGAATAATATGACATATAAAGGTTATAAAGCAAATATACAATTCTATGAAGAAGTTAAAATTATATTACAGATTAACTCTATTCTTCGTTGGGCTCATAAAAAAAGCTGCTCTTAAGGGCAGCTTTTTCGGAGTGTTGCTTTTGTGAAAATTTTTTGTGTTTCAACAAAATTTGATCTTCATAATCACTTTTTAGAAATGATAAGCTACTCTTACACCAAGGTAATTAGCATCGCTTACTAAATAATATTTAGCACTTACATCAAATTTACCAAACATGTAACCGCCACCTACACCAATTGTGAAATCTGTGGTGTTAGCAGTTCCTTCAGAGGTAGTAGTTGTACCAAAAAAAGTAACTTCCGACGTAACTTTACTGCTAAATAGATGGAAACCAACCTCAGCAGCGCCATAAAATTTATCGCCAAGAGCATATTTTGAACCAACTAAAATTGGAATAGCGGAAAAAGATGATTTAACAGAGAAGCCCGGAGCGCCTAATTCTTTTTCTCCAAACATTAAATAACCAACAGATGCTGTACCTGTAATTTTGTCAGCTAAAGGCATTTCACCACCAACAGATGCGCCAAAACCGAAACCGGCTACATCAGCAAATGATCCCATAGGTAAAGCGAGATTAGCACCACCATTAAAAGATATTTTTGATTGTGCATTCAAACTAATGCCCGCAAATAATACTAAGGTTGCGAATAAGTAAACTACTTTTTTCATTATTCCTCCAAATTGAGTAATGTTGTGATTGTGTTTTGTTTTTTGTAAAACTATTAATTAATAATCAAAGGACGTGCCATCCTGTTTGGTGGGAGTTTTCATAACATATAGCTTAAAATGTCGTTAATTTGCAACAGCAATAAAAACTAATTGTCGCTAATTTATTACACAAAAAACCCAAGTATAAAATTATGAAAAAAGTTTTTTTAATACTACTAATTTTTTCTTTTAAAATATCCAGTCAATCATATTTTAAGTCAATTAACCAATTAGAAGCTAAATTGGATTCAATTGGCGCTATGACCGATGCCCATAAGAGGGATAGCGTCTCTCAAACTTTAATTACAAATCTTAAAATGATGAATAAAATTCCATTTACATCAAAGGATTCAGTACTTTTTATCTATAATGGAGTTGCTTCTTCTGTTTACTGGGCGGGAGATTTCACCGGATGGGGGACTAACCCAAAACAATTTTCAGGTGTAAAGAAGGGGATAAGCAATATTTGGACTGCAGAAGCAATTTTCCCTCCCGATGCAAGGCTTGATTATAAGGTAATTTTGAGTGGTAATAATTGGATCTTAGATCCTAATAATGCTCTTCAACAATGGAGCGGGTTCGGGCCAAACTCAGAATTAAGAATGCCCTCATATCTTTATCCTTCTGAGACGATAAGGAACGCAAACGCACCACGTGGAATTTTCTCGGGGAATAAAATTATTACAAGCAAAAATCTCGCTTATAATCTCCAATATCGTGTTTATACACCAAATGGTTATGAAACGATGAAGAATCTTCCCGTAATTTATGTTACTGATGGGCATGAGTATTCAGATGATCGTTTGGGTAGTATGATAATAGTTCTCGATAATTTAATTGCAGAAAAGAAAATTAATCCCATAATTGCTGTATTTATTGATCCCCGCGATCCATCCACTTTGAATAATAAAAGAATGGATCAATATATAATTAATGCAAAATTTGCTGATTTTGTTGCCTCTGAATTAGTCCCTAAAATTGATAGTTTATATAAAACAAAAAGCGACCCTGCTTTTAGGGCAATTTTAGGAACATCGCTTGGAGGATTAAATTCGGCTTATTTCGGTTATTTGAAAAGTAATGTTTTTGGTTTAATCGGTATTCATTCACCGGCATTTTGGGCAAGTAAAGACACCATCTTTAATTATTTTGAAACGAATCCAAAACTTCCACTAAAAATCTATATGAGTACGGGCACTATTAATGATACTCAAGCCGACGCCCAAAGGATGAAAATAATATTTGATTCTAAAGGATATGAATTGAAATATAAAGAAGTAAACGAGGGGCATTCGTGGGGAAATTGGAGAGCTTTAATTGATGAACCATTGGAATATTTTTTCCCTTATGATACAACATCCGAAGTCGATGAAAGAGGTTCAGCTATACCGAACGGGTTTGAATTAAAGCAAAATTACCCGAATCCTTTTAATCCCGATACTAATATTGAGTATTCTTTACCCTATGAAAATAGGGTAAGGATAACTTTATATAACTTGCTTGGAAGCCAAGTGGCAGAATTGGAAAATAGTACTAAAAGTGCAGGAAGACACTCTATTCATTTTGAAGCAGAGAATCTTTCTACGGGAGTATATTTTTACAATTTAGAAACAGACGAGATTAGTATCACAAAGAAGATGATAATCACAAAATAATTTTTGATAAAAATTATTTTGTTGATATATACCGCCACGAATAATTCAATTCCTATATCATAGTACCAAATTTTTGCACTTTACTAATCTATAAAAATTATTAACTTTATCATTAAAGAAAGGATAGAGTTATGAAATTATTCAAAACATTTTTTTTACTTTTTCTTATATCTATAATAGCCGTCTCGTGCGAAAGGGAAAGCTATATTACCTCCGGAGTAGATATTGAGAAAGAATTAAGTAAAGTCTCCGATTCATTGGTCGTCAAAATAAAATATTCCGAAGAAGTAAAATTAAGTAAGAATCTTTCATTAAGATTTGATGACTTATTAGAAGATTCCCGCTGCCCGATAAATGCCATGTGTATCTGGCCCGGAAGAGCAAAAATTTTATTATTCATTAAGGATGGAGACGGCGGAAAATTTATGGAATTAAATACAGCTGCAGGAATTAATCATGATGCTTATGATAAGTACGATTTCCGTTTACAAAATCTTTCACCGTATCCCGATACAACTATTCCGTTTAATAAAAAAGCTTATTTGACAGAAATTGTAATTAGAAGATTGTGAGTTATTCTTTAAGACCGAGTATGTCTAATAATTTATTATGTGCATCATCAGGAAGTTTTGTATTGTAATTTTTGTAAAATGATATTGTAGATTCAATATTAGTAAAATAGGTTTTGCAACATTGACATTCATCAAGATGATGCTTAATAGCGACGCATTTGGGTGAGTTTAAATCTTCTCCCAAATTATCGCATATATGCGACATTACTTCTTTGCATGTTGGTTTATCTTGTTTCATTAGCAAAAACCTTATTTAATTCACTTCTTAAAAATGCCCGAGCTCGATGAAGGCGTGATTTAACGGCGGAAATTGAAAGATCAACTATTTTTCCCGTCTCCTCGGTCGATAGCCCTTCTACGTCTCTTAACATAAATACAATTCTATATTCAGCCGGAAGCTTTTGAATTGCATCATCTAATATTTTTTTTAATTCTTTATTCTCTGTAACTTTATCCGGAGTAACACTCCAATCTGAAACATCTTTCTCATTTATGTAAGCATCATCGTCATCTATCGAAGCAAATTCGTATCGATGTTGAACCTGCCGCGCAAGCATCAAACAATGATTAGAAACCACTCGATAAAGCCAAGTAGATAATTTAGAATCTCCGCTGAACTGTTTAATATGTTTTACCATGCTCATAAAAGTTTCCTGCATGGTATGCTCCGCCTTTTCTTTATTGCGACAGATTTTATAAGAAAAATTATAAACTGTCTGCTCATAAAGTTTTACAAGTTCAGATAGCGCTTTTTTATCGCCTTCTTTTGCCTTTTCTAAAATCTCAATTTCAGTCATTTAGTTGGATGCACTTTCCTTAAATAGGGTTCAGATATCTTATCTTTTAAAATAAATTTATTGCCGTAAACTTACTAAATTTCTATATAATAGATTAAAGAATCGATTAATCTATTTGAAGTATTGCAGTGGAGGTTGTAAATTGCATAATAATTACTGTATAATAAGATGAATATGGAAAACCAATTATTTACGACGTTAAAACTGAACCGACTTTGCAAAAATGTAAATTTCTCTAAGATTAATTTAGATGAAATTAAGGGGCAGATAATATCAATTAGAGAGGGAGAAGTTCTTTTTAGAGAAGGCGATAGTGCAGATTCCATCTTTTTAATTGTAAGCGGCGAAATTAATATAATTAAAAAAAAGCTGCTCGGAAAAACTAAATCGTATATCTATAACGAGAATACTTTCTTAGGGCAGGAGGATTTTTTAGAGGAGATGAGCCGAACTTCAATAGCAGTGGCTCTTAGGGATTCTTATCTTATTTCTTTATCAAAAGATGAAATTGATCGCCTTATGGCTCAAGATATTATTATTGCAGAAAATTTGAACGCACCTATTTTTGAATTTGAAGAAGATAATGTTAATCGTGAACCGGAAGAGCCGGAATACGATACAGAAGAGCAATCCGAACCTGAAAATCGATCAGAACCTGAACATGTCTCAGATTTTAAACCTGAACAGGAAACAGAGGTGCTTTCAAAACCCGATTTCTCAAATGAGCCCGAAATTGAACCGGCGGGTAATTTTGATTTCAAAGAAGCAAAGAAAAAAACACGCATGGATTTAAATTCCAAAGTTGGAGTTAATACGGATATCGGAACAGATGAAAAAATTGGTAAGGAATCGGAAGCAGGAAAGGATAACAATCCTAATACATTAAGAGCTGAGCGTAATAATGAATCTAATATACTGGCAACATTTGATCATGATTTTTTGACGGGATTAATCCCGGACGATGAACCTGACAACCATCAAGAACAACTAATTGCGAAATCAAAACCGGTATCACCTTGGGATGTAACACCTGATTTTGATTTTACGGATTCTGATTTGCTGAAATTTGTAGATCCGGAAATAGAGGAAAAAGCAGAATCGGGACAAAAAGCAGAATCGGGGAAAAAGACTGAAATTGAAACGGCACCTATTAATGGAACTAATAAAAATTCAGAAGAAAAAATCGATGACGAATCTAATTCAGAACTATCGGATCAAAACCAAGACGATGAAATAGATTTTTCTGAACTTGATGAAGAATTTAATAAGCATCTTTTATATGCAGAGAAATTTGAAATTCCTGAAGATGAACCAAACGATACGAATGAAGTAGAAAAAATATCGATTGAAGAAAAATCGATTGAACTGATTGAAGAAAAAGAAACTTCTGAAGAATCAAAACAACATAAAGAAAAAACAAAACAAGATTATGAATCATTTTTGGATGAAGAGTTATTCAAGCTATTAGATGAAGACACTTATAAGAGGGAATCATCTAATCCCAAAGAAATAAGTATTTCCGACTTGGAAAATGAGGAGATATTTAAGGGATTAAATTTCGCTGAAGACACTAATCAAGAAACAAATCAAGAAAATATAGAGAGAACCGAAGATGAATTGAATAATGCTTTATTTGATTTATTGAATGAAACAAAGACTGCTTCCCAAAAAAGTAATTCAAAATCAGAAATGGATTTTAGTGATTTCAATTTTGATGAAGAGGAATCGCCCGAAATACTTGATGAAGATCCCCCTAGAGAAATACCGAATCCGAAAGAACCTATGCCGGAAATTGAAGTTCCGGAAGAATTACCGAATCCTGGGAAGCCGGAAATAGAGATCCCTGAAGAGGATATTCCAAATCCAATTGAACCGGAGATACAGATTCCCGAAGAAGATATTCCAAACCCTAAAGAACCCGAAATCGAAATACCGGAAGAGGAAATTCCGGAACCTCCAAAACCGGAATTGCCCGTAAATAAACGTCCAAGAAAATCTTATGCTGAATCGCAATCACCATTATTATCAGAAATTGATTCTAAATTACCGGTAGTAGATTCAGAATTATCGGAAGTCAATCCACCCGGTACACCCGTGGATACTTTGGATGATAATCAATTAAAGAAAATTATATCGGCTTTGGAACTTGTAAATTCGCAAGTGAAAATTGATGATGTTCTCCAAAATATTATAGATGTTGGAATTGATTTAACGAATTGCGATCGCGGAACTCTTTATATTGTCGATAAATCAAAAAACGAAATTTGGTCAAAAATTGCGATAGGAAGCGAGACTAAAGAGATTCGTCTGAAAATCGGCGAAGGACTCGCCGGACACGTAGCTTTGACAGGCGTTATACTTAATATAAATGACGTTCAATCGGATAAAAGATTTAATCGTGAATATGATTTAGAAAGCGGATATGTAACTAAAAATATGATCTGTTTCCCTATAAAAAATAGAGATAAAAAAATTATCGGTGTACTTCAGTTGATTAATTCCAAAACTGGTGCATTTACCAAATTAGATGAAGAATTTTTGGAAGCTATTTCAATTCAATCTGCAATTGCAATTCAGAATGCGGAGATGGTAGAAAAATTTCTACAAGCTGAACGGATTCAATCACTCGGCAAAATGACTAATTTTCTTATTCAGGACATTAAGAAACCAATTCTTGTAAGTAAGCGATATACAGAGCATCTAAAAAATAAAGAACTGCCCGATGAAGTTACTAAACTTATCGATATGATTTTGGAGCAATTAAATCAGGTTGCCGATATTGTTACTACTACATCAAGTTATTCAGATGGAACAACTATCCTGCGTACTATCAATCTTAGTCTTAATAATACTCTTACCGATTATTTGGGGAGAATTGAGATGTACGTTAAAGGAAAGGGATGTCGCATAATAAATGAATTTGATAAAGATGTAACGATAAAATT
>Ga0209643_1001213_pt1 | contig 26580 bp, 23 predicted proteins | sample AutmiccBRH37_all_FD_187383 | JGI IMG/M metagenome (GOLD analysis project Ga0209643, IMG submission 187383) | Deep subsurface microbial communities from Mt. Terri, Switzerland - Autotrophic microbial communities BRH/37_all (SPAdes) (version 2) | ecosystem: Environmental > Aquatic > Deep... | reverse complement strand
ATGCACTATGACCTCGGATACATTGACCTCGAGCAGAGGACCCTGCAAACAATCGACAACCCGTTCGGAGCAAAAGTGTAACCCATCTCTCCGGTACAAAGTGGTACCTATGTCTCCGGGTCGGACACAAGATGGGCCTGGCAGGGGCAGAGGGACTCGAACCCACGACCTACGGTTTTGGAGACCGCCACTCTACCAACTGAGCTATACCCCTTCAGGCCTGCGGAGGGTTTGCCTCAAACTGTCCGGACCTGCAAGCCGGAAGGATCAGCCATAACAGAAAATGGTCCGCTTTCAGGGCAGAGCCGCCTCAGACGCTCCAATACCTGTTGTCCCAACCCAGCAGTTGACGCGTTTCGATAGCATCATGCTGGAAGACCTGGCGAAGAAAGCCCCGCTCCTCTTCCGGTATGCCGAGTTGGCAAGGCGCCGCATTCGGACGGTAACCCACCTCGAATTCGTGGTCGGGAACCCCAAGAAACCCGCAGACCTGCGTCATCACAGCCTGCGGGTGATGAGACAGGCCCTCGCTCTGCAGGAATAGCAGCTGCTCGTCCGGAAACAGACGGCGGATCTCCCGGATCTGCGGCGCATAGAAGCCTCGGGACAAATAGGATCGGCCTCTGTCCTGAAGCGGCAAGGAGCGCCGAGCGAGTTCCCGTTCTGACCGGATTGCCTCGCTGAAGGGGAGGGTTTCGCGCCCAAGGCGACAATCCATCCGATAATGAGACCAGGCGCGCTCAATCGGATCCCGCAGCAACATGATAATCTTGATGTCGGAATTGTACGCCCACACGCGCTGAAGCGCGCCATTCCACCAGCATGTGATCGGCGTTGCCTCACCCAGGAGGCAACCGTCCCGGGCTGCCTTCCAGTCGAAATTCCGGTGGTAAATCGCGCGGTCGAGCGTGCGAATGCCGGTTCTCGACCGTTTGTCGAAGAAGTGGGGCTCTTTCTTTCGCGCCATGGCAATGCATGGATGCTGTCGAAGATAGGAGTCCAGCGCGGTCGTGCCGCCCTTCTGGACACCTGCGATAACGAAATCGATCCGGTCTTTCATGCCGCCGGGTTAGCAAGTCCGTCTTGCTGAGATTTGCCGGAATCGAACTGTTTTCTTGCGGAATGTGACATGACGCAGAATCAACAAAAAGGCCGCCCCTTGGGGCGGCCTTTTCCAATTCAAGTGCCGTGAGGCGCTACGGATTCCTGATCAGCTCAGTTTGATCCACTGGACCAAACTGTCGCTTCGCGATCGCAGACTAGTCCTTGATCGACGCGACGACGCCGGCGCCGACGGTGCGGCCACCTTCGCGGATTGCGAAGCGCAGGCCCTGGTCCATGGCGATCGGGGTGATCAGTTCCACGTCCATTTTCACGTTATCGCCTGGCAGCACCATTTCCTTGTCAGCCGGAAGCGACACGATACCGGTCACGTCCGTCGTACGGAAGTAGAACTGAGGACGGTAGTTCGTGAAGAACGGCGTGTGACGGCCGCCTTCTTCCTTGGTCAGGATGTAGGCTTCAGCCTCGAACTTGGCGTGCGGCTTGATCGAGCCCGGCTTGGCCAGAACCTGACCACGCTCAACACCTTCACGGTCCACACCGCGCAGAAGCGCACCAATGTTGTCGCCAGCCTGGCCCTGATCGAGCAGCTTGCGGAACATTTCAACGCCCGTGCAGGTCGTCTTGACGGTCGGACGCAGGCCAACGATCTCGATTTCCTCGCCAACTTTCACAACGCCCTGCTCAACGCGGCCGGTCACAACCGTACCACGGCCGGAGATCGAGAACACGTCTTCGACCGGCATCAGGAACGGCTTGTCCAGCGGACGCTCAGGCGTCGGGATGTAGGCATCAACAGCGGCCATCAGCTCGAGCACCTTGTCACGGCCGATTTCCGGGTTGCGGCCTTCAACAGCAGCAAGTGCCGAGCCGGCGATGATCGGAATGTCGTCGCCCGGGAAGTCGTAGGACGACAGAAGTTCGCGCACTTCCATCTCGACCAGTTCGAGCAGTTCAGCATCGTCAACCTGGTCAACCTTGTTCAGGAACACGACCAGAGCCGGCACGCCGACCTGACGGGCCAGAAGGATGTGCTCGCGGGTCTGCGGCATCGGGCCGTCAGCGGCGTTCACAACCAGGATCGCGCCGTCCATCTGCGCCGCACCGGTGATCATGTTCTTCACATAGTCAGCGTGGCCGGGGCAGTCGACGTGGGCGTAGTGACGGGCTTCCGTCTCATATTCCACGTGTGCCGTGTTGATCGTGATGCCACGGGCTTTCTCTTCCGGTGCAGAGTCGATCTCTGCATAGGATTTCGCCGTGCCGCCGCTGGCCTCGGCCAGCACCATCGTGATTGCTGCCGTCAGCGTCGTCTTGCCGTGGTCAACGTGACCGATCGTGCCGATGTTCACGTGCGGCTTGTTGCGTTCAAACTTTGCCTTGCCCATCGGGCCTCTCCTTGAATTCGAGTTCTGTCCGGCCCGCCGGACGGGGTGTGAAATCAGGCCGGCGGCCTGCTAAACGGGCCTCATACCCATGTGTGGCTTGGGATTCAAGCGCCCAATTGCGTTCGGCTGCACGTGCCGGGGCTTCATCTTGCGCCCTACCCCAAAGCACGGCTAAGCCGAGAGTTCCAGTAACGGAAAGGACCCGCCACATGAGCGCAGACCTTGGCTCCCTCGCAGCGCCCCTGAAGGCCGCCTCCCTGAAGGACCTCGCGGGCGCCCGCGCCGGCAAGTCTACCCTGTCCGCCGCAGGGTGGGTGGCTGACCTGTCGCGTCAATATCTCGATGCCACAGCCGAAGCGGCGCTGCTGTCACACGGCGCCTCAGCGGGCCTGGAAACAGCGGCCGCTCGCCTGTTCGGCGCCGAGATCGTGAACCCGTCCGAGAAACGCCCGGCGCTTCACTGGGCGCTGCGGGCGCAGGCGCCGCTGACGGGAGAAGCCGAAACCGTCCGCCAGAGCGTCCTGCCCGCCCTCGAATTCGCCCGCAAAGTGCAGGAAGGCGAGATCCGGACCATCGCGGACACGCCCTACAAGGCTGTGCTGCACATCGGCATCGGCGGATCAGACTTCGGCCCGCGCCTCATCGCCGACGCATTCACCGACCTCGCCGCCCCCGGCATCGACCTTCGCTTCTGCGCAAACGTTGACCCGTGGGACCTCGAACGCGCGCTCACGGGTCTGGACCCGGCCACGACCCTCGTGATCGGCGTGTCCAAATCCTTCGGCACGGAAGAAACACTCTACAATCTGGGCCGCGCCCGCAAATGGATGGAGGCCTCCCTTGGCGACGCCGCCAGCCGCCAGATCGCGCTCGTCACCGCCAATCCGGAAAAGGCAAAGGCCTGGTTTGCCGGCAATGACGGCTACCTGTTCGACATGCCGCTCTCTGTGGGTGGCCGGTTCTCACTCTGGTCTGCGGCCTCACTCGCCTGCATGATCTATCTCAAGGCTGGCACGTTCGAAGCCATCCTCAAGGGCGCCGCCGCGATGGACGATCATGTCCGCACCACGCCGCTCGCCGACAATCTGCCAATGCGCCTCGCTTTGCTGGACTTCTGGAACGCCTCGTTCCTGCATCGCAGCATGCGGGTGATGCTGGCCTATGCGAACCGTTTGCGCATGCTGCCGACCTATCTGCAGCAGCTGGAAATGGAATCGAACGGCAAGTCGGTCGGCCCCGGTGGCATTCCAGCCCGCTATGAAACCGCGCCAGCCCTCTGGGGCGGCGAAGGCTCGGTCGGCCAGCACTCCTATCACCAATGGCTGCACCAGGGCTCACGGGACATCCCCTGCGAATTCATCCTCGCGCCAGACTTCGACCGCGACCCGGACGGCATCGCCGCCCTCACCGCCCACGCGCTCGCCCAGGCCGAAGTGCTGGCCAATGGCCGCTCGCTGGAGGAAGTCAAAGCGGAAGAGCCGGACCTCGCCGAAGGCATTGCGAAGCAGAAGGTCCACGCGGGCGGGCGCGCCTCCTCGTTCCTGCACCACAAGGCGTTCGGCCCGGAAGCTTTCGGCAGCCTCGTCGCCCTCTATGAGCACCGCACCTATTTCGCCGGCCAGCTCTGGGGCCTCAATCCGTTCGACCAATGGGGCGTGGAGCGCGGCAAGACCATGGCGGCCCGCCTGAAGCCCGCCCTGACAGACGCCAGCAAGGCGGACGACCCCGTCACGGCTGCGCTGATCAAGGCACTCGGCTAGGCCTTGGCCATTCACCGGATCCTGCTTGAGCCCTGCGTCGGCGAGACACGCGCGGTGGCCCTGGACGAGAACGACCTGCCCGTCGCGCTCTGGCTGGACCGGTGGAGCGACGCAGACACACGCCCCCGCGTCGGAGACGTCCGCGCCGCCCGCATCCGCAAGTTCGAGCCCTCACAGGGCGGCGGGTTTGCCGAACTGGCCGACGGCGCGGGCGAAGCCTTCGTGCGCATCCCGGCGGGCCTTGGCATCACCGAAGGCCAGGCCATCCAGCTCCGCATCGAAGCCGAAGCGCACGAAGACAAGCTGCCCCGCGCGGCCATTGTGACCGGCGCGGCCCTCTCCCGTGCCGGGTTCGAAACCTGGATCAAACGCCTTCCTGGCGGGGAAACTGCCCCAGTCGAAACCGTCCCGCCGGGGTCCGCCGAGGTCGACGCGGCCTTTGAGGACGTGCTGGTTCCCCACGCCCAGATCCCTGGCGGCGGGCGCCTGCGGGTCGAACGCGCCGCCGCCCTGACCGCCGCCGACATCGACACATCCGGCCGCCTCTCACGCGGCAGCGCCGCCAGCCGGGCGCTTCAAGTGAATTCGGCCGCAGCGACGGAACTCGCCCGCCAGTGCAGCCTGCGCGGGCTCGGCGGCCTTGTCGTGCTGGACTGTGTCGCCCCGCTCAATCGCGAGTCGGGACGCAAGGTTCAGGCTGCCTTCCTCACCGCCTGGCGCAAACTCAGCCACCGTACCGTGAAGGCCGAACCGCCCTCCGTCTTCGGCCTGATGGAAGCTTCGCTCGCCTGGGGCGAAACGCCGATGGCCGAGCGCCTGCTGGACGCGTCCGGCGCGCTGTCGGCCGAAACGCAGTGCCTCGCCGGCCTCCGCAGTCTGCAAAAGGCCCTTGGCCACAACACGATGGACCGGCTCACCCTGCGCCTGCCGACTGCCGCCCATGCGTGGATGACCGCCAGCGGCCTTGATCTGACCGGCGCACTGGCCGAAAAGCACGCCAACCGGTTCGAGATTACCGGCGCCGAAATCCCCAAGCCGGAGGTCGCCTGACCCCAGATGAGCCAGCCTGTGCCACCCGAGAAACGCCAGCCCAAATGCGCCCAATGCCGCAAGAACCCGGTCGACGCCGCCTACCGCCCGTTCTGCTCCAAGCGCTGCGCGGATGTGGACCTCGGCAAATGGCTGAACGAAGGCTACGCCATTCCCGGCGCACCGGCAGAGGATGAAGAGGACTCTGCCCGTCCGGATGAGGGCGGGGAGATGTCAGCGGAAGACTGAAATCAGCGTAGACAAGCCCTACGGGCTTCGTTAGATAGCGCCCTTCCCCACGGCCCGCCCGGGTAGCTCAGGGGTAGAGCAGCGGATTGAAAATCCGCGTGTCGGTGGTTCGATTCCGCCCCCGGGCACCATTCAGGCTTCCAGCGACGTCCGCGGGCCTCCGCCAGTATCCATAAAAACAAGGCTTTAGGTCGGCGCCCTCAGCGGCTGCGTCCGCCAACGTCCACCAAAAATCGTTGGAAGAATTTTTTTCTGTTGGCATTTTGTTGGCATCGAGACGGCCCGGAATCGCAACGGCCGGAAAAATGCCAACACTTTTTGAAGATGCCAACAAAATGCCCCTCACAGACACACGAATTCGCGGTCTCAAGCCGGACAGCCGCACGAAGCGCTATAGTGACGGTTACGGCCTGTATGTGGAGGTAACGCCTGGAGGATCAAAGCTCTGGAAGATGGCTTACCGCTTTGAAGGCAAGCAGAAGACCTTGTCGTTCGGCCCCTACCCCGAGATCTCCCTTGGGCGGGCAAGAGAGCGGCGCCTTGAAGCTCGGACGATGCTTTTCGAAGGCGTTGACCCTTCGGCGATCAAGAAGGCCGGCCAGGAAATCCGGCGCGCAGAGATCGAAGATACCTTCGCCCGTATAGCTGATGAGCTCCTCCAGAAGGAGGAGATTGAGGGACTTGCCCCAGCCACGCTGAAGAAGAAACGCTGGCTCGCGCGCCTCGCATCCGAAGACCTCGGCCCGAAGCCCATACGGGACATCAAGGCACCCCAAATTCTAGCGACCCTTCGAAGGGTCGAGAAGGAAGGAAACTACGAATCAGCACGCCGGCTACGCGCCCTGATCGGTCAGATATTTCGCTACGCCATCGCAACGACCCGGGCGGACGGTGACCCGACCGTGGCGCTGAAGGGGGCGCTTATCGCGCCCAAGGTCCAGCACAGGGCCGCCGTGACCGACCGCAAGGGGTTTGCGAAGCTGATCAGGACCGTCTGGTCGTATGAGGGCACGATCGAAGCCCAGGCTGCCTTGAAGCTGCTGGCGCTGCTCTATCCCCGTCCTGGCGAGCTACGCCTGTCCCACTGGCGCGAGTTCGACTTTGAAGAGCGGATGTGGACCATCCCGGCCGACCGGACCAAAACGCGCAAACTGCACACAAAGCCCCTGCCCGGCCCCGCCATTGATATCCTCAAGGATCTGAAGCGGTTCACCGGCAAAGGTTCGCTCGTCCTGCCGTCTCAGATGTCGGACGGACGGCCACTCAGCGAGAACACGATGAACTACGCGCTGCGCCGGCTAGATATCCAAGCAGACGTCCATACATGCCACGGGTTCAGATCGAGCGCTTCAAGCCTGCTCAATGAGAGCGGGAAATGGCACCCAGACGCTATAGAAGCCGAGCTTGCCCATGTCGGCGACAATCATGTGCGCAAGGCCTATCACCGAGCAACCTATTGGGACGAACGCCTCCGCATGGCGGAATGGTGGGCAGCAGAAGTGATGAAATTTGCTGCCCGGTAACAGGGCCATCCAGGTTTCTATTGAGAAAATGCAGGATCAGTCATTGGTCTTCTGAGGGCTTCACTTCGCAGTCGATGGCAGACCAGACTTGGTCTCCGGCCTTCGCGGCATTCTGCATGAGCACGTCCAGGGCATTGTATCGCTGCATCACAGTTTTCCACGCCATGGAGCTGTTTTCAGACAAGCAAAGCTGAACAACCGCTTGGGCGGCAACGATCGTGCCATCAAGATGCACCAGAGCATCCTGGACGAGCGCCGAGACTTCGTCGCGTGTTCTAACCGGAAAGGCTTTGTCGTGAACTGAAGAGGGTTTCGTTTCGGTCATCGGTGTCTTCCTTTGATCGATAGTTGCATTTACGCCCCCCGCAGACCGAGGCTCCGGCGGCCCGCGCTCACCTCCCTCCCCGGCGATCTGCATCTGCGTTTACGCGATTGAGTACTGACACCAGTGAATCAGAAGACGCCGATCTTAACAACCCTTGATTTACTTCTCCGCAATCAAAGGGGCCTACCGCTCGTTTCGTCCGCATCGATGATTTTTTTCGCAAGGCCGTCTCCGTCGATCAGCTTGCGCGCCACTTGTGCGATGAAATGGTCGAACCGCTTCTGCCCCAGCGCATGAGCGATCTCGCGTTCGCCTGCAGGGATAGGATCTGTTCTCGTCAGCCAGTAGAGTATGAACTGGCCAAGGGCTTCCAACGACATTGCAACATCGCGTTCGATTTCGCCCTGCCGAACCTCGAAATCGTCCAGCCTTCGCAGCAACCTTTCTTGGAGGCCGTACCGGGTGGCGGGCTCGAAATATTCTTCGAGCGCCTGCTCGATCACTGCGTTCTTGGTCAAACCGGGACGGCGTGTCGCGTCCTCCAGCTTGCGGAGGAGGTCTGCCCGTAGGCGCAGGTTCAACCGCGGCTTGCCCATGCTAAAAATCCGGCAGGAAGTCTTTGTCGCCTTGGTCGATGGCAACGGCTCGGCGCAGGTTCCGCAAATGCGCATCCTGCTCTGACACGTCCGCGTCGTCGAGATCCGGCGCCTCTTTCGTCGCAAGGTCTACTGGCAGCCTGGCTTCCGGCAGGTCGAGTTCCGGCTGCAACTCGACTCCGCCGTCGCTTTCGTTGTCGGCGCCTTGCACAGCTCTGCAAGTCACGGCTCTACAGGCAACGGTCTCTCTCCAGTCGTAACTTGCAAGAGTAGCCTCGCGAGAAATTGAGGCAGGCGGCAACACACGACAGGTGAAATTGCCGTCCTCAAAATAGCGAAGCTTCTTTGCACGCACCGGCGGCGCACCGGACACCATCACGATTTCATCCGTCGCAGGCAGTTGCATGATCTCACCGGGCGTCAACAGGGCGCGCTGGGTTTCCTGCCGTGAAACCATCATGTGCGGGAGCCAGGGCGACAGGCGATGGCCGGTATAGTTCTTCTGTGAACGCAGCTCCGTCTTCGTGCCGAGCGCTTCAGAAATCCGCTTTGCTGTGCGCTCGTCATTGGTCGCAAACGCGACACGGACATGGCAGTTGTCGAGGATGGCGTTGTTCGCGCCATAGGCTTTCTCGATCTGGTTCAGGGATTGCGCGACGAGTAATGCGCGCACACCGTAACCCGCCATGAAGGCAAGCGCTGTCTCGAAGAAGTCGAGCCGTCCCAAGGCCGGAAACTCGTCGAGCATCAGCAGCAGCTTTCGCCGCGACGGATCCGGCTCCTGTTCCGTTAGCCGGCGCGCGATCTGGTTCAGCACAAGCCGCATCAGCGGCTTGGTGCGAGAGACATCCGACGGCGGACAAGCCAGATAGAGGGACATCGGCCGCTCCCCCATGACGAGCCCCTCCACTGTCCAGTCACTGACGGAGGTGACCTCAGCTACGACCGGATCGCGGTAAAGGCTGAGGAAGCTCAGCGCCGTTGAGAGCACGCCGGACCGCTCGTTCTCGGACTTGTTCTGCAGCTCCCTCGCTGCCTGAGCAACGACAGGGTGCGGGCGGTCCCCGAGATGCGATGTTGACATCATCAGGCGCAGCGTTGCCGCAAATGTCCGGTCCGGATCGGACAGGAATTTTGCACAGCCTGCGAGCGTCTTGTCTTCCTCTGCATAGAGAACATGCAGGATCACGCCGACCAGCAGGGCATGTCCGGTTTTTTCCCAATGGCTGCGCCGTTCGAGCGAGCCTTCAGGATCCACCAGGATATCGGCAATGTTCTGGGCGTCCCGCACCTCGCAGGCGCCGCGGCGCACTTCGAGGAGAGGATTATAGCGCGGGCTTCTGGCATCTGTCGGATCGAAGCGGATGCAATCTGAAAAAGTCGCTCGCCAGCCCGATGTCAGCGTCCAGTTCTCGCCCTTGATGTCATGTATGACGGCGCTGCCTGTCCAGGAGAGGAGCGTTGGCACAACGAGCCCGACGCCCTTGCCTGAGCGGGTGGGCGCGAAAGCCATCACATGTTCCGGCCCCGCATGTCGCAGGTAATCGCCGCGATACCGGCCAAGGAACACCCCGTCGGGCCGAAGCAGCTTGTGCTGGCGCATATCCTTCACGGTTGCCCAACGTGCAGAGCCATAGGTCGTGACGAACCTTGCGTCCCGGCTGCGGATGACGGAGCCGGCAACCGCGACCAGGATTCCGAACAGTCCGCCGCTCGCTGCGATGAGACCGGCTGTTCCGAAAACTTCAGGCGCATAGGCTTCATAGGCATACCACCACTGGAAGAGGCGCCAGGGAAGATAAACTGGCCGGTCACCGATAGCGAACCACGGCGCGCCCAGTGCAGGCTGGTATCCGAGCGCCTCTGCGGTCCACTGCGTCGCAAACCACTGCGTCAAGACGATCACGATCAGCACGACGCCGACCTGGCCAATCAGTATCCTGCCGGGATTCATGCAGCCTTCTCCGCTCTCCGTTGCGAGGGCGCATAGTCAACCCGCCGTACCCGAATTGCATAGTTGGACGCAATACAAACGGCTGCAAGCCAGCGCAGACCGCAACACCTACCAATCAAAATTCGAATATGGCTCAGTCGCCGGACATTGCGCGAAGTACCTTTGCCATCGCTTCCAGTTTCGACTTCGAGTCGGTACGATCGATGACAGCATGGCATTTGCGCCGGGCACGGATCAGCTCGGCATCCTCGCTAACCTCAGCATCGCTCCCCTCGAACAGCTGATCTACAAGAATGACGAAAAACCGGGCAAGCTCGTACAGCATGCCCGCCGAAATCCGGTTCGCGCCGGTTTCATACTTCTGCAGCTGCTGGTGACTGATGCCGAGTGCCTCAGCGAGTTCCGAAAGCGTCAATCCGGCATCTGACCGAAGCTGGCGCACATTCGCACCCACCACGAGGTCCGCTGCACTTGCCTTGCGGTCAGACCGCTTCTTTACCCGCTTCGCCACAGCCTGCCCCAGATCAGAAAACCTGATGCAACAGCACCGCCCCGCTTCATGCAATAGGCGAGTACCCGCCGATGTCCGATCACGGGGACTGAGCTGCCGTCCGCCGGATGCTACTCAGCCGGCAGTCGTTGGCCCTAAGCAGCCGGCTACTCCCTTCGAAATGAACGGCTACTATTCCCGTTTGCAGACAATCTCGGCTCCCAAGCTACTCGCTGGAACTGGGCCCTTCACTTTTGTCACGTGATACCCATCGAAGAGGTCGGATTATGATCTCGAAACGGTCCGAGAGTTAGTCAGTCTGCGGAACGCTCAATACCTGTTCGGTCCTTTTCTAAGGACAACATTCGATCGATCAGCACCTTGCCAGCTGGCCAGTCGCCGAACCCGGCAACTGGATTGAGATGGCCCACTTCTCCAAGATCCTCAACTCGGCTCCCCCAGCTCTTTGCCAGTTCGCAGGCGTTTGAGTAAGAGCAAAGCGGATCGTTGCGGCTGGCCGCGAGCAGCGTTGGGAACGGCAGGCGCGACTTCGGAACAGGCAGCCATTTTCCGTCCGCGAGATCGCTGATTGTCGGGTATCCAGGCGGCAGGGGTGTTTCGAGGTCGGCAGGTGTGGCGAGCAAGGCAGCAACCACCTGTCCCTCGACGTGTCCTGATGCCCAGTGCGCAAGGATCATGCAGCCCGCGCTGTGTGCCACGATGACGACCGGAATGCTGATCGACTGCAGTGTCCTCGCAAGGTTTTCAACGCGTGCTAACCTGCTGAGGCCGTTCTCGGAGAGAGGGGGTACGGTCACGCTGTTCGGGTAAAGACGGGCCAGTCTGGTTTGCCAATGGTCTTCGACATGTCCGCGCAATCCGGGCAGAAATACTACTTTAACGGGTAATTCATCGGGCATATCGAATTCCCTTTTCAGAGCAACCAGGTCAGGGCTGAAAGCACCAGAACTGCGAGGAACGTCGTCTCCAGCAGCATCAGGACCGCCGGCTTAGGGCCGACTGCCGCCAGTTCGGAGAACTGCGTCTTCATACCGATTGCGGCCATTGACGCCACGAGGCACCATCTGGAGACCTCTTGGGCAGTTTCAAGAATCAAGTCCGGAATCCAGCCAAGGCTGCGGATCGTCATGAACACGATGAACAAGAGGGCAAACCAGGGAAGTAGGGGCGGCCGCTTTCCCGCCTGCGGTCCGGCCGATGTCTTCGCAATGAAGGAGGCAACAACGATGACTGGCAATAGGAACGCAACCCGGATCAGCTTCACGAGCGTCGCCGTATCGCCTACTTCCGGAGACATGCTCAGCCCGGCACCCACAACCTGGGCCACATCGTGAATCGTTCCGCCGAGGAAGATGCCGGCCTGAATATCAGAGAGATCCAGGCTGCGGGCGATCATCGGATAGATGATCATCGCGACCGTCGAAAGGATTGAGACGCCAATCACCGTGAACAGCGTTGCGCGCTCTTTTCCCGGGTGTGCGGGTAGAGCGGCCGCCAGCGCGAGTGCGGCCGAGGCGCCGCAGATTGCCGTGGCGCCACCCGACAGCAGCCCGAACAGCGGGTTGAATCCCATTAGCCGGGCGAGTCCGATGGAAACCAGGATGGTCGCGACAACGGCCACAAGGACGAGCACCAGCGGCTGCCAGCCGAGCGCAACTGCGTCACCCAGCGTGATACGAACGCCCAGCAGGGCGACGCCTATGCGAAGCACGGTCCTGGATGTCAGTTGTACTCCGGCCGCTGCGGTCTGCTCCGTGCCGAGGAAACTCAGAGCCATCCCAAGCAGCAACGCAAAGAGCATGACAGGCGCGCCATAATGCTCCGCCAGGAAAGTTGCCGCGCCAGCAATGACAAAGCAGAGAACGACGCCCGGCAGGTTTGTGGACGCGGCCTTGAGAAATGCGGGAGACGCTGCCGCAGCCGTCATGCCGGAATCCGAACTGCGACGCCGCTGAACTCGGATGCCTTGCTGAGATCGCCTGCATACAGCATGCGGACAAGCATGAAAACGAGCGTGGAGGCGAGGCTGACCAGACATATCAGGCTCAAGGCAGAATCGAGCCCGTACCGGTCGGCAAGTATGCCGGTGATGTAGGGTCCCGGCGCGAGGCCCAGAAAATTGTTGACCAGGGTCAGCACCGCAAAGGCCGAACCGTGCACTGCCATGTGGGTCAGGTTTGCCACCATGGCACTCGATGGACCTGCCGTGCCCGACGTGAGAAACAGACCGGCTGCGATCAGTGCGAGCTGCCCGGGACCCGGAGGTAGCCGGAACCCGGCGCTGAGCAGGACAAAAGTTGTGATGCAGATGAAAACGGCAAAGGACGCCGCGCGCCGCGGATCCTTGCGGCTTAGCCGGTCGCTGATCACACCGCACGCGACCATCCCGATCCCTGCGCAGAGGATGAAAGCCGCCGCAGCACTGGCAGCACGGTCGACGGGCATGGCATGGTAGCGGTTGAGGAAGCTTGGCAGCCAGGACATAAGCGCCGCGCCGATGAAAAGCTGCAATCCGCTTCCGACATAGGTCAGCACGACGGACGGCGAACTCACCAAGGACAGGAGAGGTCGCGACCTGCGTTCCTTGCCGACAGCCTCGGGCGCAGAACCGCCCAGCACCGCACGCGGCACCATTTTCGAAGTGCGCACGATGATCGGGTACAGCAGCGCGAGGAACAGTCCGAAGGCGGCCATCGCGAAAAAAGCGGCGCGCCAGCCATAAGCACCCGCAACCATGCCGCCGCTCCAGACGCCGAGCACCGATCCCAGCATGCCGCCCGCCATGAATGCGCTTGCGAGGGTTGCGCGCATGCTAGACGGAAACACGCTGATCACGACGGCGATGCCGACGCTGCCATAGGCAGCCTCGCCAACGCCGACGAGAAAGCGGGCGGCGAACATCTCCTCGAAGTTGCGGGCAAGGCCACAGGCGAGTGTGGCAATGCTCCAGAGAATTGCCATGACCGTGAGACTACGAACCCGCCCCCACTTGTCAGCGATCAGGGATAGAGGAACCGTCAGCAGTCCGACCATCAGTGCGACCACACCCGACAGGCTGCCAAGCTGCTCGTCGCTCAGGTGCCACTCTTCCTTGAGAAGAGGAAACACTGCATTGAGGACCTGGCGGGACATGTAGTCCGAAACTAGGAGTCCGAATGTGAGCGCGAAGACGATCCAAGCATAGGCACGCGGGATGCCTGGATCATACGAGCTGTCGGAAGTCGGAATGTGTCCGGCCATGCACTGTGTCTCCAGGTAATGGGCAAACGAGTCATCGGACAGGAATGCTCCTGCCCAACGAATGACCTAGCTGGCGCGGCGCAAAGGCACAGACTTTTCGCCCTGACGGCGATTGGGTGCCATGCCGTTCTGAGTCAGGGTCTCGTCAGCATCGGCATACCAGTCCCCGATGCGATAGATGGCCCGAGCTTCCTTGCCGCTGGCGACAGGCCGGCCGAGTTCCTCGGAGATCCGCACCAACTGCTCGATCTGCTCCACGGAGGTGATCTTCTGCTTGCGCTCGCCCCAGATCGTGTCCTCGATACCGCAGCGCACGTGCAGGCCCATCGCAATCGCGAGCGTGTTGACGGGCAGGCAGTTACGCATCACTGATTCGAGTGTGAGACATGCGCCATCCGGCGTACGACGGATGAACTCCATGATGTTGTTCGGATTGGGTCCATCGAAGCCGCCACCGATGCCGACCCAGGTGATGTTGAGAGGTCCAGTATAGTTGCCGCGCCGCACAAGGCGTTCGACTGTCTCGAGGTCTGGCATGCAGGTCAGCTGGAAGTGGGGCTGGATCTGGTTGGCTTGAAGTCGGCGAAGATGTTCTTCGACCCAGCCCGGCCCAGCCGGAACCACCATTTCCCTATAGGCATGGTACAGGTCAGACCTTGCAAGGCTCGTCTGGCCATATTCTTCGTCCGACATCAAGTCCATGATGTTCATCTGGGTCGTGTTGACAGCAATCGTCACCTGGTCGGGCCGAGGCGTCAGTTCAGCAAGCATGTGGCGGGTATCGTCCGAGAGCCACTTCGCTTCTGCGCCCTCGCCTTCAGGCGCGAAGGAAATCGATCCGCCGACCTGGAGGATCATGTCCGGAACCGCCTCCCGCAGGCGACTGAGCATTTCGTTGAACATAGAAAGGCGCTTCGATCCGGTGCCGTCCGGCTCGCGCACGTGCATGTGCAGTACCGTTGCGCCGGCATTGTAGCAGTCGACAGCCTTTTGAACTTGCTCGTCCATCGATACCGGGATGTCTTCCGGAAAGTCAGAGGGCTCCCACTCTGGGCCATAGGGGGCTACAGTTATGACCAGCTTGTCCTGGTTTTCGGGAAGAAGGGAATCGTCGAGGAACTGCATGAAATGTCTCCTGGTGCTTTGTTCGTCTTTGGGGTGTCTCGCCACTTGCGGAACTTAGAACGGCCGGTCACCGATGATACCTGCGCGCTCCATCTTACGCACCGCGGGCCAGTAATCCTGGACCGCGTAGTGCTGCGTGCAACGATTGTCCCAGATCGCAACGGAATTGGGCTCCCAACGCCACCGCACCTGGTACTCGGGTATGGCGGCCCGGCCTTGCAGGTAGGTCAGAAGGTTTGCCGCGGCAGGTGCGAAATCCTGACCAAACCGCACGCGTGCGGGCGTGTGGTAGTTGATGAAATGCGTCGTGAAGCTATTCACGAACAGGGCCTTCTCACCGGTCTCCGGATGGGTACGTACAACCGGGTGTTCGGCGTCCGGATACTGATCCTTCAGAGCCTTACGCCGTGTCTCGGGCATCGCTGCACCAAACGTCGACTGGATCGAATGACTCGCCCAGAGCCCTTCAATGTCTTCCTTTACAGTATCGGGAAGATCCGTATACGCCATGACCATGTTGGACCAAATCGTGTCGCCGCCCACTTCGGGCGTTTCGATGCATCTCAACACGCATCCCATAGGCGGGGCTTGTCGCCAGGTCGCATCACAATGCCATGCGTTCTCATAATGCTCCTTCGGGCTGTCGAGATCCTTGTAGATCCGGACAAGTCCTGGGTGTTCGGGATCACTTCCGGCAACAGGATGGTCCTCGAGCTCGCCAAACCTCCTCGCAAACGCGACATGGTCGGCGCGCGAAATATCTTGCTTGCGCAGGAACAGGACCTTGTGTTTCAGTAGCGCATCGCGGATGGCACCAAACACATTGTCGTTGCGCGCCGCCTCTGCGAGGCTGACCCCGCGGATTTCGGCGCCGATAGACTTCGTCAATGGTGCGACCTGCATTTTCTAGCCCCTGCTTCAGATTTCAAAGATGGATGAGCCGGTCGTCCGGCGTGCTTCAAGCGCGCGGTGCGCTTCCACCGCATCGTCCAGTCGGAATCTCTGGTTCACCTCAATTTTGATGCGCCCTGCGGCTACATGGCCGAACACTTCGTCGGCCAATTCAGCTCGTTCTTGCGGATCGGCGATATAGTCGGCGAGTGCCGGGCGCGTTACATAGAGCGAGCCCTTCACGGCAAGTTGGAACGCATCGACAGGAGGAATAGGGCCCGACGCCGTGCCCACACAAACCAGAAGGCCTCGGCGTCTGAGGCTGTCGAGGGAGCCGGCGAACGTGTCTTTTCCAACGCTATCGTAGACGACCGGGACGCCGGCGCCGCCAGTCAGGTCGCGAACGCGCTGCGCAACGTCTTCCTTTCCGTAAAGTATGGTGTGGTCACAGCCGTGCGCCCTCGCAACCTGCGCCTTCTCTTCCGTTGAGACTGTACCGATCACGGTCAGGCCCAGAAGCTTCGCCCATTGGCTGACGATCAGGCCGACGCCGCCCGCCGCTGCGTGCAGCAGGATCGGGTCTCCTGCTTTCAACCAGGGGCAGATGCGTCGCAGCAGGTACGCCGATGTCAGGCCTCGCATCGTCATCGCCGCAGCGATATCAAAGCCGACTCCGTCCGGCAGATGGATAAGGGATCCGACCGGCATGACACGGACTTCTGAATAGGCCCCAAGCGGGCTGCCTGTATAGGTGACAGCATCGCCTGGCCGGAACGCGGTGACGCCGTCGCCGACCTCCTCAATGATGCCCGCCCCCTCGACGCCGATGCCGTTTGGCATCGGCGCCGGATAATATCCGGTGCGGAAGTAGGTGTCAGCGAAATTGCATCCTACGGCTTTGTGCCGGATTCGAACCTCACCTGGCCCCGGCGCGCCAACGGCGACGTCCTCGACCTTGAGGACCTCCGGACCGCCAGACTGATAGAAGCGTACCGCCTTGACCACTTTCTCTGTCCCTCCCTAGTACCGGACGCGGGCTTCAAGGCCGTACACGGTTGGCTCTTGGACAAATCCGAAGAACGCACCCGGCGCCAACGGAACATCAGCTATCGCGGAATAAGTCACTTCGTCTGTGATGTTGGTGCCAAATGCAGCAATCTCCCAGTTGCCTGTTTGTGGACCAAACGCGAGGCGGGCGTTGACCTTCGTCGTAGCATCCTGAGTGGTGAACGGATCAAGATCGTAATCCAGCTCGTGCTCTCCGCGGTAGTTTGCATCGGCGTTCAGGCGGACCTGATAGTCGGTCAGAACAGGGCGCACATATTCGACCGCGAGACTACCACTCAGTTCGGGCGCGAAAGCGTTGCGGGCGCCCGTGAGATCCTGAGTACAGGGAGCAAGGGCTTCGGAGATTTGCTGCACCGTGCAACCGGCTCCGCTATACTCCGAAAAGGTGAAATCGAGGTAGCCGAGTGATCCAGACAGAGTAAGCCCCTCAGCGAGGAGGAACTGGCCGTCGAGTTCCAGTCCCTTGATCTCGGCTCCCTCGGCGTTGTCGACGATGAAACCTGTGCCCTGGAAAATGTTGACCTGCAGATCCTTGTACTTGGTGAGGAATGCAGAGGCATTGAAGATCGCGCGCCCGTTCAGCAGCTGGCTCTTGAATCCCGCTTCATAAGATGTCGCAGTCTCGGCATCGTACGTGAAACCGACGCCGGGTGTTGTTGGGTCGTAGAGAGGATTGCGCGCTGAGAGACCAGCTGGCGTCAGAGCTGTGAATGGACGGGCCGCATTGGAAAGGCGCTGGTCGTCATTTCCATTGAAGCCGCCTGTCTTGCGGCCTTTGGTGATGGTTGCAAACAGCATGACATCGTCGTGGACATCCCATTGCACTTTCAGCGAGGGGTCAAATCCGTCGTCGCTTTGACTGGCATCCGCATTCACGAGGTTGTTTGCCGGATCTATCGCTTGAACGTACAGAAGCAGCAGGTTTTCCTGAAGGATCGATGCGGGCTGGCCACGCACACCTTCAGGCGTGAAATCGCCGCCGAACCAGACAAGTTTGCTGAAATCTTTTGAGTCCTCTGAATATCGTCCGCCGAGCGCGATTCGGAAATCGTCGCTGACGTTCCAGGTGACCTCTCCGAACACCGCTGTTGTTTCCGCTTCTTGCTTGAACAAACTGTTGCGTCCAAAGATGCGGACAGGGGCAAGAGGATACACGCCCGCCGTTGGTCCGCCCGCAAAAATGGAACCGGGCAGGAAACCGAGAGTCGTGTCGAAGAACAGCGTGCCACTCTGTTTCAGTGTCTGGTCTTCATGGTAGGCTCCAAGAATTATGTCCAGACCCTGTTCGTCCGCCTCAACGTAGCGGATCTCTTGCGAGATCTGGCTGAAGACCTGTTGCTCGTCGCGGAAAATGAACTTGATGGGCAGGAAATCGAGTTCGATGCCATCTTGAGTTTCATAGCCCGAATAGCCCGCAATAAAGGCCAGTTCCCCACCATTGTCGAAATCGTGTGTAAGGTTAAGCACCGCCAGGCTGGATTGAGTGAACGTCTGTTCGTCCCGGTCAGACCAATCAGTCTTGTTGCGCGGATCGTCCCTGAAAGCGTCAAAGTCGCCCCGGCCGGCGAAACCTGGCGCCAGCGTGGGAACATTGCCGAACACAAGGTTGTTGATCGCTGTAGGCGGCGTGACTGTGCCGGTGACGGGAGCAAACTTCACGATCGTCGCGTTGCTGCCGAGGACCTCGCTGTCGGCGTAGGCGAGCTTGAAGTTCAGCTTCCAATCCGGGGTAACGTCCCACAAAAGCGTTGAACGAAGAGCGTACTCGCTAATCTCTGGCTCGTCCTGGCTTCGTGTGCGGTTGGTGACATAACCGTCGCCTTCCCGCAGCATGCCGGCTAGCCGGATTCCAGCCGTGTCGCCAAGCGGCAGCGTGACAGCGCCGTTGACCGTCGTCGTCCCCGTCTCATTTTCCCATCGGATCGATCCGTTCCCGCTCACACCGTCGGCGAGGACAGGATCGGCGCTTTGGATATTGATGGCTCCTGCGATCGTATTCTTCCCGAAGAGGATAGACTGCGGGCCCCGCAGGACTTCGACCCGTTCAAGATCAAGGAAAGGAGCACGGAACTGACGATCACGGCCAAGATAGATGCCGTCCATGTAAAGGCCGACCGATTGCTCGAACCCCCGGTTTGACCCCGATCCTATTCCCCGAATGTTGATTGGCGTCGAAATCGCGCTCTTTCCGATGACCACGCCTGGCACGAAGCTCGAGAGGTCTTCGAGGTTATCCATTCCCTGATCTGCGATCTGGTCAGCCGTTACGGCCGATACCGAAATCGGAACGTCTTGGACGCTCTGCTCGCGCTTTTGTGCGGTCACGGTGACGGGTGTGATCCGAAGCTCGCCGGTGCCTGTGTCTTCTTGGGCTGCTGCTGAAGGCGTGATTGCAAGCAGCGAAAGTAGAGCAATGCCCGATGCGCCTGAGCAGGCATGGCGCACGAGCGGTTTACGAGTCTTGTTGGCAGTCATGTCAGTTCCTCCCTGGCCGGCGGCTTTTCAGGCCTTGCGATCCCTAGGGATTCGACTGCCTGCGTCCGGTCTCATGTCAGAAGACTAAGGACTTTTCCGTAACTCAGCTTTGCATATCGCGACAACGAATGTACAATTTACGACAGGCGCCGCGGGAGGACGGGTGACAAAACGCACGGTATTCGTCAGGACTGCAGTGCTTTCCAATTTGGTGGAAGTGGCGCAATCCCTCAATTTCGATGCAAGGCCGCTGCTGCGGGCGCACGGCTTGCCTGCCGCATTGCTGGCCGACCGTGACCATAAGATCCCCGTTGAGCTTGCGACGCAGCTGCTGGAAGAGGCGGCGCAATTGTCGTGCAATGAGAGTTTTGGCCTATTAATGGCGCAGCGCCGCCAGCTTGCCGATTTCGGCGCTGTGAGCCTGCTACTCATCCATCAACCGACCATCCGGTCGATGCTGAGCATCCTCCAGCGATACCAGTACCTTATGAACCAGTCCCTTTTGATCTCAGTGGAAGAGTTCGACGATGTGGTGGTCATCCGGGAGGAACTCGTGTTCGGCGGGGATGCTGGCACGCGGCAGGCCACAGAACTTGCTGTCGGCGTCCTGCACAGGATGTTCGCAATGTTGTTCGGTTCGCAGTGGCGTCCCCAGGAGGTCCACTTCAAGCACGATGCGCCGTCCGACCTGTCGATCCACCGGAGCGTGTTCGCAGTTCCTGTGCGGTTTCGCAGCGAGATTTCCGGCGTGGTCTGTTCGGCGAGCGATCTTGATCGACTCAATCCGCAGGCCGATGTCGAAATGGCCCGGTATGCCCAGCGCTACCTCGACTCCCTTCTCGAAGCGAAAGCGGATTCGATCGTTGAAGAGGTACGCAACGCTCTCGTGAACCTGATTCCGGGGGGTCGCTTCGCGCTGGTTGATGTGGCCGATCATCTCGGAATGCAGGTACGACAATTGCAGCGTCAATTGTCGGCGGCAGGCACGACCTATGGGGAGCTCCTGAGTGGGGTGCGCACCGAACTTGCCTGTCAGTACCTCCGCAACTCGTCCAGCCCGCTGGCAGACATCTCGGAATATCTCGGCTTTGCGTCACCGAGTGTCTTTGCGCGATGGTTTCGGAGGAATGTTGGAGAAACACCCTCCAGCTGGCGCAATTTGGCCGGGCAGTCGAGCGTCTGATCTGAACATCCCGCTTCCGGATCCTTCGCGTCGTGCTCGAAAACCGACCGACACGGCCCCGGCGCCGAGCCTTTCAGACTAGGTCAACAGGGCATCACGCAATTCGCTGAACGCCCAAACGCAGCCAATCCGAGCGCTCCCCTGTGCACGTTTGACAGTTATCGATGACCAGAAAGCGAAATCTTTGCGTTGAATTGCCTATGACGGGTTTTGCACACTCAGCAGCCGGACAGAATTTGATCGCCGACGACCGTTACTGGCGAATAATTGCCTGTTACGAGAATCTGGACTCAGTCAGTCTTCGGCCGGATTTCTGTCGTTCCAATTACGATTCTTAAAATGATCTTTGCATGATGCGCGTCGTTCGCTTCGCCCCGAATGTCCCAGGGTTGTTGCCCCTGCGCAGACAGAGATCACCTCTCCCATCCGCGCCCGATGCCAATCGTCCAGCTGACACCTGACGCTGTCCGCTTGAACGCCATGTCCCTACCCCGATGGCGCTCCATTTCTGACCTCCAGGGCACAAGCGCAAATTCCTTCGCGTTGCCGACAACGGCAAACCTCCCCTGACCGAGGTCGACTGCTTTCTCAAACCGGCCTTCAAATCTATCGCCCTGCACCAGCTCAATGGCGGCTCGCCCAGTCGAAGCAGAAAGCACGCTGACTATTCGTCGCCATTCCATCACGCGAAGCCGGTCACGCAGTATCTGGTCAGCCTCGACAACTCCGCCTTCTAGCCAGCCCTTATCTCCGAGAAAAGCAAGGCGAGCCTGGCTGGCCGTTGCAAGACGTGCTCCGGGCTCGTTTGCCCCGTCCGTGTCGAGCCAGGTCAGCCCCACATGCCGGGTCTGTTCCGTGAGCGGAAGCCAGGACCGAACCTGAACGTCGATGCGCCCCGTCCGCGCTGTATCGTAGTCCACCGCGCGGCCGGCAAAATCCTTAGGTACATGCCACACCCCATCTACGGTGCGCTCCAGAATGCCGGCACGCCTCAGCGCTTCCAGCCGCCGCAGGTGCCCTTGCCGCCAGGCTGGCGTTGCCGTTGGATCAGCATCGATGTGCAGCGCTCCGGAATACACGCCCCCCGATTGTTCCGCGATACTCAGGATGGACGCGTCGATCTCTCTCAGCCTTGGCGGCCGTGACGTAATCTCGACGACAGCGCCATCCGGCGGGATTGTTCCGGGCTCTCGGAGCCCGATATCCACGATCCAGCGTGTCCCGTGAAAATCCTCGACGACAAGGCTTCGCCGGTCTCGGAGTTCGTCTTCAGGAACAGATGCCACGACTGAGCCCAGAAGCCTTTCCTGTCCCCGCGCTCCCGGCTCAAACCTGCGCAGATTCTGGTCGGGCACGGAATCACGGTTCTTCGCTGCAAGGGCTTTCAGGATGTCGCCGCGCTGCCCCAGCGCTTTAAGCGTCGTTTCCCAGTCAGGTTTAAGGGCCCACGCATTCATGCCGGCAGGCTCCGCAAGCCCGAGAACTTCAAGATGCCGCAACCGTGCCCGCAAGAGCGCTTCCTCGAACCGGCCAAGCGGCTCATGTCCTTCGTTGATACGGACACTGGCCTCCGAAGCTTTTGCAAGGATGCTCCTGTCGAGGCCCGTGAACCGCTCCCGTGTCACCTCGGTCTGCCGCGCCTGCGCAATCTCGAGATCACGCCTTGGGCCCAAGCGCTGCGTAACAATGTCCTGAGCACGCGAGGCAAGACCTTGGCGAATGTAGTCAGGTGCTATGACGAGATCCTTTCCGTCCGCATCTTTGCCGCGGATCACGATATGCGTGTGCGGATGGCCGGTATTGTGGTGATCAACTGCGAGCCAGTCGAGGCGCGTTCCGAGATCAGATTCCATCTGTGCCATCACGGCGCGGGTGGTGTCTTTGAGGTCGCCAAGCTGCCCGGCATCCTCAGCGGAAACGATCAGCCGGAACTGGTGCCGGTCGCCTTCGCAGCGCTCTACGAAGGCGTTCGCATCCGGTGCCAAACCCTCTCGCGTGTAAATCTGCCCCCCCGATCCATCGCGTTCCACGCCGTCGCGCTGGATATAGCCGAGATGGGCTTTGAGCGCCCCGGCTCCGCGGCCACGCGGCGCTCTGGAAACATGGGTCTTCACGATGACCCTTCGCATCCGGAATCGAGGCAGGTGCTGAGTGCGCATTTCAATCGACCGCGCACTCGCTCCACCGCGTCCGATTCCCGCACCGCTGAACCTTGCCTTTCCGGTCTTGCGGCCAAGCCGGGCCGACGCCTTCTTCAGCTGCTTTGCAAACCGCTGATCGCCGCGGCGCGCCCGGTCTCTAATCCGCCCGAGACGCGGCTCGAACTCATCCGTCATTTGAAGATTCCCCAATCAGGATATGGCGCCAGCTGAACCTGCTGCAAACACTGAAGATCAAGGCAAACCCGGCGTCTCGACCCGGTGCAAAAGGTACCGAAAAATCGTTGTGCAGACAAGGCGCAAGGCAGAGCCTGGCGCCAGCTCTTTTAACTTGCCCTACCGGGTCCGCCTTCCCCACCCTTGCAGCCGCTTGCACCGCTTTGCCCTACTCTGCAGATTGCCCGTGAACGGATGAAACCATGACCGGCACCGCAACCCCGAGAATGTCCGCTTCGCGGACCGCTCCGAAATAACGCCCATCCAGGGATGACGGGTGCGGCGAGAGCAGGAACAGCTCGCTATTCCTCAAAGTAACGCACCCGTCCCAGGCCGGTAGATCGCGGCCTTTTTCATCCGACAAGTGCGCTTTCGCGACGAGCTCATCATTGATGAATACATCCACTCCCTTGCGACAAACTTCATCTCCCGAAACCCCTGAAACCTGCTTCAGAAGTGGCCAATCTTCGCCGACATATCCACGCGCCTCAGCCCACTCCGCTGGCCCGCTCCTGGCTGAGAGAACGACCCACCGGCCCTTGGTGAATGGCTCGTCTCTCAGCCAGTAAAGCCCTTCTGGCGCGCTCGCTGTCCGGTTCCAGACGACCTTCTCCAGAGGATCGAACACGAGGCCGAATAAGGCCGCTGATCCTCCCAGCACGAGCGCGAGCGCATATCCGGATTTCATCGGGATTGCCCTGCCCGGCTCGATGTCGAAGAGAATTCCCGGCGCCCGGACCAGTCGATCAGGCTCGCCCGCGTGTAGAACACACGGGTCCCGTGCTTGCGGTAGATCGGGCCTTTTCCTTCGCATCGATAATGATCGAGTGTCGAGCGTGTGAGCCTCAGGAAAGCAGCGGCTTCCTGAACGTTCAGGAGTACGTGCTCATCATTTGCGTCGGGGTTCGTCGGCATCTTTCCGGACATCACGGGTTTCCTTTCTTCAGTTCGTTCGTGATGGGATCATGCTGGCAGCGTCTGCGCCGGATTGGAGGGGGAAAATCGTGTACGCGCATTTTCCCCCTCCCGTCAGAGGCGGGACCTGGACGCAGAAAAGCCGCCCCGGAGGTCTCTCCGGAGCGGCTCTTTGAGGCTGAATTCCTCGGCCTAGTCGCGAGGGTTCCAGAGGATCACGTGGCGGCCTTTCTTGCCTTTGACCGGCGCGAGATTCGCGAAGATCTTGCGGGGGCCAATCTGAGGATCTGCCAGCGTAATCGAGAGGTATTCCCGGCCCGACTGCTTCGCCTTGCGCATCCATGCGCCGCCGATTTCAGTCGAGGTCTCTCCGGCGAAGATGCGGTAGTCCGGCTGGCCGTCTCCGGCTTTTTCCGCGTTTTTCTCGATGCGGATCGCAGCTGACAGGTTCATCATTGCGAGGGTGCCTTCGAAACCGGCTTTGGTTTCAGTGACATATCCGAGTGCGTTTGCCATGGGGGTCTCCTTTTCGTTTCCTTGGCTGTCTTCCGGGAACCCCTTGTTCCCGTCGACGCCGGACCGAAAGGACGGCCTGCGCCGGGTCTGAACCCGTCAGGGGCGCAACGCAGTGGAGCACCTGACCGGCGATGAATTTTGCCGCGCGAGGAATGCGCCGCAGGCGCAGGGGAAAATTCTTCGCCGGTCAGGTTTCAGGCCCGGCGCAGGTCGTCCAGGTCCAACGGCAAGAGACGGAAACAAGGGGGCCGCGAGAGGCAGGTTCCAGAAACGAATGAGGCTCCCTGTTTCACAACGCACCGCGATACTTCATGGAAAGTCAGACGTGGTGTCGGACGACTCGCCACCCGTTTGAACCTGCAGCTCTTTAATCCGCACACAGAGACCCTCGCGCAAAAAAGCCGCCCGGCGGCAAGCACCGGGCGGCTCCATACTGCCTGAGAGGAGACGAAGAACTCAGGCAGCCGTGGCTTCGTAAGTTGAAGGCTCGGTGCCGGATTCGTCCACCGCATACGCCTCAAACAGTCCGGCAATCCGGTTCCAGGCATCAGCGGGCGGACAGGCTGCGCCGTCCAGATGGCGCATCGGTGGCACATGCATCCAACCCGGCAACCATGCGCTGTCGAGCGAGGTCTCGCGGGCAGCGAGCGCCTCAGCCAGCTGCGCCTTTTGCGCTTTGGTAGTGGCGTCGCCTGCCTCGCGCGCAGTCTCTGGCGAAACGGCGTCCGCGATGAAAGCGGTGATCACGCGCTTGTCGCGCAGCAGGTCGAAGAACGCTTCGTCCGGTTTCCAAAACTCTGCGGGGTCAGTGCCGCACGCATGCAGCGCTGCCTCAACTACCGGGCCGCCGGACTCCAGCGTCTCCGCTATCGCGAGTGCCATCACCTGCATCACCTCAGCGTCCGACATGGCCAGCAATGCCGCAAAGGTTTCGCACAGGTGATACGCGTCCCCGCTCCGGCGCGGGACCGGCGCGCCGAGGGCCTCGAACAGCGCCTCCGTGCGTTCACGAGCGGTTCCGACTTCAGCTGCTGCTGCGCCGCTCTCGACGCTGGCAAGCGTCAGTTCCTTCACGGCGCCCGGCGAGTGAGGCCGGACGTTCCAGAGTGCGAAACCGCAAAGCGCATGCGCTGCCATCAGGCGCAGCGCGATGGCCGGGCTGCGGGTGAGGCTCGCCTGTGCAATGGCATGCCGATGCAGGCCGATATAGTCCGCCATCGGGCCGGACATCTCGGGCCGCATATCTGTTTCCGGGGCGGTTTCGCCACTGACCGTGGCCGTCCTGGCCTTACGGGCCTCGGCTGACTTGAGCCAGCCCTCATGGAACGTCACCGTACCATCATGGCGCTGCTCGACGATCACCTTGCCGCCCTGCTTCTTGGTCGTCTGCACGTACTCCCAGCGCTGGAACCAAGCGCCGCGTTCCAACAAGATCACATCGGCCCACCCGCGCTGGCGGTAGCCCTCGGTGCGATCTGAGATCACTGCGCCTTGCGCCTCCCAGAACGCGGCTGCGTCCGCAAACACCGCCGCCTCGCCGAACAGGTCGGCGGTGACCGCGCCGGAATATCCGGCAAGGTCGAACAGCGCCTTGTCGGTGGTGATCGTGCTGCCGCCGGTGATCCACGCGCGGCAAGCCCGGCCCATCGGGGCGCGTTCCGTTTCGCTGTTCCAGAGCTTCAGCCAAGCCGCTTGCTGGGAGGGTGTGGCAAGCGTGAGCGCCCGCACGGTTTCCCGATCGATTTCATCCTCAACATAAAGCTTGCGGATGGGGGCGCTGAGCGCTGCCAGCGCCAGCACGCGCCGCACGTTCAGTTCGGTCACGCCAAAGAACGCCGCAATCTCCTCGACGGTTCTTCCCTCGTCGTGAAGCTTCCGGAATGCAGTGTACTGCTCCATCTCGGTGGCAGGCAGGCGCGCGACGTTCTCGATGATCGAAGCCTCGATAGCAGAGGCTGCATCGCCCTCCGCCATCACCGCGCAGGGCACCAGCGGATCGCTGCCGCTCTCCTTTGCAATCTGCTGAAGCGCAAAGAACCTGCGGCGTCCGGCGACGATGCCGTAGCCGCCCGCTTCACGCCGGACGAGCAGGGTCTGGCGGAGGCCCTTCTCCCGGATCGAGGGCAGGATGTCGGAGACATCCGGCGCCTTGCGCCCATGGCGCATGTTGAGTTTGGAAATGCTGAGCTTGCTGAGCTCAATGTGGATCAGGTCAGGTTGTGACATGGGGTAACTCCTCAGAATGGAAACAGGTGTTCAGGGGCGAGTGCGAGGCCCAGCCGCCAAGGCGGCAGGTGCCAGTTAATCGGCACGAAGGGCGCGCCGAAGTAATCGAGCGACGCATCGGCTGCGCTGGCGCCGAGATCAAAATCCCGGATCATCACATTCGGGCAGC